>JRHI01000950.1_pt1 | contig 27917 bp, 18 predicted proteins | sample 215371 | NCBI WGS metagenome assembly JRHI01 (sample SAMN02929681, study PRJNA255918) | sediment metagenome | biome: cave system; feature: Ice Cave; material: Sediment; isolation source: sediment from deep within a dark volcanic ice cave with no known source of... ...
CAGTTCGACAAGGGCTACATCTCGCCCTACATGGTCACCGACCAGGACCGGATGGAGGCGACCCTCGAGGATCCCTACATCCTCATCGCCAACCAGAAGATCGGCTCCGTGCGGGACATCCTCCCGATCCTCGAGCAAACGATTCAGTCGGGCAAGCCTCTGCTGATCATTGCCGAGGACGTTGAGGGCGAGTCGCTCGCGACGCTGGTGGTCAACAAGCTCCGCGGCACCTTCACCGGTGTGGCGGTCAAGGCCCCCGGCTTCGGCGATCGCCGCAAGCGCATGCTGGAGGACATCGCTGTCCTCACCGGCGGCGAGGTGATCACCGAGGAGATGGGTCTCAAGCTCGAGAACACCCAGCTCTCGCAGCTCGGTCGCGCTCGCCGCGTGGTCGTCGCCAAGGACACGACGACGATCGTCGACGGCAACGGTGACAGTGACGGAATCAAGGGACGCATCAACCAGATCAAGACCGAGATCGAGAACACCGACTCGGACTTCGACCGCGAAAAGCTCCAGGAGCGTTTGGCCAAGCTCTCGGGCGGCGTCGCAGTGGTCAAGGTCGGTGCAGCCACCGAGACCGAGATGAAGGAAAAGAAGCACCGCGTCGAGGACGCGCTGCAGGCCACCCGGGCCGCCCTCGAAGAGGGCATCGTGCCGGGCGGCGGTGTCGCGCTGCTGGTAGCGCAGAAGGCGCTCCAGATCGACGTGATCGAAGAGCCGGACGAGCGGACAGGCGCGAGGATCGTCCATCGCGCGCTCGAGGAGCCGCTGCGTCAGATCTCCGAGAACGCCGGGCTCGAGGGCTCGGTCGTGGTCAACGAGGTCCGCAAGGCCAAGAAGGGTCAAGGTCTCAACGCTGCCAACGGCGAGATCGTCGACCTGATCGCCGAGGGCATCATCGACCCGGCGATGGTCACACGCTCGGCGCTGCAGAACGCAGCCTCGATCGCCAAGAACATCCTCACCACCGAGGCGATCGTCGCCGAGGTGCCGGACAAGGATGCTGGCGGCGGCATGGGCGGCGGCGGCGGTATGCCCGACATGTCGGGCATGATGTAAGCCTGAAGGCAACGGTTATGGCGAGGGCCCGGCATCTGCCGGGCCCTCGTTCTTTGGGGGCCGGGCAGCCGCCGGGTTCGTTGTCCGAGGGCAAGGCACGGGGCCGGCTTGACTCGTGGGCTGGATAGGCTGAGGCTATGGCGCAGGATCCGTACACGACGCTGGGCGTCAATCCGTCCGCCACCGATGCCGAGTTGCGCTCGGCCTACCGGCGGCTCGTCCAGCTTCATCACCCCGATCACAACCGCGGCTCAGCGGAATCGGCGCGGCGCTTCGAGGATGTGCAGGCGGCCTACGCGCGGGTCCGGGAACTGCGCGCGGGTAGGATCCGCACGCCCCCGCGCCGCACGAGCGCCGGCGGCACGCCCCCGCGCCGCACGAGCGCCGGCGCGCCCCCGCCGCGACCGGCGTCCGATCCCGGGCTCGAGGCGCGTCTGGCCGACCTCGAGCGGGAGCTTCGCGAGGCCCAGCTGGCCCGCGAGCGCGTGGCCCGGGCCGCCCGCGACGCCGTCGCGGAGGACGCACGACCGGCGGGCGCGCCGGACGGGAAACGACCGAGTGACGAAGAGCTCGGCTACATCAAGACCGACGACAGTCTCTCGAAGATCCTCACCGACGCGCGTGACTCGCTGCTCGAGCGGCTCGAGGATGTCCGCGCCCAACCTGAGGCCAAGCGCTCGGCCGACCGGGCCGCGCAGCTGCTCGACGATGTCGGCGCGATGCTCAGGGGCGAGCGTCGCAAGCCGTCGGACGGATAGTGCTCCGGGGATCCGCGCCACCTCACCGAAACTTTGGACCTTCACAGGCGTTATGCTCTCCTAGAAGTTCATAACGCCGAATCTCCGCCTTCTCGGCGGGGTACGGGGGATCCACTGCGGCTACGGCCGCTGGGGCGAATCGCCGCCAGAGCGCGGCGTAGCGTGATCGGTCACGCGAGCCCGTCAGCTAACCCCGGAGGCAAGAACCGGGAGGAGCCCCGTTGTCCACAGCGCGCCTGGATATGGCATCCGCAGGTACCTGTACGGCCAGAGATCTGGCCTCCCTCGAGTTGTGGGAGCGCTCGCTGGCAAGGTCTCGTCAGCGCCGCCGCCTGAGCGAACTGGCACGTCGCGCCCGCCGGCGGCGCAAGAGCATCTCGGTGGCGGTCAGCGCAGCTCTGGCCGCCGGGCCGGTGCTTCCCCGCGGGATCGCCGCAGCCGACAGCGTCGGGCCGGGCGCGGGCGCGAACACGGGCGCGGGGGCGGCCCAGGCCGACGGCGAGCGGGTCGTGCTGGAAATGGGCAGCCAGGGTGGCCTCGTGGCGGCCGTTCAGAGACGCCTGAACGAAGTGCTGCCCATCACGCACGTCGCCGTGGACGGGATCTTCGGCCCTCTGACCCACGGCGCGGTGCTTGACTTCCAGCGTCGCCACGGGATCCTGGCCACGGGCTCGATCGATGTCAGGACCTGGGCGATCCTGTTCAAGGCTCCGGTGCTGTTGCTCGGGACGACCAGCAACGCGGGCTCCGGGACGCCCGCGCCGTCCTCGGCCGCGGAGATGGCACGCGCGGCGAGTGGGGCGCCTACGGTCGCCCGCGCCGGCTCGCCGGTCCTCAACAGCGCGCCCTCGCCTTCCGCGGCGAGCGGAGCGGGTCGCGGAACACGTCCGTCCTCGGAGGCGAGCGCTCCGCAGGCCGCCTTGAGCCCCTCCGGCGTCGCTCGGCCCATCTCTGGGGTCGATGCGAGCGCCTCCCCCGGCACCCCGGCCGGGACGTCGATCGCCATCATCGCGCCGAGCGCTCCGGCCTCGCAGCCCTCGACCTACGTGCTGACCAACGGCGTCGCGCTCCCGCTGCCGCGGGCGTACGTGGTCAATGGCTACGTCGACCAGGGCGTGGACTACTCCGCGCCGGGCGGCACGCCGCTGTACGCGATGGGCGATGGCGTGATCATCGGCGAGGGCATCAGCGGATTCGGGCCGAACACGCCGGTTCTCCGGATCACCTCGGGCCCGTTGAAGGGTCTCGAGGTCTACTACGGCCACGCCGGCTCCAATCTCGTCCACGTGGGCGACCACGTTCGCGCCGGCCAACAGATCAGCCAGGTCGGTGATGGCATCGTCGGGATCTCCACCGGGCCGCACCTGGAGATCGGTTTCTACCCACCAGGCGCGCGCGGCACGGGCTCACGGATGCTCGGATTGATCAACGGGCTGCTCAGCCAGCACCCCAGTGGGCGGTCTTGGGGGACTCGACTGCCGGGCAGCCCCGTGGCCACCCCGGCCAGCGTCGCCACCCGCCGCAGCCACTCCGGGAGCGCTGCGAGGACGCCCTCGCCTACGCGTGTCCGCATCACCCTGGTCAAGGACACCAAGCCGACCAGCTCCGTGGCGCGCCGTGCTTTGGTGACGAGCTCGGCAGCCGGTGCACTGCCGGGGGGCCATCAGGATGCGTCGAGCTCGACTTCCCGGACAACCACCGCCAGGGACTTGCAGGCGCCGTCCGGGAGTGCGTCGACCAACGCCGCCGGCGCTCAGCCGGGTCAGACGGGTCAGACGGGAGGCGGCCCGGGCGCTACCGCCGCCGCATCTGCGCCGGCGACTCCGCCGAGCCAGCCGGCGGACCTCGCCCCCGCTCCGGCGCCAATCGATTCGGCACCCGCTCCGGCGCCAGCCGATTCGGCACCCGCTCCGGCGCCAGCCGATTCGGCACCCGCTCCGGCGTCGACTCAGGCTGCGCCCGCCGCGACCCCCGACCCGGCGACGCAGGGCCAGAGCCAGGCTCCGGCGGCGGGGAGCTCGGACCCGGCGACCCAGGGCCAGAGTCAGGCTCCGGCCACCCCCGACGCAAGCACCCAGACCGCGGGCGGCTGACCGATCAGGGAAGCAGTCGCTGACCCCGCACGCTCAAGTTGCGCCCCGGATCTCCACGACCCGGGTCCGCGCGCGTGAAGACGAGGTCGTTGTAGACCTCTCGGGTGCGTCGGGCGACCTCGTTCYAGTCGAATTGGAGGACGTGCTCGCGCGCCTCGGCCACCAGCTGCGCCCGCGCCGCATCATCTTTCAGCACTCGCTCAAGCACCGTGCTCAGCGCTGCGGAGTCCCGTGAGGGAAAGCGCAGGCCGACGGTGCCGTCGCTGGGTACCACTTCACGCAGGCCGCCCGTATCCGCGACCACGCACAGACAACCCGACGCCATCGCCTCCAGCGCCACGAGCCCGAACGGCTCGTAGATCGAGGGGACGATGCAGAGATCGGACACCCGGTAGAGCGCGTGCAACATGTCGTCGCCCACCCACCCGAGGAACGTACCGCGACGGGTCAGCCCCAGGCGACGGGCCTGGCGCTTGAGCTCGGCCTCAGCCGTGCCGGTTCCGGCCACCACGAAGCGGACATCGCCAAGACGCGTGATCACGGGAGCCAGCGCGTCGAGGGCGAGGTGAAACCCCTTCTCGTAGACCAGCCGTCCGACGAGCAGGACCAGGTGCTCAGACGGTGCCGCATAGCGCGCTCGCAGCCCGGCGAGGTCGGACACCACGGGCTCCAGGTCGCGTCGATCGAAACCGTTGGGAATCGTGGCGATCGACCGCGGGGCCACGCCGAACACCCGCGCAACGTGGCCGCGCATGTAGTGCGAGCAGGTGATCACAGCATCGGCCCGGCGAACCATGCGGCGCTCGGCGGCGTGGATATGCGACTGCGGGTGCTTCAGTACCCAGCCCTGATGACGGCCGTACTCCGTCGCGTGGACGGTGACCAGCCAGGGCCGGTCGATGGTCCGCGCGAGCTGTTCGGCCGCTCCGGCCACGAGCCAGTCGTGGGAATGAACGAGATCGAATTCGTGGCGCTCGCAGAGCTCGAGTCCGAGCTCGAGCATGTCCGTGTTCATCGCGGCGACCCAGCGCACGAACGCCTCGATGTCCTTCGGGAACTGAGGCTCGCGGACCCGGTGAACGACGACTCCGTGACGCTCCCCCTGGGTGGGAAGGTGTCTGCCACCCCGGGTCAGCACGTGCACCTCGACTCCGTCGGCCACCAAGTGCTCTGAGAGCTTGCGGACGTGGCGTCCCAATCCGCCCTCGATCACGGGTGGGTACTCCCAGGAAATGAGTAGAACGCGCATTCGGGGGAGGGGGACGCTATCGGACCGCTGCGGCGCGGGGCCGTTCCGAGGGCGGCCGGCGCCTGGATGCCTACAGCCGCTCGTACACGCCAAAGCCGCGCGGACCGAGCACGCGACTGAGCGCCTCTCGACCGCTGAACGTGTGCTCCTCGCCTCGCAGCACGTTGCGCCAGCGGCCGGTCGGCGTTTCCACCGAGGCCTCCTCGCCGGCGTCGGGCCGGACCGCCACGGCCACGAACACGTCGTCGCCGCGCAGGAATGCGCAGGCGCGCTCGCCGGCGTCGAGCGGCTGGTAGAGGCCGTGAGAAAACATTTCGGGGCGGCGGCCGCGCAGGCCGAGCAGTCTCAAGGTCAGAAACAGCTTGCGCGTGCCCGCGTCGGGCGGGGAGCCGCCCATCAGGCGCCGGAGCATGGCCTGGTGCCAAGCCCAATCCACCGGTCGGCGATTGTCGGGATCGACCAGCGCCCGGAACGGCAGCTCGTCCCCCTGGTAAATGTCGGGAATGCCGGGACAGGTCAGCTTCAGCACCACCTGGCCGAGCGCCGGGCGCGCTCCCGCGGAAGCGACCCGGGCGGCGAATTGCTCAAAGTCCGATCGAAACGGTCCGTGGCGATAGAGCTCGCGGCAGAAGCGCTTGACCGCCTCCTCCCAGTCGGTGTCCTGAGCGACCCAATTGGTGTTGCGCTTGGCCTCGCGCAGGGCCTTCTCCATGTACTCCTCGACCCGCTCGACCTCGATCGGCCAGGCCCCGACCAGGGTCTGGAAGATGAACAGGCGCTCGACGTCGTCGGGCGCCCCGTCGGTGCGCAGCTCGTCGGTCAGCTCGAGCCAGCGCTCCACGGCCGCGGACCAGTCGGAGGCCATCGAGGACAGCACCCCGATCCGCGCGCGCACGTCGGCCGAGCGCTTGGCGTCATGGGTCTGGGTGGTCAACAGGTTCAGCGGGAAACGCGATGCCCGCTCGAGGTTTGCCGCGTGAAAGCGCTCCACGCTGATCCCAAACCGGCTCGGGTCACCACCGACATCATTGAGAGCCAGCAAGCGCGCGTAGCGGTAGAACGCCGTGTCCTCCACGCCCTTGGCCATGATCGCCGGCGTGGTCTGCTGAAAGCGGGTCACGAACGCGGGCGGCACCTCGCGCCCAAGCAACAGCAGCTCCCGCAGCTCGTCAGGCAGCGAAGCTGATGCCAGCGCGCGCCGGTCCTGATCGTCGACGACGCCGGCCACCGCATCCACGTAGGTCCGGTACACGGGCAACGACGAGAGCGCCAGGGCGATGCCCTCGAGACCTCCGGGGACCTCGCGAGCGCCCAGCTCCCGCGCCAGCCGCTCCACCTCGGGCCAGAACGTCCCACCGGCTTGCTCGAGCTTGGCCTCCAGCGCGATTTCGCCGAACGGCCGCGCGTCACCCGAGACGCGTTCCCACAGCGCGGTCAGCGCCGTCTCGCCGGCCGGGTCGATGAACAGCGCGCAGACATCGTTGAGGAACTCATAGCCGACGGTCCCCGACACCGCCCAGTCCCGCAGCCGCTCGTCGGGGTCGAGGATCTTCTCCACCCACACGTTCTCGGCTCCGCCCCGGCGCAGGCGGTCCAGGTACCCCGCGGGGTCGGCCAGGCCATCCGGATGGTCGACCCGCAGCCCGTCGACCATGCCCTCTCCGACCAGGCGCAGGACCAGCTCGTGGGTCGCGGCGAACACATCCGGGTCCTCCTGGCGCACCCCGGCCAGCTCGCCGATGTCGAAGAAGCGCCGGTGGCACCCGGTCTGCGGATCGATGTCGAAGAAGCGCTCGCGCAGTGCGGGGTCCGCCCAGAAGCGGTTGGCGTCGTCGGCCGCCATGTGGTTGGGGACGACGTCGAGGATGATTCCCAGGCCGGCGGCGCGGGCATCCTGCGCGAGCGCCTGAAACGCGACCTCACCCCCCAGCTCCTCCGAGAACCGGGCCGGGTCGATCACGTCGTAGCCGTGCGGCGACCCCGGGCGCGCCTGGAACGACGGCGATAGGTACAGGTGGGAGATGCCGAGATCCCGGAGGTAGGGGACCAGAGCACGGGCGTGGGCGAAGCCGAAGTCCGGCGTCAGCTGCAGTCGATAGGTCGCCCGCAGCTCGGAGGCCGGCGTCGGGCGCGGGTCGGAGGCCGGGGCGCTCACGCAACCCGCTTCAGCATGACGATCGAGTGGGAGATCACCGGAACCTCGGTGCGAGCGCCGTAGCGGACGCTGCCGGCTTCGGCGTCGGGGTCGGCGGTCGAGAGCTCCAGCGCCCACTGCGCCCCAAAGCGCCGGCGCGGGAGGGTGAACGACCGATCCTCGTGGTGGGCGTTGAACAGCACGACGAAGGAGTCATCCTCGATGTCCTCCCCCTGCGGTCCGGCCATCGGGATCTCCTGCCCGTTGAGGAACATCCCCAGCACATGCTCACCCCCCTGCCAGTCCTTGCGGGTCATCTTCAATCCGTCGGCCCGGAACCACCAAACGTCCGGTAGGCCGGAGCCCTTGAGCTCCTGCCCGCGCAGAAAGCTCTCGCGCCGCAGTACCGGGTGTTCGTGGCGCAGTCTGATCAGCCGACGAGTGAAGTCCCGCAGCTGTGTCTTCTGGGGCGTTTCACTCCAGTCGTACCACGAGAGTTCACCGTCCTGGCACCAGCCGTTGTTGTTGCCGCACTGCGAGCGGTTCATCTCGTCGCCGCCGAGCAGCATCGGCGTGCCCTGGGAGACGAACAGCGTGGTGAGGAAGTTCCGCTGCTGGCGTCCGCGAAGTGCCAGCACCGCAGGGTCGCCGGTCTCGCCCTCGGCGCCGCAGTTCCAGGAGCGGTTGTCGTCGGTGCCGTCCTGGTTGTCCTCGAGGTTGGCCTGGTTGTGCTTGTCGTTGTAGGAAACGAGGTCGGCGAGGGTGAAGCCGTCGTGGGCCGTGATGAAGTTGATCGACGCGAACGGCTCGCGTCCATCTGACTCGTACAGGTCCGCGGAGCCGGAGAGGCGCTGGGCGAAAGATCCAGTGCTGGTGAAGCCGCGCCAGTAGTCGCGCATCTCGTCGCGGTAGACACCATTCCACTCCGACCACAGGATCGGGAAGTTGCCCACCTGGTAGCCGCCGGGGCCGACGTCCCACGGCTCGGCGATGAGTTTGACTTGAGAGAGCACCGGGTCCTGATGGATCACGTCGAAGAACGCCGACAGGCGGTCGACGTCGAAGAACTCCCGCGCCAGCGCCGAGGCGAGATCGAACCGGAAGCCGTCGACATGGCAGTCGGTCACCCAGTAGCGCAGCGAATCCATGATCAGCCGCAGAACGCTCGGGTGCACCGGGTTGAGCGAGTTGCCGGTACCAGTGAAGTCCATGTAGTGATGCAGGTCATCGGGCATCAGCCGGTAGTAGGAGGCGTTGTCGGCACCCTTGAAGGACAGCATCGGCCCCAGGTGGTTCCCCTCGGCGGTGTGGTTGTAGACGACGTCGAGGATCACCTCGATGCCGGCCTTGTGGAGGGCTTTCACCATGCCTTTGAATTCCCGCACCTGCTCACCTCGGCGACCGGTGGCGGCGTACTCGGAGTGGGGCGCGAAATACCCGATCGTGCTGTAGCCCCAGTAGTTGCGCAGCCCCCGCCCGGCCAGGAACGACTCATCGGAGATGTGGTGCACCGGCAGCAGCTCGACCGCGGTGATGCCGAGGTCGACGAGATAGTCGATGGCCGGCTCGCAGGCCAGACCGGCGTACGTCCCGCGGAGGTCCTCGCGGATCGCCGGGTGGGTCATGGTGAAGCCCTTCACGTGAGTCTCGTAGATCACGGTGTCGGCGAACGGGACCTGCGGCGGCCGATCGCCTTCCCACAGGAAGGCGTCGTCGATCACCACCGACTTCGGCATCGCCGCGGCGTCGTCCTCATCGTCGAGCTCGAGGTCGGCCTCGTCGTCGCCGTCGCCGGCGGGGACGTAGGGCAGCACGTTGGCGTCGTGGCCCCAGTTGACGCCCCCTTCGATCGCCTTGGCGTAGGGGTCGATCAGCAGCTTGGCGGGATTGAAGCGGTGGCCATCGTGAGGGGCGTAGGGCCCGTGGACGCGAAATCCGTAGCGCTGGCCCGGTCCGATTCCCGGGATGTAGCAGTGGTGGTTGAGCGCGCGGCGCCCGGGCATGTCGATCCGGGCCTCGGCTCCGTCCTCGTCGAACAGGCACAGCTCCACGCGTTCAGCGTGCTCGGAGAAGATCGAGAAGTTGGCGCCGGTTCCATCCCAACTCGCGCCCAGCGGAAACGGACGTCCAGGCCAGACGTCCATCATCGGATCAGCGCTCCAGACAGCGCCGGAAGCTCGACGTGACCGTCCCTGAGGACGGCTTCGCCGCCGGCGGCCAGCGCCAGCTCGGTTCCGTCACAGCGCACCCGGGAAGGTTCAGAGGCGAAGTTGCACACGAGTTCATATCCGCCACGACTCACGCGCAGCCAGCGTGCATCGTCGTCGAAATCGATTTCGTCCGCGTCCCCGCCTCCCAGCTCGCGACGAATGCGCAGCAGATCCGCATAGAGCTGTGAAACCAACGGATTCCGCTCCCGGGTCAGCTTGGAGTCCAGGAATGTCTGCTCTGACTGTGGATCGGGCATCTCCTGCCCGAATGAGGTGAACGCGGCGAACTCCTCCCGCCGGCCCTCGCGGGTGGCCACGGCGATCTCGTCATCGATGTGGTCGGAGAAGAACTGAAACGGCGCGGACTCGCCGTACTCCTCGCCCATGAACAGCATCGGCGTGAACGGTGCCGCCAGGGTGCAGAGGGCGGCCAGCGAGCGGCCGGCGGCCGGCATGCGATCGCCGAAGGCGCGGTTGCCGACCTGGTCGTGGTCCTGCGAGAAGACGACGAACCGCTCTGGCGCCACGTCGTCGGCGGGAGCGCCGAAGCGCCGGCGGCGGAAGCCCGAGTACACGCCGTCGTGAACATGGGGGCGGTGAAACGCCTTGGCCAGATCGGCGACCCGGCCGAACTCCGAGTAATAGCCGTCACGCTCGTCGGTGACCAGCGTGCGCAGCGAGTGATGGAAGTCATCGGCCCAGGCGGCGTCGCATCCGTAGCCGCCACGCCCAGTCGGGCGCACCACTCGCGGGTCGTTGAGCCCGCTTTCGGCGATCACCAGGGCGGCGGGGTTGACCGCGTGCACGCGGCGCGCCACCGCCTCCACGATGTGCTCGGCGCTCGCATCGAAGATCGCGTGGATCGCATCGAGCCGGAGCCCGTCGACGGCGAAGTCGCGGACCCACCCCTCGGCGCTCTGCAGCACCCACTCTCGCACCGGGTCGCAGTCGGCGTCGTCGAAGTTGATCGCGCGGCCCCAGGGGGTCTCGTACTTCTCGGTGAAGTACGGACCGAATGCGTCCAGAGCCGGCGTCCCGGACGCGCCGACATGGTTGTAGACCACGTCGAGGATCACCGCGAGGCCAGCCGCGTGAGCGGCCCCGACCAGCCTTGAGAAACCGTCCGGACCGCCATAGGAGGACTGCGCCGCCGACAGGTAGACGCCGTCGTAGCCCCACCCCCGGCGGCCCGGGAACTCGGCCACGGGCATGAGCTCGATCGCGCCCACGCCGAGGTCGGCGAGCTCGGCCAGGTGGGGAATTGCACCCTCGAACGTGCCCTCGACGCTGAACGTGCCGATGTGCAGCTCGTAGATCACGAGTTCCGCCAACCTGGGGATGGTTGGCTGGCCAGCCAGGCCCGCAAGGGGTGGGCGCGACAGCACCCGCGAGGGCCCCCGCAACCCCTCCGGCTGCCAGCGCGAACATGGATCGGGCCAGCGCTCGCCGTCGAGCGAGAACCAATAGTCCTCGCCCGCCGAAGCGCAAGCAACCCCCTCATAGACCCCGAACCCAGCCTCCTCCAGCGCCACCTCGGAACCTCCCAGCACCAGTGACACACCGCCGGCTCGGGGCGCCCACACCCGGAAGTCGGTCCGTCCGTCGGATCGTGGACGCGCCCCCAGGGCCCGCTCCCACGGATATGCGGCGCTCACTCTGGCACTAGCCAGACTGAGGCGAGCGGCGGCAGCGTGATCTCGGCGGACACGGGTTGCCCGTGCCACGGGATCGGCTCCGCCTCGACCGCGCCGAGGTTACCCACGTCGCTGCCACCGTAGAACGTCGAGTCGGTGTTCAGCGCCTCGCGCCAGCGCCCCGATCGCGGCAGCCCGAGGCGATACCCGGTGCGCGGCGTCGGAGACAGATTCGCGACGAACACGACCACCCGCTCGCCGCCGCGGGACTGCCGCGCGAACGCGACCACATTGCGGTCGGCGTCATTGGGCTCGATCCACCAGAACCCGGCCGGATCGGAGTCGACCTCCCACAAGGCCGGCTCGTCGCGGTAGAGCCGGTTGAGGTCGCGCACCAGCGACTGGATGCCCGCATGCTCAGGGCGCTCGAGCAGATGCCAGTCGAGCGAGCGCTCGTGACTCCACTCCTGCTCCTGGGCGAGCTCACCGCCCATGAACAGCAGCTTCTTTCCAGGATGGGCCCACATGTATGCGTACAGACAGCGGAGGTTGGCCAGCTTCTGCCAGCGGTCCCCGGGCATCTTGTTCAGCAGCGAACCCTTGCCGTGGACGACCTCGTCATGAGACAGCGGCAGGATGAAGTTCTCGCTGAACGCGTACATCAGGCTGAACGTCAGTTCGTGATGGTGGTAGCGGCGGTAGATCGGATCCTGCTGGAAGTAGCTCAGGGTGTCGTGCATCCAACCCATGTTCCACTTGAAGCCGAACCCCAGCCCGCCGAGGTAGGTCGGGTGAGAGACGCCTGGCCAGGCCGTCGATTCCTCGGCCGAGGACACGATCCCGGGCTCGCATCCGTAGAGCACCTCGTTGAGCTCCTTCAGGAACGTCACCGCATCCAGGTCCTCGCGCCCGCCGAACTCATTCGGGACCCACTCGCCCTCACGCCGCGAGTAGTCGAGGTACAGCATCGAAGCCACGGCGTCCACCCGGATGCCGTCGATGTGGTACTCGCGCAGCCAGAACAGCGCGCTGGCGATGAGGAAGTTGCGCACCTCGTGGCGGCCGAAGTTGAATACCAGCGTGCCCCAGTCGGGATGGGCGCCGCGGCGCGGATCGGCGTGTTCGTAGAGGGCCGTGCCGTCGAAACGGGCCAACGCGAAGTCGTCCCGCGGGAAATGAGCCGGGACCCAGTCGAGGATCACGCCGACGCCGTGGCCGTGCAGGCGGTCGACGAACTCCCGCAGGTCATCGGGCGATCCGTGGCGCGGCGTGGGGGCGAAGTAACCCGTGACCTGGTAGCCCCACGAGCCACTGAACGGATGGGCCATCACCGGCAGCAGCTCGATGTGGGTGAAGCCCATGTCCTTGGCGTAGTCGGCGAGCTCGTCGGCCAGCTCGAGATACGAGAGGGAGCGGTTGCCGTCGAGCGTGTTCAGCCGCCACGAACCGAGGTGAACCTCGTAGATCGACATCGGAGCGGACAACGGCTGCTGCTCGGCGCGCTCAGCCAGCCACGCGCTGTCCTTCCACCGGTGGGTCGCGTGCCCAACGACCGAAGCGGTCTGCGGTGGAAGCTCGCTCTCCTGGGCGTAGGGATCGGCTTTCAGCTTGAGCTCGCCGTCGGCGCCGAGGATCTCGTACTTGTAGCGGGTACCTGGCGCTACCTCAGGCAGGAACAGCTCCCAGATCCCCGTGGATCCGAGCACGCGCATCGCATGCAGGCGACCGTCCCATGAGTTGAAGTCGCCGACTACGCTCACCGCGCGCGCCGCTGGGGCCCAGACCGCGAAGGCGGTGCCGGTGACGGGGGGGTGGATTCCGATTTGCCGCACGTGAGCGCCGAGCTTCTCGTAGATCTCCTCGTGGCGCCCCTCGCCGATGAGATGCAGATCGAGCTCCCCGATCGTCGGCGCGAACGCGTAGGGATCCTCGATCGTGAACGTGCCGGCGCTGCCGTAGTCGATCTGGAGCCGGTAGTGCGGCGGGGGGCCGGCGGCCACGTCGATCGAGCCCTCGAACACTCCTCCGGGATGGATCTGCGCTAGCTCGATCGTCGTCCCGTCGTCGAGCTGGGCGGTGATCGCGCACGCCGCCGGGCGCAGCGTCCGCACGACAACGCCACCGTCGGCGGGGTGGACCCCGAGCACGGCGTGGGGATTTGAATGCTCGCGCCGTACCAGGGCATCGAGCTCGTGTGTGGCGACGGTCATTCGGACTCCAGCAGACGCCTGATGCCGGCCACGGGGATCTGTACCCAGTCGGGGCGGTTGTCGAGCTCGTACTGGAGCTCGTAGATCGCCTTCTCCAGTTCGAACACCGACAGCAGGTTCATGATCGCCGCCTCGCCCGCCGGCAACAGGGTCGGATCGACCGTGGCGAGGTAGTGGGTCAAAAACCGCTCCCGCGCTTGGCGCTCGAAATCCTCCGGCGCATCGCGGCCCGGCCGGATCTTGACCGCCGAGGCGACGTAGGCGAACGAGCGCAGCATGCTGGCGATGTCACGGAGCGGTGAGCGCTTGCCGCGGCGCTCATACAGCGGTCGCGCCGGCTCGCCCTCGAAGTCGATGATCACCCAGCCGCGCGGCGTGTGCAGGCTCTGACCGAGGTGATAGTCGCCGTGGGTGCGGATCACGCGGCCGCCCACGCCAAGCTGCGAGCGGGACGCGAGGCGCTCACGGACGTCCTGGCCGCGTCCGACGATCGGGGCCAGGTGCTCGTTGTCGGGCAGGCGCAAAAACAGGCGCTCGATGTCCTCATCGACCGTGGCGGTCAGCAGCGACAGCGCCTCCTGGCTGGGTACCTCCGGCGCAAAGGCGCCGTCGCTGGCGTCGGAGGCCAGGACCGTGTGCATCTGCGCCGTCACCTCGCCGAGGCCGCCCAGCTGGTCGAGGAACCATCCCGGGTCGGTACTGAGCTTGGCCAGGGCAAGCTCCCAGCCTCCGGTCGCGTCAGGGAAGAACTGCTGCGCCACGCCGAGCGTTGCGGCCAGCGCAGCGCCGTCGTACTCGTACCAGCCGTAGAGCGGCGCGATGTTCGGGAACCCCCGCGCGGTCAGGAAGCGCAGCATCTCAAGCTCGGGATTGATGCCGGGCTCCAGCTTACGGAACACCTTCAGCACCAGCCGGTCATCGATGACCAGCGAGGAGTTCGACTGCTCGACGCCCATCAGCCGGACCTCGGCAGCCTCGGACCCAGGGCTTGACCCATCGACGCGCCAGAACGAGAAGCGGCCCTCGCTGGTGTCGATCTCCTCGCCGGCATCGATTCTCAGTATCAACTCGAGCAGCACTGACGGCTCTCCCAGCGCGTCGTGCGCCGTCCACTCGTCGGTGTGTGCGACCGCGCCCCCGCTGGGGGCCTGCTCAGCGCCGGTGCTGAGCAGCAAGGGCAGCTGGTAGAGCTCGTGCGTGCCAGTGGCAAAGCGCGTCTGCACGAGCGCCAAGAACAAGGTCGGATGCTCGCGCAGGGTCACCCCCTCCACGATTTCGATGCCGGCTACCGCCCGGGACTTGGAGGCATACCAGCGCTGCTGCTGGACCCACGCGCGCAGGCTCTCCTCGTCCATGCACTGGCGGATCTCCGCGGCTGGGATCTGGACAGGGTCACTCATTGGAGTGGACCTCGTCGGCGACCAGCTCGAACCAATAGAAGCCCCGGGGCGCCAGGGTCAGCAGATACGGCCACTCGCCGATCCGGGGAAAGCGCGAGCGACCGAACAGCTCCACCGGATAGCGCCCCTCGCAGGAGCTCAGGTCCAGTTCCACGGCCTGCGCCGAGCGGGCGACATTGTGGACGCACAACACCAGATCATCCTCGAACCGGCGAATATGGGCGAAGATCCTCGGGTTCGACGGCTCAATCGGCTCGTAGGTTCCGAAGCCGAACACGGGGTGCTCCTTGCGCAGCGCGATGAACCGGTGCACCCAGCGCAGCAGCGATGTGGCGGTCCGCAGCTGCGCCTCGACATTGACGGCCTGAAAACCGTAGACGGGGTCCATCAGCGGCGGGGCGTAGAGCTGGGCGAAGTCCGCCCGGGAGAAGCCGCCGTTGCGGTCGACCGTCCACTGCATCGGTGTGCGCACCCCATCGCGATCGCCAAGGAAGATGTTGTCGCCCATGGCGATCTCGTCTCCGTAATAGAGGACCGGCGAGCCCGGCAGGGAGAACATGATCGCGGTCATCAGCTCGATGTCGTCCCGGCCGTTGTCCAGCAGCGGCGCCAGTCGCCGGCGGATCCCGAGATTGATCTTCATCCGCGGATCCTTGGCGTACTCGGTGTACATGTAGTCGCGTTCCTCGTCGGTGACCATCTCGAGCGTCAGCTCGTCGTGGTTGCGCAGGAACAATCCCCACTGGCAGCTGTCGGGGATCGCGGGCGTCTGCTCGAGGATCTCGTAGATCGGCACTGCCTCCTCGCGTCTCACCGCCATGAACATTCGCGGCATCACCGGGAAGTGAAACGCCATCTGGCATTCATCCCCCTTACCGAAGTACTGCACCACATCGGCCGGCCACTGATTGGCTTCAGCCAGCAGCACCCGATCGGGGTAGTTTTCCTCGATCTCCTTGCGCACTCGCCTCAGGTAGGCGTGCGTCTCAGGCAGGTTCTCGCAGTTCGTGCCCTCGCGCTCGAACAGGTACGGGACCGCGTCGAGACGGAAGCCGTCGAGCCCGAGGTCGAGCCAGAACCGGAGCACCTCGATCATCGCGTCCTGGACCCGTGGATTGTCGTAGTTGAGGTCGGGCTGGTGCGAGAAGAACCGATGCCAGTAGTACGCCCCGGCGACTGGGTCCCAGGTCCAGTTCGAGGTCTCCGTGTCGATGAAGATGATCCGGGCGTCCGGGTAGCGCTCATCGTTCTCCGACCACACGTACCAGTCGCGTTTGGGGTTTTCCGCTCCCGCCCCCCCCGAACGCGACTCCTGAAACCACGGGTGATCGCTGGAGGTGTGATTCATCACCAGGTCGGCGATCACCCGGATCTGGCGGGCATGAGCGGCGTTGATCAGCTCGTGCACGTCCTCGACGGTGCCGTAGTCCGGATGCACGTCGGTGAAATCGGAGATGTCATAGCCCCCGTCGCGCAGCGGCGAGCGGTAGAACGGGAGCAGCCAGATGCAGTCGATCCCGAGCCACTGGAGATAGTCGAGCTTCTCGGTCAGCCCGCGGAAGTCTCCGGACCCGTCGCCGTTGGCGTCGTAGAACCCGCGGATGTGGATCTCGTAGAACACCGCGCGCTTGAACCACAGCGGCTCGGCCTCGAACCACTGGCGCGTCTGGGCGTGAGTGCTCGGGGCTGGCGCGGTGCCCGGATTCGCCTGCGTGGCGCCGCGCTCGGCCGCGATCAGGTGTGTCAGGGTCGGCGGTCCGACGCTCATCCGGCCTCCACGCGGTTGACGTGCGCTTGGCGGACGCCGGGTTCCAGCCGAACGTAGTTGGGTCCGATCCGCCACTGAAAGCGCTCCCCCGAGAGGACGTCGTGGACGGCAAAGGCCGGAGGCAACCCGAGGTGGGCCGGGATCACGGTCAAGCCTTCCTGCCCCTGATGGGGATCGAGGTTGACCACGGTGATCACGGTGTTGGCGCCCGACTGCTTGGCGTAGGCGATCAGGGCGTCGTTGGCGGTATCCAGGAAGGTCACGTTGGCGAACTCCTGAAGCGCCGGGTTCTGCCGTCTGGCCTGGTTGAGCCGGCCGATCATCGGCAGCAGCGGACCGTCTAGGGCCCGCGCTCTGAGCTCGTACTTCTCCGAGTGCAGGTATTCCTCGGAGCCCTCGCGCACGGGCACGTTCTCGCAGTGCTCGTAGCCGGAATAGATTCCGTAGCTGGGGCTGAGCGTCGCCGCCAGCACCAGGCGCGCTTCGAACGCGGGTCGCCCGCCGTGCTGGAGATACGCGTGCAGGATGTCCGGCGTGTTGGGGAAGAAGTTCGGTCGGAAGTATTCCTGCTCGCCGGAGTAGGCGAGTTCGGATACGTACTCGGTCAGCTCCCAGCGCGCGTTCTTCCAGGTGAAGTAGGTGTAGGACTGGCTGAAGCCGATCTTCCCCAGATGGCGCATCACCGCTCGCCGGGTGAAGGCCTCGGCCAGGAAGACGACGTCGCGGTCGCGGGCGTGGACCTCCTTGATCAACCAGGCCCAGAACGCGAACGGCTTGGTGTGGGGGTTGTCGACGCGGAACACCTTCACGCCACAGTCGACCCACTGCAGCATGACCTCCAGCAAGGCGTTCCAAAGGCCCTGCCAGTCCGGCGACTCCCAGTTGACGTTGTAGATGTCCTGGTAGCGCTTGGGCGGATTCTCGGCGTATTTGAGCGTGCCGTCGGGCAGGTGATGGAACCACTCCGGGTGCTCGCGCAGCCACGGATGGTCAGCTGAGGCGTTGATCGCGAAGTCCAGCGCGACGTCGATCCCGAGGCTCCGCGCAGCGCCGGTCAGCTCTCTCAGGTCATCGAGCGTCCCGAGGTCGGGGTGAACCGCGTCGTGACCGCCGGTGTGATCGCCGATCGACCACGGCGAGCCGGGATCGCCGGGTCCGGCGCTGAGCGCGTTGTCCCGGCCCTTGCGGTTGGTAGCGCCGATGGGGTGGATCGGCGGCAGGTAGAGCACGTCGAATCCGAGTTCGGCCAGCGCCGGCAGTTGCGACTGCACGCCGGTCAGCCCGCCCCACGAGCGCGGAAACAGCTCATACCAGGCGCCAAAGCGAGCCCGGACGCGGTCCACCTCGATCGGCATCGGCTCGGGCAGGGACACGCAGCCGTGGCGCTCCTGAGCCCGCTCGACGGCACTGAACAGCTCGGGACCGAGCACCGTGTCGTGCTGGGCGCTCTCCGGGACCTGGTCGTCCTCCAGGGTCAGGAGAGCGTGCTCGATCAGCGCACGGTCCTCCCGCGCGGGGGCGCTTGCCGCGGCCGCCCGGAGCAGCACGAGGCCTTCGGACATCTCCCCAGCCCGGTCGTGTTGAGCACCGGCGAGCTTGCGCTCGAACTCGTCTCGCCAGGTTCCGAACAGGTCGGTCCAGGCCATCACCGTGTACTCCCAGCGACCCGTGCGGTCGAGGTTGAACTCACCGGCCCACCGGACTCCGTCCAGGTGCGCGTCGATCCGGTGGAGCTCGCACTCCCGCCAACTCTCCTCTCCCGGGCCACGATAGCTGACCACGGCGCGCAGGAGATCATGGCCGTCGCGGAACACGTCCGCCTGTACCGCCACGCGGTCCCCGACGCAGCGCTTGGCCGGGAAGCGGCCGCCGTCAACGGCCGGCACCGGGTACTGGATCTCGATCCGTGGGGGGGGATGCCCGGCGGCGAGAGCGGGCGGCTCGGGGACGGCTTGAGTCTGGGAGCTGGGCGAATTCACGTACTTTGAAAGTATCCGCCCCGCCGGGTCGGGTAAACAGCGGGGTGTGAACGCCCCCGGCCGCTCGAGCGGAATCCTCATGCATCTGACCTCGTTGCCGGGCGGCCGTCTGGGGGATGAGGCCTACCGCTTCGCCGATTGGCTGGCCGAAGCCGGCCAGACCTGGTGGCAGCTGCTACCGCTCGGCCCGCCCGACCGTTACCGCTCGCCCTACAAGGCGAAGTCGGCGTTCGCCGCCTCGCCGGGATTGCTCGCCGACCCCGGCGCCGCCGTGGCCAAGGACGCGGAGCTCGCCTTTCGCGAGCGGGAGGCCTACTGGATCGGCGACTGGGAGCGCTTCGGCGGTCGCGGCGCCGTCGCCGACCAGGTCCGCTTCGAGCACGAGTGGAATCGCCTGCGCGGGTACTGCGCGGAGCGGCAGGTCGCCCTGCTCGGAGACGTCGCGATCTACGTCGCCCCGGGAAGCGCCGATCATCGCGCGCATCCGGGGCTGTTTCAGAGTGGCCTGGTGGCAGGCGCGCCGCCGGACGCGTTCGCGCGCTCCGGTCAGCTGTGGGGCAACCCGCTCTACGACTGGCCGGCCCTGCGCCGCCGGGACTATCGGTGGTGGATCGAGCGGATGCGGCGCACGCTGAAGCTGTTCGACGCGGCGCGGATTGACCATTTCCGGGGGTTCGTGGCGTACTGGGCGGTGCCCGCGAGCGCTCAGGCGGCGACGGCCGGTCGCTGGAAGCGCGGGCCTGGACGGGCGCTGTTTCATCGTCTGGAGCAGGAGCTCGGGCTGCCCTTCGTGGCCGAGGATCTCGGCGTCATCACTCCGCCGGTGGAGCGGCTGCGCGACGAGCTCGGGATACCGGGGATGCTGGTCATCCAGTTCGGCTTCGATCCGGACGACCTGGGCAGCCCACACCGCGTCGAGAACCACCAGGAGAATCGGTTCGTCTACACGGGAACCCACGACCATGACACCGCCCGGGGCTGGTATGAGGCGCTTGACCGCGCTGCCCGTCGCGTGGTGGATGACGCGCTGGTCGTGCACGGCGTCGTCGAGCCGGAGCCGTGGTGGAGTCTGATCCGCCTGGCCCTCACCTCGCCGGCGCGGGTCGCCGTGGTCCAGGCTCAGGACGTGCTCGGGCTTGGCAGCGAAGCCCGGATGAACGACCCTGGACGCCGGGGCGGCAACTGGCGCTGGCAGCTGGAACCGGGAGCGCTCACTCCGACGCTGGCGCGCCGTCTCCGTGAGTTGACCGAGGCGACCGGGAGGTTGCCGCCGTGACGATTGCGGCCTGGGCGGACACCTTCGCGTGACGGTAGGAATAGGTCACGTCTCCGCGCAGGCGCTGCCAGCGGCTGATCTGGTATTCCACCAGCTCCCAAGGTCTGGCACGCGCGGGCACGCCGTCCTCGGCGAGGCGGTTCAGCGCCCGCTCGGCGATGGCGATCTGGCCCAAGGCTGTTGGATGGACGTGGTCGGTCATCACGTGATTGCGACCCCGGAAGTCACGCAGGTCAACGACCATCGCCCCGAGCTCTGCCGCGGTGGTTTCGACGATCGCGTTCAGCTGCTGCACCTTCGCGCCGGCCCGGGGGCGGCCGAGATCGAGCGGCGCGGTCAACGTGAGCACCCGATCGCAGCGCCGCTGCAGGTGTTCCAGGGCGGTGCGGAAGTTCGCCTTGAAGCGCCCCGGGTTCCACTGAGGCTCCCGCACGTCGTTGACCCCGATGTACAGGCAGCCGAGGTCAAAGCGCCCGTCGGGGGCGGCGCTGCGCTGCTTGAGGGCCGGGATCTGGCGTTCGGTCACGTCGTCGGCGCGCGCCCCGTCCTCGGCGTAGCTCGTGAACGGAACGCCGAGGCCCCGTGCCACCCACAGGGCCCACGATTGCAGCGCCACACCCCACTGGAGCTCGCCGCCGCCGTTGGTGATCGAGTCGCCGAAGGCGAGCACGCCGAGCTGACATCCTGCTGGCCGGTGGCTCTCACTGGTGCTCAGAGGGTGCGACAGTAGCGGCTCTTCGATAATTCCCGCTGTGGACGCCGACAACTTCATCCCCAACGACGGCGCCGGCGACCTGGCGGCGGCGGCGGCGGAGTTGGCCACGCGCATTCCCGCGCCGCTGGCTCCGCTGGCTCAGCTGGCGTACAACTACCGCTGGTCATGGACCCCGGGCGGCGTGGAGCTGTTCCGAGCGGTCGACGCCGACCGCTTCGAAGCCTGCTCTCAGAACCCGGTTCGCCTGTTGCAGGAAGCCTCCGTCCCCTCGCTCGAGGCGGCGGCGGCGAACCGGGCACTGCTCGAGCATGCGGCGGCGATGTTGTCGCTGGTCGACGACGAGCTCGAGGAACCGCTCGAGCCTGAGCCGATCGCCTTCCTGTGCGCCGAATACGGCATCCACCTGTCACTGCCGATCTATTCCGGCGGGCTCGGTGCGCTCGCCGGGGATCTGGTCAAGGAGGCATCAGATCGCCGGCTGGCGATGGTCGCCGTCGGCCTGATGTACCGCAAGGGCTACTTCCGCCAGCGGATCGACGCCGGCGGCTGGCAGCACGAGTACTGGGTCGACACTGATCCACAGCGTGTCCCGGCGGCGCTCGTCACGGCCGCCGATGGACAGCCGCTGACGATCCAGGTGCCGATCTACGACGCGAACGTGGTCGCACGGATCTGGCGGGTCGATGTCGGCCGCGTTCCGTTGTTTCTGCTCGACACCAACTGTCCGGAGAACGGACCGCTCGAGCGCTGGATCACGGCCCGGCTCTACGACGCCGACGCGGACACGCGCCTGGCCCAGTACGTGCTGCTGGGCGTGGGTGCGGTCCGGGCGCTGCGGGCGCTCGGGATCGAGCCCCGACTCGTTCATCTCAACGAGGGGCACGCCGCACTCGCACCGCTGGAGCTGGCTGCGCCGGCGCTGCGTGCCGGCGAGTCGCTCGAGTCAGCGCTCGCCGGTGCGCGCTCGCGGACCGTGTTCACCACCCACACGCCGGTGCCGGCCGGCAACGACTCCTACCCGGCCGCTCAGGTGGAGTGGGCGATCGGCCGGATGACGCAGGAGCTCGGCGTCGCCGTGGAGGACGTGATCGCGCTCGGACGCTCGGGCTCGGATGAACCCTTCGGCGTGACGCAGGCAGCGCTGAGACTCAGCCGAGCCGCCAACGGCGTCAGCCGCCGCCACGGCGAGGTGGCCCGCGAGATGTGGAATGGCCTGTGGAGCGGGCGGCCGGTCCAGGAGGTCCCGATCGGCCATGTGACCAACGGCGTCCACGTGCCGACCTGGATCGGCCAGCCGATCCGGGAGCTGTTGGATCGTCACCTCGGCGACGGCTGGTTGGCGCGGGCCGCCAACCCGGAGACCTGGGCCGGCGTCGACGCGATCCCCGGCGCCGAGCTGTGGGAGGCGCGCGGGCGACAGCGCGCTGAGCTGATCGGCTTCGTACGCGAGCGCAGCACCGTCGACCGTCTGTCCCGCGGAGACGTGCGTGAATACGTACAGGCCGCGGCCCGCGCATTCGATCCGGAGGTCCTGACGATTGGGTTCGCCCGGCGCGTGGCCACCTACAAGCGCCTGGATCTGCTGACCCGTGATCCGGAGTGGACAATCTCGCTGCTCGGCGGGCAGCGCCCGGTACAGGTGGTGCTGGCGGGCAAGGCTCATCCTCGCGACGAGGAGGCCAAGCGCTCGCTGCAGCGGCTGTTCGGGATGCAGTACGCGCAGATCATCGGCGAGCGCGTCGTGTTCCTGGACGACTACGACCTGTCATCGGCCGCTTGGCTGGTGCGAGGCTGTGACGTCTGGCTGAATGTTCCCCGTCCTCCGCTGGAGGCCAGCGGGACCAGCGGGATGAAGTCCGCCATCAACGGCGGGTTGCAGCTGAGCGTGCTCGACGGATGGTGGGCCGAGGGCTATGACGGCAGTAACGGCTGGGGGCTGCCCGGAGAAATCGATCTCGATCATCGGGCCCAGGATGAGCGCAACGCGCAGGAGCTGCACCGAGCGCTCGAGGACGACGTGCTGCCCGCGTTCTACGAGCGCGACGAGCACGGTCTTCCGCCCCGCTGGCTGGCCTTGCTCAGGGCCTCCCTCCGCACGGTGGCGCCGCGCTTCTCGGCCAGCCGGATGCTGGCCGAGTACGCGGAAGGGCCCTATCGCCGGAGCTGAGGTAGTGATTCGCTGCCAGCGGGAAGATTTGGCGGGTGTTCGGCGTCGTTAATCTCCACAGCGATGACCTCACGCAGCGATCACCACGAGCGCGAGCTGGCGGAGCTCTCCGCTCTCGCCGACGGCAGCCTCGAGCCGGCCCGCCGGGCTGACGTGCGCGCACGGATCGCCGCGTCACCCGAGCTGAGCGCCTTGCTCGAGCGAGAACAGCGCGTGGTCAAGCTGGTGGCCGAGGCTCGCACAGAGACGCGTGCCCCGGCGTCGCTGCGCGCACGGATCGAGGCGCAACGCCCCCGCGCCTCGGGCGCGCGCCGCCGCACGGTCTACATCGGAGGACTGACCGCCGCGCTGGCCGCCGTCGTGCTGGCGCTCGTGCTGATCCTGCCCGCCGGCACGCCCGGCTCTCCGTCGGTCAGCCAGGCCGCCGCTCTGGCCGGCCTGGGTCCGGCTGCGCCCGCGCCTGTCACCGACTCCAGTGAGCCACAGAAGCTCGACACGAAGATCGAAAACCTCTACTTCCCCAACTGGGAAAGCTCTCTGCATTGGCGCGCCGTCGGACAGCGCAGCGACCGGATCGACGGTCGGCTCGCGCTGACCGTCTACTACAGCTGGCACGGGAAGCGCGTCGCCTACACGATCGTCGGCTCGCCCGCGCTGGACACACCGGCCTCCCAGGTGCGGACGCTGAACGGCACCGAGCTGCATACGCTGCGGCTGGGAGCTCGCCTCGTGGTCACCTGGCGCCGCGCCGGCCACACCTGCGTTCTGTCCGGACCCGGGGTTGCGGCGGTGGTGCTGGAGCAGCTCGCCGCCTGGAAGAGCCCCGGCACCAGCGCCTAGCGCGCTCAGGCCTGATCGATCTCGACCAGGGCCGCCGCCACGCGCTGGCGGGCGCGGTGCAGCCGGGTGGTGATCGTCGCCTCGCGGACCTTCAGCACTCTGGCGGCCTCGCGATAGGAGAGGCCGACGACGTCGATGGCGATCAGCGCGTCCCGGAAGTCGTCCGGGAGGGCGGAAATCGTGGCGAACAGCTCTGCGGACTCCAGGTGCGCCTCGGGCCGCGCCGCCGAGCGATCTTCAAGCATGTCGAGGTCCTCCGGCAGCGCGGTGCTCCGCGGGCGCCGTGCCGCGGTTCTGATTTGGCTGAAGAACGTATTCCGCAGCACGCGCAGGAGATAGCCGAGGTCGTCCTCGGAACGCAGCAGCCTCGGCTTTCGCAGCACCCGGGCGAACGTCTCCTGGACCAGATCCTCAGCTTCCTCGCGAGAGCCGCACAGCGACCATGCTGCCCGGTACAGCCGGTCGATGTGGTCGCCCAGCGCGTTCGGGTCAAGCTGTCGTTCGGAGGGCATGCGCCCGAGCCGCCCCCGCGAGTCGCTCAGTCACGCAGCTCGGACAGCGGGCGCGGGCCCGGACCGACGTACTTCGCCGTCGGGCGGATCAGCCGCGCCTCACGCTTCTGCTCGAGGATATGTGCCGACCAGCCGGCCGTGCGCGCGCAGGTGAACATCGGCGTGAACAGCTCCGGCGGCACCTCGGCAAAGTCGAGCACCACGGCGGACCAGAACTCGACGTTGGTGGCCAGCACGCGGTCGGGCTTGCGGGCGTGGAGCTCCTCCAGCGCCGCCTTCTCGAGCGCCTCGGCCGCCTCCACGCGCGGTGAACCGAGCTCATGCGAGGTGCGCCGCAGGACCCGCGCCCTTGGATCCTCGGCGCGATAGATCCGGTGGCCGAATCCCATCAGCCGCTCGCCGCGGTCGAGCAGATCCTTGACGTAACGCTCGGCGTCGCCCATCTCCGCGACTTCGTCGAGCATCTTCAGCACTCGTGATGGCGCTCCGCCGTGCAGCGGCCCTGACAGCGCCCCGACGGCGCCGCTGAGCGCGGCGGCGACATCGGCGCCGGTCGAGGCGACGACGCGGGCGGTGAACGTCGAAGCGTTCATCCCGTGTTCGGCGGCGGAGATCCAGTAGGCATCGATCGCCTTCGCGTGATCGGGATTGGCCTCGCCGCGCCAGCGGATCAGGAAGCGCTCGGGGATTGAGCGCGCCTTGTCGACCTCGCGCTGGGGGACCGGCGGCTTACCGCCTCCGCGCGCTGACTGGGCCACGAACGACAGTGCCATCACCGAGGCTCGCGCGAGGTTGTCCCGCGCCTCTTCGTCGGAGATGTCGATCAGCCGGCCGAAGCCCCACTGCGGAGCGAGCATGGCCAGCGCGGCCTGCACGTCGACCCGGGGGTCGCCCGAGTGCACGAACAGCGGGTGCGGTTCGGCCGGGGGCATGCCGGGCTCCAGCTTGCCGTCGACGAGCAGGCCCCACACGTGCTCGAAGGGAACGTTGCCCACCAGCTCTTCGATGTCCACGCCCCGGTAGCGCAGGGCACCGCCCTCGCGGTCGGGCTCCGCGATCTCGGTGGCGAAGGCGACTACGCCTTCAAGGCCTGACCTGACTTCTGCTGTCGCGCTCATCTGATCGTACTCCTGGGGCGGCGGTTTCGAAATCTGATGCGGGAAGGCTAGCCCTTGTAGGGCGTTAGGCTGTCCGGCGGTGTCCGACCTGATGACCCGTCCGGCGCTGGAGCTGGCCTCGCTCGTGCGCTCCGGAGAGCTCAGCGCCACGGAGCTGGTGGCGGAGTCACTGCGACGCATCGACGAGCGGCAGCCCGTCGTCAACGCGTTTACGTTCGTCGATCACGAGGGAGCACTCGCGGCCGCGGATGCGGTGGGGCCGGGGGACGAACGCCCATTTGCCGGGGTCCCGATCGCGGTCAAGGACAATCGTCCGGTCGCGGGCATGCCGCTCACCATGTGCAGCGACCTGTTCGGCGATTTCGTGCCCCGCCATGACGCGTTTCTGGTCCGACGGCTACGCGAAGCCGGGTTCGTGATCGTCGGCAAGACCACGTTGCCGGAGATGGGCATCCTGCCGACCACCGAATCCCGTCGCTTCGGCCCGACCCGCAATCCGTGGGATCTCGACCGCACGCCGGGAGGCTCCAGCGGGGGGTCCGCGGCTGCCGTGGCCGCTGGCATGGTGCCGATCGCCCACGGCAACGACGGCGGCGGCTCGACCCGGGTCCCGGCCGCGTGCTGTGGCCTGGTCGGGCTCAAGCCAGCCCGCGGGCGCGTCTCGCCCGGGCCCGACAGCGGCCAGAGCTTCCTGACCGTGGACGGCGTGCTGACCCGGACGGTCGCCGACACCGCGCACGCGCTCGACGTGTTGGCCGGCTATGAGCTCGGCGACGCGACCTGGGCGCCGGCGCCGGTTGAGGGGTTCGGAGGCGCGGTGGCCGCGGATTCGGTGGGGAGCCTCGGCTCTCTGCGAATCGGTCTGACGCTGGCGTCCCCGCTCGCGGGGGCGGAGCTCGATCCAGAATGCGAGCGGGCGGTTCACGACGCCGCGCAGCTCTTGGCCTCGCTCGGGCATTCCGTGGAGGAGATGCCCTCGCCCTGGCCCACGGGGGACCTGCTGCCCGACTTCACTCGAGCATTCGGGCCGGCCGTGTCACTGGCCACGCTGATCGGCGGCCGGATCGCGAGACGCGAGCCCGCCGAGGCAGACGTGGAACCGCTGACCTGGGCGCTGTGGGAGCGCGCCCGCTCCCAGGACACGATCGCCTACCTGAGCGCGCAGGACCGCCTCGAGGGGGTGGGACGGACAATCGTGCGCGCGCTCGGCGGCTATGACGCCGTCCTGACTCCGGCGCTCGGGCAGCGTCCGGTGCCGATCGGCTCCGTGCACGGCCGCGGGCCCGATCCGTGGGGCAACTTCCGCCGCTCGGGCCACTTCACGCCGTACACGGCGATCGTCAACCTAACGGGGTTACCGGCGGTCTCGTTGCCCCTCTACCACGGCGAGGACGGGCTGCCGACCGCGGTCCAGCTGATCGGGCGGCCGGTGGGCGAACCTGCGCTGCTGGCGCTCGCGGCGCAGCTGGAGGACGCACTGCCGTGGTCCCGGCGGGTCGCTGTAGCGCCCAATCCATAGAAGCGTCCCGTATCCGGACGGAGCTGCGCACCGAAGGCTCAGCCCACGCCGAGTACCGCCCGCATCGGCCGCGGGGTGACGCCGAGCCGCTCTGCGTCGGCGGTTCCCTGGCGGGCGGTCATCGAGATGTCCATCAGCTCGGCCTCGTCCCAGGTGGCGAAGGCGGTTGGCCCCCCCAAGAGCTCCACCAGTTTGAGCGTGCGTCGGACCACCGGCATCGGAATCCCGGCGATCGGCCGGTTGCGCCGGAACGACCGCAGCGCGATCTCGACGATCTCCCGTTGGGTCACGGTGTCCGGGCCGGCCAGCTCATAGCGAGCGCCGCTGGCGGCTTCGGCCTGGTCTCCTCCTGGGAGCGTCGCCAGCACGCAGTCAGCCACGTCCTCGGCCCAGATCGGCTGGAACTCGGCCTGGCCGGCCCCGGGAATCGCCATCGCCGGTAACAGCGACATGCGCTGGAGCAGCCGCATGTAGGCGTCGCGGGGTGAGTAGACGATCGACGGCGCGAACACCGTGTGGGTGAGCGAGGACTCCATCACCGCGCGCTCGGCCACTGCTTTGGCACGCAACAGCCGGGCCCGGCTTCGCGTTGAGGCGCCGAGCACGGAGAAGAACACGAACCGCTCGACGCCGGCCCGCTCGGCGGCAACGACCAACCGCCACGTGGCGACGCCCGCCAGCTCCTCGATCGAGCCGCCCGGCTGGTCCCGGATCACCGACGCGAGGTGGACGACCGTGTCGACACCGCGCAGCGCGTGGCGGAACGAGAGGTGGTCGGACAGATCCCCGAGCGCGATCTGGACCCGGACACGCTCGGAGCCGAGCCGGCGCGGATCGCGGACCAGGCAGCGGACGGGGGTTCCGGAGGCGGTCAGGCGGCGCAGCAGCGGCAGCCCGATCGTTCCCGTGGCGCCGGTCAGGAGCAGCACGCGGCGGAGGCTATCGGGCCGAGGTCACGGCGAACCGATTCGGCCCTTCGTAGAATGTCCGCTTCCCCGTCCCGCAACGAGACAGAGAGACTCAAAGACTTATGGCCTACGTGATCGCAGAGCCCTGCATCGGCACGAAGGACAACTCCTGCGTAGAGGTCTGCCCCGTCGACTGTATTCATCCCACTCCGGACGMKCCCGACTACGACAGCGTCGAGATGCTCTACATCGACCCGGAAGAGTGCATCGACTGCGACGCGTGCGTCGAGGCCTGCCCGGTCGACGCCTGCTTCGCCGAGGACCAGCTCCCGGACGAGTGGACGAAGTACGCGCAGATCAACGTC
>JRHI01000951.1_pt1 | contig 27911 bp, 32 predicted proteins | sample 215371 | NCBI WGS metagenome assembly JRHI01 (sample SAMN02929681, study PRJNA255918) | sediment metagenome | biome: cave system; feature: Ice Cave; material: Sediment; isolation source: sediment from deep within a dark volcanic ice cave with no known source of... ...
GTGACGCGTGGACGCAGGTCCCCGGTGCCCTTAAGCAGCTCGATGCCGGCTCGACGGGCGTCGTCTGGGGGGTCAACAGCAGCGACAACATCTTTAGACTCCGATGAATACGTTGACTACCTTGGTGAGGTCTGCCTTAAAACAGCCTAAACCGTGAGCGCCGGGAGACCGGAGACACGGACCGCACCGAACCGGAGTAGGTCGCCCCCACTTATTGATCGTCATTAGTGGCGGTTTGGCCAGATGTGGACCGTGTCCTCGCCGGACGGCAGGTCTCCGAGATGGTCGGCTACGAGCACTGCCGCGGCTGGGTCGGCTTGGGCGGGCGTGGCATCCCCTCGACCTCCCCAAAAGGGCTACCACACGGCAGCCCGGGGGCAGAGCCAGACGACGCACGCACCGCTCGTGTGGAGGGCTGCCCCCGGGCTGCCGTGTGGTCGGGCTGGCGCCAGGTCGACGAGATGCCACACAACCCCAGCGTGCAAGATTTGTGAGTGTTAATGATCCCGCCGCCCCTTGAGGAGCCTGGTCGAGAGAAACACCTGACCCAGAATCAGATGTTTGGTGGGAGGCAGACCGCCGGCTAGAGCCCGCGACCAAACAGCCTCCCGGTCTACATCAGTTGTACATCAACGACTACGGACGACCATGGACATCCTCGGACGTGAACCCAAGGATTAGCCCCGTCCACGGACAAATTGCAGGTCCTGGCGGGACTGCATGCGACTACGGATCAGATGACCTTCGTCGCCGTTCCCTGGCTGATCCGAGCGCCATGTCCGCGAGTCATGGGTACGACCGTGGTCTCATCTTTGGTCTCATCCGTCTACGTTCGTCCACGTTCATTGGCATTCGGATTAATACAGCGGCGCAGGTCGCGGACGTCAACGTTATTCGGCGAACTATCATCCCAACTTCTGAAAATCGGAAGGTCGGCGCTTTCAACTACGAGGAAGGCCCCTCGCCGTAATTGCCTGGTTCGGCGGTTGGAGTGATCAAGGCGAGGTAGGCGTGTTCCGTCGTGACTGCTCCCGAACAGCTCGCGGCGAGCAAAGTGTACGCGAGCTCTTCGCCGCCGTTGGGCTCTGAGAGCCACCACGCGGCGGCATCGACCAGGGCCAGACGCTGTATCGCGGATAGGTGCGCCTCACGCTCGCCAAGGATTGCCACAGCGGCCAAGCGTTGCCGGTTGGGGACAACGCGTGAGCCGCGAGGGGATCGCATAAGTGGTTCGTCATGATCACCGAGCGCCGCAGCGGCCAACTCCAGCGTCCGCGACAGGTCCAGCTCGTCTAGGTGCGGCCGAGTCGAGTGGTGGAAGATCCGTGACACCGACGACCACTCCTGCAGCACCTGGGCTGTTGCCCGCCGCTGAGGATGCAGATGACGGCGTCATTGATGGTGCGGATGTCGGTGACGTGAGCAGGCCCCGTCGGCGGGGTGCCGGACGGGGCCTGCTCGTTGGGGTGGCGGCTTGGTCGTCAGGGTGGCGTGGGGGTGTTCATTCGGTGGTGACCTCGGCGATGGCGGCGCGGGTGGAGGATTCGTCGACGATGGCTTTGTCGGCGGCGAACGCGGCGACGAGGGCTTGGAGGGCGAGGTTGTTGACCGCGCGGGGGTAGCCGCGGCTGGTCTGGTGGATCAGTGTGGCGGCGTCGTCGGAGAACAGGGTGTCGGAGCGTCCGGCGAGTGCGAGGTGGTGGCGTAGGTAGCTGGGGGTCTCTTCGCTGGTCATGGGTGGCATGGCGTAGCGCAGTCCGATGCGTTGGTCGAGCGCGGCCAGCGCGCCGAGTTTCATCCGTCGGCGCAGGGTGGGTTGCCCGACGAGTAGGCAGGCGAACGGGCTGACTGAGTCCATGTCGTGGTTGGTGAGCATCCGGATCGATTCCAGCTGTGGGTGGTCGAGCAGGTGTGCTTCGTCGATCACGAGGATGGGTGTGCGGCCGCGTTCGGCCTGCTCGGTGGCCAGTGCGTCGGCGGTCTGGGGGACGAGGGTGGCGTGGTGGGTCAGGGGTTGCCCGCCGAGCGCTGCGACGATCTGGTGGTGGATGCCGCGGACCCCGACGGTGGGGTTGGGTAGGTAGATGATGGTGTGCCGGGTGGGGTCCAGGGTGGAGAGGGCGGCGCGGATGGCGACGGTCTTGCCGGCGCCGACCTCGCCGGTGATCACTCCGATCCGGCGTTCGGTGACGCACCAGCCGATCCGGGCGACGGCTTCACCGTGGGCGGCGTGGCGGTGCAGCATGCCGGGGGCGAGGTCGCGGCCGAAGGGGGTGCGGGTGAACCCGAAGAATCCCTGCAGGCGGTCGATCATGACGCCACCGTGCTCTGGCCGGGGTCGTCGTCGCTGGTGATGGCGGGGGTGGGCAGCACTTCTTCGCCGGTGAACAGGTCGAGCTGCCCGGGAAGCACGCCGTGGGTGTTGCCGGTGGATACCGGTGTGGCGGGGGTGAGGGCGGCGTAGTTGACGCCCTGGGCGAGTTCGGTCTGGTGGGCGGCGTCGATGAGCCGGGTGTAGTCGATCCCGGTCGGGGTCGGTGTGGCTGGGGGTGTCTCGGGTCGGGCCTTGGGGTGGGCGTGGCGGCCGATCCGATGCGGCAGCGCTGGACCGGCCGGGACACCGCCCAGGCGGGCCTCGACCGTGGTGAGGTCGAACGGGTCGAAGATCAGCTCGATGCGGCGGCCGGCCAGGACGGGGTCGACCTGGTAGATGTTGCCGTGCAGCGACACCGTCGCGGTCTTGGTCACGGTGCGGCGCTCCTCCCAGAGGAACGCCTCGGCCAGCGCGGCCGGAGTGGGCAACGGGAACGGTGCACCGGAGCGCCAGCGGGCCAGGGGTGGCGCCCCGGTCTCGGAGTGGACTTGGCGGTGGTAGACCGTCTCGACCCAGGCGGTGAACAGCCGGTTGAGCTCGATCAGGTCGGCCACCGGGTGCCGGCCGGGTTCGCCGCCAGTGCTGCTGTTGGTGGTCTCGCCGGTGATCTCGACGAGGAACTGCTCGCGCACGGTTCGGAAGAACCGCTCGATTTTGCCCCGGCCCTGCGGGCGGCCCGGAGTGGAGTGGATCAGTTTGATGCCCAGTTTCGCGCACGCCCGCAGCAGCCAGGCATCGACGAACGCCGACCCGTTGTCGACGTAGACCCCGTCAGGGACCCCGCGCGACCCGAGCGCGGGACGCAGCGCCGCGGCCAGGCGCACGGTGTCCTCGGCGAACCCGAACCGGTGCCCCATGATCGCGCGGGAGTGATCGTCGAGGAAGGCGAACAGGTAGGTCTTGCGGCCGCCGATGTGCGGGCCGTGCAGCGCATCCCCGGTCCACAACTCGTTGGGCCGGTCGGCTTCGAACCGCCCGAACACCGCCGCGGCCCCGCCCGCACCGCCGAGGGCCGGGTCGGTGGCGGTCAGCTCGGCGAAGTGGCGTTGCAGGGTCCGCTCCCCGGGCGCCCAGCCCATCTGGGTGCGCAGGATCCGACGGACCTGCGCGGCGGTCCGTTCGGGGTTCTCCCGCTTGAGCGCGACCGCCATCTCCAACAGCTCCACCGGAAGCCGCGGGGTCGACTGGCGCGGATCGGGCACCAGGGCATCGAACCCACCGCGGCGCCACGCCCTGATCCAGCGGTCCAAGGTGTCCCGGGAGACCCGAACCCGCCGCCCCGCCGGGTTGGTGTGCTCGGCTGCGGCGATCGCCCGGACCAGCCGGCCCCGGGCCCTCGACGACAGCCCAGGGTCGGCGGCCTCCCGGATCAACTGATAGCGGAACAGCCCGATCGCCCTGGCCCGATCGGCCCGCGCCGCCGCCTCGTCATCTCTGACCGCCATCACGGTGCACCTCCTCGTTCACGCCCGTCCGGCTGGTCCGGTCGGGTGAACGCCGAGGATCACAGCAAGATCACCCATGAAATAAGGGTCAACTCGTGTTGATCACTCCACTCGCGTCGCCGATGGCCAGCCCGGGGCCAGCAACCGCCCCGACGACACCGCCGACGCGGCCTCCCAGCACGCCACCGTGCCGAGCCCGAACCGGGCCGCGACCGCCCCGGCAGCGGCGGTGATCACGGCGACCGCGTCCGCCCACGCCGACCCCGCCGGCCCGGGCAGCACCGGGTCAGGGGCCAGCGCCCGACACCACCAGGTGAACACCGCACGGACCGGCTCGACCCGCCCGGCGAAGCGACGTAACCAGCCCCGCACCGTCTCCGGCGACCGACCCAACACCGCAGCGATCACCCGGTGCCCGCCACCGGCCGCCTTCGCCGCCAGACCCTTACCGATCACCGCGGCGGTGTCCGCGCGGCGGACCAGCAACAACACCGGCAGCAGCACGTGCGTCGCCCCGCAAGCGGTGCACCGCGAACGACGGGGAACCACCAGCACCGAGCCGTCCACGCCGCGGACCTGGCGCGCCCGAGCCCGGCCCCACCCGGCCAGCACGCCCGAACATCGCGGACACGCCAACAACCCCGACCCGAGCCGACGCTCGACTGCCTCCACGTCCGTCTCTACCGTGAGCACCGCGCCTCCAAGCGCACCCTCACGGCCCTCCCGCGCGTCTCCGGCCAAGAAGAACAGCGGGAGGGCCGTGGCCAACCCCGACCCGAAGATCGTCACGGTGGCGACGCCGACGAACCGGGTCAACACGACTCGCGGTCCCCACACCCGATCCGCACCCTCAACGGCGGGAAAACAGCGCTACGTCGTCGTCCTCAGCGGCGGTCAACATCCGATGAACAGCGTGACCTGGCCGGCCAACTGCTGGTACATCGCGCGGAGGTAATTCACCGAGTAGGGCCGATAGCCCTGGGCGTCAGCGGAGTATGAGATCAGCTCGACGAGCAGCGGAATGTCACGTTCGTCGCCGCGACGGATCGTGGCGCCGTGGTTGGCCCACAGGGTGGTGGTCGGACGCAGCCGGCGTTTTTGGCGCGGGCACGGAGCTCTTGTTCGCTGCCGCTGAGGTCGACCCGCATCGATCCAGCCGGTGCGATCCCGGCCAGGGATGGGCGAAACCCCCGCTGCAGCAGCCCAAAGCTGATCTCGTGGCCGTCCTCGGGTGGCTGCACGAACAACAACCACAGCCCACGCCCGACCGCTACCACCGCATCTTCGAGTGCCTCTCGGACAGACTGGCGACTGGGCGCATCCACCGGGATCACGGGGCCGTAGGGCAGGTAGCCGACGACGGCTACCCTGGCCAGCCACCGACACAGGATCAGGGCCCCGCCCACCAGCCGGCCGCGCTGATACGCCAGCAAGCAGCCGGGCGTGTAACCAGCGTGGCCCCGTAGCCGAGCCCAAGCAGACAACTGGGTGACATCGGTGCCGGGGGTGGTGCGCACGATGCGGTCCCCCGAACGACTCGTTGCCGAGCCGTCAGCCGCCGAGATCCCGGCATCGTCATCAAGACTTTCGCCTCCTCCACCCCGAGGGGAGACCTCGCGACCGGGACAGCCAGCATTTCCAGTGCCAGGAAGCGGCGCGGCGCAGCATAGTACGAAGTGCGCGGCTGCTCTGTTCGGGTGACCGAGCCCCACTGCTTAATTGAGGCCGGGAAGGAACCGAAGCAGGGTTACCAGCCGAGCATTCTCTACGATGGCATAAACGATCCATCCCTTATCGCTGCCAATTTGGACCGACCATTGGTCAAATTGCGGGTCGTATTGCTTGTCTGGATTTCCAGTGGGGTTTTCCAGCAACTCTTAGATTCGTCGGTCGGCCTGTCGTCGCGTGGCCTCGGGAAGGTTGGCGTACTGTCTGTCAGCTTCCGTGACTGATTTTAGTGTGTAGCGCGGCATCTACATCCGAACCCAGCTCCCGTTTTCGTCCTGATGCCAGCTGAGTAGTCCGCTGAAGTCGCCTGTCTTCGCACGCTCGATCTGCTCGCGTTCTTCGGCGGTGAGTGGATTCGCTGCCATCATGGCTACTGCCTGCCAGTGAACCAGCACTAGCTGCGGCCCTGACAGGTCGAGGTTCAGTGCGGCCAGTGCGAGTGCGGAGCGGAACTCTTCCTCAAACTGCCCGCACCTGTCGGGCGCGTGCGCAAGCAGAGCTGCCCGGATCGCTGGACCCGAGCGCTCGACTACCGTCGGCGTGTACCCTGGTGTATCGGTCGCGACGTGCGTTCGCTCGTTGCCGCTCACAGGCAAGCAACGACGGCCGCTGCCGGCGGGAAACGGCCGGTGCGCGACTGCCCGTCGATGAGCCCTCACCAGTCACGCTCGGCCAGCCGCTTCGAGAACCAGACCACTGAACCACCTCCGCGATGGTCGATCAGCTGACTACGCCGGGGCTGGTAGGACGCAGGCACGGCTACAGCTGTAGGAACACGGTTGCCAGCGTCATGTCGAGGGCTAGTCGGCGGAGCGCCGCACGGTGTCGATGAGCACGTCGACAGGTGGCGGCGGGTCTGCGGGTCGATGCCGATGAGCACGGCCCGAAGGCGTTTGGCGGTGTCCGGGTCCGTGTCACCGATGATCGGTTCGGCCTCGGCAGTCAGGATCAGCTGGGCACGCCGACGGTCATCCGGGTCTGGTGTGCGCACAACCAACCCGGCGTGGGTCAGCCGATCGACCATCGCGGAGGTGGCCGGCAATCTGGTACCCAGGGCGTGGGCCAGTCCGGTGAGGTTAACCGGTGCCAGCGCGTTGATGAGGTGCAGCGCGGTGAGCTGTAACAGCGTCATTCCGCGGCCCGCCCAGACAGTGGAGTGGCAGCGACCATCACCCGCAGGTGGGCAACGAGCCAGCCGACATCCTCCGCGGTTAGCGTCCGGTTCGCGCGCCGACGGTCCGACCGGGCGCGCAGCGGGCCTTCCTCATGCACGCACGTCCTGGGGGTCAAGGGATCGCAGGTTCGAATCCTGTCGTCCCGACCCAGCTCATTCGGTGTGGCGTAGATCGTGGCGAAAGCCGATCGGCAAATCCGCCCGCGACTATCTTCTCCCATTTTTCGACCGGCCGAAGTTACTGGCTGCAGCGTGGTGCTGACCGTTCGTGCTGCCGCGCACCACTCCTACACCGATCAGGCCACCTCGACGCCACCCGAGTGGTGCGTCGTTGTGACTCCTGTTATATCGTGCGGCGTGTGAGCAGCGACTTTCCGGCTGACATTCTGGGTCTGCAGGTCGCCGATCACGGTCCCGATGCACGCGTTGTCACATTGACCGGTGAGTTGGACGCGCTGACCGCGCCGACGCTGGGAGCCTGTTTGACCGCCCAGCTGGCCATTGCCCAGGTCGTGGTGGTGAACCTCGATGGCGTGCAGTTCCTGGCATCTGCCGCACTGCGGGTGCTATTCGAGGCTAACGAACTCGCCATCGAACAAGGCCGCCGCCTGCAGTTTGTGTGCAGCTGCCCGACGGCCAATCTGGCGATGGAGGGCACCGGACTGCGACAGCATTTCACCTTCGTCGACAGCGTGTCGGACGCCCTGGACAGCTACCCTTGACGGGCGTGGTTTTGGACGGTGCAGGTGTCCGGTCGTCGCCATCGCACTGGGCCGGGCTGCAGGCTGGCCCAGTGCCGAGACCGCTGCTCACGAGTCCTGCGATGCGCAGTCGACTTGTTCTCAAGCTGTCACGATGAGTCACACACAGCTACAGTCACAGAACGATCTCGGGCGAAGGCGCACGCTCAGGAGCCCATTCCGTGTACCCATCATCACCGCCCTCGCGGCGGACGCCGGGTGCTCCCCTTGGCCCTCGGATGGTGGATTTTCGCTAGTCGAGGTAGTCGCGGAGCACCTGGGAGCGGGAGGGATGGCGCAGCTTGGCCATCGTCTTGGTTTCGATCTGCCGGATACGCTCTCGGGTAACCGTGGATCTGTCAGCCACCCGACCACCGCAGTCCGCTTGCCAAGTCAGGAGAAGTCCGGCGTCATCTCCCGATCCAGTCCGCGGCACTCTGCCCACGCTGCGAGTTCATGGCGCGGCCGTCTGCGTCCCGTTGGACCTCCATCAGTCCCTGCATCGCGTCGCGGTTGATGCGCCCGTAGACATGCGGGAACAGAGTGCCGGCGGTGACGCCGGGGGAGGCACCGGGGAAGCGGCCTCCCAGCAGACCATGACGTCGAGCTTGTCCTCGTCGATGAGCAGCACCATGAGCGGGCGGGTGGTGTTGCGGTAGAAGGCGCTGGCTACGGCGAGGGTGACGGGCTCGTCGAGGAGCAGTGGACAAAGCCTTTCTCGGCGAGGGACGCGGGTGCGTACGGCCGGTCGGGGACGGCGAGCCAGTGGTCGACCGCAACCATGTGGAAAATCATCGGCACGGTTATACCAGGCTGCAACTAGATCCGCGCTTGAGATCGAGATCGACTACTGGCACGTAGCCGCAGCTCAACGGCACACAACGACACTCCCAGGCGCGCGGACGTACGGCGCCGGAACGGCCGCTCACTTTCAACGGCATGGCGCGCACGGTCGCACACGATCTGACGGGTACGGGACGTCCAGGCTGCCGGACACCGACTCTAGATAGCGCTGATCAGTAGCCGGACGTAAGACCCCTCGTTGTGACCTAGCCTATCGTCGGGATGTGAGCAGCAACTTCCCCCCTGACATCCTGAATCTGCAGGTGATCGAGCATGGTCCTGGCGCTCGCGTGGTCACCGTAGTGGGCGAGATCGACGCGCTGACCGCGCCGGAACTGGCCGCCTTTCTGACCGCACAGCTGACCGTTGCCCAGGTTGTGGTGGTGAACCTTGATGGTGTGCAGTTCCTGGCATCTGTCGGGATATCCGTGCTCTTCGAGGCCAACGAACTCGCTACCCGAGAAGACCGCGCCCTGCGGTTGGTGTGCAACTCCCAGACCGCCAATCTCGCGCTGGAGGCCGCTGGCCTGCGGGAATACCTCACCGTCGCCGACAGCGTGCCGGACGCCCTTAAGAACTCACCATGACAGGCGCGGCGCTCGGGCCAACCACAGCCGCCTCCGCGCACAGCGAAGCGGTTGGTGGGCACGTCATCGAGGTGCCCACTCGGCGAGGCGGCGGATGACGACGTTGGTTCCGGTAGGACCATGATCGATACGCAGATCGTCGCTGCAGTTTCGCATGAACTGCGTCCCGCGTCCTCGGTTCCCACGGTTCGCGCTGCGGGGCGGGCGCCAATGACCCGTATCGCAGACGGTGGCGAGCACATCGTGCATCTGGACCTCCAGATGCACCGTCACGGTGCCGCCACCCGGTCCGTAGGCGTGCTCAACGGCATTGGCGCATGCCTCACCGACAGCGACAAGCAGATCGGCGACCGCACGCGGCGCGGCTCCGATCTCCGACAACCAGTGGCGCATCGCAACGCGGATATCCCTCAGCGACCCGGGCATGGCCGGCACGACCAGGTCTAATGGACCAATCTCGCCGCTGTCTTGGCGACGCACGGCGACGTAGTCATCGGCGGCCGGCGTGCTGCTCTGCTCGGCCGGCATCGACATGATTAGAGGGTAACGCATGTTCGGACGCAACGGCTTGCCTTAGCGCAGATCAGAGAGCTTCCGGGGGCTCACGTCAGCGGCCGGAGGCGTTAGCAGCGTCGCCTGATGGGAAACAGCCGCGACTAGTTCGTCCTGGACGGCTACGGCGTTTGCTAAATCATTCTCACCGCTAAGAGTAATGCGGGTCGACCCGTCCTCGACGTTGGTCTCAATCTTCGCGACGGTCATAGATTACCTCTTCTACCCCAGGCGACGACGGATGACCACGTTGGTTCCGGTAGGACCATGATCGATACGCAGATCGTCACAAACGATGGCTCGAACATCCCCAACAGCGCCGTGGCCATCATCTCCGGCTCGAAGCGCTGCACCTGCTGGTCAAGCCTGCCGAGTACCTCGGCGGGATCACCACCCAGCAGCGCGTAGGCGCGAAGCGCGCTGCGCAGCCGGTCCATCACGTCAGCGGCACCAAGGCCGCGCCCAACCGGAGGGAAGGGTGACCACGTCATACCAGTCGCCGCTGACCCCGCCATTCTCAGCCGGCAAGTAGCGGGCGGCCAACTCAAGGCCCGGCACCACCGGTAGCCGCGCTGGCAGCAGGCTGCGCTGAAGCACCGCCGCCGCCGCTTGTTCCCCGCCGGTTCACTGACGACGACGTGAGGCTGCTCCAGATCGTGGCTGACCGGGCCGCCCTGGCTAACCAATCCCGGCGTGCTGAGGTCGAACGGACCGCAACCGACGTGAAGGACACCGATGACCGTCCCGCCAATCAGCAGCGGCGCCCCGAGCAGGGAGCAGATCCCATGCGCGAGCAGGACCGAGTAGAGCATGTTCGTGTCATCGACCCGCTCAATGATCCCCGGGCGCTTCTCCGCCGCGACGCGACCGGCGAAACCCTTCCCCACCGGGACGCGAATCCCCTGACGGACCGTCGCTTCAAGGCCCCTGGCAACGGTAACGACAAGTTGCTCGGAGGAGGAATCGAGCAGCACAGTGCCGGTCTCGACCGCAAGGAGCTCTCGCACCCGGTCGAGCAGCTCGACCAAGAGATCCTCGAGGTCGAGATGGGCAAGCGCGGCGTCGGTCACGGGCTCGATCCGGCGCAATCGGTAGTCCTCAGCGGCCGGCATGTTGCTCATGCGCGGTACCTCAGCGAGTTAGACGAAGTCGAACTGCTCGGTGTGGATACGGGGCAGTGGGACATCCAGCTCGTCGAGCACGGTCACCACGTCGGTGACCAGGGCAGGCGGTCCGCAGAGGTAGTAACCGAGCTGGTTGCGCCGCAACCTGCCGGGTAGCAGTTCGGTGAGCAGTGCCTCGTCGAGGGCGCCGGACGCGCCGGTCCAGCCCTCGGGTGGCTGGCGGAGCAGCTCGACGACGGTGAGGTCCAGCCGCCTTTTCAGCTCGCTGAGCTCCGAGCGGAACAGCAATTCGTCAACGGTCCGGGCTACTGTCACGAGCCGGTGTGGGCGCCGGTCGCGCCGGTGAGCCAGGGTCCGCAGCATGCTGATCATCGGGGTGATGCCGACCCCACCGGCGATCATTACCAGACCGGTGCTGTGCTGCAGGTCGACGCTGAAGGAACCGTGCGGGCCGTCAAGCCACACCGGATCGCCTGGCCGCAGCCGGCGCAGCGCGCGCGTGAAGTCACCGCTGTGTCGGACGGTGAACTCCCTTCGCGTCCTCATATGAGCGCTGGAGGCGATGGTGAACGGGTGCTCCTGGGCCCCGATGGATGGACTCACGCGCAGCCAGGCGAACTGGCCCGGCGCGAACCTCAAGGTCCGATGAACCAGCCGGTGTCCCCGAGGCTCCAAAACCAGCGTGCTCACTGTTTCAGTCTCCGGCCGGATCTCGCGGACCACATACTTGCCGCGCGCACCGAAGACCGGCCGCCACAGCCACCGGTAGGCGAGGACCCCCAGCACACCCACAACGAGGATGGTGAACCACGCGCGCATCGCGCTGTCGCGGACCAGGTGGTTGAGCCACCAGATATGCAGTGCGGTGAGCACCAGCACCGAGCCGGCCAGCGCCACGTGTACCCAACGCCACACCTCGTAGCGGTGCCGCAGCCGCTTGCGCAGCACCGTGAGCCCGATCAGCGCGCCCAACGCTACGGTGGCGCCGGTGGCCGCCCGGGCTCGATTGGGTGCGTGGACGATGTCGAGCAGGCCGAAGTTGGCCGGGTTTACCGCCACCACCAAAACGATGTGTGCGAGCACGAGCGCTGTGACGAGCAACCCGGCGAAGCGGTGCATGCCAAGCACCCCGTCGATGCCGAAGGTGCGGGTCAGCGAACGCAGCCGAGAAGGCAGCACGACGGCGCAGACCAGGACCGAAGTGCCGAAAATCCCCATCCCGACGGAGAGCTGGGACAGCGGCGACGAGTCCCCCGTTCTGCTGAGGCCGACCAGCACGGGCATCAGCAGAACGGCGAGGCAGGCCGTCGCCCATAGCGTTCGTTCCAGCACCCGTCGTACGCCGCGGAACTGTATGGAGGAGCAGACATCGAGCTCGCTAGCTGAGAGCATTACCGGCGCGTTGTCGCTCATCCGGGCGCGAGGTGCGACGCGTGGCCGCCGGCTACTGCGAACCGCAGAATGTGACGGGCCCCAGTAGTGGAACACCGCGAGCGTCAGCGCGACGATCACGGCGAGGACGACGGTCCTTTGGACGGATCGTGGTACCGAGACTGGGTCGAGTGCTCTGAACCGCACGGGCCTCCACCTCGGTTGTGAACGTGTCAGGCTGGGCGTCGTTGGATCCGGGCAGTCCCTGCCCCGTGGTCAAGCGGGGTCGTCCCGGGGGAAGCTACGTTGCGAGCACCGAAACGAAGGACGCGAATCGGCGCCCGAGGTTGTCCGGGATCTCGTGGAAGTCGAGGGCGGTCCCCCACCCGAGAGGGGTCCGAACGCCTCGCCGGCCTCGCCGCTGCGACCGCTCGCGGCGAGGCCTCTCGTGTGGCCGGGAATCACGGCACGCTGACCAAGGGTGGTGGTTACCGCCCATAACGTCAGGCAGCGCCAACGGGTGAAAAGCACGCGGCTCAGGTCCGACCGCGACAACCTGCGGCCGGCCAAGCGCGGCGGCCGCAGGTTGTTGCACCGGGTCGGGCTCGGACGCGGATTGGTTCAGCCGACGGTGAGGACCATCGCCGGCGTTGTCCTGACGGCCGGACTGGGAATCGCCGCCGGGGTGACCGCCCGGTGGGTGTTCGCTGCCGCTGGTCTCCGGCGTGGGGACGCCCCGCCGGAGGACAACGGCGTATCGCGCCGGGCGGTGCTGCTCACCAGCCGTCATTCGACTGCGAACTGCAGTACGACGGTCACCACCAGCGCCTGCGGCTGGTACACCTCTCGGTGATCAACGGAAGTCGACGGCACCCTGCCCGCCGACTTCGAAGTCGCCGCCGAAGCCCTCCGCGTCCTCACCCCGACCGACTTCGACGACATCGACGACATCGACGACTGACCGAACATGCGTAGCCCCGGGCACTGCGGGCTCGGAACAGCGAGGCGTGGCGGGTGTCGGGGTCCGCCAACACTCTCCATCGGTCGGCAACCAGAACGCGTTATGCCATTTATCGCTGAAGATTCACGCCATCGACCGATGACAGCTACAAAGCTGATCCGCAGGTCACCGTGTTGCGAACTGCGCCTTTTCGCAATGTTTGCGAAATACGATGTTCGAGCGTTTGCGATACATTGGGCGTATGACAGCGACTCCTCAGCTCCCCGATATGACTCCTCCGACCCCCGACATCGAAATCTTCGACGGCGCCTTCCGGTTTGAGCTTGAGGACGCGCGGGGACTGCTCGCGAACGTCACGGCTACGGTTGACGCGCTCGAACGGGCCTGCCGCGACTCCGACGACCTCGGCATGACCCCCGTCGACTTGTTCAGTCTGGTCGAGGAGCTGACGGACGCGCTGCGCGACCCCGAGAACCTGTGAGCCTCCGTCGGCTACCCCCGGGCTAGCACCGGTGGCCAGGATTTCGCGGTCCAGGCCAAGCGCTGAGGGAGCCGTCAACGCTGCGTAATCGATGTGTACTGCCGCTCGATGTGCCCGGTGTAGATCTGACGTGGCCTGCCGATCTTGGTTGCCGGTCGCTGATCATCTCGCGCCAGTGCGCGATCCAGCCCGGTAACCTCCCCAGCGCGAAGAGCACCGTGAACATCCGGGTGGGGAAGCCCATCGCCCGGTAGATCACACACCGGTGTAGAAATCGACGTTGGGGTAGAGCTTGCGCTCGACGAAGTAGTCGGCGGCCAGCGCCTTGGCCTCCAGCGCCAAGGCGATTTCGACCAGCGGGTCGTTGATCCCCAGCTTGTGCAGGATCGCGTCTGCGGTCTTTCTTGACGATCTTGGCTCGGGGGTCGTAGTTCTTATAGACCCGGTGCCCGAAGCCCATCAGCCGCACGCCGTGGTCGTGTTTTTCACCTTTTCGACGAAGGTGTCCACGTCACCTCCGTCGGCGCGGATGCGTCGGCGAGCTGGCCGATCGGGTAGCCGCGGTAGCGCAGCACGCCCGCGCCGCCGTCGATGTAGGTGATCTGCGACGTGCACTCGGCGGTGTTCACGAAGCCCGGATCCACGGTCACCATCCCGGTGGAAGCCCGCAGGGTGCCAGGCCGATCCCGGAGGCGCCTACGGTGGCCCTCGTAGTCGACATCCGGTGCTCGCCACCGGGATAGCTCAGGGTCACATCGAGATCACCACGACCGTTGTCAGCCATGACCGTCCCCTCTCTTCGCACCCACCCGAGGGTCGCCCGAGTATCGTTCGGCTACGTTGAGCATTCCAGCTGCGGACGGGGCTTGTTGTGGTTAGCTGCAAGGTTGGGGTGCTGGTGCCGTCAAGGTCGATGGTGATGGTCGATAACACCGCGGAGCACTCACCCGGCTGAAGCAGCCCGTCTTTCAGGACATCAGCCGGTCCGAGGCTTCGATCCTCCGAGAGGAACGACCACAAAAGTCGGGCTTACTCACACGGCCGTAGCCTGCGACTATGGGTCAATCGTCGTACCGTTGACTTCGATAGGGCAGCCCTATGACGTTCATTCTCGGACCCGACGACGGCCTCAGGCTCGATGTGTCGTAACACTCGATGACCCCGAACACGCGATCGTTCACTCGACTGACCACTGCCGGTCGCGTCCTCTAGACCACCAGCTCCCGGCACGTCGGCGTGCCGGTACTGGCGCCTGTGCGCTGTTCACACGTTGGCGGCAGTTGAGCGTGCATCAGCGAGCCCGATGTGTTCGGCCGGAATGCGCCGGGGGCCTCCTTCCAGGTCTGACCGCCATCATCGGAGTACGCGATGCCACCGTAGTTCGTGAATTAATGCGCGGGGTTGTGGTCGTTGCTGCGGGCTAGCCTGTTCGACCGCCAATCGATCGTGGCGAGGTCGGCGGATCCGCCGTTGAAGCCATTCCATTTGGTGCCGAAGCGTGTCGGCGAATGTGGCCAGGATCTGGCCTCGCTCATCGGTTCACATGACGCCCAGGTCGGTACCCTTCACCTGTAAGCGCCTCGGTCTCATTGTGATCGATCGGTGCCGGTGCGTGCGGCGACCGGGCTTACCTTGGTTTTGGCGGGACACGGGCCGAACGAGACAAAGGTCCGCGCTGGCACTCGAACGCGGCTACGACGCGTCCGTGCCGCATCTGAGCACTCTCGCACCCCAACACACCGGGATACTTCTGCGTCGAGGTCACGCTAGGTTCATATCGCCGGGAACGGTCGGGGTGTCTCGCCGGGTCGCTGTCACATGTTGCGGATCCGCAGGTATCGGCGGACATCTGAGAGCGAAACCACTACGAGTATGAGCAGGCCAACGACGAGGATCGCTGCCAGAACTACTGCGATGTAGCCAACGGTATCCATATGTCCTCATCTGGTCAGTGGTCAGAATGTCTTGCCCGCACTGCTATCGTCGGCGACCGCGCGCATCACCGGCTGCGACGCACTGGACCCGTTGCGCAAAATAGTGATCGTCTGCCCGGTCGTGTGTTCCACGGTTTCTCCCGTCGACACCCACTGTCAGTGCGCCGCCGGGGTCTGGAGCAGCGTGTCGCACCGCTCTGCGAGGCCCGTCATCCCTCCGATCGCCGACCTCGTGTCCCTAAATGCTGATTACAAGATCTCAGGATACGCATCAAACTGGACCACGTATATCTCATACCGTGCCCCGTTTGGGTTGTCGTGTCCGGTCAGGAAACCCAGCAGCACCGTTCGGGACAGGAGGTCGGCGACCTTGGCGGCATGTTCCGTCAGTGGCGTCGTGGGGGTCCGGCCCGCGTCCACCCGGGCCGCTCAGCTCCCGAACAGTGCGGGGATTTTGACCAGTAGCTCGTAGGCCCCATAGCCGAACGGCGCGAGCACCCAGAGCCAGGCCAGGGCCATCAACGGTGCCCGGTTGCTCGGTTCGTCCACCGGCATGCGTTTGCGGACCTCGGTCATGGCGTACCCCTGTCGGCCAGGCTCGCGGCCTCCCGCGGCGCAGCGGGTTCGTGGAACTTCGGCTTCACCGGTCGAATCAGCTGGTTGGCTACGAATCCGACCACCAGCAGCCCGATCATGATCGAGAACGACAGGATGTACTTGGCGGGGCCGGTCTGCCCGGCCCTGGTCTGGGCGTCGGCGATGGCGTTGACGATGAGCGGCCCGAGCACCCCCGCGGTGGACCACGCGGTGAGCAACCGGCCGTGGATCGCGCCGACCTCGAAGGTGCCGAACAGATCCCGGAGGTAGGCCGGGACGGTGGCGAAGCCGGCCCCGTAGAAGGAGATGATGAGCAGCGTGCAGACCAGGAAGACCACCTTGTTGCCGTTGGTGGTCAGCACGATCGCCAGGTAGAGCAGCGCCCCGATCCCCAGGTAGCAGCGGTAGATGTTCTTGCGGCCGATGCGATCCGACGCCGACGACCAGACAAACCGGCCGACCATGTTGGCCAGCGAAAGGATGGCGACGAAACCGGCCGCGGCCGACGCTAGCGCCGCTTTGGAGGCCGCGGTCGGGAAGAAGTCCTGGTAGATCGGTGCGGCCTTCTCCAGGATGCCGATACCGGCGGTGACGTTCAAGCAGAGCACCACCCACAGGCACCAGAACTGCGGGGTGCGGATCGCGTTGCGGGCCGAGACGTTCGCGGTGGTGACCAACGTCCTGGACTGTACGACCGAGGGGTCCCAGCCGGCTGGTTTCCAGCCCTCTGCCGGTACCCGCACGAGCAGCCAGCCCATCGACATGAACACCGCGTAGACCAGTCCGTGGATGAGGAAGGCCTTGGCGATGCCGGCAGTGCCCTGACCCGCCGCCGCGGTGGTCACCCCGAAGGCGTTGAGCATCTGCGCGGACCACGGTGACGCGATGAGCGCGCCACCGCCGAAGCCCATGATCGCGATGCCGGTGGCCATGCCGGGGCGATCGGGGAACCACTTGATCAGTGTGGAGACCGGGGAGATGTAGCCGATGCCCAGCCCGATGCCACCGATCACGCCGTAGCCGAGGATGACCAGCCAGTACTGCCGGGTCGCCACGCCCAGCGCCGAGACGAGGAAGCCGGAGGAAAAACAGCACGTCGCCACGAACATCGCCCACCGCGGCCCGTTACGCTCGACCCGGGTGCCGAACAGCGCCGCGGACACCCCGAGCATGACGATGCCCAGCTCGAACGGGATCGCCGAGAGTGTCCCGTTGATCCCCAACGACTTCTCCAGAGCCGGTTTGAACACGCTCCACGAGTACACCTGCCCGATCGCCAGGTGCACCGATAGAGCCGCCGGGGGAACCAGCCAGCGACTCCAGCCAGCGGGAGCGACGATGCGAGAGCGGGCCAGGAAACCGACAGCCATCACCGCCACCTCCGCGCCGAGATCGTGATCCGAACGGTAATGATCCGATCAAGGTGTGGCTAGCACGGGCGGGGTCTCGGCAGCGGACCTCAAGCGGCCCGGTTCGCTCGACCGCGGATCGCGTGGGCATCCTCACCTCGGGCGGCCCTTCCGCGGCCGCCGGATACGTAGACGACACCAGCTCTAACCCCTGGCTCAGGTAATACCACATCCCTGTGAACAACCGATTCGTGTGCGTGGATCGCGGTTTGTTGTGATCTTGCTGCCTTGGTGGGGAGTGGGTGGACTGCCTGTGCCGTTTTCCCGCCGTGTGGCGCTGCTGGGGGTGTGGTCGGTGTTGGTGCTCAGCGTCTGCTGATCTCCGTAGAATATCGCCGCCCACTACGTGTTGAAAACAACTCCACTGCTAGGTAGCGTACGTGAGATTTACGTGCGACTACCGATTGCCGCCGAGCCTTGCTTCTCGGCAGGGTATGTGGTGCCGAATCGGGAATGCACCGGTTAGGTGTGGTCTGTGTTCGGCCCCGGCGGGGGCACTTTCTTCTAGGAGGTTTCGATGTTTGATGAACTGAGCTTTGCGGAGATCGAAGGGCAGCACGTGGAGCTGCTGCCGGCGCGTACCGTCCTGTCAATGGTCACCGGCACCACCGGGGGGACCGGCACCGGCACGGCCCCCACAGGCGGGACTGGCAGTGCGGCCGGGGCCCCTGGTGCCGGTGGTGCCGGTGGCGCGAGCCCTGGCGGCGCGCCAACCCTCACCAGCAATGCGATCTTCGTCGATGGCAACCAGTACAACACTCTCTCCGGAGCACCTGGCGGCACCGGCGGAGCTGGCGGCACCGGGGGCGGCGCGACTGGTGGTGCTGGCTGAATCGGACACTGAAACCGAGCAACTGCAGCCGACGATCGGCTTATCCCGCGGCGTGCTGCTCAATGGGGCAGGGGTGGCCAGAACCTGGTCACCCCTGCCCGTCGAGGTTACGCCAGTAACAGGTACCACCAAATAAGCGGTCTCATGTTCACGGTAGGTACTCGGGTACTTGAAATCTACGCTAAGTTCGCTGCCGTCTACGTATTTGCCCAACACGTTCCCCGCTAGGTAGTCCGCCAAGATGGGTTACGTGTGACTACTGATTGCCACGTCACATCAACTGCGGGCAAGGTATGAGATGCCAAATCGGTAATGCCGCCGACGAGGCGTTCTCTATCCCGGGCAGCGCTGCCGGGACAATCTTTTCCCTAGGAGGATTTATGTCTGACGCACTGAGCTTTGCTGAGCTCGACGGGCAGCACGTGGAACTGCTGCCGGCCCGTACCGTGCTGTCGATGTTCAGCGCCGGAAACGGCGGCGGCCGTGGCGGCAACGCCGGCACCGGTGGTGCCGGTGGCGTCGGCCGGGGCGGCCTCGGTATCAACCTGTTGAACCTCAACCTGTTCGGCGACCAGACCAACAGCGCTGGTGACGGCGTCGGCGGTGCCGGCGGCAGCGCCACTGGAGGTGCCGGCGGCGGCGTGAGCGGCTGAGTCGAGTGGGGTGCCGCTTGGGCGATCACCTGATTGTCTGCGGCGCAGTTGACTAGGAACGGTGAGCTGGCTAGGGGGGGCAGGGGTGGCCAGAACACGGCCACTCCTCCCTAGCCGGGACTTACGAGGTGCGGACACTCGGCCGACGGCGGGCATCCGATGGGCTCGCGCAGGCGTGTCCCTTGGCGGGTTTACGTGACAGGCGGTGGCATCCCCTCAGCGCTGGCGAGAAGGGCCGGCGCCCAATCGCATACTGTGCAGGCGTGCCGGAACGCTGAGCGGGCGAACTCGAGCGCGACCGCGTGGGGGTTGGGGCTGCGGCGAACATCATCCCAGTCCAGGATGTACTCGCCGAGCACCGCATCCCAGCGAGCAGACGCGGGGGAGAGCGTCGCGGCCGCAAAACCCTCCGGCGCTGGGTGCGCATAGGCATAGAAGGCTGCCTTACCGTATCGCGGATCGCCAGGCCACCAGCCGATGGCGACCTCCTGCGCGTCCATCGCGTTTCGCATGATGAAGTCGCCCGACGGCGGATCGGCAGGGAGGCCGGAGAACAGATTCACCGCGAGGTCAAACGAGCCCCACCACGCGTTGACCGGCGTCGAGCGTCCGCGATACGGAGCACGGAACGCTGCCAGGACGAGCGCGGCGCGGGTCGCGGCGGCGAAGTAGGAAGCGACCTGACCGGGGTCATAACGCTTATGATCGTCGTCCTGGTCGAGCGGCACGATCCACGGCACCTCCTGCGGTGTCGGGTTGATCTCGACCGCGCCCCCAAAGCTGCGGACCGCTGTCAGTACCTCGAGTGTGACCTCGCGCACCGATCGGTCGGGTACCAGCGCGACGCGTCGCTCGTTGCCGTCGCTGTGCTCGACGACCGCGTCATGGGTTCGTAGATCGAGCGCGACGACGAGCGCCCCCGAACCGTCGGGCGCTGGCAGCGGGGCCGTTTCCCATCCCCTCGCGGTGAGACGCAGCGCCGGATTCTGGAGCTGTGGCTCGGGTGGGGCAAGCGCCGCCGCCAGCTTGCCGAGGACCTGGGTGTGCGCGTGGAGCGTGTCGCGGGTCGCTCTCCACGGCTCGTAAGAAAGGGCGGGCCATTCGGAGGACATGGCTGGACGCTACCGGTCACACGTGAGGCCCGACCACCGCAGACGGCCAGGCCGCTGGATAGAGCTTGCGGCGACGACCTAAGAGCGGAGTTCGAGTTCGACAACCTCTGCGGAGGCGGGGTCTACTTAGTGTCGTGTACCGACACCAAGTACAGATGCAATTGCCTGCGTTGTGCGGCCACACCGTACGGCGGTTTAGACACTTCTAAGTTGCTCGCCACACGCCGTGTCACGACAGGAGCGGTCTGAAGGCGTCAATCGGCGCAGTACTGCCACGTTCGCGCTATTTGTCGCGCACCCTAGCCGCAGCAGTGACACCCCACAGACCTAGTTGTGACGATGCGCCCGCCATGCGAGGTACTTGCACCGGCACAGGTGAGAAGGTGGTGACAGTGTTGGTCATCTCTACTACTCTCACTGTATCCGTGCAGATGCACGGGCATAACAAGTGCTATGGCGGGGCCGTGCTCGTCCGACAAGCGGAGGAGATCTCATGAGCCACCAAGCTGTACGGTTTACCTTCCGCATCTGTGCGAAACAGCGGAAGTCGGGCTACTCGTTCCGGGATGACTAAGAATGTAGAGAGGTCATCACCCAGCTGCCCTGGGTGGTCGAGCGGCCCGGTAAGGCAAGCTCGATTCTGACCACCCGGTGCTTGCGCTTACCAGCGCGCGGTGGCAAGCCGTGCTGACCGGTGCCCGGGTCGGCGCTGCCGAGAGGCAGCCAGACGACGGGGAACACGGCCGGCCCGATGCCGAGGGTCGCTGTCTTCCGCGCAACCCATCCAGTCGGTTATTGCGGTATTCCACAGATCGCGTGGTTGCCGATCCCAGCGCGGGATGGGGGAGTCACCTTCGTTAATGCTAGGCGGGAAGCGAGCGGCGGCACTCTAGCCACTTTCCCATTCGAGCGTGGCTGCCCTAAATCACCGATTTCTGGACCATTATACGGAGCGGCTATGGAGCGGCGTCGAGCGATCGCCTGGGCTGGTTCGATCGCAGTGACGGGATGCGCCACCGCGCTCGCGCTGGGCGTGCTGGTCGGTGGGTTCGGCCTCGGGCCGTCGCCGGCGCGGGAGACGCAGCAGGCCATGTCTGCGCCGCCGCTGGGGGCCGTGCGTGCGCAGGTCGACTCGGTGGTGTGGTGGTATGTGTCCCGCGCATCCGGTCTCATAGCCTGGGCCTTGCTCGCGGCCTCGGTGGTGGGCGGCCTGCTACTCGCCACGCGGCTCACGCGGGGACGCATTCGCACGTGGGCGCAGGGGCTCCACGAGTTCGTCGGGCCGCTCGCAGTGGTATTCACCGTAATCCATCTGGCCTCCGTCCTCGCCTCCGATCAGCTGCGGATCGGCCTGCGAGAGCTGCTCGTCCCGTTCGCCAGGCCGGACAATCCGGTGGCCCAGGGTTGCGGGGTGCTGGCCCTTTACCTCCTCACCGCGCTCGCGCTGACTTCCTCGGCGCGGGCACTACTGTCCTGGCGCTGGTGGCGTCGCATGCACCTGCTGGCGTTCCCCCTGTTCGGCCTTGCCTGCGCGCACACCGTGCTTGCCGGTAGTGACATCACCCACCCGATCTTGCACTGGGCGAGCCTTGCGGTGGGGGCGGTGATCCTGTTTCTGGCTGCGTTGCGCCTCCTCCTCGCGCGCCCGGCTGGTACAGCGCCGGCTGGTACAGCGGCAGTGGCGCCGGCGGAGCTGCGGGACACGGAGATGTCCGAACCCTTCGTGCCGCAACCGAGGATGGCGAACCCTTCTCCGGCATCCACCATGGTCGGCACCGGGATGCGGCTGCTCATCGGCCAGACGACGTGGGAGGCCGACGACGTCTTGTCATTGCGTCTGAATTCTCCTGACGGCACACCGCTACCGAGATGGGAGCCAGGAGCGCACATCGAGCTGGCCCTGCCCTCGGGCCGGCGGCGGCAGTACTCCCTGTGCGGCGACCCGAACGACACCCATTCTTACCGGATCGCGATCCTGCAGGTCCCCGGCGGGCGTGGCGGGTCGGTGGAGGTGCACACCGACGCCCGAGCCGGCCAGCTGATCACAGTGCAAGGACCGCGTAACCATTTCCCGCTGGTGCCAAGCCCTGCCTACTTGTTCATTGCCGGCGGGATCGGGATCACCGCCATGATGGCGATGGCGGCCCGGGTGGCCGCCGCGGATGGCGAATGGAACCTGGTCTATGCCGGGCGACGCCGCGCCAGCATGGCCTTCCTCGACGAGATCCGTGCGCTGGGTCCCGACCGGGTCGATGTCATGCCCGCGGACGAACGCGGCCGGCCCGACCTCGACGCGATCATCGGTGCCGCGCCGACGGGCGCCGCTGTCTACTGCTGCGGCCCGGACCGGATGCTGCACGCGGTGCAGGAGCGGGTCGCCACCCGGCTGGATCTACGCTTGCACAGCGAGCCTTTCGCCGGGTCCGCCGCCGTTGGGGGCGCCGCGCTCTACGTTGAGCTGCGCCGCACCGGGCGCATCGTCAATGTGCCCGCCAACCGCACCGTCCTGCAGGCCATCCGCGACGTCGCCCCCGCCGTCTCGACCGGATGTGAGCAGGGTGTTTGTGGCGCATGTCGCACCGCGGTACTCGCCGGCGAACCCGACCATCGCGACAAACTGCTCAGCAGCGCGGAGCGCGCGGCCGGCGCAATGCTGATCTGCGTGTCCCGTGCCCGCAGCGAGGGGCTCACCCTCGACCTGTGAGCGCATCGAGGCGGAGATACCGAACCCGCCAGATAACCAATCTTCGTCAGCCGCCGACTCGTCGTTGGGGCGGACGAGCATCGCGCAATACCTGTCGTGGTTCGCGTAGACCGCAGCGGCTGGGAGGTTCTGTAACCAGCCTGCCGACCTGAAATGTCAAGGCGGTGGTCCCCACCCGTTCAACGGAATGGAAGCCACCGCCCACCACCTGTCGGTGGCTACTTACCAATGCCTGTCCCCGTGGTGTCCGCATCCGCGGTCCCAGTCGCAACGGTCCTCGCATCTGCGGTCCCAGTCAGACCAGTGGTCCTCGTATCGACGGTACCAGTCGTCATCCCAATCATGACCACCACCGTAACCGCTTGTGAAGATTGTCGAGATCCTCATATCCCCTCCTTTTCCTCACCTGGGAGGTCTCCCCTTCCCAGGAAGACAATGAATGCGCTGGCGAGAAGTAGCCAACTGCAAACGTAGGTGACCGGTGGCGAGCGTGCGTGGCACGCGTCCGCGACATGCAGCCGGCGGTGCTGAGTACAGAGTGAGCCGCCGTGGCCCCGGCAACCGGCCATGGACGCCGGCCTGCGGACCTGCGACGCGCGTTACCAGAGGGGAGCCATGGTGGCGTAGCCCACGCCGTCGCTTCGCTCAACGGTCACCTATTCTCTGGTCCTATCGATCTCCATGCCTTATTTCGCTCTGGGTGAGCGTATCGTTACAGCTGGGCGGAGATATCACGGTATGTAGCAGAGTGGTCTCATACCGTGACCAACTGCTGGGCATCCCACAGCATCCGAGCGCCGGTAATCCCGATCATGAAGTGGCACCCCCTCACTGTCGTGGGTGACGCTACGCTCGGACCCGAGCCGGCGGCAGGATCCTGGATTGCGGATAGTGACGGCGCCGACATGGACGGCCTGGCGGTAGGAGTGGCGGGCGTGACTATAGCTGGACCGTCGTGGTGAGGCGCACGATCGAGGGTCGGCGTGGCGTCGAGCCGAAGCCGAACCGGACCGGAGGGCGGACCTCGGCCATGGCTCCGAGGTCCGCCCCCTGCCAGCTGGCGCTGACGGACACCAGTGGATGGTGATCCCAAGCCCCGTACCACTCCCTGCGCCCGGCGCCGGCGCTACCCCGGGTGCGCACACCGGGGAGCACGGCTCGGACCAACGGGTCCACCAGAGCCGCCCAAGCCGGGGCGACGGCCACTGGGCGCGGCACGGTTCGCAGGAACAGCCCGAGCCAGCTCCGTGGCCCGACGATCAGGTCGGCTCGCAGCGGTCCGGCTACCACCGCCACCCGCTCCGGCTGGCGGATCACCTCCACCGGTGCGACTTCGACGGAGTCGAAGCGGTAGGTGCTGGCGACGAACCGGGCGACCTCGTCGCTCGGCGCGATCAGCAATCTCATGCCGTCGGGCGTCTCGATCATGACATCGCTGACTGGGCCGAAGGGCGACACCGGCCATCGTCCGACGACGACGCGGTGCCCCGAGGTCGTGCCGAAAGCGGCGATCTCACCGTCAAAGCGCCAGCGCGAGTCCGTGACCGGTCGTCGCGGATGGCGGGGGATCATCGCTTGCGATGATTCCAGGTCGGGGCCGCCGCCGGCGAGCCGTCCGAACAAGTAAGGAGCGCGGATGATCAGCACGATCGAGGTTGCCGACGAGGGCAGCGCACTGGTTTATTCATTCGACGACGTGATGCTTTACCACGGGCCAGGGTCCCCTGGCGGCGTGGCGCACGCCGTGAAGGTGATGGAACGGGTTCTGCCGCTTCTCGAGCCGGGCGGCCTGCCGGAGCGGCGCGAGATCGAGGTGCAGACGGCCTTTGCCGGGCCGGGCGCTCGTGACGGATTCGAGATGGTCACCCGCGCGGTGACCGAGGGTCGGTACTTCGTCGACGATGCGTTGGTGCGTCCCGAACGGGGTCCAACGCGCGAGCGCTTCGTTTTCCGGCTCGGCTACCGAGGACGCAGGGTCACGGTGGTTCTTCGCGAGGGCTACGTGGGGGAGGAGTTCATCGCGCTCGCGGGGATGCCGCAGCGGACAGCGGAGCAGGAGAATCGCTTGACCGTCCTGAAGCGCGAGATGGCCGAGCTGTTGCTAGCTACCCCCGCGACCGAAGTGTACGACGTGGATGACGAGGCCTGACGGTCTCGTGCGCCACCAGTGGTATAAATCGGTCGATACTGGGTATCCCGGGTGCCTATGACTTGTGACGACTTGGCCGACGTGGCTGGCGACTGCAGTGTCGAGTTCAGCGCTGCGCAGGCGACGTCATGAGTACGGGTGCGCCCACCGGCGAGTTCGCGCACGTCGCGGTGCTCTACGCATCTGACGAGCAACTGTGTGACCTGTTGTTGCCCTACCTTGACGAGGGCCTGCGTCGCCAGGAGAACATCCTGGCCGTGATCTCTCAGGACGCGCGCCGGGTGCTGCATGACGCCCTGGGTGACGCGGCGGACCGCGTGCAGTGGGGCAGCGCTGGTGTGTCCTATGACCGGCTGGGTCAGATGTTCGAGGGGTTCACTGGCTACCTCGCTCAGCAGCACCGCGCCGGCGTCCCCACTCGTGTTATTGGTGAGTTCGACTCTGACAGCAGCCCAGACCGGGTGAGTCAGTATCTGCGATACGAATCGATGGCCAACGAGATCTACGCGCCTTATGGATACCCGGTGGTGTGTCTGTGGGACCAGCGCCGCTACCCGCCCGACGTGCTGGACCATGTCCGCGCGGTCCATCCACAGCTGCTCGACACCAGCGGTCCGGTCACCAACGCCGAGTACCATATGCCCATCGACTACCTCACCCGGGAGCGGAGCTCACCAGCAGCTGCGCCGGTTGATCTCGATCTGGTCGTGCACCTCGGCTCCGCCGATGATCTTGGGGTGCTGCGTCGGAGACTGCGTAGCTGGGGAGCTACCTGTGGTCTGGCCGAGCCGGACACTGACGACATCGTGATAGCGGTCGACGAGATCGCCACCAACGCCCTGGAACACGGTCAGCCGCCCGCCTGCGTCCGGGGCTGGACCACCCCCGACGCTTTGTTCGTCCAGGTCGACGACCAGGGCCGGACCTGCATTCCCGTGACCACCGGCTACCACCGACCCAGTACCGATGCTCGACGCGGCAGGGGCATCTGGATAGCCCGCCACCTCGCCGACGTTCTGACTACCCACACCGGCCCTACAGGCACCACTGTGGCCATGCGTTTCACTAGGTCAGCAGGGTTGCGGGTCAGCTGACCTTGGTCCAGGTGCTGCACCAGCGGGTCTGGAACGCGTCGTCGTTATCGGCGATCGTCACGGTGGCCGCACCGCGCCCGAGATTGTTGGCGATGATCGAGTCGGTGGCTCCGCCGGTACGCTTGAGGCGCTCCCAGTAGCAGTCCAGGCGGCCGGAGGGCCCGGTGGTGCGGTAGGTACCGGGGGCGATGTCCGTGCCTACCACGAACTTGCCCTCACCGAACGTGGAGGCCAGGCCAGGCGGAAGCGCCGGCGCGGCGGCCGGTGCTGGCAGCGGCTGAGCCTGGGGATGCGCCGTGACCGTCGAGGCGGTGTCCCCGCGGCTGACCATGATGCCGATGATGACGAGGTTGGCGAGGACCGCGATGATGAACACCAGCACCGTCGCGCGGAGCCACCGCCGCTTCGTGGGGCGCTTGTCCGCCGGCGCGTCACCGATGGTTACCGACGGGGACCGCTCTGTCTGGGGGTATGCGAAGGCTACGGCCATCTCGCCTCTCTCCAGGTACTGGTGCGTCAATCGGCCACCCACCCGGCCACCGGCCGGTACCGGGAGAATCGGTATGCGAGGCACCGTCGTTACACACGGACGTCGACCGACTACCCTCCGGTGTAAATGACCTTGCTAGTGGCGCGGCGCGGTCCGCAGCGCTGCCAGCGCGAAACCGGCCACCTGCCGCATGCCGGTGAGGTTGGGGTGGTCCGGGGCAGCAGCGCTGGCGGGGGTGGTCCCCTCCACCCATTTCGCACCCGACCGTTGGCAGGCATCGTGGCCGAGTGAGCCCGCATAGGAGTCGACGAACACCGCGCCGTGCTTGCCGGCCTGGGCTGCCAGCATGGCGGTGAGTTGCCGCTCCACCTCGTCGACGTAGGGCACGTCACCGCGGGCGACGGGAAACGCCGGATAGCACCCAGTTGTGGGGGGCAGGATCCGCAGGTAGCCCACCAGCAGCACCGTCGCCCGCGGCGAGCGCTGCCGGATGCTCTCCAGCGCCTGGGCGACCTTCCGCGCGGCGGCGGCGATGCGCTGCGCATAGAGGTCGGTGCCGCCGGCGGTGGCCTGCCGCTTACACGGATCGCCGGACGGGTCTGTGGCCCCGAGCCGGGCGCAGGTCAGCCACAGGCCACCGATATTGATGTCGTTGCCACCGATGGACAGCGTGACCAGGTCGGTATCCGGGCGAAGCGCGTCGAACTGTGCTGGGTTCGGGCCCGGCCGCACCGGCTGCGGAGCCGTCATGTCGTCGGTCCTCGCGCCGCCGCAGCTCACGTCGGTGTAGTCGCGGATGCCTAATGTTTGGGCGAGCAGCGCCGGGTAATTGTGGGTGGAGCGCTGGCAGCCGATCGGATCGGTTCGCTGTTCGGGGAGCCCCGGCCCCGACGCATAGGAGTCACCGAGTGCGACGTAATGCTCCGGGGCACTGATAGTCCTGGGTGCGCCGGTGCTAGGGAATCCGAGCAGCGTCAGCACGGTGGCTGCGGCAGCGACGGCGACACGGGGGTACATGGGCGTCAGAAACTCTGGAGTTCAGGCCAGAGCTGTGACCACGGTGCCCGTTGCCCGGAGCAAAGCCAGACCTGTCGAGGCACGGACAAAAAAATCACCGGGCCGTTGGTCACGGTGGCCACTTGGCTTACCTCGATGAAATACCGGCGCAGATATGCGGGATCGGAGCCGATGAAAAGAACTGTGTTCGCACTGTCTGGAGGCGCTCCGAAATACCAGTAGCCGCGGTGCGGGCTGTAGGCGCGTGACACTCCCCGCGCTGGGCCGAACCGGTCGATGGCGGCCGCGTCCCAGTACCATTCGGTGATCACCACGGTGTTGTGCCGAGTTGCCGGCGGCAGTGCCCGATAGGCGCCGGCCACCGTATCCGCCTCCTCCGGCCAGCCAAGCATTGTCAGCGACCACGGTTTTGCGAAGGTTGGCCATGAGACCGGCAGCACCGGCAGCGTCGTGAGCGCGATGACTGCCGAGAGAACATAGACCGGCCAGCTGAGCACCCATCGCCACCAGCGCGCCGGCTCGCGTCGTTGCAGCTCCACC
>JRHI01000952.1_pt1 | contig 27859 bp, 20 predicted proteins | sample 215371 | NCBI WGS metagenome assembly JRHI01 (sample SAMN02929681, study PRJNA255918) | sediment metagenome | biome: cave system; feature: Ice Cave; material: Sediment; isolation source: sediment from deep within a dark volcanic ice cave with no known source of... ...
CCGCCGCCGCGCGGGCGTGAATTGGAAAAACGGTTACAGTAGAAATAGTTTCGCGAGGAGCATGTCAAGCGGATCGGTACTCATGTTCGTACCCGGACGGAAGATGGGATTGCCGTGACAAATCCCGATGCGAGTGTAACCGCTCGGAGCCGCGCTGCCAAGCCCCCACATCAATCAAATAGTACTCCGGAAATCCCGCGCGCGCTTCAACCTTTCGATGACGTTGTTCCTGATGGAGCAGATCCGAGGGACTTGCCGGTCGGAAGAGGCGGAGTACGCGGGGCCGGCGCGGGCAAGGTTGGGCCACAAGCCACGGCAGACCATGAGCACGAACGGTTCCCATCGCTGGAAGGGAATGATCTTCGCCCTGCTGAGTTTTCTTGATCTGCTGTTGACCCGGCGGTTAGTCCGTCCTGGTAGCGACTTTCTCTATGAAAGCAACCCAATCGCCGGGTGGTGGCTGGCATCCTACGGGTGGTCGGGCCTGATCGCCTTCAAACTGACCACGATTGGTCTGGCCCTGGTCCTTTTTGGTGTCATTGGTGCGCGCCGGCCACTCCTCGGCGGACGTATCCTTACCATCAGTTGCCTGACTGTAGGCGGGGTAGTGCTTTATTCGTGCTATCTCACGACCAGCAACGGGAAGGTTCTGGCCGAATTACAGGCGCAGGAAAAACTTGACCGCTGCTTGCAGGAACAGCTCGCCCGTTGCGAGGCGAATCTGGCCTTTCAGCGGGGGCTAACCGCCGAGGTGATTGCCGGTCGTTGCACCCTGTCGGCAGCGATCGCTAGCCTGGGTGGCTCGCCCCTTTTCCAGGAACCAGTATGGCGGAAACGCATGTGCGCCAATTACCCCGGCCGATCCGAAGAGGAGTGTTTGGCCCTATTCATCATGCGGCAAGCGGTCATCGTGGCCGAGGATGACCCTGCCGCGGCAACGGCGTTGCTGGGGCGCCTGGCCGCGGAATACCAGGTGCGTTTCGGTTGCGGGCCGCCTTCTCTCCAGCCCGGCCCGTTCGCCCGGAAGGACATCGCGGAGCCACCGGAAGAGGCAAAACCCCGGCTGCTCTTCGCCCGTCAGCGCTAACCCGTAAACAGCTAACGCGCCTCCACGATTTCCCACTCCGCCTCCCGATAATCGGAATTTGTCAGCCACCAGGCCCGAATGTCGGGCTGCGCACCGTGCAGGGAAATGATGAAATTGACCACGTCGATACTATAATTCCGTTCCAGATCCGTCTTGCTGGGGATCGGCTGCGACGTAGGGTGGGAGTGGTACACCGCCAGCACTTCCCAACCGTTTCGATACATGTCCTTGTGCGCGGCGAACATACCGCGGTCATCCGACAGGTACTCGCGCGGGCTGTTCGCCGCATTGACCAAGGGATAACGGCGTTCCGCTCGTGCGACCCGTGCCCCACCCTCCTTCGTGTCGAGAATGCGGCCGGCGAGGAGGCCGACGCATTCGTTCGGCAATTCCGAAAGCGCCTGCGCAATCATCTCTTCGACGAACAGCCGAGGCACTTGCAAACGAAATGGGGTTGACAAGGTACTAGCTCCTTTCGATGCTAAAACTTACGCCAAACGCAGAGCTTGCGTGGCCGGCCCAGGGTGTCGGCGCGCACGGACGAGCGAAGCCATCCTTTGCGAGTGAGACCTCGAATGCCTCGGGACAAAGTAATCCTCGCTTACAGCGGCGGCCTGGACACCTCGGTTATGGTGCCGTGGATCGCGGAGAAGTACAACCTCGACGTCGTCGCCTTCACGGCGGACCTCGGTCAGGGAGGAGACGTCCAGGCGATCCGCCAGAAGGCCCTGCGTACCGGCGCCGTCGATGCAGTCGCCCTGGACGCCCGCAACCTGTTCGTCGATGGTTTCGTCTTCCCCGCGCTGATGGCCGGCGCGCTGTACGAAGGGAAGTATCCGTTGGCGACGGCGCTGGGCCGGCCGCTCATCGCCAAGCTGATGGTCGATGCTGCCCGCGAGCACAAGGCGAAGGCGGTGGCGCACGGCTGCACCGGCAAGGGCAATGACCAGGTGCGCTTCGACGTGACCTTCCAGACCCTGGCACCGGATCTAAAGATCATCGCGCCGGTGCGCGAATGGAAGATGACGCGCGACGAGGAGATCAAGTTCGCCGCGCAGCACGGTATTCCGGTGGAAGCCACCAAGGAGAGCATCTATAGCATCGACCAGAACCTCTTTGGCCGAAGCTGCGAGGCCGGTGTGCTGGAAGATCCCTGGGAGGAGCCACCCGCCGGGGCCTTCGCCTGGACGGTCGATCCGGTCGAGGCGCCTGATGAGCCGGAATACGTGGAGATCGAGTTCGAGCGCGGCAAGCCGATCGGGCTCAACGGCCGGCACCTGGATGGCGTGCCGCTGATCGAGGAGCTGAATCGACTGGGCGGCAAGCACGGTGTCGGTCGCATCGACCACGTCGAGAACCGCCTGGTCGGCATCAAGTCGCGCGAGCTGTACGAGGCGCCGGCGGCCGTGATTCTCCACGAGGCTCACCGCGAGCTGGAGACGCTGGTGCTGAGCAAGCAGGCGATGCGCTTCAAGACGCTGGTTGCCCAGGAGTATGCGGACCTGATATATAATGGATTATGGTATAACGCCTTCCACGAGGACCTGTTCCACTTCGTGCGGAGCAACCAGCGTTTCGTGTCCGGTCTGACGCGGGTGAAACTGTACAAGGGCAAGGCCACGGTGGTCGGGCGCAAGAGCGAGCATAGCCTGTACAGCAAGCAGCTGGCCACCTACGAGACGGGCGACCAGTTCGATCACGATGCGGCGAAGGGATTCATCCGCCTGTTCGGCCTGAGCCAGCAGACGCAGGCCGCGCAGCAGTTGCTCAAGGGCGGTCGCGGCTTCGACCTGCCCGGATTGGCCGCGCCGACGGAGTAGGCGCTGCCAGCCCGCAGCGCCAGCAAGGGCAAAAAGGACCGCTGCTGGCGCTGCGGGTTGGTCATGAGTACGGAAGGGGACGAGTCATGGGAAACGACATGATGGACCTGGCCCAGCTCGCGTCGTATCTGCAGCGCGACGCGCGCGAGCTGAACAAGCTCGTCAGTCGCGGCTACCTGCCCGGTCACAAGGTGGGCGGCGAGTGGCGTTTCGCCCGCGCTGAGATCAACCACTGGCTGGAGACGCAACTGCACGGCTACGACGAACAGCAGCTCACCGCCCTGGAAACCCGCGACACCCGCGGCGTCGAACAGGAGGGACTCATCGGCCAGTTCCTGGCGCCGGAGTGCGTCGACGTTCCCCTGGGCGCCTCAACGCGTTCATCGGTCCTCCGCGAACTCGTGCGCCTGGCCGAACAGTCGTGGCAGGTCTACGATCCCGACGCGATCCTGCAGGCGATTCGCCAGCGCGAAGAGTTGGCTAGCACGGCTCTGCCGTCGGGCGTCGCCATTCCACACCCGCGGCGACCGCTGGCCAACGCCCTGGGCGAGTCACTCATCGCCTATGGCCGGACCGTCTCGGGCATCCCCTTCGGCGAACCATCGGGAACGACGACAGACATCTTTTTCCTGGTCTGCTGCCGTGACGATCGTACTCACTTGCAGGTCCTGGCGCGGTTGGCCAGGCTGCAACTAAGGCCGGGGTTCCTCGAATCCCTGCGTGCGGTTGATACCGCTGCCGATACCCTGGACCTGATCGCCGCCGCCGAGCGTGAGTTGCTTGTGGAATGACTTTTCCGAGGACCGCATGCGCGTCAAGCCCAGTACGAAGGTTTCGCTCAAGGACTACGATCCCAACGATACCGGGCCTTTTCGGTCGGCCGACGAGGCAGAGGCGCCGTTGCGCGACTTGCGCGAAGAGATGGGCAAGCTCCAGAATATTCTCTATGCCGACAACCGCTGGGCAATACTCGTCATCCTCCAGGGGCTCGACGCGGCGGGCAAGGACGGCACCATTCGCCACGTCATGTCCGGCCTGAGCCCGCTGGGCGTCAACGTCGTCTCCTTCAAGGTGCCCAGCGACGAGGAAAAGGCCCACGATTATCTCTGGCGCATCCATAAGGCCACGCCATCGCGCGGCCACTTCGCCATCTTCAACCGTTCGCACTACGAGGATGTGCTAGTCGTGCGCGTCCACGAACTGGTGCCCCGCAAGGTGTGGAAACACCGCTTTCGCCAGATCAATGAGTTTGAGCGCACGCTTGAAGAGAACCACACCGTCCTCCTCAAGTTCTTCCTGCACATCAGCAAGGACGAGCAGAAGGCTCGACTCCAGGAGCGGCTGAGCGATCCGACGCGCTACTGGAAGTTTTCGGTGGCGGACGTCGAGGAGCGCCGCCACTGGTCCGCGTACCGGCAGGCTTATGAGGACGTGCTGACCAAGTGCAGTACCAAGGCGGCACCGTGGCACGTCGTGCCGGCGAATCACAAGTGGTATCGCAATTTCGTCGTGGCTCAGACCATAGTGGAGACGCTGCGCGACCTGAAGCTGCGTTATCCCGAGCCAAAAGAGGACCTGTCGAAGATCACCGTGGAGTAATTGTCGGAGCTGGGTGAGTTAATTGATCGAAGCCCGGAGCGTTAGCGCCGGGAGAATCACGCCATCGCTTACGCTCCGGGCCCTGAGTTGGTGATGCAGGCTAATCCAAAGGCTATGGACGCCGACGGACATCGACTTGTCGAAGCCATCCACCAGAGCGGCAGCCGCTGCGTCCTGGCAGTGACGGGCGGCGGCGTCAGCACGGCCGGTTTGCTGTTGAGCATGCCGGGCGGCTCCCGCAGCGTGCTAGAGGTCATTGTCCCCTATCACGAACAGGCGCTGGTCGAGTTTCTTGGCCGGCGGCCGGAACACTTCTGCTCCGCAAGCGCCAGTTTCGCCATGGCGACACGAGCCCTGGAGCGGGCTCGTTGGCTGGCACCGGCAGAGATGATCGCCGGCATTGGTTGCACCGCGAGTCTGGCGACCGATCGGCCAAAGCACGGCGAGCACCGCTGCCACGTCACGACTCGATCCGGCGACCGTGCTAGCCACTGGTCGTTGACCTTGCACAAGGGGGCCCGCGATCGCAAGGGCGAGGAGGCGGTCGTCACGGCGATCCTGCTCAACGCCATGGCGGATGCGTGTGGTGTCGTTGAGCAGTTGCCGGTGCTCCTACTTCCCGGTGAAGAAGTGCAAGTGGAGACGACGACGCGCGACGGCGCGCTGGCGACGTTCCTGCGCGGCGACGTGGCAGCGGTCTGCGCGGGGGTCGATGGCCGGCTGCGCCTCGACGCGCCGCGCCCGGCACTGCTGTTGCCGGGGGCATTCAACCCGGTGCATGAAGGACACCGCTGGATGGCGGCCGTTGCCGCACGACTGACGGGTGGAGAGGCAGCTTACGAGCTGAGCGTGGTCAACGTGGACAAGCCGCCGCTCACGGACGAGGAGGTGCGCCGACGGCTTGCCCAGTTCGCCTGGCATGCCCCAGTCTGGCTGACGCGGGCGCCGACCTTCGTCGAGAAAGCGGCTCTTTTTCCGGGAGTAACGTTTGTTGTCGGCGCCGACACAGCGGCGCGCATCGTGGCGCCGCGTTACTACCAGGACAGTGAAGAACAGATGCTCCTGGCACTCGCAAAATTGCGTGAGTGCCGCTGTCGGTTTCTGGTGGCGGGACGCCTCGATCGGGACGGGCGATTCTTGACGTTGGCCGAGGTGGCGATGCCGGCCGAGTTTCGCGAGCTATTCGCCGCCATTCCGGCGGACGTGTTCCGACTCGACGTGTCCTCGACCCTGTTGCGCGGCTAACAGGGGTGTGGAGGACAGCTGGCCCCTGCTCAATGGTCGGCGGACAGCTGGTCGTGAACGAACTCGCAGGCGGTCTTCACCAGGTTCGGATGAAAGCCCTTGTCCAACAGCGCCTTCTTGACCATCTCCTCAACCCGATCGGCACTCCGCTGCGACAGCAGATTCACCGTGGCAACAGCCAACTTACCTTCCGTGTCGGTGTCTTCCAGTTGAAGGTCCTGGCGCTCCTGGGCTAATCGTTCATACTCCGCAAGAAGATGCGCGCGGCCCTGCGTCAACTCGCGCCGGTTGCCACGCTCCGCCAGCAGATTGTAGAGCGCTTGGGCAAAGCGCGCCCGAGCCTTGTCGCCGGCCGCCGGCTCGGCCGAGGAAGGTCGGGGACGTGCAGTGCCGATGGCGTTTGCATGCCCTGCCGCTTCCTGCGTGGGCCGGGAGCCACCTCCTGGGCGGCTCAGTGACAGCGTTAGCGCCAAATTGGCTAGCGTTAGTGCGACGAGCAGGAGGAGCAGAGCGAGTATGCCGGTCAAGGAACGGAACTTGCGGTCGGCCAGGGGCACGGCGGCCGGCTTGCTGTCGACCTTTAACGCCACGCCAGCCAGGTGCGGCGTCCAGGCCACCAGCGGGCCACGCTGCGCATACGATGGGATCGGAAAGTCCTGTCCCACCAGCGGCAGCCATTGCCAGGTATGGCCGGCGCCCTGCTCCAGCAGGTTCAGACGATGATCGGGATCGCTCGGGGCTGTCGCCGCGAAAAGAAGCGCTCCCTCGCGCCACAACCGTATCGGCAGCACCGGCGTTGGATCGGGCGGCGGCGGCAGCGGCGGGGCAGTGGCGATTACATCCGCCAGCGAAAACGTGCCGCCCAGCGCGTGCAAGTCGTCCGCCTCAGCGCGGCGGTGCTTTAACCAGTGGTAGATGGCGCGTGCGGCGGTCGCATCGATCTCCGCCGCCCCGACGACGCCCACCAGCTCAAGGCCCCCGCGCCGCTGGTTGGGCGTATGATCGACCAGACCGTAACGCGCGACGGCGATCAGACGCTGGCCGGTGCCCAGCAGGAGAGAACAGAAGAGATCGGTCGGCGGCCAGTGATCGGGATAAGGAGCGCCCTGCAGATGGCGGGCGAGCGCTTCGACCTCGACGCACCAGGACAGTGGCTGCGCAGGCGCGAGCAATCGGAACCCCAGGCTGCGGTCGGAGAGGGCATCGACGTGTTCGCCGTAGGCGAAGCCGTGCAGGTCGGTGTCGGCTGTGGACATGACAGGAGACCACTTTCCAGGGGAGCCGCTGGCGGCTTGATGGTTCGGGCCCGCGAAGCCGCAAGCGGCCAATCACCGTACCTCCAGTTTCACCACCGGCATCAGGTCGGGTACGGCCGGCAGCGGCATCCCCTGGGCCACGCTTAGGGTGACGCCCTGAACAACTTCGCCCTTCGCGTTGTCCTGGTCCTTTTGGTGTAGCTGCGGCGCCCGTGCCAAGTGGTCGAACTGATACACCTCGGACCGGCCGCGGGCCCAGGTGAGCTGCCAGTCGCCCTTGCCCCCGTACTCCACCGGGAGCGTCGCCCACAACTTCTCGCCGGGGCGATACGCAAGCGTTCGCGCCGTGCCCTCCAGACGCAGCGGGTAAATGCGCACACGCCGCTCGCTTTCGGTCTGCGGCTCACCAAGCTCGAAGACCAACGCCGGCCTCTGGGAGTTCGTCGCGGGATGATACAAGGACAGCTTGCCCGACGGGCGGAGATTGAGGCTAAAAGGGACCTCCAGCGTCAGCTTCCGCAGGTCCAGCTCAAAGCGGTCGCGCGTGAGGAACGAGGCCAGCGCGCCGAGCGGATCGCTCCACTCGGCGTCCTGCATCCGTCCCAGCAGTCCGGCCAGGATACGCCACGCCGCCATATCCTCAGGATCGGCCAACCAGGTGCGCAACTCGCGCCAGTGTTCCAGCGTTTCCTTGCCATCGGCGCTGACCGCTTGCAGATGTTTGAGGACCTCGACTCGGCCCGATTCGAGCATCTTGTCGTAATGGGTGCGGGCAGCGGTCCGCAGCGAATTGCCGATCTGCTCCGGCAGATCGGCGGTCGAGAACTCGTCTCTGGCGCGCGGATAGGCCTTGCGCAGGTCGAGTACCCGCGCGCGGGCATCCTGGGCGGTGAAATCCGGCGATTTCGGGATGACGAGCAGGGCGGGACGCTCGACCAGGGGTCCGATAAGGCCCAGAACTGCGGCCATGTCGCGCGCGCGCTCCAGTTGCCGCTGCACCGTCGCCCACTCGCTGCGCGCCTCGCCGACGCGCTTGAAACGCAGCACGGTGGCATAGGTGACTGTCGCGGCACTGGGCACCATGTCTTCGTCGCGGAAGCGGGGATTGTCGGCCGTCTCCTGCAGTTTCTTGAACTGATCGTACCACGCGCTCCAGCCTTTGCTGGCCCCCGTCTCTTCCACCGGCAGGCGCAGCAGCCGGTCGCCATCGCGGCGCAGCCGGCGATACCAGTCCTCTGCGTCCTCGACGGCCTTGCGTAGGGCGCCGATGTCCTTGAGGCGCTGTTCGCGGGCCTGCACCGCTTCGGTCTGGCTCCATTCTTTTTGGTAGGACGGCGGTGGTTGCACCTTCTCGAGCGATTCCTCGATGGTCCGCAGGTCGTCGTCGTCCCGCGCGGCGCTGACCGCGTGGACCTGCTGCAACTTGTCCCGATAGCCGCGGTACGTCTCCAATTCCTGCAAGCGCTCGGCGACGAATGCTTGCTGCTCTTCCGGCAACCGGGCGAACTCGGGATCATTTTTCAGATCGGTCAGCTCGCCAATCTTCGACCCCAGCGGTTCGCGCAATCGGGTCGAAGGCGTTTGGCCCTCGCGGGAGCGGTAGCTGTCGATCTTGGTGGCGAGGGGGAGGGGTCGCTCTTGCGAATTGCCCACGATCAAGCCGACGGTCAGGACGGCCATCGCGCCGAGAATGCCCGTGGCGCCGGCAACGGTCCAGAGCAAGCGGTGGCTCGAGTGCCGCTCCCGCTGCCGATACGCCCGCGCTGCTTCCAAACACTGGCGGAAAAGTTCGGCCACGCCATACGGTTCGCGCGGCTTGGCCGGCGTTGGTCCCAGCGCCGGCCGTTTCACTGCCGTCGCCCAGAGGTGCAGATCGATCCGCCCGAACGGCAGAGGTCCCTGATCGCGGCCCTGGCGCGCCAGGAAATCCTGGAAGCGGCGATGCACCTGCCGCTTTCGTTCTTCAACGCGCTCCATCCAGTCAACAGAGGTATCGTTCTGCTGGGCCAGCAGATCGCACTTGGTCAGGACGAGGAACACCGGGAGGCCGCCGACTTCGCTGCGCTGGCCGCGACCGCGTTCCAGCAGGTGCAGGAAGCGGCCAAACTCGGCGAACTCGGCATCGACTTGCACCGCCGGCGCCGCGGCATCCACGACCAGGATCAGCGTGTCGGCTTCGATCACCTCGCGGGCCAGGGTGCCTTCCGGACTGTCGTCACTGAGAGTGCGCCGCCGTGCCAGCAGGTCGTTCGCCACCCGGCCATCGCAGTCGATGAGCATGGCCTCAAACTTACCCGCTCCGCTGGTCGGGCCATCCTGCGTGAACGGATCGAACTCGATCGGGTAGGGAGCGACCTCTTCGGCGGTCGGCCGAGGATGCTCGACATAGAGGCGTTTTTGCAGTTCGGCGAGGCCCTCGGAGCGCGCCACGAGTCGGCCGTTGAGGAGGTGTTCCTGCGTCTGGCCAGCCTGTGCCAACGCTCCCAACAGCGATGATTTACCAGCGGCTGGCAGGCCGAAGAGGACGATGTGTAGCGCATCGGGACGGACCGCGGACAGAGCGGCCGTCTGATCGACCGCCGGCGGGGGCGTCGTCGTGCTGGGTTCCGCCATGATTACCCTTTCTCCAAACGATAGCTGTTCACTCCGGCGCGGACCCTGGCGGCGTGTCGATGCTTGTCTCCAGTCCCTCGCGCCGCGCCCAGGACAGCAGGCTCTTCACGTCGCCACTCTCGCGGTCGGGACTGTTTGTCCAGATTACCAGCTCCAGATGCCGTACCAACGGCGACCAGCGTTGGCGCTCCTTCACGTACTTCTCGATGCCCTCCAGGCCGAAGCGGTCCGGCTGGCCCTCCGGTCGAAACACTGTGGCATTGTTCTGCCGATCGAGCAACACCTGAACGCGCACCGTGACAACTTCCTTCTCCGACGACTCGCTGCCGTGGCTCCGTGTCGTTTCGCCTCGGGTGGTCGCCGTGCTCGGGTTGCCGCCGCCTTCCTTCGCCGTGCCGGTGCCGCCGCCGGGACCATTGCCGCTGCCGCTGCCGTCGTTGAAGACGAACAGCGCGACGAGCCACGCCAGGGCGGTCGCTCCGAGGATGCGCACAACCTGCAGCACCCAGTTCGGCACCTTGCCTGCCGTGGTCAGGCGCACGATCAACTGCAGGAGCATGCCGCTGGCGAGGCCGCCGACGAGGGCGCCACCGGCGACGGCCAGCACATTGATGACCAGCCGGCCCAGGTTCTCGGGCGTCGCCCACCACGCCCAAAGTGCCAGTTCGTTCATGGTATGCCTCCCCGGGCTGGTCCCGTCCCCGGAATGTCCCAGCCATGGGCCACGTCGTTGAACCAGCGGTCGTACTCTTCACGCTGTTCCCGCAATGGATATGGGCTCTTCCGGTCGCGCGGATACAGGATGAGATAGTAAATATCGCGGACGTCGGCCCCAGGCGCCCGCCCGTCGCGCTCCATCAGTTCGTGAGCGTCGGCCAGGCCGCGGATCTCGATGCGTTCGGGGTCGGTCATGAACAGCTTGCCCGAAGTGGGGTCGATCTCCAGCACACGGATGACAAGACGCTGTTGCAAGGCCTTGATCTTATCTTCGCGGAGCTGTTTCAGCTCTTTTTCCAGGTCAGGAGTCGGGTGGCCCTGCCGGCGCAACCGTTCGAGTTCGCGTTCCAGCTTGCGAATGGCATCCGGGTCGGCCGCATCGGCTGTGCCCTCGGCTGGCTTGACCATCGGCATGAGGAGAAAAATGCAAAACAGCAGCGTCAGCACGTCGATAAGTGGAATGAAGAAGCGAGTGACACTGCGCCGGGGCAACTGGATCATGGCGGTCTCTTGGGGTTGCTCAGCGACGTTCCTTGGTGGCCTCGGTGTAATGGGCGGCATCGTGCAGGTAGTCGTGCTGGCTCGACTCGCCGCCGCCCAGCGACAGGATCAGCTGGCGGCCAAGGATCACCAGCCAACTCGGCAGGATGTTGACGAGCGCCATGAACAGGCCGCTGCCGGTGGCCGTGATCGCAGGAGCATACATCTTGATGATGTGTTCCGGCGGTACCTGGCCGGTGATCGTGCTGAAAGTTTGCAGGATGCCGGCAACGGTGCCGAGCAGACCCAGCAGCGGAAACCATTCTGCCGCCTGGGCGAGATGCGAGAGCCACGGGTCCGGCCGTTCGTCGAAGCTGGTGCCGCGCCAGCGCAGTGCCCACCACGCGAGGAGCAACTGCATGACGAAGAGCCCCGTTCCCAGTCCGAGGATGAGCCAGTCCATGGGCGAGGTGCGCACACGCTCCAGGTAGTAGTCGCGCGCCAGGCTGGGCAGGGCTACGGCGACGAGGGCGGCGCCCAGCACCGGCACAGTGCAGAATACGAGCGGCAGCACGAATTGAATCACGAAGCGGCGCATCGCGGGAGTCCTCCGTGGGACCGGCTCTCTAATCGGCCTCATGAATCGGCCGGTTGGAAACCGGCGCCACAGCTCAGCCGCCGGGCGTGTGTGTGGGTGTTTTCATCGACCCCGGGGACCCGTTTTCCTTCTCTTGTTTCTGCGTCTTGCCCGGCTCTGTCGTGGCGGACGACTTGGTTTCCCGGACCGTGGTGGTCGGCGGACAGCCGGCCGCGACGGCTACCAGCAGGGCCAGCAGAGCGGTCAGGAACCAGCGACTACGGCATGGACGTGATAACATCGGTGCGTTCTCCCGGAAAGGCTCCTCGAGTCAAATCGTCTCCACGCGCGGGGGCAGACGCAAATAATCGGGCAACAGCTGTGGCCGGCCGTCGCGGTCCACACATGCTAACGTCGTGGTCCCTTCCGCCAGCAGCACGCCATCGCGGAACAACCCATAGCGGTGGTCGATCCGCACCGCCGTGGTCCTTTCTACCGTGGTCCGCAGCGTCAGCACGTCGTCGTAATGCGCTGGCCGGCGATAGCGAACCTCGATCTTCGTCAGCACTAGCAGGAACCCCTGGTCTTCGAGATCGCGGTAGGCAAGGCCCTGCTCGCGTAGCAATTCGGTGCGGCCCTGCTCGAAATAGACGAGATAGTTCGCATGATGCAGCAAACCCATGCGATCGGCTTCCGCATACCGGACGCGGATCGTGATCTCGCCGCTGAGCATGACACCTCCTTGGCCTGGCTCGCAGCGCGAGCAAGAACTTCTTGCTGGCGCTGCGGGCTACCTGATACCTACCTGATCGCCCCCCACCGGCTGACCGGGGACTTCAGCGGTGGGACCGGGCAATAGAAGGGATAATACACCAGCAGCGCCCGCCCAAGTAGAAGACGGTCCGGCACCAGACCCCACGAACGACCGTCGGAACTCTCCGGGCTATTGTCGCCCATGCAGAGATAATGGCCGGGCTGGACAAACATCGTCCGCGCTGCCAACTCGCGTAGCGGCTGCCAGCGACCGGGATCGCTCCATTCCTCCGGCCCCAGGTCCGCGTCTGCCCCACCCGGGTGCAGCGTGTAGTAGGTATCGCGCCAGAGCTTCAGGTGATCCAGCTTCACGGCACCACTCTTGACACCGATGCTGGCCGGCTGCAGATCGTTGGCCGCCGTTGGACCGTGCTTGCTCGCCGCTTCATAGGGCACGCCGTCCTCGAACGGGAGGCTGCTGTTGACCCACACGAGCAGACGATCGTCGACATTGGCAAAACGAAGACGATATGTACCCTTTTGCTTGACGGCTGTCGCCTTGGTGTCGAGCAGTGTCTCCTGGCCTTCACTGAGTCGGAGTAGCGAGCAGATGCCGGTGTTCAGGTCCCAACGGGTGCGGAAGCGATCGACGCCCTTCGCCAACTCCAGGACCAATTCGCCGGCCGGTTGCTCGACCGTCACCTCGCACTCCAGTATCAGGTCGCCGACCCAATTCTGCCTTGGCGGCACGTGAAAACTGCCGTTGGTTTCGAAGCTGTTGTAACCCATGAAATCGGTGATGAGCTGCGGCCGGGCCTGGCCGGTCTGCTCCAGCCCGTTGCGGAGGACGTGGCGATAGCGCAGCCAGGCCGTGCCGTTTCCCTCGGCGTCGTGCTTGAAGCCGTGCTCACCACTTACGGTCCAGGAACTGCCCTCCTCGCCGAGCCAGCGCGGCAGACTGGCAAGATCCTTGGCCTGATGATCGTTGTCGTAGACGATGCGTTTGAGGGCCAACACCTTGTCGGGACGCTTGCGGATGATGTGGAAGCGCCGCTTCGACACCTCGACCTGATCGCTTTTCTCCAACTCTTCGTGGAACTTGTTCGGGTGCGTGTATCGCTTCCTCCACAGGTCTTGCGGCTTCTCCTTGAGGTCCTCGGCGTCCGGCTCGTCGCCGATCATGACGTACAGCTTGCCGTACCAGATGCCGATCGTCTCGCCTCCCAGACCGATGAGCCGTTTGATGTAGTTCATCGGGATGTGGTCCTTCTGCGGCCCACTGCCGGGCTCTTCATCGTTACCGGGGAACTTGAAGACGACGACGTCGTGCCGCTCCGGCCGCATCAGGTAAGTGTCATAGAGCGACTTGGCCACGAGCACCCGGTCGCCGGAACTCCAATCGACCGTGTGGAGCGTCTCGATGTGTTTGCGACAGTTGGGACAGGTGCAGGCGACCACTTCGGCCTGGGCGCGGTTCTGCGGATCGACCTCGCTGCTGCAATTCACCGGGAACAGATAGCCGCACTCGGGACACTGGACTACTTTCTGATAGCCCCAGAGCGTTTCGGCCATGGAGCCGGTGGGAATGACGAACGCTTCGGCGGCGAACGACTTTAGCATGAGGACGAGGACCACGACGAAGACGACAGTCTCGACGACCTCGCGGACGCTCTCTGTCTGGTGGAGGTGGTTGCCGGTGGGGGGCCAGACCAGCTCCCACAGGGTTTGACCCACGGAGCGCAGCGAACGATGCTCGGCCGAAGCGGTGCCGATGGCTGGCTCACGCACGACACCGTTGGGGAGATCCGTCAGCGGCGCATCCGTGATGCCATCGCCGGGTGGTGCGACAGGCGGTGTGCCCGAGGATGCTGGGGGAGGAGTGAACGGCGTATGTTCGTGTGCCATGAGCCACCCTGTAGGAAGTCGTGCCGGCGAACCAGCCTGCCCAAAGCGTACCCAATCGCGGGCTCGCGCAAAAGCCCTCTCCGTCACAATGCCCGCCAGCGGGAGAAGGGGTAGTAAAGCAGCAGTGCCCGGCCGACCACGTTTCCAGCGGGCACCAGACCCCAGGAACGGCTGTCGGAACTCTCCGGGCTGTTGTCGCCCAGGCCGAAGTAATGTCCGGGCTGGACGTACATCGTTCGTGCAGGTAGCTCGCGCAAAGGCTGCCACCGACTCGGCTCGCTCCAATCTTCGGGCGCCAGGTCCGCGTCAGCCGTGCCCGGGTGAAGCGTCCAGTAAGTGTCGCGCCAGAGTTTCAGGCGCGCTACCTTTACCGCGGCCCCCCTGGCGCCGATGCTCGCCGGCTGCCAATCGTTGGCGGCCGTTGGACCGCGCTGGCCGGACGCTTCATAGGCGACACCCTCGCCAAAGAGCAGGCCGTCGTTGATCCAGACTGTCAAACGATCGTCGACGTTGGCGAAACGCAAACGATATGTTCCCTTCTGTCCGAGCGGCGACGCGCGTGTCTCCAGCAACTCGACCCGATCGGCGAGGACGCGGTGCAAGGAGGACACGCCCGTGACCAGATTCCAGCCGACGCGGAAGCGCTCAACCCCGCGCGACAACTCCAGGATTAGTTCGCCGCCTGGCTGCTCCACGTTGACCTCACACTCGAGGATCAGGTCGCCGACCCAGTTCTGTTTCGGTGGGAAACCGAAAGCTCCGTCGATCTCATAGGTATTGTAGCCGGCAAAGTCGGTGATGAGTTGCAGTCGCGGCGGATCAAGCGTGTCTCTCGGTTGACGCAGAATGTGGTGATAGCGCAGCCACCCGACGCTATCTCCCTGTCCAGTCTCGTGGCGGAAGCCATGGCCGGTAGCTTCGCTCCAGCCACCGCCGCTTTCAGCGGACCAGCGCGGCAGCATGGACAGGTCGCCGGCTGGATGGTCGTTGTCGTAGACCAGACGGCGCAGGTCCATGATCTCGTTTGGTCCCTTGCGCAGAATCTGGAAACGCTGGCTGGCTTGCCCTGCTCCGCCGCGTTCCAGCAACTCCTTGCATTCGTCCTCGTGCATGTACGAGGTCAGGTGGAGGTCCCCGGCTGGGACCTGGCTATCCTCGGGATGGGGCGGCACGCCTTTCAGGACGTAGATTTTGCCATAATAGATGCCCAAATTCTCGCCCGGTAAACCGATGACGCGCTTGACATAGCGGACAGGCGCCGGCGCTATAGGTGGGCGTACGGCGGAGGCTGCCTCACCGGGAAAGTCAAAAACGACCAGGTCGAAGCGCCGCGGCACCAGAACTTGACTGAGAAGGCACTTGGAAACCAGGATGCGGTCGCCCCATCTGACCGTGGGACCGTTTTGGTCGAGGTTAGTGATGTGGAAACGGCAATTCGGGCAAGTGCAGCCGCTTACCTTGGCGGCGGTGCCGGACGTCGGCTCGGCTTCCACGCTGGCGTTGACCGGGAAAGCAAGTTGGCACTGCGGGCAGACAACCATCTTGTGATAGCCGCGCAGGGTGTCCGCCATGGCGCCGGTGGGGATGATGAAGCCCTCGGCCAGGGTCAGCCAGGCGATGCTGGTGAACAGTGCGGCAGCAGCGGTTGCCTGGGCCTCCCAGGTTAGCCAGGCGAGCAGGGATCGGCCCAGCGAGGCGCCGCCCAGCATGCGCACGGCGAGGAGAGGAAAGAGTACCAACGAGAGACCAAGAATGCTCGCGGCGATCAGCGAAGGGACTTCGATTAGTGACACAGCAGCGCCGTTCACGGCCGCCAAGGCCACAAAGGTCGCCGCCACCGCCCACAGCGCCTGTGTGTAGGTCACTTTGGTGAGCCCAGCCAGGTAGCAGCCGAGAAGGAGGAAGAGCCCGTTGAGCAGCAGGAGACCCACCACCACGGCCAGCACAATCCCAAGCAACAGGCCGACCGCCATGACGCTTTCCCTGGTAGGTCCTCGAGCCGTCCCCTGCCGCGCCTAACGGAGCCAGCGAACCCGGCCCCAATCGAGGCCCTGGAAGTCCCAGTGTTCGCCCAGCGCCTCCCAGTGCACGATCCGGCTGGGCATGTGAACCAGAAACGGCTTGCCGAGCAGGTTAGCCTGGGCCACCGGCACCGGCCGGCCCTCGGCATCCGACCAGAAGCGGTTATCGTCGGAACTGGGACTGTTGTCCCCCAGGACAAAGTATTCTCCCGCGCCCAAACGTACAGCCGCTCGGATGGCGTGCCGGCCCACCTCCGTATAATGGATGTCCCGAAACAACCGAAAGTTACGCACGTGAACGTCCACGCCGCGGGCGCCCAGCCGCACCGGCCGAACCACCTCGCCGCGCTTCTCGACCGCCGGCAGGTCCTTCGGCGCGAACGGGGACACGCCATCGACCAGCAGCGTCAGCCGGCGATCGACGAACGCCAGCTCTACGTGGTGCGTCTTGCCGGCCGCCAAGCAGAATGTCGGGGCCGCGCGGAGCGTCTTCTCGGTCGCCGTCTGGGAGCCGGAGCGCTCTGTCGGCGCCTCGGCCAGGCGCGCGCCGCTCTTGGCCGTGCCCACTGGCAGCTCGACCAATAGATCGTCGCGGCCATCAGTGATGCACAGGGCGACCCAGCCGCGGCCGTCGCGTACCTCTAGGTCGCATTCCATCTGGAAATCGTGGACCGATTCGGACTCCTGCGCGGCGTCGCTGCCGTTGTAACTGTATTCGTTGCTGAGTGGTCGGGCCTTGTACCCTTCGAGGGTGCGGTTGCAGTAGGTCAACCATTGGTAACGCTCCGGCTCGCGCGCTGTCAGCAGGGACAGATCGCGATCGTTCAGACCGACGCCGGAGCCGCCAAGGACCTCCCAGCGAGCCAGCCAGCCTTCGCGCGGGGCGGTGTTGTAGTTGTAGAGCGGGATGCGGACCGCCTTGAACTCTGCCAGTGTCTTGCGCGCGAGTTCGTGGTCGATGAGGACATCGCCGTCGCGGACCTGCACCGTCTCGCCAGGCAGCGCGACGACGCGCTTCACGAAAGTTCGACCAGGAGCGATGGGGCAACGAAACACCACCATTTCCCAGCGCCGCGGCGAGCGCCAATCGAAAACGTTCTTGTTGACGAGGAGATGGTCACCGGCCAGGGTCGGCGCGTGGGCCAGACTCACGTCGGTGGAGCCGCAATTGGGACAGACGGCGCTGTCGTGGTCGGCCGTGCCGTGCTCCCGCAGCCCAACCTCAATGGCCTGGCCGCAGCGTGGGCAGCGGACGTGTTTGTGATTGCCAAGAAGCGCCGGCGCCATGCTGCCGGTCGGCACACCGTAAGGCTCAACACCGATTGCGCGGAAGAGAAGAAGACCGCAGATGACGAGGCAGGTAATTTCGACGAGGCGACGGTAGGGAGAAGGTTTGTGGCGGCAGGGTGGCAGGGTGGCAGGGTGACCGGGTGACCGGGTGACAGAGGCTGAGGGCCCTGCTGATGTCTGAATGTCCTGTTCACGCTCTGTTCCAACGCCGGAGCGCATAAGTGCCCTCTCTGACCCTGTCACCTTGTCATCATTATTCCGCCTCGAGCACGGCCAGGAACGCCTCCTGCGGAATCTCGACTTGGCCGACCTGCTTCATCCGCTTCTTGCCCTCGGCCTGCTTGGCCCAGAGCTTGCGCTTGCGCGTGATGTCGCCGCCGTAGCATTTCGCTGTGACGTTCTTCCGCATCGGCGCGATCGACTCGCGGGCGATGATCCGGCTGCCGATGGCCGCCTGCAACACGACCTCGAACATGTGGCGATCGATCTCGCTGCGCAGCTTCTTCACCAGCGCCCGTCCGCGCCGTTCGCTGAAGGCCCGGTGGACGATTGTGGACAGGGCGTCGACGCGCTTGCCATGCACCAGAATGTCAAGACGCACCAGATCGGCCGCGCGATAGCCCAGGAAATCGTAATCCATGGTGCCGTAGCCGTGCGTCACCGACTTGAGCTTGTCGTACAGGTCGTAAATGACCTCCGCGAGCGGCATCTCATAAACGAGAATAGCCCGCGTCGGACTGAGGTACTCGGTTCGGACGTAGGTGGCGCGGCGCTCCGTGCAGAGCTGCATCAGGTCGCCGATGTTCTCGGCCGGCACAAGGAAACTGATGCGCACGAACGGTTCGCGGAACTCCTCGACGTCGCCCTGACCCGGTACCTTCTGCGGGCTATCGACGACCACGACGTCGCCCTTGCGCGTCAGGATCTCGTAAGTGACGTTGGGTGCCGTTTGCACCAGGTCGAGTTCGCTCTCGCGCTCCAGGCGCTGCTGGATGATCTCGCGGTGGAGCATGCCGAGGAAGCCGCAGCGGAAGCCGAAACCGAGGCCCTCGCTGACCTCGGGCACGTAGGTGAAACTGGAATCGTTGAGGCGCAACTTACCTAATGATTCGCGCAGCATCTCGAAATCGTTGTTGTTCACCGGGTAGAGCCCGCTGAACACCATCGGCTTTGGCTCTTTGTATCCGGCCAGGGGATGTTCGGTCGGCTGCGCGGCGTCGGTGACCGTGTCGCCGATGTGGACGTCGGACAGGGTCTTGATCGCGGCCATGAAATAGCCGACCTGCCCCGCAGATAGCTGTTCGCAGGCAGTGGGGACGGGTCGAAACTGGCCGATGTCGGTGACGTCGTGCTCAGTGCTGCCGCGCATCAGCCGAATCTTCTGCCCCTTGCGCAGCACGCCTTCCATGACGCGAATGTGAACGACCACACCCTTGTAGGTGTCGAAATGGCTGTTGTAGACGAGGGCCTTGAGAGGATCTTTGAGGTTGCCGGCCGGTGCCGGGATGCGTTCGATGATCGCCTGCAGGATCTCGTCGATGCCAAGCCCGGCCTTGGCGCTGGCGCGGAGTACGGTGGCTGGATCGATGCCGAGAACCTGCTCCATCTCGGCGGCGACCTCGTCGGGCCGGGCGATGGCCATGTCGATCTTGTTGAGCACCGGCACGATGGCCAGGTCGGCTTCCATGGCGAGGAAGGCATTCGCCACGGTCTGCGCCTGCACGCCCTGGGTGGCATCGACAAGAAGAATGACGCCCTCGCAGGCGGCGAGGCTGCGCGATACCTCGTAATTGAAATCGACGTGGCCGGGCGTATCGATCAGGTTCAGCTCGTAGCGCCGGCCCTGGAATTCGTGGTAAATCGTGACCGGGTGCATCTGAATGGTGATGCCACGTTCGCGTTCCAGGTCCATGTCGTCGAGGACCTGAGCGCGGAAGTCACGCTGGGCAATGGCCCCGGTGCGCAGCAGGAACTGGTCGGCCAGGGTGCTCTTGCCGTGGTCGATGTGGGCGATGATGGCAAAATTGCGGGTATTCGAGGCCCCACTAGTGGATGCGGGGGATGTCGGTTCTTTGGCCATGGCTCCTGCAGCGCGAGTGACAACGCTTCGGCGTGACAACGAGGCCGCGCCTCGGCGCAGCATCCCTTCCCCCATGCCCTTCCCCCATGCATGAGCGCACGAGGATCGTCCCGTTCCTACGCCAGGCAGTTTACCAGTTTCGCGGTGCCATGAATAGAGCAGGAGCGGCAGGGCGACAGGGAAGCCTGGGGAGGAAGGGTATTGTCTGGAGCCGGTAAGACGGCGTTAGTCCGCGGGTCGGATTGCCAGGTCCCCCGGCCCCGGCAAGGTGACTCGGTTATCACAGAATCAAGTGCGGAGGACCAACGACTGCCTCGGTTCAGTGGCAAGAACCGCAACCCTTGAGCCCGTCGCCGGCCAGCGGCAGGGAAACGCGAATGCGCTCCCAGGGACTGCCGCCATCTCCTACCTTGTCCCTGGGATTGTCGCGCGTCCGATCGAAAAGACCTTTTGTGAGAACGTACCAGCAGAAATAGCAATGATTCGAGGTGGCCGCCGGCAACGCCTGCGGATCGCGTGCCAAGATCTCATCGCGGATCGCCGTCAGGCCGTCACGGAATACCTTGCCAACATAGGGGTGCCGCCGTCCCCGCCGCACGATTTGCCGCACTGTATCTTTGTAGATGTTGCCGATGGTCAGCTGATCGAGGTCTGACGCGAAACCGCAGCACGGCTTCACCTCGCCGCGCGGGTTCACGATCAATGCCTGTCCCGGTCCCTCGCAGTAGTCCTCGGCGAACCATTGGCCATCCCAAGCGCTCGTGAAGCGCTCGGCGCGCTCCACCGGCGCGAGATGGTTCCAGTTCAGCGTCATCGTCACTTCCGGTCCTACCAGCAGGTAGCGGTGTAACAGCGGCGACCACTCGACGACCGCGTCGAGGTCGCGCGCCAGCGCGCGGACCGGCTCCAGTCCTTGGTCGGGATGGCGGCTGGCATAGGAAAGGGAAACAATGTTGTCGCGATCGAAGATGCGCCGGGACGCATGCCAGAAAGCAGCCACCGCGGGCGTGTGGACGCCGTGGAACTTATCGACGCTCAGCCCCAACTTACCATTAAAGCCGGTCGAGGCCAGCTCGGTTAGTTCCGCTTCCAAGTGGCAGGCGTCGCGGAACCAGACGCCGTTTGTCATGATCTTGTCGAAGCGGAACCCGAGGGCGACGGCTCGGCGGCACAGCGTATGCAAGAACTGGGGATACAAGAACGGCTCGCCGCCCGTGAAGCCGAGGACTTCGATGCCGTACCGGCGGGCGTCCTCCAGGAAGCGAACGGCCGTGGTGACGTCGAGGCGATCCGTCCACTCGATGGGCACGCAGCAATGGGGACAGCTAAGATTACATTGATACGTGCCGGCGAACGACAGGTAGTTGGGTCGGAAGGTGCGCGTACGCCGGCGCACCGGGCGAGCGCCGTCCCGGGTTAGGGGTGGTGCGGCCGAACGCGACGGGAAGGGCATGGCGGACTCCTGGGGCGACCGAGCCATTATAGGAGTTCGGCGACGGGGACCCTCAACCCGTCGCTGCCGCTCCGGACTCAGACCCGTGCGCCGCGTTAACTTGTGGCTGCCGGATCGTCTGGAGCATTGGAGGATTGCGCTTGCCAGCCCAACAGCGGCTGTGCGACAATCTCCTGGCACGCCGAGTGCGTGGTGGCGCCCAATTGTGTCACGCTAGGGGAAGCGAATTCATGTCGTTGAGCATGCGCCGAACCGCAGTGGTGGTCCTGGGCAGCGGTGTCCTGGCGTCCTTGACCTTGCTCTCCCCGGCCCTGGGACAGGTCAAGAGGGCGGGACCGATCCAGATCCTGGGCCGGCCCGGCGCTCCCGGCATCGATCCCCTGGCCGGCCCACCAGACGAGTCCGGCCACGCCATTCAACTGCCGAGCGATCCGAAGCTAAAGAAGAAGCTAGATGCCGCTCAGGATTACATGAACGACGAATCCTGGGGCGAGGCGGTACGGCTCATTCAGTCGCTCCTCGATGTCAAGGAGGACGCTTTCGTTCCGGTCACCAGCAAAGACGCCACCGGCAAGCAGACCGTGAACTGGGTTAGCGTTCGCAGCGAGGCGAACCGCCTGCTTGGGAAGATGTCGCCGAAGGGCCTGGAACACTACAGGCTCTCCTACGGCGCCACAGCCAAGGACCTCCTCAACCAGGCCAAGACGAACAACGATCCCCAACTCCTGGCCCAGGTTGCTGAGCGCTACTTGTACACCGACGCCGGCGTCGAGGCAACGGCGCTGATCGCCAACTATCACCTGGACCGGGGGCGCTTCGCGCTGGCCGCTCTCTACTTCGAGCGCCTGCTGAACCGGCAAGACAGCGACAAATTGTCGCCGGAGTCGCTGCTGCGGACCGCCCTGGCGTTCCATCGAATCAGCGCGCAAGGCGGCGACGAGGCGGCCGTCAAGAAGTACCAAATGCTCGAGGGGAAGGTCTGGAAGGACCTGGCCGACAAGGTCGGTGGCAGCCTGCGCCTGGGCGACCGCAACGTCAGCCTGGCCACCCTGCGCGACGAGATTGGGAGGTACAAGGACACCACGCCGGAATACAGCCGGCATGAGTGGACCGTGTACCGCGGCAACGCCAGCCGCTCGGCCCAGGGCAGCGGTGACAAGCCGTTCATGGAGAAGCGCTGGAGCTTTTCGACCATCAAGGAAGACGAGACGAAGAATCTCGTACTGAACCAGGCGGTGCGTACGTGGGAGAGCCGGGGCCAGCCCGTGCTGCCGGCCTTCTTCCCCATCGCCGCCGAAGGCAACATCATCTATCGGAGTTACGGCGGCGTCCACGCACGCAATCTTCGGACGGGCGAACTGGCCTGGGAGACCGAGACGCGCTGGAGCCTCGACGCCTTGACAGGCGCCCAAGCAGGGAACAAACTCGCCACCGCCCGGCAGTGGGCGCAGTCGTACATCGGCATGGGCAAGCCAAACATCCTCTTCGAGAACTCCACCGTCGGCAGCCTCAGCACCGACAACCATCAGGTGTATCTCGTCGAGGATCTCACTGTGCCGCCGCCGCCGCAGCCGTATTACGGCGGTCCCATGATGGGCGGCGTCCAGCAGAGCTACGGCGTCATGGGCGAGGCCGTCTACCAGAACAAGCTCCTGGCGATCGGCCTGCGGAGCGGCAAACTCGTCTGGGAAGTCGGTGGCAAGGACAAGATCGACAAGGAGGGCAAGGAGACCCGCGAGCCCGGTGAACTGAGCGAAACTTATTTCCTCGGTCCGCCGCTGCCGATGCACGGCAAACTCTACGTCCTGACCGAGAAAAACCAGGACCTGCGCCTCGTCTGCCTCGACGCTGCTCGGGGTGACGTCTCCTGGATCCAGTCGCTGGTCCAGACGCAGAACATGCTGAGGCAGGACGTCAGCCGCCGCATCCAGGCAGCGCACCTCGCGTATGGCGAGGGCATTCTCGTTTGCCCGACCAATGCCGGCGCTCTCCTGGGCGTCGATCTCCTCTCGCACAACCTGTTATGGGCGTATCCGTACCGCGAGAAGGGCCAGCCGCAAACCGCGCTGCTGGGTGGTCCCGGTGGCATGATGCCTCCCGGCCGGGTGGTCATCATGGGCGGCATTCAGCCCAATCCGACGGCAACGCTGAGTACTCCCGAATGGAAGGTGACGGCGCCGGTCATCCAGGACGGGAAGGTGGTCTTTACTGCCCCGGACGGGGCTTCCATTCATTGCGTTAACTTGCGCGACGGCACCCGCATCTGGAAGGCGCCGCGCGACGACAGCAACGATCTCTACCTGGCCGGCGTGATGCGCGGCAAGGTCGTCGTCGTAGGCAAGAAGGAGACCCGCGCCCTCAGTCTCGCCGATGGGAAGCAGCTTTGGCACGTCGCCACCGGGGTGCCCTCGGGCCAGGGCGTCGCCAGCGATGACCTCTACTATCTGCCGCTCAAGGACGCCGAGGTTTGTGCGATCGACGTGGAGCGGGGCGCGATCCGCTCCAGGACCAAATCGCGCAAGAAGGACGTCGTGCCCGGCAACCTGCTGCTGTACGACGGCGATGTGGTGTCGCAGACCGTCAGCGAAGTCGCTGTCTTCCCGCAGCTCAGCGTCAAGAAGCGCCAGATGGACGAACTGATCGCCAAGAATCCGGAGGACCCGGTCGGCCTGACGGAACGGGGCGAACTGGAACTGAATCAGGGAGAGAAGGGCGACCTGCAAAGGGCCGTGAACGACCTGCGCCTGGCCCTGACAAAGAATCCACCCAAGGAGACGCTGGTCAAGGCGCGCAATCAACTGTACGAGGCTCTGACGGTCTATCTCGATCAACACTTCAGCGCCGCGGAGAAATATCTCGACGAGTACCAGACACTGTGCAAGGTGGAGGTCGAGCCGGGCGCGGAACCGGCCGAGAAGCAGGCGGCCGAGGCGGAGCAGCGCCGGCGCCAGGCACATTACCTCTGCCTGGTGGCCAGTGGACACGAGGGGCAGGGCCGGCTCATCGAGGCGTTCCAGCACTACCAGGAATTCGCCGATCTGTCGGACAAGAAGGAATTGCTCGACGTCACGGGGGATCAGAGCGTCAAGGCCCCGGCCGACGTGTGGGCGCAGGGTCGTATCGCCGCCATGATGGCCAAGGCCACGCCGGAACAGCGCGAGCCTCTGGAGAAGCTCATTGCCAAACGGTGGCAAGAACTGGAGAAATCTAGCGAGATTGAGGGCCTGCGCAAGTTCGTGGCCATGTTCGGCTCTCAGTTCCGCGCCGGGCGTGAAGCCCGCATGGCACTGGCTGAACGTCTCATGGAAGAGTCAGGCAACGGCTCGCTGCTGGAGGCGGAACGGCAGCTCCTGCTGCTGCGCCGCCAGCTAGACGATCCGCCCCTGGCCGCTCGCGCCGTCGAGGCGTTGGCCCGGCTCATGGCCCGCAAGGGCCTCCTCGAGGACGCTGCCTATTACTACCGCGTCCTGGGACGAGACTTTCCGCATGTGACGGTCCGCGCAGGCAAGACCGGGGCGCAGCTGCTCGACGACCTGGCCACCGACAAGCGTTTTTTGCCGTACCTAGAGGAGCCGGGTCAGGTGTGGAACGGCGGCAAGTTCACGCCGAAGGAGGAGCACGGTGCCTTCCAGCAGACGCAAAACCTCTTCCACTTCGAGCCCGACGGCGAGGCGCTGCCGTTCTTCCGTAACCATAGCGTGGCGCTGGAACTGAATTTCCATCAGTTCCGGCTGCTCGATCGGCAAACCGGCGAGGTGCGCTGGCAGACGAATCTGACGCGCACCCATTTCCAGAACTTCATCTTTTACCAGCAGCAACCGAATACCCAGACCCGCTTTCCATACAACCTGGTCGGGCACGTCGTCGTACTGAACCTCGGCCACATGGTCTTCGGCCTCGATCCGATCAACCAGAAAGTGCTCTGGGAAAAGAACCTGCTCGGCATGGCGGGCTTACCCAACATGGCGCAGGTCATGCCCGACCCACGTGACGGCACCCTGCAGGTCATCTACCAGGATGGCTGGATCCAGAAGCTGGGCCAGGCCGGGCCAGTGGAGGCGGCCTATGTCGCCCTGCAAACGCGCGACGGTCTCCTTGCTCTCGACCCGATTAGCGGCCGGACGCTCTGGATGCGCAGCGACGTGTCGGCACGGATTCGCTTCTTCGGCGATGATCAGTTCGTGTACGTCGTCGAGACGAACCAGGACGGGACAGCGGGCAGCACGCGTGTCTTGCGCGCCGCCGATGGCGTCGCCGTCAAGGACGTGCCGGATTTCGCCAATGTCTACCAGCAGCGGCAGCGGTTACTCGGCCGGCGCATCCTCGCGTCCGAGACAGCAGGCGGCAAACTCATGCTGCGGCTGTACGACGTGCCCACCGGCAAGGATGTCTGGCGCAAGGACTTCGCGTCTGGAGCGACGCTGCTGCATTCCGAAGAGACCCAGCTCGACGGCGTCGTCGAGCCGGACGGCAAGGTTGTGGTCTTCGACGTGGAGACCGGCAAGGAGGTCGTGCGGACGAACGCGGAAGCCAAGGACGTGGACAAGGCGCAGGGGATAACGCTGCTGGGCGACCGCACGCAGCTCTACCTGGCGATCAACGGACCGCGCGATCCGAACGTCAACCCGTGGGGCGGCCCCTGGTCCAACTTCATGCCGAGCACGGGACTCCGTTCGGTGCCGGTCAACGGCAAGGTGTACGCCTTCCAGCGCGATAACGGCAAACTGAACTGGATCGCTGAAGTGCCATTGCAGATGCTGATCGTCGATCAGTTCCACGACCTGCCGATCCTGTTGTGCGCCAGCCGTTACAACCGGATCGCTGGTGCAGGCGGCAACCGCTGGATGGTGAACGGCATGGCAGTCCATGCCTTTGATAAGCGGACTGGCAAAATCTTCGATCGCCGCGAGGACGTGCAGAACGGGCAGCAGTTCCACACTTTCAGCGTCAACCCGCGCGAGGGGAAAATTGAGCTGATTAGCTATAACATGAAAATCACCTACACCCAGGACGCGGGCCCCGCCACGGCGGAAGCCGGGAGGAAGGACCCGGCGGTCCCCGCGCCCGGGGTGCCACCCGGCAATGCGAAGCCGAAGCCCGGCGGAGGGCTGCTGCCGCGCTAGGCTTGGAGGTCATTTACAGCGAGCACCACACCCGCTATGCTGAAAAAGCCGCTCGGGGCCCAGCACGTTTGCGGGTTAGCGAAACCACCTCGCTAACCCGCAACCGCGTTGCCGGGAGCCTCGAGCGGCTTTTGCGCGACCTGTGAGGAATCGACGGCTGGCTCGTCTGAACCCTGCTGGGATGCCTCGTCCCCGACTCCGATTCATGGGAAGGAGTGCGGCCTCATGAAAGCTACGCGAATCCTGGTGGCGCTGGCGTCGGGCCTGCTGCTTGGTACGTTGCAAGTCGGCAGGGCAGAGGAGATCGCTCCTGAATACCGGCCATGCGTGGACAAGGGCCTCGAGTGGCTCGCCAAGCAGCAGAACCGCGATGGCCACTGGGAAGCGCTTGGCGGCCAGTACCCGGTGACCATGACCGCGCTGGGCGGCATGGCCTTCCTCCTGGAAGGCAGCACGATCCGCGAGGGCAAGTACGCCGACCGCCTCCACCGGTGCGTTGAATGGCTCATGGTCCGTGGCCAGCAGAACGGCCTCATCGGCAATCCGAACCATCCCGGCGAAGCGGGCCGCTACATGTACGGCCACGGCTTCTCCTTGATGTTCCTGTCGTGCATCTACGGCGAGGAAGAGGACGGCGATCGCCGCAAGAAGCTCGAAGACATCCTCACCAAGGCCGTGCAATTCAGCGGCAAGGCGCAGACGTCGCGCGGCGGCTGGGGTTACGTTTCGGCGGCCGACGGCGGCAACTTCGACGAGGGCTCCGTGACCGTGACGCAGCTCCAGGCCCTGCGCGCCGCCCGCAACGCCGGCATTGTCGTGCCGAAGGAGATTATCGATAAGGCGCACAAGTACCTGGAGCAATGCACGAACAATGACGGCGGCGTCATCTACAGCCTGGGCGGCGGCGGCGGCGGCGACGGCCGGCCGGCCCTGACCGCAGCTGCCATCACCTGCGGCTTCAGCTCCGGCGACTACAGTTCACCGCTCATCAAGAAGTGGCTCCGCTTCTGCGGGCGGAACGTGCCTCTGGCTCTGGGCGGCAACCGCTTCGGCCACGACGAATACACGCATTACTACTACGCCCAGGCCATGTATTTCCTCGGGGACGACGGCTATGGCAAGCTCTTCCCCGAAGCCAAGGAGAGCGAACGGCTGACCTGGTCAAAGTACAAGAAGGCCACCTTCGATGGGCTGAAGAACACGCAGGCGTCCGACGGTAGCTGGAACGGCGGTCACGTCGGGCCGGTCTTTATCACCTGCGTCCACCTGACGATTCTCCAACTCGACAGGGCGGCCCTCCCTCTTTACATGAAGTAACTTTGGTCCCTGTTCTTCCATTCACACCAGACGAGAACGGCATGAGCGATCAGGCATTTACTCCCCGCGTGCTCAGCGACGATAACGTTCCCACCGTGGAACCGGCCGAGAGCCTGGGTCAGAGCGATCTGGAGGCGATTCGCCGCCTACGCGAAGCCTTCGACAACATCAAACGACAACTCGCTCGGGTCATCGTGGGCCAGGACCGCGTGATCGAGGAGTTGCTCATTGCGCTCTTCAGTCGGGGTCACTGCATCCTCGAAGGTGTGCCGGGCCTGGCGAAGACGCTGATGATCAGCACCCTGTCGAAGTGCCTGTCGCTGGCTTTCAGCCGCATCCAGTTCACGCCCGACCTAATGCCGTCCGACATCACCGGCACGGAGGTCATCGAGGAGAACCGGAGCACAGGGCACCGCGAGTTCAAGTTCCTTGAGGGGCCGCTCTTCGCTAACGTCGTCCTCGCCGACGAGATCAACCGTACGCCGCCCAAGACGCAGGCCGCGCTGCTCGAGGCGATGCAGGA
>JRHI01000953.1_pt1 | contig 27855 bp, 29 predicted proteins | sample 215371 | NCBI WGS metagenome assembly JRHI01 (sample SAMN02929681, study PRJNA255918) | sediment metagenome | biome: cave system; feature: Ice Cave; material: Sediment; isolation source: sediment from deep within a dark volcanic ice cave with no known source of... ...
CTGGGACGCCGGGCTGCGCGCCTTCGGCCTGTMCCTCATTCAGCCGTTACAGTCCACTAGTAGAACTTCCATCGGTCAAGCCGCTTGGCCATCTCCGCGGCGATCGCCGGCCCGTGGACGTCCATCTCAATCACGTGGTGAGCCGTCAGCGCAAAGCGACGGCCGGTGGCGTCCTCCAACGCCTCCCTGGCGTTGCCCCACTTGATGGGGGTCAGCCCCTCGGTCACTCCCACGTTCACCGTGATCCAGTCACTCAGGTTGGCGGCACCCGCGATGTCATAGGTGCCGACGATCAGGAAGCCGAAGTCGCCACTGCCCGGCGTTCCCCGCGGGAGGTCGTTGACGACGTCGAAGGTGGCGTCCACCCCCTTCGGTCGAGCTGTCGGCTGGAGGCGCTCCTGAAACTTCCAGGTCTTCGGATAGCACCAGGACCAGCCGAATTGAACCTCGTCGATGCCGTGGTCGTCACCGGCGCAGCTGACGCCCTGCCCCTCCACCCTGATCGTCGGCACGGGCCGCGGCGCCGGGTTGCCGCCGGCTGTGCAGCCGGCCAGGCAGACGACCAGCGCGAGAATGACGAGGCTCAGTTGCCGCAATGCGCGGCGCAGTCTAACCGAGGCCGCCGATCACCACTGACTTCATTTCCGTGTATTCATGAAAAGCTTCGAGACCGTGCTCCTTGCCGAAGCCGGACTGCTTGGTCCCTCCAAAGGGCAGCTCGTCGTACGCAATCTGAACCGAATTGACCCAGGTGTAGCCGGCCTCGAGCTCGTTGATGGCGCGAAACGCGGAGGCCATGCTGCCCGTCCAGATCGATGAGCCAAGGCCGAAGGGCGAGTCGTTGGCCAGGCGGATCGCCTCGTCCAGGTCCTTGACCCGCATCACCGGGAGGGCGGGCCCGAACACTTCCTCGGTGACCATCCGGCTCGTCTGAGGCACATCGGCGAGGACCACCGGGTTGAGGAAGTTGCCCTTGTCGAACCCCTCGCCGCTCGGCCGGCCGCCGCCGTAAACGACCCTGGCGCCCTTGTCGATCGCGTCTTTCACCTGGGCCTCCACCTCGGAACGCTGCTTCTGGCTGTGCATCGGCCCCATCCGGCTGGCGGGGTCGAGGCCATTGCCGGGCTTCATCTTCCCGGCCTGGGCGACGATCAGCTCCAGGAACTGGTCGTAGACCCCCTCCTGGACGTAGATCCGCTTGGTTGCCAGGCACGCCTGGCCACAGTTGAAGAAGCGCCCGACACGGACCCCGGCYGCGGCCGCCGCCAGGTCGGCGTCGTCGAGGATGATGCAGGGGTCGCTCCCGCCGAGCTCGAGCGTGATCTTCTTGAGATGCTCGGCCGCCCTGGCCATGACCTTCTTGCCGGTCGGCGTCGAGCCTGTCAGGCCGATCTTGCGGATCAGCGGGTGCACCACGATCGCATCGCCGGTCTCGCTGCCGACCACGACGTTGATCACACCCTCGGGCAGACCGCCGTCGAGCAGCGCCTGGATGCAGGCAAGCGTGGAGAGCGGTGTGGTGCTGGACGGCTTGAGCACAACGCAGTTGCCGGCCGCGATCGAGGGAGCCACCTTGTTGGCGGCCAGCGTCAGCGGGAAGTTCCAGGGCACGATCGCCCCGGTCACGCCGATCGGCCGGCGGACGACCAGGCCCGTCAGCTTGGTCGAGGCGAGGTTGACGTGCTCGCCATGGACCTTGTCGGCGAGGTCAGCGAACCAGGCGATGTTGTCGGCGAACCTCTCCGCCTCGATCTTCGACTCGAGCAGCGTCTTGCCCTGCTCGCGAGTCAGGATCGGAGCGATCTCGTCCACCTTCGAATGGGCATGGGCGGCGGCTTTGTGGAGGATCTTGGCGCGCTCGGCGGGAGCCAAGCGACCCCAGGTCGCCTGGGCCTTGGCCGCGGCCCGGGCCGCCCGGTCGACGTCCTCCGCGCCGCCGGCGGGCACCCTTTCGACGACCTCACCGGTGGCCGGGTTCATCACGTCGTACGTCTCGCCGGAGGCGGCCTGAACCCGCTGTCCCTCGATGATCATCGTCCCCATTCAAAACCCTCTCAATTGATCTGCCTGCCTAACCGGATAATTATGGGTCGAGCTATCCGACGGAGTTATTTCGGACCTCGCCGCAAACGCGCCGAGCGCGCGGGTTGGCCTGGATTTGTGAGAGGAGGCGAGGCATGGGCATAAGGCTGGACAGGCAGGACGGGGTCGGCATCATCACAATGGACCGGCCCCCGGCGAACAGTTACGACACCGGATTCGCGCGCGAGCTGGGCAACACGATTGACGAGGTGCGAACCGACGACTCGATCGGTGCCGTGGTTCTGCGCAGCGCCTCGGAAAAGTTCTTCTCGGCCGGGGCCGACGTCGGCGCCTTCCAAAAGAACAGCGCGCGCCAGCGCTGGATGACCGTGCTGATCATGCACGAGGTCCTTCGCAAGATGGAGAACACTCCTCTCATATTCATTGCCGAAATCTCCGGTCACGCTCTCGGCGGTGGGCTGGAGATCTCCCTCGCCTGTGATCTGAGGTTCGCCGCCAAAGGCGACTACCGGATGGGGCTGCCGGAAGCCAACCTCGGCCTCTTCCCCGCCAACGGTGGGACGCAACGCCTGCCGCGCCTGGTCGGCAAGTCGCGCGGCCTGGAATTGATCATAAAAGCCCGGACCTTCTCGCCGGAGGGAGCCGAGAAGCTCGGGGTGGTCGACAGGCTCTTCGAAAGTGCCGCCGAATGCCGGGAGAGGACCCAGGAATACGCCACCGAGCTGGCCGCGGGACCGCGAGAGGCGATCGGCAGGGCCAAGCTGACGACCACCCTCGGGTTCGACGCGCCGCTTGACCTCGGCAACGCACTCGAACGGGAGGCGATCGGGTCGGTCTTCGCCTCGGAGGACGCCGCCGAGGGTATCAGCGCGTTCTTCGAGAAGCGAAAGCCGCAGTTCAAGGGGCGCTGACGAAGCTTCAGGGGCTTCGCCGCGTCCAGAAGCCATCGGGGTCAAAGCGCCGGATCTGGCGAAGCTCCTCCTCGCTCGGCGGCACCGTCTCGGCGACGTCGTCCGCGACGCGCAGGTTCCAACCCGTCTCCGCCCGCACCTCGTCAACTGTGATTCCGGGGTGGTGAGAGGCGAGGTACGCCTCGCCTCCGGCCGGCGGAAAACGCAGGACGCCGAGCGTGGTGACGATCGCCGCCGGCCCACCGCCGCTGAGCCCGTTGCGGGCGCGCCAGCCGGGTGTGCCGTCGCCATGGCCCGGTGAGGTGACGTAGGAGACCCTCTTTACGAAGCGGCGCCTCTCATGGTTGAGCAGAGTCACCCAGCGTCGCGAAAGGATCGCGATGTCGGCTCCGCCCCCGCTGCCGGGCAGCTTCACCTGCGGCCTTGTGACTTCGCCGATGTAGGAGGTGTTGAGATTCCCGAAGCGATCAATCTCGGCGCCACCGATGAAACCGAGGTCGACCAGTCCCTGGGCCATCAGGGCCATCACGTTCGACATCCGTGTCGCCCACAGGGCTCCCACCACGTTCGGGGGGTCTCCCATCGTGCCAAGGAAGGCCTCGGCCGGAGCCGCCCGCAGCAAACCCACCTCATAGAGGCCCAGCGCCGTCGGCGCATGCGTGGAACGGGCCACCGCAAAGGCCAGCACGGGGAGTCGCATGCCAACAAAGACGAGCTCGCCGTCGACGATCTCCCGGGCGGCGACCGCGACCATCATCTCCTGTCCGGTGTAGGTGGCCACCTCAGATGTCCCCGTAATCAACGGGGGCGGAGAGCCGGTGTCGGTGCACCCGCAGGGAGGACTGGCCGGCAAGTCGTCCCAGGTACTCGGAGCGGTCGGCGACCCCGATCACCCACTCCTGGAGCCACGCCGCGAAGCCCCCCTCGGTCCGAGAGCGTTCCGCGTATTCCTTGAAATGAGCGTGGTCGCGCCGCCAGTAGCCCTGCACCGGCGCCGGATGGGCGCCGCCCGGCTCATGGACGACGGCCACAACCTTGCTCTCGGGCGCGAGGACCCGGTTCGGATCGGACAGGGTGATCGCCTCATCGACGAGCTCCTCGCACGTCAGGATTACCCCACCCGCGGCCAGCGCGGCCTCCTCCGCGATGCCGAGTGGTCCCCAGGCGTGCGCCCGGCCTCGGGCGTCGGCGCGCTGGACGTGGATGATCGCCAGGTCGGGGCGCAGGGCAGCCACGCGGACCGAGCCGGCAGCGAGCGCGAGGGTCGGGTTCGAACGGAGGATGTCGGAGCCCAATAGCGTGCGGGTGGGAATGTAGGGAGACCCCCAGGCCGCCGCCCAGAGGGCCAATGAGATCGAGAAATTGGAGTGGTCGTGGATCTCGAGCGGCCGCGGCACCGCTTTCTCGGCAGCCCGCCGGTAGTTGTGTCCGAGCCCCTCGGAGACGTTGCCGGCCCAGGCCGCGGTCAGCCGCCGGACGCAGCCCGCCCCGATCAGCTGGTCGAAGAGCGAATCCGAGATGGGCGCGATCAGCTCGAGGTCGCGACGTCCCTGGCGGATGATCTCGTGCCCGGCGGCGAAGGGCACCAGCGGCTCGAGGGAGCAGCTCATCGCCACCGACATGCCATCCGCGAGGTGCCGCCGGATCGCCTCGGCCATCGTCATCAGCTTGTCCATCTGGCCCAAATAATCGGGCGTATCGGGATCGGACGTAATCTGTCACCGATGTCGCTCTTTGAGGAGCTCGACCGCCCGGTTCAGAGAGAGCTGGTCACCCTCGACATCAACGGCGAGCGCCACCAGCTCCACCTGCCCGTGCATCGCACGCTCCTGGAGGTTCTGCGGGAGGATCTCGGCCTCACCGGCACCAAACATGGCTGTGAGCTGGGCGAATGCGGCACCTGCACCGTKCTGGTCGACGGGCTGCCCCAGCTCAGTTGCCTGGTCCTTCCGCTGCAGGTCGAGGGCCGGCCGATCACGACGATCGAGGGGATGGCGTCGGGGCCCACCGATCACCCCCTGCAGGCGGCCTTCACCGAGCTGGCCGCGGCGCAATGCGGCTACTGCACACCCGGCATCCTGCTGACGGCCAGGGCGCTCCTCGACACGAACCCGATGCCGACCCGGCTGGCCATCCGGGAGGCGCTGGCTGGCAACCTGTGCCGCTGCACCGGCTACGTCAAGATCATCGAGGCCGTGGAGCTCGCCGCCGGGCGGATGTCCTCATGAGCCGTCGGCCAGCCGGTGCCCCCCCGCTAGGCCCATCGGAAAAGCCCCAGCGCTCGGTCGGCATGTCGTTTCCGAAGAGTGACAGCGGCGCCAAGGTGCGCGGGCAGGCGATCTACGCCGACGACATCTCACTGCCCCGGATGCTGCACTGCAAGATCCTTCGCGCCCAGGCCCCCCACGCCCGGATCACGACGATCGACGTCAGCGCCGCCCGCCGCATCCCGGGCGTCGTCGCCGTCCTGACCGGCCAGGACCTGCCGATCCGCTTCGGCATCCTCCCAGTCAGCCAGGACGAGGCGGCCCTGGAGGACCACAAGGTGCGTTATGTCGGCGACCCGGTGGCGGCGGTGGCGGCGGTCGACGAGGAGACGGCGGCGGCCGCCTGTGACGCCATCCGGGTCGAGTACGAGCTCCTGAAGCCGGTCATGACCATCGAGGAGGCGCTTCGCGAGGCCACCGACGAGCCCATCCAGGAGGGCAGCGGCCGGACCGACAACATCCACCGGATGGTTGCCTACGAGTTCGGGGATGTGGAGGCCGGATTCGCGGCAGCGCATCACATCCGGGAGGACGTCTTCTTCTTCCAGGGCAATACGCACCTGCCGATGGAGCAGCACTCCGCCGTCGCCACCTTTGTCGACGAGCGGCTCACGCTCTGGTCGAGCACCCAGGTCGTGCATTACGTGCACCGGGCCCTGAGCCGCGTGCTGGAGCTTCCGATGAGCCGCATCCGGGTGATCGGTGCGACCCATGGCGGCGGCTTCGGCGGCAAGACCGATCCGTTCGCCCACGAGATCGTCGTCTCGAAGCTGGCCATGGTCACCGGCCGGCCGGTCAAGTGCACCCTGACGCGCGAGGAGGTGTTCTACGCGCATCGCGGCCGTCATCCGACGCTGATGTGGTACCGGACGGGCGTCAGCCTCGACGGCCGGATCACAGCGATGAGCCTGCGGACCGCCCTCGACGGCGGCGCCTACGGGTCCTACGGCGCCGCCTCGGTCTTCTACACCGGGACGCTGCAGACGGTCACCTACAACCTGCCCGCCTACCGGTTCGAGGGCGCGCGGGTGTTCACCAACAAGCCGCCCTGCGGGCCCAAGCGCGGGCACGGCACACCCCAGGGCAGGTTCGGCATCGAGCTCCACCTCGACAAGATCGCCGAGGACCTCGGGATGGATCCGGTCGAATTGAAGCGGCGCAACTTTGTCAAGCCATTCAGCCGGGCGGTGAACTGGCTGCGCATCACCTCCTGCGGCCTGGAGGAATGCACCGACTGGGTGCTTTCGGCGTCAGGCTATGGGCAACGGGAACGGCGATCGGGCCAGGGCATGGGCTTCGCTGTCAGCAGCTACATGAGCGGAGCGGGGACGGCGATCTACTGGAATGACATGCCCCACTCGGAGGTCCAGATCAAGCTCGACAGAACCGGCGCCACCGTCTATTGCGGGGCGATGGACATCGGCCAGGGCTCGGATGCCGTCCTGACGCAGATCACGGCCGAGGAGCTCGGGCTGCACCCGCGCGAAATCCGCCTCGTCACCGCCGACACCGACCTCACGCCGGTCGACCTCGGCTCCTATTCCTCGCGCGTCACCTTCATGGCCGGGAATGCGGCGCTCGAGGCCGCCCGCCGGATGAGGCAGCTGCTCATCCAGGCAGTCGCCGAGCGTATGGGAGTGCAGGATCTGGAGGAGATCGATGTCGGCGATGGCCGGGTGGGCGAATTCTCCTTCGAGGAAGCCTGCGTCATCGCGACCACCAGGTTCGGCGCTCTGAGCACGACCGGCAGCTACAAGCCGCCCCGGATCGGCGGCCCGTTCAAGGGATCCGGGGTCGGTCCCAGCCCCGCCTACAGCTACAGTGCGGCGGTCGTCGAGGTCGAGGCAAACAGCCGGACCGGCATCGTGACCGTCGGCCGAATCTGGATCGCGCACGACATCGGCCGGGCGATCAATCCGCTGCTCGTCGTGGGCCAGATCGAGGGAAGCGTCTACATGGCGCTGGGCGAGGCGCTGATGGAAGAGCAGGAGTATCGCAAGGGACTGCACAAGTGGCCATCGATGCTCGAGTACAAGTCGCCGACCAGCGCGGACATGCCCGAGATCTACAGCCATCTCGTCGAGACAGCCGACCCCGAGGGTCCCTACGGCGCCAAGGAGGCCGGCCAGGGACCTCTGCTTCCCGTCATACCCGCGGTCAATGCAGCCGTCCACGACGCTCTCGGCGTCTGGGTGGACGAGACACCGATCACGCCCGAAAAGGTGCTTCGGGCGCTGGAGGCGCAGGCGAAGGGAGAACCCCCCCGCCACGGTCCGAAGCGGTATCCAGCCATTCGATATCCCGAGTTGATCCGGGTCGCCCCACCGCGGCCGGACGATCTGCGGGTGGGCGCCGAGCTCGAGGCTGCCTTTCCCTCCGGCAGTCCGCGGGTGCGCTGAGGTGCTGCGCCTGCCCCGGCTGCGCTATCTGCGGCCGGGCTCGCCGGTCGAGGCCGCCGAGGCGGTTGCCGCGGGCGGCGGCCGAGCCATGCTGGTGGCGGGCGGCACCGACCTCTTCCCGAACCTCAAGCGGCGTCAGTTCGAAGTCGACACGCTCGTCCAGGTGCCGCGCGCCGACGCGATCGTCGCCACCGCCGGCACGGTCGAGCTCGGGGCGACCGTGACTCTCGCCCGGGCGGCGGCCGACAGGGACATCGGTGCCCGCCTCCCCGGGTTTGCCCAGGCTGCCGGACTGGTCTCGTCGCCGCCCCTGCGCAATGCCGGTACGGTTGGCGGCAACCTCTGCGTCGACACGCGCTGCAACTATTACAACCAGAGCTACGAGTGGCGCAAGTCGATCGGGTTCTGCATGAAGAAGGATGGCGACATCTGCCTTGTCGCCCCCGGGAGCCCGCGCTGCTGGGCCCTCTCGTCCTCCGACACCGCACCCATGGCGATCGTGCTCCGAGCGACGGTCACCCTGGTGGGACCGGACGGGGATGAGCGACAGGTCCCGGTGGCAGCTCTCTATCGCGACGATGGCATCGAGTACCTCGCCAAGGCCCCGCCCGAGGTTCTGACGAGAATCTCTCTGCCCGCGCAAACCGCCGTGCGCAGTGCCTACATCAAGCTGCGGCGGCGGGGCTCGATCGATTTCCCAATCGCCGGCGCGGCCGTCGCACTCCTGATGGACGGTGACCAGGTCGTCTGGTGCCGGATCGCGCTCTCAGCGGTCGCCTCCCACCCCCTGGAGGCGACCGCCGCCGGGGACTTCCTGGCCGGCCGCAGGCTGGACGCCGAAACCATCGGAGCGGCCGCTGAACTTGCCGCCAAACCCGCCAGACCACTGGACAATGCCGACCTGACTCACTTCTGGCGCAAGCGCATGGTGAGGGTCGTGGTCGAAAAAGCACTCTGGCAAGCTGCGACCGTTAATTGAGCCCGAGCGTTATTGTTTCGCAGGAATGGCAGAGATTACCCCGATCCGGACCCCCGACAGCCCTCTGTCGCGACCATCGGCGGCCCACCGGGGCCAGGGATTGGTCGAATACGCATTGATATTGATGCTGGTCGCGATCATCATGATCATCGTCCTCATCAGCCTCGGCGGACAGACCAAGAACATGTTCAGCAATGTCACCGTGGCGCTCGGGCTTTGACCCGATGCAGGCTGCCCAGGTGGCGCCTCAACCAGCGCGGCCAGGGCATGGTTGAATACGCCTTCATCCTCGTCCTGATCGCCCTGGTGGTGATCGTCATGCTCGTCACGACCGGAGGCCAGATCAAGCGCCTCTACTCCGACATCACCTACACGCTGAACAACCAGGCAGGGCTATAGGGCACGGGCGAAGCCTGACCCTGCCGTAGGGGTCTGGCCGGGGGGTCCCCAGAATGCCGGGTTTGCGGCTCGCTCATCTCGCGACGAGAATTGTGCGTGCGGGGGCGCCGTCGGAGCCGACCAGCTTCAGTGGCAGACAGTAGAGGTCGTACTCGCCGGGCTCGACGCCGGCCAGGTTCAGTCCCTCGACGACCACGATTCCTGCCTCGAGCAGGGCGTGGTGCACTGGATGCTCGAAGGGGGCGTGGAAGCTCTCGACCGATAGGTAGTCGACGCCGACCAGTTTCTTGCCCTGCCGCACAAGCTCCCTGGCCAGGTCAAGGCCAACCGCGACGAATTCGGTTTCGAAAGGCCTGTCGGCAGCGCCCCAGTGGGCCGAATTACGGGTCTTGAATAGAACCCGGACGTGCTCGGTCGCCGGCAGGTCGGAGGGACGGAGATCGATCCCCGGCGGATCCGCGGCGATCACCAGGCAGGGGCCGACGAGCGTATCGAGGGAGAGGGCGTCGATTCCCCGGGCGCCCTCGACGAAGTGCACCGGCGCATCGACGTGAGTGCCGGTGTGCACCCCGGCCTCGAGCCGTGAAACGTTCGCGGGATCTCCGCGGGAGATGGCGCTCGCGCGGCGAAGACTCACCGCCGGGTCGCCTGGCCAGGTTGGCAGCCGCTCGGAGATGGGCAGGGAGACGTCATGGATTCGCATCGTGGTTCAGAGTAGAACGGGGACGACGAGAGCACCCCCGACTGGAATGCGCAGCAGCCGAACCGGGTAATCTAATACATACGTATGACCAAGACAGGTCCTGCGCTCACTCTGGGGCTGACCGCGCGCGAGACGATCGTGAGGGCCGCGGCTGACTCTCTCCTGGAATCGGGCTACGCCGGCACCAGTGTCCGCTCGATAGCAACCCGGGCCGGGGTCGCGATCGGGAACCTGCAGTACTACTTCCCCACCAAATCCGAATTGCTGATCGAGGCCTGGCGCCACCTGACCGAGCGGTCGGTGGAGGAACTGCGCACCTCGCTCAACCAGATGAGCGACCCCATCTGGCTCATCGAGAGCGGGATCGTCAGCATCTGGGACAGCCTGCGCCGCCTGGGCGACATCCAGCTGGCCGCCTTCGATCTTCTGGTGCAGGCGCCCAAACAGGAGAGCCTCCAGGCCTTCCTGCCCGAGCTGTTCGCCCGCTACCGAGACGTGGTTCAGGAGCAGCTGGACAGGCTGGAGCGCGACGGTCGGGTTCGCCTCAAGATCGAGCGCGACGTCCTCGTGCCGCTGATCCTGAACACCGTTCTTGGTTTCGGCCTCTATTACGTCGTCACTCGCGACGAGGAGTCGTGCCTGCGCGCTTTGAGCGCCTGGCGAGAGCTCGCCGGAAGTGTCGTGGAGCCGGTCGGATGAGCCCTCAACAGGAATTGGAGTCAATCGAATCCCTTTGGAAGGGAGGAATCGAAGAGGCTCTGGCCGCATACCGGCCGGCCACCTCCTTCATCGGTGAGGCGCATGCCGAGCGCGTTGCCCTGGCCGCTGCCCTGGTCGAGGTCGCCCTCCATCTGCAGCGGCTGGGCGGCGAGGCGCCCTCCCCGCCCGATCTCCTCCGCGGCGATCTCTGCCTCGCCCGTGCCTCGCGATTGCTCGCACAGACGCGGCAGCAGCCTCTCCAGGTCGCCTTCGCCAGGGCGATCGAGGATCTCGCCGTGCAGGCTGCCGAGGGTCGGGGAGCGCCGGCCGCCCGGCCCCGCCTGTTGGAGGCGATCGCGAGCGCCAGATGATCGCCAACCAGCGATTGCACGTCCAGACGGCCAGATCCACCCACTTCGTCGATCTCACCTCGCAGGTTCAGCAGGAGGTGGAGAGGGCGGGCCTTCAGTCTGGCCGCGTCTATCTCCAATCGATGCATACGACACTCGGCCTCGCGGTCAATGAGAACGAGCCGCTCCTCCTGGCTGACCTGGAGGCGATGCTGAAAAGGCTCGTCCCCGTCGAGACCACCTATCTCCACGACGACTTCGCCCTGCGCACCAACATCCCGGCCGACGAACCCATCAACGGCCACGCCCACGCCCGCCACCTGCTCCTCCAGCCATCGCTGACGGTGTTGGTGGAGAACGGCGGGCTGCTGCTCGGCAAATGGCAGTCGATCTTCGCGGTTGAGCTTGACGGCCCCCGCCGGCGTGAGATCGCTCTCCAGCTCGATGGTGAATTCGCACCCCGCGACGCGGACTCCGGCCGCCGGCTCATCGAGATCGAGTTGGAACGCCAGCTCCACGGCGATCCGAAGTTGGTCGGAGATCCCATGCGGCGCCTCGTGGCGGCCGGAGGCAAGCGACTGCGCCCCTTCCTGGTCCTCCTCGCGGCTCATCTCGGACCCGTCCGCGACCCGCTGCGCGCGGCCACCCTGGCCGCGGCGGTCGAGCTCATTCATGCCGCCACGCTCGTGCACGACGACTATGTCGACGAGAGCCCTCAGCGGCGCGGCAAGGCCACCGTGGCGGCTGCCGAGGGCCCGGCCAGGGCGGTCGCGGTGGGTGACTACTACTTTGCCAAGGCCACCCGCCTCATCGCCGAATTGGGCAATCCCGATGTCACATCCACCATCGCAATCGCGATGGAGGCGATCTGCCGCGCGCAGATCGATGACCTCGAGTTCCGCGGCCACTACCCGGGAGACGAGACGACCTACCTCCAGGTCGTCCGCGGCAAGACCGGCGCCCTGATAACCGCCGCCGGCGTGGCCGGTGCCCAGCTGGCCGGCGCCGAGCCCGAGGTGGTCGAACGTGTCCGCCGCTACGGCGACGCGATCGGGGTCGCCTTTCAGATGACCGATGATGTCGTCGATTTCAGTGAGCAGTCCGGCAAGCCGCTCGGTCAGGACATCCGAGAGCGGGTGCTCTCCCTGCCCCTGATCTATGCCACCGAGGACAGGGAGCTGGGCGAAGAGATCAGGCGCCTGCTCGCCGGTCCGATGGCGGATGAGCAAGTGCGCAGGGTCATCAGCCTGGTCGCACAGAGCGGCGCCCTGAGCCGCGTCAATAACCAGGCCAGGGGGCTGGTCCGGGAGGCTGTCGCCGCGCTTGAAGGTGTGGAGCTGAATGGCGTCAAGGCCACGCTGGTCGACATCGCCCACAGCGTCGTGGACCGCGATGCCTGAGCTGGCCCGCCCCGTCGGTCTTGGCCTTGCCTCACGAGGAGAGCTGCGGGTGGCTGTTGACTACTGCCGGCAGGCGGAGGCAGCCGGGCTGGAATCGGTCTGGGTGCACGACAGCTATTTCGAGCGGGATCCCATCACCTACCTATCGGCGATGGCCTATGCGACGCGCGACATCCGGCTCGGCGCGGGCTCGCTGAACCCGTACACCCGACACCCGTTCGTCCTGGCGGCGACCCTGTCGGCTCTCGACGACCTGGCGCCGGAGCGGATGTCCCTCGCACTCGGCAGCGGCCTGCCCCTCCGGCTGGCCCAGATGGACATCCCGCACCTCAATGCCGTTGATCGAGTGGCGGAGGCGATCGACCAGGTCCGTGAGCTGTGGGCGGGACGCCGGCTGGTCCTCAATGACAAGGTGCCGCCGCTGGTGCCCATGTTCCAGCCGCCCCACCGCATCCCGATCTACATCGCCGCCTACACCCGGCCCTATCTCGACCTGGCCGGGACGAAGGCGGACGGCTACCTGTCCCGTCCATTGGAGTCGCTGCCCGCGTTCGAACTGATGCGGAGGCGGGTGCTCGACGCGGCCCTCGCGGCCGGACGCCAGGAATCCGCCGTCGACTTCCGCGGGTATCTCTTCGCCCTGATCGACAGCTCTCGCGCCGAGGCCCGCAACCGGGCCAAGCGGGATCCCTTCGTCATCTACATGATCTCGATCCTTTCTGACATCTCTCTCAAGCGAGCCGGGTTCCCGTCCGAGCTCCGGGACACCGTCAATCGCCTCTGGCGCGCGGAGGACTACCACGGGGCGGCCGCGGCAATCCCGGATGAGCTGCTCGATGCATACGTGCTGGTGGGCACCGAGGATGACGTCGCGGCGCGGGCCGACGAATATCACCGGGCGGGGATGAATGTTCCCCTCCTCCAGCCCGTAGTCCAGGACAACGACCAGGTGGGCCTTGTCCTTCGAGCGGCAACCCTGTACGGATTGGGAGGCAGGGTGGGCGCCGGCGCACTCGGCTTCGGCACCGGCGGCGCGGTGGCGGCGGCGCCGGGCCGGTCGGCTGTCGAGCGCCAGGGCCTGCTCCGCCGTGCCTGGCGCCGCGCCGGCGGCATCTACGAGGTCACCCGACCCTTCAGCTTCACCGCCTCGATCCTGCCGGTCGCGGCGGGTGGCGTGCTCGGCTGGTCGCTGGGGCGGATCGACCTGCTGCCCTGGCTGCTGGCGGTCCTCGGCGGCCTGACCCTTCACGCCGGTACCAACGTCGTCAATGAGGTCTACGACGTTCGTCACGGCATCGATTCGATCACCTCACCGCGCGCCTCGCAGGCGATCGTCAAGGGACGGATCAGCGAGCGTGGCGCCCTCTGGCTCGCCTACCTCTGCTTCGCGATAACCGTCCTCGTCGGCCTTTACCTGACCTCGGTGCGGGGACCTTTCATGCTCGTGCTGGGGGTGATCGGCCTGCTCGGTGGTTACTTCTACACGGCACCCCCCTTCCACTACAAGTACCGTGCCCTCGGCCTGCCGCTGGTCTTCCTTTTGATGGGCCCGCTGATGGTGATCGGTGGGTATTTCGCGGCCACCGGCGGGTTCGACTGGCGGACCCTGGCAGTGTCGGCCCCGGTCGGTCTGCTGGTCACCGCGATACTTCATGGCAACGAGTGGCGTGACGTGGCGGAGGACAAGCGGCTTGGCTTCACGACCCTTTCGGCTGAGATCGGGCGCACGTTCGCCAGGTGGATCTACGTCGGACTGCTGGTCGGCGCCTACATCGCGGTCGCTGTCGCCGTCATGGCGCACCTGCTCCCCACGCCGACGCTGCTCACGATCCTCAGCTTGCCGGTGGCGGTCTGGCTTCTCCATCAGGCCGACAAGGGAGCTTCCGGCTCGCTCCGCTCGATAGCGATGATCGACCTGTACACCGCGCGTCTGCACACCCTTTTCGGGGTGCTGCTGATCGCGGGCCTGGCCAGCTCGCGCCTCTTCTGAACGGTCACCTGAAATGAATCAGATCAAGGGGAGAGACTTCGCGGCCGGCCTGGGCCTGGCCGCGGTGGTCTGGACAGCCGCCTTCCGCGGCCGGCGCCACTTCTGGCAGAAGATGACCATCGGGGTGGGCGCCCTGGGTGCCCTGGCGCTGGCCGCCAACCCCGATCTCCGCTCGTCCCGTCAACGGCCGCGCCCGCGGGACCTCGGAGTGGGCCTCGTCACCGCCGCCGGCCTGTATGGCATCTTCCGGCTGGGCGATCGTTTCGCACGGCGAGTGATGCCAACCGGGGCGGCGGACATCGCCGATGTCTACGAGCGACGAAAGATGGCGCCCCGCTGGTTCATCGCACCGGCGCTGGCCCTGGTCATCGCGCCTGGCGAGGAGCTCTTCTGGCGCGGTCTCGTCAATGGCTATCTGATGCAACGGCTCGGGCGGGTCGGCGGCTCAGCCGTCGGCGCTGTGATCTACGGAGGAATCCACCTGATCACCGGCAACCTGACGCTTTCCGGTGCCGCCGGGATCGCGGGGGCCTTCTGGAGCCTGCAGTACCTCTTCGACGGGCGACTACCATCGGTGATCGTGAGCCACATCGCTTGGGACGTCTGGATCTTCCTGGTGCAGCCGACCGTCGACCTCGAAAAGTAGCCAGGGGCGAGGTTCCCAATTGGGTCAGAGGCTGGTGGTCTTCACCCTGGTCGGCGGAGTCACCGGCTTCGGAGCCGTCTTCCTGCAGCTCCCGGGAATTGTGCTGGCGCTGGTGGTCGCCGCCGTACTCATCGGCACGCAGCGGTCGACCGCTGACCTGGTTCGCCTCGGCGGCTACCTGCTCGGAGTGGGACTGGTCGGGTTCAGCCTGGTCGGTCCAGCGGTCCGGGGCGGGGGCGGCTTCCTGTTCATCAGCGCCTGGGCGCTGGTCGGCGGCTATGCCGTCGTCGCGCTGGCCGGCGCGGGACTGGTGGCGGCCGTGGTCGTGAGTGGAATCCGCCGACGAAAGCGCGTTCACTGAGCTATTTCTGGCTCGGCGCGGGGTCCTTCCTCGCCCTCTACCTGCCCCAACCGATCCTCCCCGTCCTGGACCGGGCGTTCGGGACGAGTCCGACGATCACCGGGCTGACCATGACCGCCGCCCTGCTCGGCTTCGCGGTGTCTGGTTTGCTGCCGGAAGGAGATCCTTCCAAGTCGCTGCGCCGGGCGATGTGGCTCGTCGTCGCCGCGAGCGCAAGCGCCGCGCTCAGTCCGGCCTTCGCCGTGCTGCTGGCGGCCCGAGCCGCCCAGGGCGTCGGCGTGGGCTTCCTGATCGCGGGTGGGCTGGCCGGGATCGCCCGCAACCACTCCGCCGGCTCCGCCGGCCGGCTCACCGGCCTGATGATCGCCGGCACCGCCATTGGCGGGCTGCTCAGCCGGCTCATTGGATACACCGCCCTCTGGCTGGGCTGGCGGGTGGCCTTCGCCCTCGGTGGCGTGTTCGCGCTCGGCCTCATCACCTTCGCCCTCCGGAGCGTCGCCGACCTCCCCGCCGGCACCGGCGCAGGTCAGGCGGCGCGGGTTTCCCTTGAGCGGGGCACGCCGGTCGGCCTGATCACCGCCGGACTCGGGATCCTCTTTGTGAACATCGCGGTCTTCGATCTGCTCCCCTACCGCCTCTCAGCGGCGCCCTTCCACCTTCCGGCCGCGCTCGCCGATCTCGTCTACCTCGCCTTCATCCCGGCGATGGTCACCGCGAATCTCGCGGGTCGGGGAATCGACCGGTTCGGGGCCCGGCGGGTCGTGGTGCTGACCACCGCCCTCGGGATCGGCTGCCTCCTGGTGGGTCTCCTGCCGTCGCTGGTCGCCGTGGCGCTGATGGCCACCGGGTCGATCTCAGCCGTGGTGGCACTACACATCGGCCACAGCGGGGCGGCGGCGGCCCAGGGGCGCGTGGCGGTCGGCCGCTACCTGACGGCCTACTACGTCGGGGGGGCGCTGGCGGCACCGGTGATGGCGGCCGCGTACCAGGACTGGGGCTGGACTGCGACGGTGCTCTCGCTGTGCGCCGTGTGGGCAGCCGTCGGGCTGCTGGCCGTCTTCAGCCCAACATCACGCTGGCGCCCAGGAAGCGACCCAACCGCACCACCTCCCGGGCCAATTCCCGCCGCTCCCTGAGCGTCAGGGGTCGGAACTCGTCGACGACGACGGCCCCCCCGCGGAGCTCCCAGGTGCCGGCAACGACGCGCCCGCTGAGGATCACGGGGGCGATCCAGCCCGCGGTGCGGGAGACCCGGTGAAGCAGCTCCCCCGCCACCAGGTGAGTTCGCTTGGCATGGGAAAGCAGGTAGACGTCGAAGTAAGGCAGCAGCCGCAGACAGGAGGCGGGCAGGGGCAGCGGCTCGTAATCGGGCAGCGCGAAGCCGCCCTCCACCGCTTGAAGCTCCGGCAGCAACTCGGACCAGGCCCGGCGGACAACCGGCGTCATTCCCAGCCAGCGACCGAAGTCCTCCCGGTTTGCCGGCGCATTGGCGCGGAGGTAGCGCCTCAGCAGCTCCACCGCCGCCTCCACCTCCTCCAAATCCCGCCAGCCCCTGACCCACTGGTCAGCCCGCACGAAGGTCACCTCCTGGCCGCGGGAGGGGCCGAAGCAGAGGACGCCCGCCCGCGCCGCCGGTTTCAGCAGCGTGCCCCAGCCCGACTCCATCTCGGCGCGGACCCGATCGGAGCCGCCCAGCCTGCTCACCGCCGCCTCGATCAGATCGCGTCGGGTGAGCGTGCGGCCATTGAGCGCCTCACCAATGGCATCGACCAACCGCTCCACCTCCGGCCGGGACAGTCCGAAATGTCTCTCCCACGCCCGCCACCAGCTGTCGGAGCGCGACCGGCAGGCGGCCATGAAAACGGGCAGGTCGGCGCTGGGCAGGAGGTGAAGCGTCCCCCGGACGGCCCACGTCTTGACCAGGGTCCGGTCCACCCAAAGAGCGCGGGCCACATCGGCGCGCGTGATTCCGTCGACACGCACTCCCAGCGCCATCTCCGCGGCCGACATCACCTGCGCCTGGATTCCGCCGACCTGACCCGCCACCTGCACCATCTCAACGGCCGGGGCGCGCGGCTCCAGCCGGTGGCCCGCCAGCCGGAAACTGCTCACGGGTGTCCGACGAGGAGACCCACCGTTCCGAACATCAGGCTGCGGAATCCGATCCCCCGCCAGCCGGAGCGGCCGGCCAGCGCGACGAGCTCGTCGGGCGTGCGGTACGAGTCCACGGTGTCACTGAGGTAGTGGTAAGCCTCGGGCGCCCCGGTCAGCGCACCGCCGAGGCGGGGCAGCACGCTTCGCAGGTGGAACCGATACACGGCGCCGAAGACCGAGCGGGGCGGCTTCACGAACTCCAGCACCACGGCGCGCCGCGATACCCGTGCCATTTCCGCCAGGCCGCGACGCGGGTCGGCCAGGTTGCGCAGCCCGAATGCCATCGTGCTGACCCCGAATTCGCCGTCCTCGAATGGCAGCCGGAGAGCGTCGCCCTGGATGAACTCGATGTCGGGGTGGTCAACCCGGGCTTTCGCAAGCATCCGGGGGCTGAAATCGAGGCCGATGACACGGCCCCCGGGGGCGCGCCGGGCAAGCTCGGCGGTCAGGCGGCCGGAGCCGCAGGCGATGTCGAGTGCCGAGCCGCCCGGCCCGAGGGCACACTGAGCGGCGGCCAGGCGCCGCCAGCGGACGTCGGCCCCGCCGGAGAGGACTGTGTTGGCCAGGTCGTAACGCGGCGCGATCCGGTCGAACATCGACCTGACCGCCGCCGGGTCACGCTCCACCGGACCTCCAGACTGAGGCGATTCCCTGGCCGACCCCGATGCACATGGTGGCCAGGCCAAGCTCGGCGCCGGACCTGATCATCTCGTTGGTAAGCGTGCAGATGAGTCGGGCACCGCTTGACCCCAGAGGATGGCCGAGGGCGATCGCGCCGCCATTGACGTTCACCCTGCCCTCCTCCAGGCGCAGCTCGCGCAGACATGCCACCGCCTGCGCCGCAAACGCCTCGTTGATCTCGACCAGGTCCATGTCCCCCGGCTTGCGGCCGGCCTTGGCAAGGGCTTTCAACGAGGCGGGCACCGGGCCGATACCCATGTAATTGGGGTGGACGCCGGCGCTGGCGGCGCTGATGAACGTGGCCAGTGGCCGCAGGCCCCGCCGCCTGGCCTCGCCGGCCTCCATAAGGACGAGCGCCGAGGCGCCGTCGTTGAGGGGCGAGGCGTTGCCCGCCGTCACCGTTCCATCTGCCGCGAAGGCCGGCTTGAGCCGGCCGAGGGTCGCCATCGAGGCGTCGGGCCGCGGTCCCTCATCGGTGTCGACGGTGAGCGGCTCGCCCTTCCGCTGGGGGATTGTCACCGGCACCAGCTCCTGCCTGAACCGCCCCGCCTCCTGGGCCGCCGCGGCCCGCTGATGCGATCGAACCGCGAATTCGTCCTGGTCCTCGCGGCTGACCTCGTACTTGGCGGCCACCCGCTCCGCCGTCTCCCCCATCTGGAGAGTGCCGTAGAGCTCAGCCATCCGCGGGTTCACCAGCCGCCAGCCGAGCGAGGTGTCGTACACGGTCTGCGCGCCGCGCGGGTGGGCTGCGTCGGGCTTGGCCATCACCCACGGCGCGCGGGTCATGGATTCGACGCCACCCGTGATCACGATGTCCGCCCCACCGGTTTGAATCTCGCGGGCACCGGCGATCGTGGCCTGCATGCCGGAACCGCATAGGCGGTTGACGGTCTGGCCCGGCACCTCAATCGGAAAACCGGCCAGGAGCAGGCCCATCCGGGCGACGTTGCGATTGTCCTCGCCGGCCTGATTGGCGCAGCCGAAGATCACGTCCTCAACCTCGGCCGGGGCGAGGCCGATCCTGTCCACAACCTCGCGGATGACGATCGCTGCCAGGTCGTCCGGCCGGACGTCCTTCAGCTGCCCGCCGTACCGGCCCATCGGCGTCCTGACTGCAGAGACGATGACTGCTTCCCGAAGCTCCATTTAAGCGGCTACCTGCCCTTGAATTGAGGCTTGCGCTTCTCGGCGAAGGCCGCCACGCCCTCCCGGAAGTCCTCACCGCCCGCCTGGACCTCCTGGAGGTAGGACTCGAACTCGATCGCCTCTTCGAAACCGGCCGTCTCGGAGAAGTTGACCGCCCGCTTGCCGGCCGCCAGCGCCGCCGTCGGCCCGGCAGCCAGCTCATTCGCCAGCGTCCGGCATTCGGCCTCGACGTCGGCCTTGGGAACCACTCGATTGACAAGTCCGAACCGCTCCGCATCGACGGCGGTCAGGGGCTTGCCAGTGAAGAACATCTCCAGCGCCCTGCCCCGGCCGACGAAGCGGGGCAGCATCCAGCTCGCCCCGCCGTCGGGCGCCAACCCGATCCCGACAAAGGCCTCGCTGAAGTAGGCGTCGTCGGCAGCGATGCGGATGTCACAGGCCATGGCAAAGCTGGCACCGATCCCCGCGGCCAGCCCATTCATGCCGCAGATCACCGGCTTGGGCATGGTTCGGATTCGCTGGAGCATTGTCAGGTACTGGCCGCGAAGGGCGGCGCCGACGTCCTCCGGTGAGCGCAGCGAGCCGGAGCCCGCCATCTCTCCCACGTCAGCGCCGGCGGAGAAGGCGCGGCCGCTCCCGATGAGCACCACGCAGCGGATGGTCTCGTCCCGCTCGGCAGCCTTGAGGGCTGCGTCAAGCTGGTCGCGGGCCAGCATTCCGATCGGGTTGAGCTTGTCGGGCCGGTTCAGCTTGATCCAGGCAACGGCCCCCTCCGTATTCACTACGACGTGCTGCTCCTGCGGTTCATCCGGCATCGCGGTCATCGACCTCTGAAGGTCCCACGTCGCTTCTCGAGGAAGGCGCGCATGCCCTCCTTCTGGTCCTCGGTCGCGAAGAGGAAGTAGAAGTTCCTGCGCTCGACCGCCAGGCCCTGCTGAAGGGGCGTCTCGAGCGATTGGTTGACCGATTCCTTGATCATGCGGGCCGCCAGCGGCGGCTTGCCGGCGATCGTTCGAGCCAGCCGCCTCGCCACCTCGATCGTCACCTCGGCCGGGACCACCCGGTTGACCAGCCCCAGCTGGTAGGCGCGCTGGGCGGTCAGCTGCCCGCCCAGCAGGTTCACCTCCATGGCCAGGTACTTGCCCGCCGTCCGCGGCCAGCGCTGGGTCCCGCCGGCGCCCGCGATGATGCCGAGGTTGATCTCCGGCTGGCCGAACCTGGCGGTGTCGCCGGCGATGATCAGGTCGCACATCAGGGCCAGCTCGCAGCCACCTCCCAGGGCATAGCCGTTCACGGCGGCGAGCAGTGGCTTGGTGAGCGAGGTGACCCCTGCCCAGCGGCCGGTCTGGTCACGAAGCAACTGGTCCACCGAGCTCCGCTCGGCCATGTCAGCGATGTCGGCTCCAGCCGCGAAGACGCGCGACCCGCCGGTGATCACGACCGCCCGGACCGCCTCGTCACGCTCCATGTGGCCGAGTGCATCGGTGACCTCCGCCATCAAAGCCGGACTGAGCGCGTTGAGGACCTTGGGCCGGTTGAGAGTCACCAGCCCGACCGCTCCATCGACCTCGGAGAGGATGAATTCGTAGCCCACCTGGGTATCATCCGGTAAATGCCCGAAGTGCTGCGCGACAGCTATGGCCGGATCGCCGACGACCTGCGCATCTCGGTCACGGATCGCTGCAACTTTCGCTGCATCTACTGCATGCCCGCCGAGGGGCTGAAGTGGCTGGCCCGAGAGGACATCCTCCGATTCGAGGAGATCCACCGCCTCGCCCGTATTTTCGTCGAGCGCTACGGCGTCCGCACGATCCGGCTGACCGGCGGCGAGCCTCTGGTCAGGATCCGGATCGAGGAGCTGGTTGCGATGATCGCCGAGCTGGATCCGGCGCTGGACATCACCATGACGACCAACGGCGTCCTCCTGGCTGGGAAGGCCCAGGCTCTGGCCGAGGCCGGTCTCAAGCGCGTGAACGTCTCGCTCGACACGCTCAACATCGACCGCTTCCACGACATCGCCCGCGTTGACGCGTTTACGAAGGTGATGGAGGGGCTGCGCGCCGCCGAGGAGGCGGGCCTGCGACCGATCAAGCTCAATGTCGTCGTGATGAAGGGTCACAACGACGACGAGGTGGTCGATTTTGCCCGCCTGGCTCGCGAGAAGGGCTACGAGGTCAGGTTCATTGAGTTCATGCCTCTGGACGCTGATGGGATTTGGAAGCCGGACCTGGTGGTCCCTTCACAGAGAATCCAGGAGAGCATCGAGGACCTCTTTCCGCTGGTCCTCCAGCAGGACGATCGGCCGGCGCCGTCGCACAACTACAGGTTCGGGGATGGCGCGCCCGGCGGGGTCGGCTTCATCTCGAGCGTGTCGCAGGCCTTCTGCACCACCTGCAACCGCATTCGGATGACCGCCGAGGGCGGCCTTCGGACCTGCCTGTTCTCCCTCCACGAGACGCCCCTGCGCGACCTGATGCGCGGTGGCGCCTCGGATGACAGCATCGCGCGCGTCATCGAGGGTGCGGTCTGGAACAAAGAGGAGGGCCACGAGATTGGCCAGGCAGGCTTCATCAAGCCCGCCAAGTCGATGTCCCAGATCGGCGGCTAGAGCGAGACCGACCCGATAAGCTCGACCCTGATGGCTTCTCCGCGGCCGAAGCAGCACCTGCGGGACCGCAGTCTCGAGGCGGAGCTCAAGTTCCGACTTGCCGGCTCGGCCGATCACGCTCGCCTCCGGCGGAGCCTGCGCGAGCTCAAGGCGGTCAGCCAGGGAGCGTATGACGAGGAGAACATTCGCTTCGTCGTGCCGGCCAAGTCCCGTGTCAGCCTGCGGCTTCGGGTGATCGATGGTAGCCGCGGCGGCATTCTCACCACCAAGGGCCCGGCCCGCTACATGGGCGAGATCAAGGTGCGGGAAGAGACCGAGGTGGCGGTGGCGGAGTCGGGGCCGGCCCGGGACCTCCTCGAAAGCCTCGGTTACACGGTGGACTTCACCTATCACAAGCACCGGGCAAGCTTCCTGGTCAGTGGCGTAACTGTGACCCTCGACACTCTCGACTTCGGCTTCTTCACCGAGTTGGAGGGGCCCGTCGAAGCCATCCCCGCGGTCGCCGCTCAACTCGGGCTGAACCCCAAACAGTCCATCCGTGAGAGCTACTCGGCGATGGCTCGTGATCACCTGCTCCAGACCGGGAAGGTCGCGCCGAAGCCCTGACGGGTTCGGGGAAAAACGGCCCTAGACTTTCCACTCATGGCGGAGGACAGGCTGCTGAAGACCGGGGCGGGCGGGCGACCCTGGACGGTCACCGAGCTGGCCCGGCAGATCCAGGCCGAGCTTCAGCCCCTGCGCAGCGTTTTCGTGAAGGGCGAGGTCAGCGGAATGAAGCTGTCCGCCAGGGGTCACTACACCTTCACCATTCGTGACGCGGGGTCGGTGATCGAAGCCTTCATATTCGGCAACGAGGCGCGCCGCCTGACGATGCTTCCCGAGGACGGCCAGGAGTTCATCTTCCGGGGACGGATCGACTTCTGGGCCCAGGGTGGGCGGATCCGGCTCGTCGTGGACTACCTCGAGTTCGACGACGTCGGCAAGCTGCGCGCCAAGATCGAGCTGCTGAAGCAGCGGCTCGAGGTGGAGGGCGCGTTTGCGCCCGAACGCAAACGCGCGATACCGTTTCTGCCCCGAGCCGTGGCCCTGGTCACGTCTCCCACCGGGGCTGTCATCCACGACCTCCAGCAAACGATCTGGGAGCGCTTTCCGAACATGGAGATACTCGTCTACCCCGCCCAGGTACAGGGCGCCAACTCCCCCGCCAGCGTGGTGATGGCGATTCGCCAGGCGAACCGCGAGGCCCGCGCCGACGTGGTGGTGATCGCCCGCGGCGGCGGCAGCTTCGAGGACCTCTACGGTTTCAACACCGAGCCCGTGGTGCGCGCCATTCTGGCCTCCGCCATCCCGGTGGTGACTGCCCTCGGCCACACCTCCGATCGAACGCTGGCGGACCTCGCGGCGGACGCTGAATGCCGGACTCCGACTGAGGCGGGAGCCCGGGTGGTGCCGCGCAAGTCAGCTCTTCAGCTGCTCCTCACCGAGCGAGGGCGGCGACTGGATCGAGAGGGCCGACGCCGACTGGCGGCAGGCGCCGAGGCCCATCAACGTCGGCTGGACCGGCTCGCCACCGTGCTGCCCGCCCTGTTTGAGCTGAGGCGAGAGCGGCTTCAACGACTTCACCGGGACCTGGTCCGGCTCAGCCCGCGTCAGCTGCTGGCCCGGCGCCAGGCGGAGCTGACCGAGCGCACCCGCCGGCTGGCGAGCCAGGCCACAGCGGCTGTCGGCCGCCGCCGGGACGACCTCCTTCGCCGCCGGGGAGCTCCCACGCTGCTCCGACTCCTCGGTGAGAGGCTGGCCGGCGCCGCCCGTGAGCTCGCGCACCGCCGTCAGCGGATCGATGCTGTCTCGCCCCTGACGGTCCTGGCGCGCGGCTACAGCATCACCCACGACCTCGAGACAGGCGCCATCCTGATGGCCGCCGCGGATACCCGGCCGGCGCGCCGCGTCGGCATCCGGCTGGCGGCTGGAACCCTCACCGCACGAGTGGAGGAGGCGAGCGCTTGACCCTCGACCCAAACGTGGACAAGGACCTCTCCTATGAGCAGGCGCTCGAGCTGTTCGACGCCCAGCTGCGCTCGCTCGAGGAGGGCAATCTGACCCTTGAGGAAGCGATCACCGCCGTCGACCAGGGGCGCCGCTACCTCAAGGTCTGCGAGGCGAGGTTGAACGCGGCCCGCCAGAAGATCGAGGTGCGCCCCGAGGCGCCGGCGATACCGGCCGCGCCCGAGGCGGCCCGGGCTGCGGAGCCGGACCTGCCCCCGCTCGAGGACCGCCTGCTGTGAGGGAGCTGCGAATCGGGGAGGACGTGCTGGGCTCGGACGGCGTCCGCATCGGCCAGGTGGAGCGCCTGGTTGTCGACGAGGGGGCACACCTGGTCACCCACCTGGTGGTGGGCGATCGCCTGGTGCCGCTCGCGCGGTTCCGGGACGCCGGTCCGGACGGCCTGGCGACCGACCTTGACGGCGAGAAGCTCAACCAGTTCCCTCTTCATGACAGCGCCTCCCTCGAGGCACCCGGTGACCACTGGGAACCGCCGGAGGGCTACCAGCTACACCACTTCCTCGCCCTCGCCGGCGCGCTGCTCGGCAACGCCCCCTACCAGCCGCCCGTGCACGCCGACCTCACGCCCGGCAGCGCCGCTCACGAGATCACGGCGGGCAGCCCGGTCTGGGTAGGTGACCAGCGGATCGGCCATGTCGACCAGGTCATCGCCGACGACACGGGAATCATCGCTCAGCTGGTCATGATCCGCGCGGGGGTGGCCGGAGCGCGGGTGACGATCCCGGTGGAGAAGGTGATCGAGGTGGTCGGCGTCAACGTGCAGGTCGACCTCAGCGAGACCGACATCGAGCTGCTCGAACCGTATGAGCCCAGCCCGGGTTAGGCCGCCTGATCAGGCGCGGCTGCCGGCCGTGCCCCGCCCTCGCGGTGGCGCCTTCGCCTTTGCGGCAGCCTTTCCATCCTGCTTCGAACTTGCGGCGGCCGGCTTGAAGTCAGGCTGGGGTTCGGGCCGTGGCTGGAGTGCCTCGAGCTGCTCATTGGCGATCACGAGCCTGTGGCTCAGGTTCCGAATCACCTCGAGAAGAACCTCGGGATGCTCGTGAAGGATGGCCTCGAGGCGGTCCTTGCGGAGCACCCGCACGGTGGTAGGGGTGACCGCCTGGGCCCCGGCTGATCGCGGCTGGTCGGTGAAGGGTGCCATCTCGCCCATCACGTCACTGGCGCGCAGGGTGGCGAGGGTCATCATCCGGGAGCGGTGGTCGCGGTGGATGCGAACCTCGCCCTCGACGATCACATAGAGCTCGCTGGAGAGGTCCCCGAGCCGGAAGATGTGCTCTCCCTTGAGGTAGCGCCGGGTGACCATGAGCTTGTCGATGCTGGCGAGCTGCTCCAGCGTCAGGTTGGCGAAGAGTGGCACCTTCTTGAGTGCGATCAGATCTTTCATGTTCTCTTTCGACTCGAGGTGCATGGACCGGGCCGCCAGGGCGACCCATTCATGAGGATGCGCTTCGAGCTTTTCCATCTCGTCCTCCGAGAGGGGGCGCGCGGCCGCGCCCTCGAAGCTCTCTGGGTCGAGCAGGCGGACAAGGGGTTCGACCAATCGAGCCGGGCCGAAGTTTAACAGCGTTTCGGTGGCTTCAGCCCGTGCTCCCGGGTCGGCCGCCCGCAGTCCTCTCTCGACGCGGGCGAAGCCCCGTTTCTCGTGAAGTGACCGCAGGCCGGCCAGGCAGAGCTCGATCGCATGCCGCCGGTAATCCTCGAGCGCGATCCGCAGGACCACGTGTCGGTAGTCATCGCCGGAGGAGAGCCGGCGGGCATGTTCGGCTGACTCCACTGCCAGATCGAGCACAACCTCAAGATGGGCCGTGGCTCGGCTCCTCAGGTCGGCCCGGCTGCTCCGGAACAGCGCCTCGACCGTCGCCACCGCGACCTGCGTCTCGCCGGAGAGAAACTCCATGGTGCGATCGAGCGCGGCCGGGCACTGCACAGCGATCGCCTGGCCGGCGAGGCGGCGGGAGAGCGGGTCGGGACTGTGCAGGTTCCAGACGAGCGCGTCAGCGACCTCATCGACGACGTTCGGCCCGGGCGTCCAGCGGATGGCCTGCCGGAGTGCCTCCCGGCGCACCTCGGTACTCTCATCCCGCATGCAGTGGACGAGTCCCTGCGCGGATCCCGCCACGTGGCCCTTGAGGCGCGCATAGCTCTTGATCGCCTCCAGCCGGACAATCGGATCAGGGTCGCCCAGCGCGAGCGCCACCTGGTCGGGATCGCCCACCGCGGCGGAGGCCCAGACGGCGGCTGCCCGGGCCTCCGGCTCCTTGGAGTGCTGGAGATTGCGCAGAATGTCACCGCCCGGAGACCACGCCGGTCGGTGGCACAGACCGGCCACGGCGGCGGCGGCGGTCACCCAGGGATCGGGGTCGGCCGCTCCCGCCTCGATCAGGGAGAGCGAGATCGAGCCAGGCTTGGCCATCTCGAAGGCGAGCCGGCGGAGCCCCGCCTCCGGGGACCGGGTGAGGCCGGGAACGATCTCCAGAAAGCGGTCCGGGGCGAGCCTGCCCAGGGCGGCGGCGGCGAATTCGCGCACCTCCTTGCCCTCGGATTGGATATACCCCTTTAGCTCATCCACCTCCAGCAGACTGGGCCTGCCCAGGGCCAGCTCAAGGTCGCTCAGCGAGAGGGTGTGGGCCCGGAGCCGCTGGTAGACGGCGTTCACGTAAAGGCTGCGAACCCAGATCGCGGCGACCAGGAAGGCCGCGCAGATGACTATGCCGAGCCCCGCCAGGAAGATGACGGAAGCCTGCCCGTAGAAGCCGCTGACCAGCAGCAGCGTCATCCCGGTTAGGACCGCGGAGCCGGGCAGAACCAGGTTGTCCTGGAGGTGCTTGAGGCGCGGCGCGACCTGCTCGGGAAGGGCGCCGGTCAGGACCTGCTGGGCCGGGTCGTCAACCCCCGTCTGCAGGCCGTTGCGGACAACGAACAGGAAGAGCGAGGCGGCCAGACCGGGAGCCCAGGTGACGCAGGCAAAGCCGAACAGGGTGGCCATCGGGAGGGCGAGGATGGCGTTCCGGACGCCGGCCTTGGCGAGGAGCCAGGGCGTCACCCACAGACCGAGCCCCAGCTGAACCACGTAGCTGATCATCCAGGCGTTGCCGATCAGGATCGTGAGCTCTTTGATGTCGTGTGTCGATTGCACGAAGACCAGGGCGACCAGGTAGTCCGATACCCGCATCGCGATCATCAGCAGGGTGCCCAGCAGGAGCAGCACCAGCACGAGCCGGCTCGCCAGGAGGTAGCGGAGCGAATCTCGAACGCGATGGTGACGGCGGGTCCGGCTGCCCGGCTGGTGCTGTTCGGTCATGAACTCGTCGGCGTCCTCCTCCACTGGCGGGCGGTGGAGCCGGCGCTCCGCCCGGTAAGAGATCAGCCCGGCCAGGGCGGCACCGGCCGCCCAGACGAAGAGCAGACCCTCGGGCCGGCCGCTGAGATTGGTGACAAGCGAGGTCAGGGCCCCGGCAAAGATGTAGCCGAGCCCCGAGCCGGCGGCGATGACCGGGAAGATTCGTTTCGCCTCGAGGATGTTGAAGTACTGCGACACGAAGGCCCAGAACTGCAGCATCACGATCTCGAATGAGACCGAGTAGATCACGTAGACGACAAAGCTCACCATGTAGGTCTCCGACGCGCTGTAGGCGATCAGGATCGGAATGGGCAGGATCGCGTTCAGCAACAGCACGTAGCGGAATGCTTTAGCGATTCCCCACCGCCGGCTGGCGGCGGCGGAGGCAGCGATGGCCGGCCAGACCGCCAGCGCGAGAACCACGAAGAAGAGCGGGTAGGCGCGCGCCTCTGTCTGCGTCAGGAAGATCGCCTGAGTGGCATTGAACGCGGTGTACATCGCACAGCCGAGCACGACAGCGAGGCTGCCCATCCGAAGCGTGCGGTCGAGCTCGGATCGACGCACGTGCAGCACGTTGCCGATGGCCGCGTGGAAGCGATCCCGGCTGGGAAATTGAAAACGCATGGGTGTCGACTTGTTAGAGCCGCTCCCGGCGCCTTTTCTTGCTAGTGGACTGTAACGGCTGAATGAGGTACAGGCCGGAGGCGCGCAGCCC
>JRHI01000954.1_pt1 | contig 27833 bp, 21 predicted proteins | sample 215371 | NCBI WGS metagenome assembly JRHI01 (sample SAMN02929681, study PRJNA255918) | sediment metagenome | biome: cave system; feature: Ice Cave; material: Sediment; isolation source: sediment from deep within a dark volcanic ice cave with no known source of... ...
CAAAAGCAGTTAGGCAAGTGAATCATGTTGACAGCAGTGGTTGCGGCACTCCCAGAAAATGGAAGCGATCGGCCGGCTGGCAGGCGGCGTGGCCCACGATTTTAACAACCTGCTCACCGCTATTCTGGGTTACAGCGAGCTGCTGCTGTCCGACGCGCGTACGTCCGGATCGTCGATCGAACTGGCGCGCGAGATTCGCAAGGCCGCCGAGCGGGCTGCCGAGCTGACCGGCCAGCTTCTGAGCTTCGGCCGCCGGGCGCGGATGGCGCCGCAAGTACTCGATCTCAATGCTCTGGTTGCCGACATGGAGCGCCTGCTGCGCCGGCTGATTGGCGCGGACGTCGAGTTAGTGGCGCATCTCGCTCCGGACCTGGGCCAGGTGCATGCCGACTTGAGCGCCCTGCATCAGGTCGTCGTGAACCTGGCGATCAATGCCCGCGACGCCATGCCGGACGGCGGTACGCTGACCCTGGTCACGGCGAACGTCGACCTGGACGAAGCGTATGCTCGGCAGCACCTGGAGGTACACGCGGGCCCCCATGTGTTGCTGGAGCTGCGTGATACGGGCTGCGGCATGACGGCCGAGGTGAAGTCCCATCTGTTCGAGCCCTTCTTCACGACCAAGGCGGTCGACAAGGGGACGGGTCTTGGGCTGTCGACGATTTACGGCATCGTCAAGCAGAGTGGCGGTCACATCGAGGCGGACAGCGCGCCGGGGCGCGGCACAACCTTCCGCGTTTATCTTCCCCGGGTCGCGCCGACCGGCGTCCCGGCAACGGTTGCCGGGCCGGTGGCAGCGGTGCCGGGCGGTTCGGAAACCGTGTTGCTGGTCGAGGACCAGGAGCTGGTGCGTCGGTACACCCGGCACGTCTTGACCAAATGCGGCTATCGCGTACTGGAAGCCGCCGGCGGTCCCGCCGCACTGGAAGTCGACGAACTGCACGCCGGCCCGATCCACTTGCTGGTCACCGACATGGTCATGCCCGGTATGAAGGGGAGCGAACTGGCGCAATGCCTGACAGCACATCGTCCGCAGCTGAAGGTGCTGTTCGTCTCCGGCTATACCGAGGAGCAAACGCAGTGCGACGGCCTCGCCCGCGCAGGTGTTGGCTTCCTGCAAAAGCCGTTTACACCGACAGCCCTCGCCCGCAGGGTCCGCGACCTGCTCGACGGGATAGGTCCGGGACACTAGGCGGCGACGGACTTCGAAGGCGGTAACTACTCGCTGGCCAGACCCCGACGAACAGCCTATCATGTGGGGGCGCCGTGGATCGACTGGCTGGTGGGAGTCCACTGCCGCTGGGAGAAACAGCCTTGACCTTCACCATCGACTGCCGTGACAAGACGACACGGCAGATCAACCGCGAATTGAGTGCGGCAATGGCCGCCGGCCATGCCGACGTCCGCGTGCTCGAACCCGATGCCCGCCATAACCTGGCCGTGGCCCTGCTCCAGCCGGTGCGCGTCGTCTTCGAGGGTAGCGTCGGCTACTACTGTGCCGGCATGATGGACGGCGCCCATATCGAAGTGCGCGGCAGCGCCGGCTGGGGCACCGCGGAATCGATGCTCAACGGCACCGTCGTCATCGACGGCAGCGCCGGCAGCGGGGTGGCGGCGTCGATCCGCGGCGGCACGGCCGTGGTGCGCGGCGACGCCGCAGCGCGGGCCGGTGTGTCGATGAAGGGCGGCACGCTGCTAATCGGCGGCAACTGCGGCTACATGGCCGGTTTCATGATGCAGAAGGGCCGCATCGTCGTCTGCGGCGACGCCGGCGAAGCGCTGGCCGATTCCATGTACGAGGGGATTGTCTATGTCGGCGGCCGGATCGCCTCGCTGGGCAACGACGCCGTGGCGGAGGATTTGACGGCGGAAGAGCAGGCGGGACTGCGTGATTTGCTGGCGACGTATCAAATACCGGGGCCGGCAGCATTTCAGAAGATCGTCAGCGGCCGCAAGCTGTGGAACTTCGACAAGAAGGAACTCGAGATCTGGAAGGCGGCGCTGTGAGCCATGACGCGGGCCGGCTTGCGGACGGCGTGCCCATCCATCGTATCGGTGGAGGGAATGGCGGCAATCTCGCGCTCAAGTCGGCGGAAAGGACACTGCCCCCGCCTGGCATCTCGACCTTGCGCGGAGGAACCCCGTCTGAGGCGGCTGAAGCCATGTGACGACAATACCGCCGCATGGCCCCGCGCGGTCAAACCGTGGTCGGCACGACGATGGCCGGCCGAATCCGGGAAGCAGGGTTTGATGTTATAACGAACCCGACGAAGCGGTTCCCGCAGCATGCACGTCTGATCCATCCCGGCGGCGTAGACGGGTTCACTCAGGAAAACCTAGAGCGGCTGGCTCAGGCATTTGAGGATCACACCGGACCATGAACGCAAATCCCCTCGCGGCCGGCAAGACCTACTGCTTTCGCTTACCGGACGGCCGAGCCCTGGGACACATTCGCGTCCAGGCAGTCGAGGACTCCCGGGCGGAAGGTCCGTTTACCCCGGCGCCGCCTTCGCCGAGTTCCGCGAGCTGTTCGAGCGCGCGGATCAACTAGCGAGGGACCAGATCATCCCGCTCTGGGAGCAAGCGGCCGACGCCATCGACGCCCTGCACATTCAGGTCATCGAGGAGCACGCCGGTGTTCCCCACACCGGGCTGCGCGTCTTCGTGGCCGGTGATGAAGCCTCGATCGGGACTCCCCTCCGCGTCTCATGAGTCGGGCCGCGGTCATTTCGCCGCGGGGCCGCTCAGGCTGCGGCACTTCGGTAGCGCCTTTTGCAGGGCGGCGACGCCGTCCGCGGTGACCTGCGTGCCGGTCAGGTCCAGCTCCTTGAGGTTGCTCATGCCGGGCAGGTGCTTGAGTCCGGCGTCGCTGAATGTGCAGCCGGCCAGGGACAGCCGCTCCAGCTTCGTCAGCGCCCCCACCTCCGCGGCCAACAGGTCGGAGACCTTCGAGCCCGCCAGTGACAGTTCGGCCAGCTTCGGCAGCTTGGCCAGGTAGCCCAGGCCACGCCCGGTTACCCCGGTCTGATCGAGGTCCAGCTTGCGCAGGTTCGGCAAGTCCTCCAGCGCTTGCAGGGCGGCGTCGGCGATCGGAGTGCCGGCCAGCGACAACTCCTCCAGGTTGGTCAGCTTGGGGATAAGGCCGAGGTCGCTCACGGGCACGCGGTCCAGCGACAGCTTGCGCAAGCGCTTGAGGCCGAAGACAGGTTGCAGGTCGCCGACCTTGGTGCCGGAGACGTTCAACTCCTGGAGGCTCTCCAGCGGTGGCGCGAAACTGAGGTTGTCGATCGCGCATCCCGAGACGTCGAGGGCTTCGAGTCGCTCGAACTCCACCTCACGCCACTGGCTCAGGCGCGCGAGCAGCTCGGCCGGCGGCTTCTTCACGCCGGTGCAGTCGGCGCGGCGGACCAGGAAGGGTTCGCGCGGCAAATCCGCGATCTTCCTGACCAGCAGGTCTTCCTTGCCTTCGACCGGGCGGATCAGGAGCGTGGCGCCCTCGGCAAGCAGGTCTTCGGCCAGCGAGGGCCTGGGCTTGCCGGTCACCTGAACGCCGGGAAAGGCGCCGGGAAAATTCGCAAAACCGCGAGCCGAGAGCCGGGAGTTCTCCAGGAACAGTACCGTCAGTGGCAAGTTGACCAGGTCTCGAAGCCCAGCGTCGCTCACCCGCGTGTCGTTCAGCGCAAGGGACGTGAGCTTGGTCAGCCCCTTCAGGTGGACCAGCCCGGCGTCGCTCACCCGCGTGTTATTCAGGCCGAGCACTGTGAGATTCTTCAGCCCCTTGAGGTGTTCCAACCCGGCGTCACTCACCTTCGTGTTGCCCAGCTGAAGCACCGTCAGTTGCTGGAGGTGTTCCAGCCCAGGGCCCGTGACACCGGGACTGGACCACAGGTCCAGGTACGTGAGGTTGTTCAGCTCCTTGAGGTGTACGAACCCGGTCCCGGTGACCCCCGTCCAGGGCAGACTAAGGTGCGTGAGGTTGGTCAGCCCTTTGAAATGTTCCAGCCCTGCATCGCTCACCTTCGTGTCGCGCAGATTAAGGTCCTGGAGGCTGGTCAGCCCTTTGAGGTGTTTCACCCCGGCGTCGTCCACCTGCCAGCAGTACCCCAGGGAAAAGTGGGTGAGGTTGGTCAGCCCCTTCAAGTTTTCCAGACCTGCGTTGGTGACATTTCTATTGTCCCAAAAACCAACCCTTGTCAGCTGGAATGGTCTCGCGGGCAAGTCCTTGACGGCCTTGACGTCCTGCTCGTTCTCCGCTACGCGAATCGTCACACTGCCGCCGATCTTCAGCACCCACTCAGCCGCGCGGCGGTCGGGGTTGGAGTCCACCGGCTCGACTTTCGGCTTGCCGCTGTCCCGGTCCTGCTTGATCTCCGCGGAGCCGCCGTCCGGCACAGGGACGCGGGCCACCTCCGTGCCGTCCTTGTTCTCGAGGATGACGACGATCCCCGCTGCCAGCGCCCCGCCCAGCGCCAGCAGCAGCGCTGCGGCCGTCGCCAGCCGCCAGCGGCGCCGCGGCGCCACGACCGGCGCCTCTGGCACCGTGACCTCCATCGGGCCGGCCCAGGGATTACCCTGCTCCTGTCGCGGTGCCACCGGGATGGCCACTGGCACTGGGCCTGCCGGTTTCTCCAGGATCCCTTCCAGCGCTGCCGCCACTATCGCCGCCGACGCCGGGCGGGCCGAACGGTCCTTCGCCAGCAGGTTCATAATCAGCGCCGACAGCGGCGGCGGCACCGCCGGGTTGACCGCGTGTGGGGCCGGCGGTGTCTCCGTCACCACGGCCAGCAGCATACTTATCATCCCCTGGCCCTGGAACGGCAGCTGCCCCGTCACCGCCCGGTACAGCACGCAGCCGAGGCTGAACAGGTCGGCCCGCGGGTCGAGCGGCTCGCCCTGAGCCTGCTCCGGCGCCATGAACGCCGGGGTGCCCAGCACCGCCCCGGTGCGGGTCAGCTGCTCCCCCCTGTCCCGGTCGGGGCGGGCATCCCGCGCCAGGCCGAAGTCGAGGAGCTTGGCCCGGCCGCCGCCCTCCGGCTCCACCCAGATGTTGGCCGGCTTGACGTCGCGATGGATCAGCCCGGCCGCATGCGCCGCCGCCAGACCTTTCGCCACCTGGGTGCCCAATCGCACGGCCTGGGCCGGCTGCAGCACCTTCAGCCGCTTGAGCAACTGGTCCAGGCTCTGCCCCTTGAGGAACGGCATCGCCAGCCACGGCACCCCGCGGTCTTCGCCGACGCCGTAGATCGGCACGATGTGATCGTTCTCCACCTTCGCCGCCGCCCGCGCCTCGCGCAGGAAGCGCTGCCGGTGCTGGGGGTTGGCCGCGACCTCCGGCTTCATGGTCTTCAGGGCGACGGCGCGGCCGAGCAGGGTGTCCTCGGCGAGGAAGACGACGCCCATGCCCCCCTGGCCCAGCACCTTCAGCACGCGGTAGTGGGCCAGCCGGCCGATCTCGTCGGGAGCCTGCGGCGGGGCCAGGAGCGACGCCAACGCCGTCGGGCCGGCCGGCGACTGCGCGGGCAGGGCGAGCAGCCGCCGCGTCAGGTCGGCGGGGACTTCCGCGCCGGTCGGGCCATCGACCGGCATGCCGCGGATGGCCGAGAGCAGTGTGTCCTCGCCGAGGAGGGTCTGCACCGCGGCGGCGCAGGAGGAACAGCCCGCGAGGTGCTGGCTGAGGCGCTCGACGTCGGACGGCGGCAGGTCGCCGTGGAGCAGGCGCTGGTAGGCGTTCTGCTCAGGGCAGGGGTTGACGGTTGGCATGGGAGGCTCCGGACCGGGCCAAGCGGATGTCCAAGAAATAGTACAACCGAGCCGGCGAATCCTTATGCGCCTTTTTCGGATTCATCCCAGCAACCCGCGCAGGTGCTCGCGCAACCGTCCCACGACTCGGCACTTGGCGGCGTACACGGCCCCGACCGTCATCCCCAGTTCAGCGGCCACCGCCGCCGCCGGACGGCCGCTCATCCCATGCTCGTGGAACGCCTTCCAGGTCGCCGGCTGGAACTCGTCGCGCAGCAGCTCCAGCGCGCGCCGCAGCAGCTGCCGGCGATACTCCTGCTCCTCGAAAAGGCTATCGCGCGGGGCGGGCACGCCGGCCAGGACGGCGGCGCCGGGGTGGGCCGGCGCTCGCGCCTGCCGCTTGAGTTGATTGCGCCAGCGGTTCAGGACGACCGTCTTGAGCCAGGCCCGGAAGCTGTGGGCCGGGTCGTGCTCGAAGCGCGGCAGTTCCTTCAGGAGGATGACGAACACGTCCTGCACGAGGTCGCCCGCGTCGCCGTCGTCGAGACCGGCCTGCCGCGCCCAGCCGAACAGGAGCGGGCTGTACAGATGGACGAACCGGGCCCAGGCCGCCTCGTCGGCCGAGTGGTGAAGCTGCTCCAGGAGGCTGACCGGCGTGGTGTTCATGTTGCGGTCGCTGGCCGCTGGGTCCTGGGAATGGTCCGAACGAGAGTCTAACCCTCACCCACCGAGCGGTCAACGGGCCGTTGTTCGCAGACAGTTCACCGCAATCCGTGTACAATCCGCTCAGCACCCGGCTGTACAGTCCCCGAGACCTCGAAAGGATGGGAGCGTGACCTCCCCAAACAGCAACCGCGACTCGGCTCAGCTGCCGCACGTGCAACCCAGCGGCACCTTCACGCCGGCGGTTATCGAAGACATCCAGGTCAAGGCCGAATTGGGCCGCTATCGCATCCGCGGTTTCGGCACGTTGCGCCCGCGCACCTGGTCCACCTTCGACGACCTCACCTTCATTCCCTGCGGCCTGACACGCATTCCCCTCGAAGGCTACCGTGAGAGCTGCTCCACGAAGACGATTCTTGGTACACGCCATGCCGAGAAGCCGATCGAGTTGGAGATCCCGGTCATGGTGACCGGCATGAGCTACGGCGCCCTATCATACAACGCCAAGGTCGCCCTGGCCCGCGGCGCGCGCAAGGCGGGCACCTCGACCACCACCGGCGACGGCGGCCTGCTGCCGGCCGAGCGCGAAAACTCCCGCGTCCTCGTCTACGAGGTCCTGCCGAGCCGCTACGGCATCAACATCCATCATCTGCGCTCCGCCGATGCCATCGAACTGACCATCGGCCAGGGCGCCAAGCCAGGCACCGGCGGCCTGCTGCTCGGTTCCAAGGTGTCCGAAGAGATCGCCCGCATCCGCGACCTGCCACCCGGCGTCGATCAGCGCAGCCCGGCCCGGCACCCCGACTTTCTTGGCCCCGACGATATGGTGCTCAAGATCGAGGAGTTGCGCGAGGCCACCGACTGGAAAGTGCCGATCTTCGTCAAGCTCGGCGCCAGCCGCGTCTACGACGACGTAAAACTCGCTGCCAAGGCCGGCGCCGACGTGGTTGTCATCGACGGCATGGAGGGCGGCACCGGGGCCTCGCCCGACCTGTTGCAGGAACACACCGGCATCCCGACGCTGGCCGCCGTCTGCGAGGCCCGCGCGGCGCTGGAGGAACTGGGCCTGTACGGCGTCGTACAACTCATCATCGCCGGCGGCATCCGTCATGGCAGCGACGTCGCCAAGGCGCTCGCCTTGGGCGCCGATGCCTGCTACGTCGGCACCGCGGCCCTCATGGCGCTAAATTGCAATCGGCCGCTGTACGTTGAGGACTACCACGCGCTCGGCACGGCGCCCTACCACTGCCATCACTGCCATACGGGGCGCTGCCCCGTCGGCATCGCCACGCAGGACCCGGAATTGACGCAGCGGCTCGACATCGACGAGGCGGCCGACCGGGTGGCGAACTGGTTCCATGCGGTGGCGTCCGAGGTGCAGATCCTGGCAAGGGCGTGCGGCAAGAATGACGTCCACGACCTGGAGCCGGAAGACCTGCGGGCGCTGACGCTGGAAGCGTCGTTCATCACGGGCGTGCCGGTGGCGGGGACGAACGTGGTCTTCGGCGGTGGGCCGGGGTGGAAGAAGGACCACTAAAAGTCTGTTCAGGAAGCCCCCTGGTTCGTGGCGACGGGCGGCCCGCCTGTCGCTTTCTTGCAGAGAAGCACACAGGCGGGCCGCCCGTCGCCACGGAAAAAGCAGCTTCGGGAACAAACTCCAAGCCACAAGCAGCAGGGGGGACGATGGCCGACTCCGAAAAGCTCGACGCGATCGTCAACGAGGTCATCGCCGAGGCCCACCTGCGCCCCGACGAGTTGCGGCCGGAGGAACGCGCTTATCTCGAAAAGCACGCCCTCAAGAAGCCACTGCGCGTGCTCGACATCTGGGCGCTTGGCGTTGGCGTCGTCGTCGCCGGCGCTTACTTTGGCTGGAACCTGGGCCTGCGCGACAATGGCTCCGTGGCCATGCTGATCGCCTCGCTGATCGTCTGCCTGCTGTACCTGACGTGGGTGCTGGCCCTGGCGGAATTGTCGGTGGCGATGCCATTTGCCGGCGGCCCGCTCGCCTACGGCCGGCGAGCGGCCAACCCGCTGCTCGGCTTCGTCATGGGCTGGTCGATGTTCCTGGAAAGCCTGTTCGCGGCCATCGGCACCGCGCTGGCGACCGGGGGTTACATTGCTTTCCTGCTGAACCACGAACAACCTAACCCCGTTGTCCAACTGGCGGGCGGGTTGGCCACCGTCGTGATCTTCTTCCTGCTCCAGGTCTGGGGCGTCAAGGAGCAGTCCTGGGCCATGATGGTTATGACCTATGGCGCCCTGCTGGGCCTGGTCGTCTTCTGGATCGCGGCAGCCACCGCTTTTGACTGGAAACTCGTCTGGCCCCAGGAGAAACTGCTCGGCGACAAGGGCTGGCAGGCCGTACTCGACGCCGTGCCGTATGCACTGTGGTGGCTCGTGATGATCGAAACTGTGGCCCTGTCCGCTGAGGAAGCCCACGAGCCGCACCGCACCATCCCGCGCGGCCTGACATGGGCTCAGCTGACGCTGATCGCGCTGGTCGTACTTACGTGGTTTTTCGCATGCGGCGCCCTCGATTCGCAGGATTTGGCCTACACGATAACAGGTCAGGACGAGCAGGGACAGCCAATCAAAACGCCGGTCGACTACCCTCTCGCCAAGGTCATTCGCCTCATTCCCGCCGGCCAAGCATCGCCTCTTCTCGTATATGGCTTCGGCACCATTGCTCTCTTTGGATTGATCGCCAGCTACCACGGCATGCTCTATGCCACCAGCCGCCAGGCTTTCGCCCTGGGCCGCGCGGGCTATTTGCCCTCCTTCCTCGGGCACGTCCATCCGCGACGGCGCACGCCGGACGGCGCGCTGCTGGCGAGCAGTCTCATCGCGGCCGGCTTCGTGCTGTCGTACTACTGGAACAAGGACGCGATCGACGTGGCGGTGCTCGTGTCCACGTTGACAGCACTGGTGTGGTACATCCTGGCCATGGTGTGTCTGTGCATCCTGCGCCGACGCGAGCCGCAGCTCTTCACCGCTTATCGGGCGCCGGTGTATCGGTTGCTGCCGATCTTCGTGATCGTCCTTTCCGTGTTCGCGGCTGTGGTCTATAGCGGCGCGCAGAACGCCGTGACCATTCTTCTCCTCGCGGGCGCTCTCTATGCGGTGGGAGTTGGATACTACGGCCTCGTCGGCCGCCATCACCTGATGAGGGCTGCTCCGGAAGAACTTCTGGCCCGCCCATCGGGCGCCGCGACGAAAAAGGTGACCCCATGAAACCCTGGGTTCCGGAGGGTGCAGCGGCGAAGGGGCCACGGGTCCTGCTCCTGGAGCGAATCACCGCCATCGTGCTGTTCCTCGTCCTGGTTGCGCTGGGCTGGATGATCGTGGCGGCGAACCTGCCAACGTGGGGTAACCTGCTGCCGATCGAGGTCGAGGTGATCGCCGTGCTGGTGCTGCTGACGGCGGCACTCCTTCTGGTGAGCGTGGTTGCTCTGCTGCATACGCGGCACTGAGCGGTCTCGCGTAGCCGCGCCTTGCAGCTACATGGGCAGCAAGTCTTCTTTCACCTCGATGCCGCTCTGACCAAGTTGTCTTAGTTTGGCCGCCAGCGCAAGGATGCGCCCTGCTGCCATGGGGGGCGACACGCCGCGGGCGTGGATGTTGGAGATCAGGTTGCGCTGGGCGTCGCTGTGGCCGGGCCGCGGTCGATACGCCAGGTACGCCGACAGACTCTCCGCGGTCGCCAGGCCGGGCCGTTCGCCGATCAGCAGCACGGCAACGACCGGATCGAGGGCCTCGCCAAGATCGTTGAGCAACCCCACCCGGCAATGACGCACCACGAAGGGGCGGCCGAACGTCCAGCCATGGGCCCGCGCTCCGTCCGCCAGCAAGGGCAGCAGCGCCGGTATGTGCGCCGCCACGGCTGCCGCCGACAGGCCGTCGCCGATCACCACCTGCAGGTCGGCGCCCACCGTGCCGTGAAGCAGCAAGTCCGCCCGCGCCGACGCGCCGAGCCGGCGGCCCAGGTCCGGACGCAGAAGGTAATCGGCCTTGTTCTCGGCCTGGGTCCGCACCTTGAACAATTGCCAGCGTGCCAGAAACTCACTGGGCAGATCCAGTTCCGCCTGCACGGCATCGACCGCGGCGGCGTGATCTTGACGCAAGTCCAACTGCGTCTCCGTGCGATAGGCCGGCCCCGCACGCCCGACCAGGAGGCGCGCCGGGGTCCGGGCGCGGATGGCCGCCACAAGTTGCGCGGCTGGGTCCGACGACACGGGCGACAGGTCGGGGTCCGCGCTCATGGTTTCCTCTCTCGCCGGAGCAATCGGCCTGTTCGTCCGGGTGGGTGAGGGTGTCTGGTCACTCGACTCTAATGCCGGACCCCGCCGCTGTCGAGATACAATGGGAGTGGGCTTGTGTGCGAGGTCCCCTCCATGAGTGTCGATGCCACGCTTACCGCTCTGGTGCAGGCGTACATCCAGGGCAACCGGGTCGCCCGGATGGCGCTGCTGGATTGGCTGACGGAGCAAGGCGATCCGCGCGTTGAGGCGGTGCGCGCGGGCCGGATCGATTGGCACGCCGTGGCCTGTGACATCTACCGCCGGCGCGAGAGGCTGGCCTGGGATCCGGCAGGGATGAGGGACAGGTATCATCGCGCGGAGATCCAGCGTTGCCGCTGGTGGATCGACTGTGCTCTCGTAGGCTCCAGCGTCCCGCCGGACGTGGCGGACGCGGTGCGGCAGACCCATCGCAAGTGGTTGCTGGAATTGTTCCCGGAGGCGAAATAATTCTACAGCGCTACATTCGTAGGTCAGCCTTTCCAGGCTGACGCAACCGCCGCAAGGTCAACCAAACTGGGCAGGCAAGTCAGGCTGGAAAGCCTGACCTACATGAAGTAGCGCTGTAGAGTTAGGCCAGCGCATACTCCAGCCGCTCCATGAGGCCACTCCGTTCCCTTGGGTCACCCAGCGCCAGCTCCCCGTTGCGGAAGATGCCGCGTTCCTCCAGCCACGCCCGAAACTCCGGCGCCGGCCGCAGGCCGAAGATGCGCCGCACCGTCGCTGCGTCGTGATAGCTCGTCGATTGGTAATTCAGCATCACGTCGTCGCCGCAAGGCACGCCCATGAAGTAGTTGCAGCCCGCGGCCGCCAGGAGCAGCATCAGGTTATCGGCCGAGTTCTGGTCGGCGGCGGCGTGGTTGGTGTAACAGACGTCGCAGCCCATCGGCAGGCCGAGCACTTTGCCCATGAAATGGTCTTCCAGCCCCGCCCGCGTAATCTGTCGCTCGTCGTACAGGTACTCCGGGCCGATGAAGCCGACGACGCTGTTCACCAGGAACGGATCGAGCGTCCGGGCCACGCCGTAGGCGCGCGCCTCCAGCGTCAGCTGATCGACGCCGTGATGCGCTTCTGCCGAGAGGGCGCTCCCTTGTCCCGTCTCGAAGTACATCACCTGTCCGCCGACCCAGGCCACGTCGCGCTGCCGATGCTGCTCGCGCACGCGCTCGCGCCCTTCGCGCAACAGCGCCAGGCTGACGCCAAAGCTGGCGTTGGCCGCCTGCGTGCCGGCGACCGACTGGAAGAGCAGGTCGATCGGCACGCCGCGTTCGAGGCAGGCGAGTTGCGTGCTGACGTGGGCGAGGCAGCACGCCTGCGTCGGCGCCCCGCAGGCGGTAATGAGCCGATCCAGGCCGCGCAGAATGGCGGCGACTGTGTCCACGGCGTCGGTGGCCGGGTTGACGCCGAGGACTGCGTCGCCGCAGCCGAACAGCAGGCCATCCACCGCCGCCAGGAGGATCCCGCCCAGGTCGTCGGCCGGATGGTTCGGCTGCACGCGAATGCCGAGCACGCCGCGCTGGCCCATGGTGTTCCGGCAGCGCGTCACGTTGCGCACCTTACCCGCCGCCAGGACGAGGTCCTTGTTGCTCATCAGCTTGGCGACGGCGGCCGCGATCTCTGGAATGATTGCGCCCTGCAAATGCCGCAGTTCCATCTCACCCGTGGCATCGTCGAGCAGGTATTCGCGAAATTCGCCCACCGTCCAGCTACGAAACGGGCGGAAGGTCTCAGGGTCGAAGGTGTCGAGGAGGAGCCGGCTGACGTCGTCGGTGTCGGGGTCGATGAGCGGCCGATCGACGACGTCGCTGAGACGCAGGTCAGCGAGGACGCGCTTGGCGGCGACCCGTTCGCGTTCGCTGCGCGCGGCGAGGCCGGCGAGGCGGTCGCCCGACTTTTCCTCATTGGCTCGCCCGAATACCTCGCGTAGATCGGCAAAAGTGAAGCGCTCGCTGCGGATGACGGCGTGATACGGCATGGGTTGGCCCTCTTTCTCCCCTCGCCCCTCCGGGGAGAGGGGTTTTCCGCCCCGGCGCCAATTGACAGCCACCTCCGACGAATATAAAGGAGAAGAGACCGTATGGGAATCAGGCCCCTCTTCCGGCAAAAAGTTGGCGCGACAGGGCGAAACGGAGCCGGAAGCGTCCGCGCCCGGTTTTTTCCTTGCACCCTTGCACCGCCGGGTTTAATCTCTGGCGCCCCTGGAGCCGCGCTCCAGGCCCCACCAGCACCGGCTGGGGACCGGCTCCCGGAATCCTTCCTCTCACAGGAGATACAACCAATGCCCGATCAAAACAACAAGACTGGACTCTACATCGCGGGCGGAATCGGTGCGCTCTTTCTCGTCGCCGTGGTTTTCCTGGGACGGGGCCTGCTCTTTCCCGGGCCGAAGCCTTCGCTGAGGCAAGAACCCATCGAAGTGAAGCAGATGCTCGAGGACGAAAGCGCCAAGGGCGTCAAGGGGCTGACCAGCGAAGAGTACAAGTTTCAGCTCGCCGGCAAACTTCCCGAACCGAAGGGGATCTCCGGCTACGACAAGATGGTGGACAACACAGTCCGCTTCGCCATCAACGTCTGGGCCGGCTGGGGGCCGATCATTCTGGCGAATGACGGGATGAAAGCCGGCAAAGTCTGGAAGACCCCTGACGGCAAGGAGTTCAAGGTCGAACTGGTGCTCATCGACAACCCGGTCGTGATGCGCGACGCTTACGCCGCCGGCAAGGTCCACATCGGCTGGGCCACGCTCGACATGGTGCCGTTGTTCCTGGAAGGCTTCGTGAACAAGCAGGGCGTTCCGAAGGACTCCCGCGTCATGCCGCGCATCTACCAGCAGATCGACTGGTCCAACGGCGGCGACGGCATTGTCGTGCGCGAGAACATCAAGACAGTGGCCGATCTGAAGGGCAAGAAGCTCGTGCTGGCCCAGAACTCGCCATCCCATTACTTCGCGCTGAACATGCTGGTCTACGGCGGAGTCCAGCCGGGCGACGTGAAGATGACCTTCACCGAAGACGCGTTCCAGGCGGCAGCCGCCTTCAACGCCCAAAAGGACGTGGCCGGCTGCGTCTCCTGGTCGCCCGACATCTACAAGCTGACCGAGAAAAACCCGCACAACCGCTTGCTCGTGACGACCCAGCAGGCCAACAAGCTCATCGCCGACATCTGGTTCGCCCGCGCCGATTTCGCCAAGGACAATCCGAACATTATCGAGGGCCTGGTCCGCGGCATCTTCGACGCCATGGCGTCCGCGAAGGACGACGAGAAGGCCAAGAAGCACATGGCCGCGTTGATGGCCAAGGCCTACGACATGAAGCCCGACGAGGCCACGGGCATGCTCGACGACGCGCACGGCACGAACTGGGGCGAGAATTACAAGTTCTTTCTCGACCCGAGCAACGTCACGAACTTCGAGCACATCTGGAACCAGTCCTATTACCTCTATGGCCACATCGGCAGCATCACGCATCAAAAGGTGCCGTTCGATCAGGTGATGGACTTCTCCGTCATCGAACGCCTCGGGAAGGTAGACAAGTACCAGGCCCAGAAGGACGCGTACGAGGTCAAGTTCACGCCGAAGACGGCGACGGCAGTCCGGGGCGCCGAGAAAGAGATCCTCGCCAATACCGTCTACATTCGCTTCTATCCCAACAGCTGGGACCTGCACAAAAAGGTGACGCGCGACGTGGAAGGCAAGACGAAGGAAGATTTGTATGATCTGAATGTGGATCATGCCGTGGAAGAGATTGGCAAGCTGGTCGGTGAGTTCTCCGGAGCGCAGGTCATAATCGAGGGGCACACGGATGCGTCGATGAAGGGGACCGTGCCGTCCAATCTGGTCAAGGAGCTATCGGAGCGGCGCGCCAATGCAGTCAAGGAGGCACTGATTGAAAAGTTCAAGATGGATCCGAACCGCTTCCACTCCGAGGGTTTCGGCTGGGACCGCCCGGCCGACCCCTACGACCATGCCAAGAACCGCCGCGTCGAGGTGCGGATCTTCACCGCCGAGAAGCCGTAAGAGAGTTGTCATGCCGCGCTGCGGCACCGTGAAACCATGAAAATGGCCGCCTGCAACTGAACAGATTGTCACGGTGCGGCTTATTTTCAGAGCAGTCGGGACCGCCAGTCCGCAAGCGGTCGCTTGCGGTCTGGCGGTCCCGCTCCCGTGCAAAGCAAGGAAGATCATGGCCGCGCAACACCATCCGCCTGCCCCACCGGGTGCCAAACTCCCGCCGTCCCGTCCGAGCTATGGTGCCGTGGAGCGTTACCTGCTTGAGTTTGCCGCCTTCCGCAAGGAAGGCCCGCTCTGGCAATACCTCCTGCTGTCGGCATCGTGCGTCGCCCTCTGTTTCGTTGTCTGGTGGTTTCTGACAAGCGGTGAAGCGGAAAGTCGCCTCATCTCACCGGTCACCCTGCCGAGCCCCGCCGAGACGTTTGCCTCGTTCCCGAGCCTGTGGTTCGACGAGTCGCTCAGTCTGAACACCCTCGTGACCCTGAAGCGGGTGCTGTTCGGGTTCGGACTGGCGACGCTCGTCGGCGTGCCGCTGGGCGTGCTGTGCGGCTGTTTCTCGCGCGTCAATGCCTTCTTTCTGCCGCTGACCATCTTCGGCCGCAATGTGCCGGTCGCGGCCCTGATACCGCTGTTGTTCCTCTTCGGCATGGGAGAACTGGAGAAGACCATTTTCCTGTTTATTGCCTGTGTCGCCTTTGTCGTGGTGGACACCGCCCGCGCCGTCAACGACGTGAGCGTCACCTATCTCGACACGGCTTACACGCTGGGGGCGAATCGGTGGCAGGTCATGACCAAGGTCATGATCCCCCTGGCGATGCCGAGTATCTGCAACTCGTTGCGGTTACTGTTCGGCCTGGCGTTCGGCTACATCATGCTGGCGGAACTGGTCGTGATTCCCGGCCGACTCGGCGGCCTTGGCGCCATCATCAACGTCTCGCAGAGCCGCGGCGGCAAACGCGAGTACATCCTCCTGCTGCTGCTGATTATTCCCCTCGTGGCCCTGCTGATCGACCGCGTGCTGTTCTGGATGCAAAAGCAATTGTTCCCGCACCAGTACGGTGGCAGCGGCCTGCTGAACCGCGGCGTGCGTGCCCTGCTCCACGGCTGGGAGGACCTCCTCGGCCGCTTCCGCCACCAGGCCACGCGCCCCGAGACCAAGACGCTTCCCGAGTGAACATGAGCACAGCTGGACCCGAATCGACCATTACCGCGCCCCCCATCGTGGAGTTCCGCAAGGTCACGAAAACCTTCAGCAAGGGCCGGCCCAACGAGTTCACGGCCATCAAGGACGTGACCTTCAGCGTGGAGGATGCTCAGACGCGAGGCGAGTTCATCTGCGTCCTTGGCCCGAGCGGTTGCGGCAAGAGCACGATCCTGCGCCTGATTGCCGGCCTGGAACCGCAGCATCCGCCGAGTGAGGGCGCGGTGCTCGTCCTCGGCGAGCCTGTCGAGCGACCCGGCGCCGATCGCGGCATGGTTTTCCAGGACTATACCAGCTTCGACCATCGCACGGTTCTCGACAACATCGTGTTTGGCCTGGAGTGCCAGGGCGTACCGCGCGCCGAGCGCTACGAACTGGGCCGGCACTGGCTCGAGCGCGTCGGTCTCAAGGTAGACAAAGACCAGTATAAATATCCGCACGAGCTGTCCGGCGGCATGCGGCAGCGCGTGGCCATTGCGCGGACGCTGATCCTGCGGCCGCGGATCATCCTCATGGACGAGCCGTTCGGCGCCCTCGATCCGCAGACGCGCATGCACATGCAGGACCTGCTACTCGGCCTGTGGCGCGACACGAAGGCGACGGTGTTCTTCGTAACGCATTCCATCGAAGAGGCGGTGTTCCTCGGCGATCGGGTGTACATCCTGAGCAATTCGCCGGGGACGCTGCTGCGCGAGTTGAAGAATCCGCCGTCGGATCGGCCGTCGAAGGAAATGCAAAAACTGCCGGCCTTCCAGGAATCGGTTTTCACAATCCGCGATCTGATTAGTCAGTTGGAAGAAAGCCGGCGGGCGGGGACGTAGTCTAGCCGCGACGCGCAGCGGAGCGCGGGCTTCGCGCCCCGCTGCGCGTCGCGGCGACACATCACTTACGCTGGAACTTCGCTTCTGCCCCTGCGAGTTTGTAGATCTGCGCTGTCCGGTCGAATGCCTTGTCCTTGGCGTTGACGAGTGTCAGCGGCCGCGGCGCCAGCATGCCCAGGGCGTCGGGGATGTCGAGCACGCGCAGCACGTTCAGGAAAATGGGACCGTCGCGGTGCGAGACCGGTGGATCGACGATCACGACTTCGGTGATGTTCGGCTCGAACAGGGCGGCGTAGGCAGCGAGGATGCCGATCTGCCCGCGGCCGATGACACGGTATTTCGGCGCGGGACCAGACGAAGACCAGGGGGCAGCCATGGCGGCGATGTCCCAGACCCGTCCGAGATCAACCGTCCGGCCGAGCAGGGCGTGCGCACGTTCGACGTAATTCGGTGGCGACTTCCGGGTGAATTCCGTCTCGCCGCTGCCGCGCGGTACAAGAGTCGTGAACCCCGAATCGCCGGTGAAAGGCTTCGCCCAGTCCGGCGGGTAGGAGCTTCCGGTCTTGCCATCGAGAACCACCAGGTTTACGGGCCCGCTCTGCGAGGGAGCCTTTCCCTGGCCTGAGCAAACGGAAACCTCGATGTTCGGTTCGGTAGAGAACAGCTTCGGTATCTTTGTATACGTCTGCGACGCAGCCGCAGCCGGAACCTTGTCCGGGAAGGTCCGGAACGACTTCTCCCGCAACTCCTTCATTAGTCCTTTTTTCCACTCCTCAAACTTCCCGTCCTCGGGCAGCCTCACCTCCGCCTTCGGCACAAACGTCTCGTCAATCTTGCCGTTGCGCGCGTCCGCCGGAATGTCCTTGTCCTCCGGGAAGACGCGCAGTTCCTTGCCGGGCAACGGCGCCGCGTCCACGGCGCCCGCCGGACTGGTGTCGCCCCGAAGGTGCTTGTTGATCCACTGACACGCCGCCACGCGCAGGTCGGGCCGGTCCTCGTGGCCGCCGTGGCTGATGTACTCGTCCACCAACTCCGGCTTGCCGTACCACCCGTACAGCTGCCGCAGTCGTGAGATGATCCGCCGGTTGCCGTCCATCGGGAAGATCTTGTCCTCGTCCGAGTTGCAGAACAGCAGCGGCCGCGGCGCCACCAGGGCGGCGATCGTCGTCCATTCCCACCCATAGGTATTTACGAGAAACATGCAATCGCAGTGGCCGTTGATGACCTTGTACTTGACGTAACTTTCCAGATCGCTCATGCCGCTGACCGGCACGGCGCACTTCACGCGCTCGTCGGCCGCCGCGATCCAGAACGTCGCCGCGCCGCCGCCGGAGATGCCGGTTACCGCAATCCGCTCGGCATCGACGTCGGGCCTGCTGACCAGGTAGTCGATAGCCCGGACGCCGTTCCAGCACTCGACGCCGGCTGGGGTGTAGCCGCGCGCCTGCCACCACCAGCGGCCCTCGCGGTAGGTGCCATGGTGAATACCGGGAACCTCACCGAGCTGCAGTGTGTCAATGATGAGACAGACGAAGCCGTGGCCGGCGAACCACATGCCGTGGTGCTGGAAGGCGGTCTTGTTGCCGTCGCGGCCGCGGCCGGAGTGGCCGCAGACGTACAGCACCGCGGGCAGCTTGCCCGTGCTTTTCATCGGCCGGTACAGGTTGCCGGTGACGTAGAGGCCCGGTTTGCTCTGGAAGTGCAGTTTCTCGATGACCACGTCGCCGCGCTCCACCGTCCCGCTAACCGTGGCGTGCAGCGGCGTCCTCTCGGGTAGGGGCCACAGGCCGAGCATGCCGAAGTATTCCTGCTTCAGCCGCGGCCGGCGCGCCTCCCACTCGGCACGGTTCGTCGTCCCATCGAGGGCGCGCGCGCTGACCTGGTCCGTCAGCCGGGCCAGATACGCATCGATCATACGGTCGTTGGCCGTGGGTTCCGGCGGCTTCTGGGCGCGGGCGACGCCGGCTGCCAGCAGCAGTGAAAGAATCGGGACGGAACAGCGAATAAAGTAGGGATCAGTCGAGCGCGCCATGAGAGATCCTCCCGGGTTTTCCGCCAACTGCTGACATTGTGAGACACCCTGCGAGTCCTTTATAAGTGGACGTACCCACTGGACGCAACGACCAATTCCGCGAGATGCGGCCGGAGACGAGGAACCATGCAGGACGTGACCCCTCTTATCGCACGGACGAAGGTCAGCCCCCGGCCGTACCAGCAGCGCATCGTCGGCAAGGCGCTCGACTTGTTCCGCGACAAAGGCATGCGCTCCGTGCTGATCGAGAGCCCCACCGGCTCCGGCAAGACGGTCATGGCCCTTCTCGTCGCCCGGGCCATGCAGGAGCAGCAGCCGGTGCGCATTGGCTGGGTGGCGATGCGCCGCTACCTTCTCGCCCAGGCCGCCGCGGAGAACGACACCTGGGAGATTGGGGCTCGCCTGACGTTCCTATCGATGTTCGACCGCGAACCGCCGCGCGACCTGGACATGCTTATCGTGGACGAGGCGCAGCACGACGCGGCCAACACCATGGCGCACCTACACCAGCTCATTCAGCCGAAGTACATCCTTGGCTTGACGGCGACGCCCTTCCGCACCGACCGCATGAAACTCTGCTTCGACAGCGTCCTCAAGGACGCCGGCATCCATCCACTGATCCAGGATGGCTACCTGAGCCAGTACCACCATTACACACTGCCGGAGTTCACGCCCGAATCGGTGGCCGATTTCTACGTCGGCGACCGGCGGCGCTGGGGCAAGAGCATCGTCTACTTCCAGACGCTAGAGCAGTGCCACCGCGCCGATGGGTTGCTGCGGGCGCGGGGCGTGCGCTGCGACGTGGTCACCGGCGTCAGCGACCGCGAGGCCCAGTTGGCGGCGTTCGCGGCCGGCGACCTCGACGTGATCGTCAACTGCGTCGTGCTCGTCGAGGGCTTCGACTGTCCGGAACTGCGGACGGTGTTCTGCCGGCCGTCGAGTAAGGGGCCGACGATCCAGATGTGTGGCCGGGTGCTGCGAAAGCATCCCGACTTGCCGTTCAAGCAGATCGTGCAGTGCCGGCGGACGAAATGGCCGTTCGTGCGAACGGCGTTGTCGGCGCTGCAGCATTCGTGGGTCGATGGCGAATGGCGGACGCTGCAAGCGAATCCGTGCATTCAGGAGATCAGCACCGCGACGCTGCGGGCGTTGGCAACCATCCAGGTGGAGCTGCCGAAATACGTCATGCAACGTCAGGACCGGCGGCAGAGCGAGCGCCGCTGGCACCAGGAGAACTAACGCGATCCCGCAAGCGGATCATTCATCCTCGAAAGGAGTTTCCATGAACCAGCGCTTTGAGTATGGCTGCGGCACCATCAAGGACCTTGGCGTCAACCAGGTCGTGAACAAGGCGGGCCGCCGGGCGGTCCGGGACATTCTCGTCCAGGGCGAGCCGGTGAAGCCCAGCCCGCGTTTCTGGACCAGCCTGCAGGTTCGCTTCGCCTTCAGCGGCAACGTCTTCAAGTATTTCAGCCACGACGAGGTCTTCCAGCGCATCAGCGAGGTCGCCTCCAGCGATCGTATCCGCTGGTGCATCGAGCGCGACGAGGATGGCTGCGGCACCATGCTGGCCGTGACCAATCCGCGCTCCGCACTCATCCGCCACGACGACCTGATGGGCCTGCTGAGCCAGTACGAGGCCGAGGACCTCGCTTATCACGGCGGCTTCGTCCGCAGCACGCACGCGCCGCGCGCCGGCGGCGCCTTCCAGGTGGCCGGCGACGAGTTCCGCAACAAGTTCATCATCGACACGCCGATCGACGGTTTCGGCCGGCCGTCGGTGTACCTGTCGCTGCTGCGCATGATCTGCACAAATGGTGCGGTCGGCTACAGCAAGGCGTTTCGCAGCGCGCTGAACGTCGGCAAGGCGGACGATGGCGGCCACTTCTCGCTCATCCGCGTGCTCGACGGTTTCAATAACGAAGAAGGCTTTGCCGCCCTGCGGCAGCGCTTCGAGTCGGCGGCGACCAGCTGGGCGTCGGTGAACGAGGCGAACAAGCTGTACAAGACGCTGATCCGCCTGCACCACGATCGCCACATCCAGGGGTCCGCGCCGCTGCCGACGGCGGGCGGCGATGGGTCGGAGGGCTACCGCGGTCTGCCGATCCTGCGGGCCTTCAACCAGATGACCGGCGACCTGACGCAGATGTACGGGCTGGCGAACCTTGACGCTCTGACGATCAAGCGGCAGCGCACCCTGCCGGCGGCGTGCAAGGTGTACGACCTGCTCAACTTCGCCAGCGAGGTGGCGACGCACCACGCGACGGCGTGGGGCAATCGCACCCTGCAGGCGTTCCTCGGCGATCTCGTTAGCAATGAGTACGACCTGGAGGGGACTGGCGAACAACTCACCGACTGGAAGGATTTCTTCATCGCGCACAAGGATACGACGACCACGCTGACGGAGCTGCACACGCGGTCGGGCCGGGTGTAAGTTGTGTAGATACGATCCTTCCCGCGATGCTGACCCTGATACAATAGCCGCGGGGAGGATCGTCATGGAAGAACGCATCCACATCTTCTTCTGCATCCTGGCCGGCCTCGCGGGCTTCGGCTTGATCGGCGCCGTCTTCGGTGCCCTCGCTCGTGTTTTCGTCCGCGCCCATGGCCGGACGGCCGGTGGGTTCGTCGGCGCCGCCGTCGTGCGCCTTGTCGAGGACACTTCACGGCAGGCACTTCGCGAAACCACGCGCAGCATCCTCAGCGGCGGCAGCGACGGCGCCTGCTTCCTCGGTCTTCTCGGCGGCCTGCTCGGCGCCTATGCCGGTTACCAGGGTTTCGGCCTATCCAACCTTGTGCTGCCTGCACTGCTCATCGTCGCGCTGCTGGCCCTGTGGGCGGCAATGTTCGGCGCCGCCGGTTACCTCCTCGTCCACACCGGGGTTCGCGTGGTCGGCTTTCTGTTCCTGGGCGGCATGGCCGGGGCCCTGCTCGGCGCCTGGCTCGACGGCAATGATGGGCTCTTGCTTGGCACGCTGGGCGGCGGACTGCTGGGCACTTGCACAGCCCTGGTCGGCCGGCGCGAGCCTCCCGAGTAGAATCAAGCACACTCGATCCTCTAACAGCGAAAGGAGCGGCACCGATGAGCGAGAAAGAAAAAGCGTATGGCCCGGAAGAGGTAAAAAGAAAGATCGCCGAGTGCGGCCTGGCCGACTGGTATCTCGAGGACGGCTGGCTGCGGCGCAAGTACAATACCGACGGTTGGCCGATCACGCTGATGTTGGTCAACGCGATCGGCTACCTCTGCGAGGCGGCCAACCACCACGCCGACCTCAGCGTGACCTGGGGCAAACTCTGGGTCAAGCTCCAGACACACTCCGCCGGCGGCATCACCGACAAGGATTTCGCCCTGGCAAAAAAGATCGAAGAAGTCGTTCTCTGGCGGCCGGAGCCGGGCGGCCCACTCCAGGGGACGCCGGACAAATTCGTCTATAGCAAGAAGTAACCGAGCAGCGGCTCATTGAGCCGGCACGGCAACCCGCGTAGAATGCGAGCCGGTAACGAGGGCCCCACCATTGAAAGCGGGGATGGCCATGCCGATGCAGGGTTCGCGCCGCCGCCTCTTCCTTTTCGCCGCGCTGCCGGTTGCCGCGGCCGTGCTGTTCCTCGGTCAAGGAGACCGGCCCAGTCCTGCCGCCGATGCGAACAAACCCCGCGACGTGCTGGCGACGCTCAGCGTGCCGCCCGGGTTCGTCGTGGAGCGCGTCGCGGGACCGCCGCTGGTCGAGCATCCCTACATGGCCTGCTTCGACGAGCGCGGCCGGCTGTTCGTCTGCGACGCGGCGGGCGTCAACCTCGATGCCAGGCATCTCCTCGAAAAGCCGCCCAACCGGGTTCGTCTTCTCGAAGATACCGATGGCGACGGCCGTTTCGACAAGGGCACAATCTTCGCCGACAGGATGACTTTCCCAATGGGCGTCCTGTGGCACGACGGGGCGCTCTACAGCATGTCCGCGCCGAGCATGTGGCGGCTGCGCGATACCCATGGCGACGGCGTGGCCGACCGGCGTGAGGAACTCGTGACGAAGTTCGGCTTCACCGGCAACGGCGCCGACATTCATGGGCCATTCCTCGGGCCGGACGGTTGGCTGTACTGGACCGATGGCCGCCACGGCCATGAGATCGCGCAGCCCGATGGCCGCGTCCTCAAGGGGTTGGCGGCGCGCATTTTCCGCTGCCGGCCGGATGGGAGTCACGTCGAAGTGGTCTGCGGCGGCGGCATGGACGATCCCGTCGAGATCGCCTTCACGCCCGAGGGCGAACCGCTCTGCACCGTGGACATCCTCGTCGGCTCGCCGCGCCGGATCGACGGGATCATTCACTGCATCGACGGCGGCGTCTTCCCGTACAACGAGGTTTTCAAGGAATTCAAGCGCACCGGCGACCTGCTGCCGGCAACGTCCAACCTCGGCTGGGTGGCGCCGGCCGGGCTGATGCGGCTGCGCGGCACGAGCCTTGGCGCGGAGTATCGCGGCAACCTGTTCTCGGCCCAGTTCAACATGCACCGCATTCAGCGACACGTCCTGAAGCGCGACGGCGCCTCCTTCCGCGCCTCGAACCAGGATTTCCTCGTCTCGACCGACAACGACTTCCATCCGACCGACGTGCTGGAGGACGCCGACGGCAGCCTGCTCGTGATCGACACGGGGGGTTGGTTCCGCATCGGCTGCCCCGCGTCACGCCTTGCCAAGCCGGAGGTCGAGGGGGCTATTTACCGAGTGCGACGCAAGGACGCTCCTCGGATCGAGGACCCACGCGGCCTGCGCTTGAAATGGGACCAGCTCGCGCCGCGCGAACTGGCCGCTCTGCTCGATGATCCGCGCTTTGCCGTGCGCGACCGAGCCGTGGAGATGCTGGGAAAGATGGGCGAGGACGCAATTGACGAACTGGACAAGGTGCAGGACGCAGCGCCGTCGGTGCGTGCGCGACGGAACGCCGTCTGGGCGCTGACACGCATGGACCAAGGTTCGGCACGCTGTTCGGTCCGGGGGGCGCTGCACGACAAGGATGCCAGCGTCCGACAGGCGGCGGCCCACTCCGCGGGCATGCGCCGGGACGGACCGGCGCAGAAACTGCTGGCGAAGCTGGTCGTCAGCGATTCCGCGGTACACGTGAGGCGAGAGGCAGCCACCGCTCTTGGCCGGATTCACCGCAAGGCCGCGGTGCCCGCGCTGTTTGACGGGTTGCGTGGTGGGGGCGACCGTTTCCTGGAACATGCCCTCATCTACGCCCTCATCGAGATCGCGGACCGTGAAACCGTCGCCAGGGGATTGGGCGATCCGAGCCCACTGGTGCGGCGAGCGGCCCTGATCGCCCTCGATCAGATGGACGGCGGCAACCTGACGCGCGCGCAGGTGACGCCCTTGCTGAACACGTCTGACCTGGCATTGCAGCAGGCCGCGCTGGCGATCGTGGTTAGCCGGCCAGGCTGGGCGCGCGAGACAATCGACCTGCTGGGGCAGTGGCTCGATCAGGAGAAACTCGATCCGGCACGGCAAGAAAGTCTGCGCGGCGCCCTGCTTGCCTTCTGCAACGATCGGGGGGTGCAAGACCTCGTGACGCGGACGTTGCAACGGGATGCCACCCCGCCGGGCACACGCCTGCTACTGCTGGAGACCATCGCCCAGGCGCCGCTGGAGAAACTGCCGGCTGGCTGGCTGACGGGACTGAGCGCCGCGCTGCGACAGCGGGATGACCGAACCGTGCAGCAGGCCATCACAACGGTGCGGGCCACCAAGGTAGCGGAATTCGATGAGGTTCTGCTGGCCATGGCCCGGGACGAAGCGCGACCCGCGGAGTTGCGGATCGCGGCCCTGGCGACCGTGGCACCGCGGCAGGCAAAACTGGAGTCGGCGGCATTTAGCCTCTTGCTTTCCCGGCTTGCCGCCGACAAGGATCGGCCGCCGCTGGAACGGCTGGCCGCCGCCCAGGCGCTCGGCAGCGCCCATCTCGACGACGCTCAACTCGCGCACCTTGCCCACGCGATCGCTCGCTACGGCAGCCTGGAATTGCCGCACCTGCTGGCTCCGTTTCAGCAACATGGGAGCACTGCGCTTGGCAAGCAACTCGTAGCCGCGCTGGCGGAGTCGCCCGGCCTGACGAGCTTGACGCCAGATGCTCTGCGCCGCACCCTGCAAGCCTATCCCGCCGAGGTGCGCGTGGCAGCCGAGCCATTGTTCAAGCGGCTGACGCTCGACACCGAGCAGATGAAAGCCCGACTGGCCGAGTTGCAGCCCGTGCTGACGAGCGGCAATTCAAGCGAGGGCCGAGACGTGTTCTTCGGCAAGAAGGCCGCCTGCGCAACCTGTCACGCGATCCGCAATGAAGGCGGCCGGATCGGTCCCGACCTGTCCACCATCGGCTCCATTCGCACCGGACACGACCTGCTGGAGTCGATCGTCTTTCCCAGCGCCAGCTTTGCCCGCGGCTACGAGCCGTATGTCGTCGCTACACGCGACGGCAAATTGCACAGCGGTATCCTGGCTCGGGAGACGGCCGAGGCAATCCACCTGCTGACCGCGGACCGCAGTGAGGTGCGCGTGGCCCGGGCGGACGTCGAAAGCATCGAACCGGGACGGGTGTCGATCATGCCGCAGGGGCTCGACGTGCAGTTGAGCAAGCAAGAGTTGAGCGATCTGATTGCGTTCCTGCAATCGTTGCGATGAGAAGTCCGCAAGGTGCAAGCGACAGAGAGGCCCACAGACATGCTCGATTTTACCAACGTCTCGCGCGAGATCCGCAGCCTGATCTCGCGGCGCCGAGAACTCCTCACCTTCCTCGGCACTGTCTTCGCCGCCATGAGCATCTTCCTGCAAAATGTCCTGCAAGGGAGCATGCCCGATGTGTACAAGGGCGTGAAGGAACACGGCTTCGCCTATTACTCCTTCTTGCTGCTGGTGCCGAGCCTTATCCTGTCGCTGCGCCTGGCCCGGCTCAACGGTGGCATGACGCTCAACGGCATCCTCTACCAGCGGCTCATGCAGGAACAGGATTTCACGCGCAAGGCGCCGCCCGAGGCTTTGCGCCGCGCTGGGCGCCTCAACATCTTCGGCGTCGGCTTTCTCATGTCGTTCCTCACCGACCTCATCGCCGGGTTGGCAACCGCGCTGCTCGTGCTCTCCCTGGCGCTCGAGCCCTGGATCGCAGCCCTCACCGGTGCAGGCGTGGTCGTGGTCTGGCTGGCTCTCTACGTCTGGTTCCACAACCGCGCTGTAAGTTTCGCCCTGCAGAAGACGGCGACGGAGCAATGTCTGCACTTCACGCGGGACCAGTGGGAAGACCATCAGGCCGCCAGCCGCGAGGACGCCAACCACGACATGATTGCCATCCTCGCCCTCGTCGGCCTGATCGTCTTCTCAGCGTTCGAGGGTCTGTCGAGCCTCGGCAAGGCCGCCAATGACACCGCCATCGACATCACCTCGAAACAGGTGGACGAGTATGGCCCACTCGTATACGGAATCCTCATGGCGGTAACCTGTCTGGTCAGCATGGTCACCTATATCCGCCTCCGCGTGGCGATCGGTTTCCGTTCGCTCGACATTGACCCGAGCGACCGTCCTTTCCGGATCCTGCGACTCACTGACTCGCTGATGGGGTACATGCTGCTCGCGTTTCTGCTCGTGGTGTCGTTGCACTTCCTTCTCTATACGCTGTTCCAGGGGCAGCACCGCGGTCTGCTGGTCGTCGATGGCGTCGTGTTCGTGCTGGCCGTGGCGGCCGAACAGGTCTCCCTGGTGGTCGCGGGTCGGGGCGTGAAGAAGCAGTGACCGGCAGGTCACGGCGCGGAGAAGATGGCATGAACCTGGGGACGTTGCAGCTGGGCAGCCGTTTCTGGCTGGCGCCGCTGGCGGGGTACACGAACCTCCCTTTCCGGCTGGCGGTGCGCGAACTCGGCGGGCTCGGCCTGGCGACGACGGACCTCATCAACGCCCGCGCCCTGCTGCGCACCAGCCGCAAGACGATGGACCTGTTGAGCACCTGCCCGGCTGATCGGCCCCTGGCCGTGCAACTCTACGGCGCCAATGCCGCGGAGATGAGCGCCGCCGCCCAGTGGCTCGAAAACTACGGCGTCTCGGCCGTGGACATCAACATGGGCTGTCCGGTCCACAAGGTCGTGCGCGGCGGCGGCGGGTCGGCGCTCCTGGTCGACGGCTGCAAAACGGTTGAACTCGTGCGCGCCGTCGTCGAAGCGGTTCGCATCCCCGTCACAGTAAAGATGCGTCTGGGCTGGGACGACACGAACTGGAGCGCTCCGTTCTTCGCGCGCGAATTCGAGCAGGCGGGCATCGCGGCACTGACCATCCACGGCCGGACACGGGCCCAGGGCTTCGGCGGCAGCGTCAACCTCGCCGGCATCCGCGCCGTCGTCGAGGCGGCCGAACGAATCCCGGTGATCGGCAACGGCGACGTGCGGGTCATTCCCGATGCGGCCCGCATGCTAGCGGAAACCGGCTGCGCGGGGCTGGCGCTCGGCCGGGGAGCATTGCTGAATCCGTGGATCTTCGCTCATCTGGCGCACTGGGAGCGGACCGGCGATCCCGGCCCCGCTCCGACCTACGAGATGCGCGTCGATTTCATGAAGCGGCACTTCCATTTGCTGGTGGCGGATCGCGGCGAGCGCTTCGGCTGTCTGACCTTCCGCAAGGTGGCCAACTGGTATTGCAAGGTGCTTCGCCCCGGCCGCGACGTGCAGCAGCGTCTGGTGCGTATCGAGAGCGCGACCGAGTTCGATGCCATCGCCGCTCAGGTGCGCGCGGTCGGCCCGCCGCATGGCTGGCACGAATGGCTGGAGCAGGAGTCGCCGATCCGGGTGCCCAGCGGGCCGGTCGCGCACTGGTGAGCGCGAACCCGAGTGGCCGCCGCGCGTCTAACCCTTGTGCGAGCCACCCCTTGTGCGAGCCACTTATCCCGTAGCACGACGGTAGTGCGGCTGGCCGTTAACCAGAAGGTTCCAGGTTCGAGTCCTGCCGGGACAGCTGTTCCTGGCCGTCGTCTTGCCCTGGTGGTGAAAGGGATATCACTCCGGTTTCCTAAGAGCCTGTTCCACAAGGGTCAGCATCACGTTTTCGGCGCTTTT
>JRHI01000955.1_pt1 | contig 27826 bp, 23 predicted proteins | sample 215371 | NCBI WGS metagenome assembly JRHI01 (sample SAMN02929681, study PRJNA255918) | sediment metagenome | biome: cave system; feature: Ice Cave; material: Sediment; isolation source: sediment from deep within a dark volcanic ice cave with no known source of... ...
AGCGTTTATCCTGAGCCAGGATCAAACTCGCCATCCAAATTTATTTGAAATCTCTCTATGGAGACTCAAGTTCAATTTGCATTGCTCAGCTTTTAAGCTGAAAGACAAGTTTATCACTCTATTGACAGGTTAAATCTGTACTATTAATTTCCTTACCACTCTTCAGTTGTTCAAGTACATTTCTGACGCTTTCGCATCTGATGCGCTCTTTCACTTAATGTTGGGCGCAAGTGAGATAATACCACTGCATTTGCAATGTGTCAAGTGTTTTTTAGCAAATTTATAAAAAAGTACTTTTTCGTTTTTTTAATAGGGCTACCACATCCCTACGAATACGATGATCTGCCTCCCAATATGTGCGACGAGTGCTATATACGCGACAAGTGCGACAAACTGTAAGCAGAATCTGAACAATGTGATATGCTAGAATTTGGCATGAGAAAGTTTCGAGAACCGCTAACCGCTATGTAGCCGGTCGTTCAAGAGACGGCCATTTTATCGAAGGAGTAGTGATGAGCGATAACCAGGATGACCAGGATGACCAGGGTGTGGACCAACAGCTTCCGCGCCTGACGGAGCATGCTCGCAAAAACCGGGCAATGTGGGAGGTGAGCAGCGATAGCTATGACGAAAGACACGCGGCAGCCCTCTCTGGTATCAATGCTATGACTTGGGGCGTCTGGCGTATCCCGGAGGCGGAACTGCACGTGCTTGATGAGGTGGCCGGAAAGGATATACTGGAGTTCGGCTGTGGCGCGGCCCGCTGGTCCATCGAGCTGGCGCGTAGTGGAGCGCGTCCCGTTGGCCTCGATCTCTCGTCCCGGCAACTCTCTCACGCGCGCCGCGTCATGAAAGAGGCAGGCGTCGACTTTCCCCTGCTAGAGGCCAGCGCTGAAGAGGTGCCCCTGCCGAACGCCAGTTTCGATATTGTCTTTTGTGACTGGGGAGCGATGACCTTTTGCGATCCGCAGCGCACCGTTCCCGAGGCAGCGCGCCTGCTGCGTAAGGGCGGGCTTTTTGCCTTCTCCACCGCGACGCCGATCCAGTTTCTCTGTCTCAACGTAGCCATAGACCAGGTCGAGCGGACCCTCGTCAACGATTACTTTGGCATGACCCGGCTTGAGTGGGAGGATGAAGTGGATTTTCAATTGCCCTATGGCGAGTGGATCCGGCTCTTCCGACGTAATGGCTTTGTCATTGAGGACCTGATAGAAACGCGGCCACACCCCGGTACCAATAGCACGTATCGCACCGAAGCCGAGAACGAGTGGGCGAGACATTGGCCCATGGAGAATATCTGGAAGCTGCGCAAAGAGTGACGGTAGTTTTTTACTCTGGATCATGATCCTCGCGAGCCTCTTTGACCCTTGGTATGCGTTCTTTCCGTTCGCTATCTGAAGGGGGGCTTTCTCGCTCCAGGTAATAGCTCGTGGTTAGAGCGATGCCAACGCCCAGTGGGATGAGGCCGGGGAGCAGCCAGGGACCGAGATGGAATGGGATGTTGGCAAAAATAGGTGGCAGGATGTACCCGATGGGATAGAGGCCAATGGTCAGGGTCAGCCCAACCATCGCGATAATCAGCCCTGCGCGGAGTATACCCCTATTCCTGCGGCGCGGCGGGAGCAGGCTGTTGGGATGTATGCCGGAGCTGATCATTGCCATGTGCTCCCTATGCTGAAGATAGCGCAGAAGGACAATAAAGCTAAAGAAGATGGCCAGCGCTACCAACCAGCCAATAAGTACGACCAGTAAACTTGGAGTCATTGCATTTCCTCGATTGTGATAACCATATTTATGGTATGATATTTAGAGTAACGAATTTGTTTCATGCCTGGATAGTGAAACATTTAACCTTAGTAAGTTATCTAACCAGAAAGTATGAGTCATTTATTGCAACCAATGCACGGGCTAGGCATGTCTCTGACAAGCGCAGCTACCTCCTATACTGAGCAGGAAGAAACCCATCTTGTTGCTGCCAGCAAGCGAGGAGATCAAGATGCTTTTGCCCAATTGGTGCACCATCATCAGCGACGTGTCTTCAATCTTGTTTTTCGTATGGTACAACAGTATGAAGAAGCAAATGAAGTCACACAAGAGACATTTCTGGCCGCGTGGCAGGGTTTATCGGGATTTCGCGGTGACGCGCGTTTTTCCACCTGGCTCTATCGCATTGCCTACAACTGTGCTCTCAAACAGCTTGAACACCGCAAGCGCGATAGGGCAATCCAACTTGGAGTTGAGGCGGAACAGATACTAGTCAATGCCAACCATGAGCAACAGATCGATGCCGAATTGGAAGCACGCGCTCGCCAGACTCTTGTTCATGAACATCTCGCCAATTTGCCCGCGAAATATCGCATAGTACTGACCTTGCGCCACCTCCAGGATATGACCTACGAGGAAATAGCTGAAATTTTGACTATGCCAATTGGTACTATTAAAACACATTTATTTCGGGCACGCAATTTATTAAAAGAGCGTTTGGAAATGTTTGAGCGCGAGCGGAATACCGAAACGAGAGGCAAATAATGCGTTGTCCAGATGTTAACAGGCAATTGCAACTTTATATTGATAACCAGTTGACAATGAACCAGGTACGCGAACTGGAAGGGCATGTCGCGCAATGTGCCGAATGCCGGAGAGAACTCTTTTTGTTGGAGGAGGTCTCCTCTTCACTGCGTCAACTCCAGCCTATTGCTGAGCCTGCTGATATGATGATGCTGATTATGCAACGTGTTGCAATGACTTCGCAGCGGCACATCGAGCGCCAGTTCTCATTGTGGCGCCCCTCCCTCTCGGAATTGCTGACGGTGATTTTCCTGGCATCGATTACAACCCTGGGCATTATCTGGCAGCAACCGTCCCTGCGCGCAGTCCTGCCGTTTGCAGTCTCCCTCTCGCAAACCTCATCGTATGTATTGCACCTGCTTTACACAGGAGACATGCGCGCGGTCTCACTCGTCCTCTGGTTGGGAGGAGCTATTTTGGGTATCTGTATCACACTGGCTCTTGCCGGCGATGAGATACGCTCAGGGTGGTATAAAGCGATGATGGAACGCTTGCCCCACAATTCTGTGAGTGAGTAAGCAAGAGAGCAAGAGACCTCTCAATCGCTACCCGCGTGTACTGGATAGATAGCTGCTGCTTCGCTATAATCTCACTATGTCAAGAAAAGGACTGGCATCTTTGCTTTGCCTGTTCAGCCTACCGCGAGGGACCTATTAAAACCCATGGAAATTGTGAGAAAGCGCCGTGTCGGTGACATACTCCTGGGATTTTTCTTGCTCAGTCACCCTGGACCTGTCCTCATACACATTATCGGCGTCACCGTCTTTACGCTATTAGCTACCTGGCCCCATCCAGTGTGGACCGTTGTACTGCTGGTAATCGCGGCGCATGCAGCTATGCAAATTTCGATTGCCATGGTCAACGACTACTGTGATCGCAGCCTGGATGCCGCGGGAAAACCAGAGAAGCCTCTTTCTCGAGGGCTGGTCTATCCTCGTGAAGCGCTCATCGCAGGCCTCTTCATGATAGTGGTTATGGTGCTGCTCCTGCTTCCTCTCAATCCGCTGGCACTGCTTGTTTCACTGGCGTATCTTGTATTGGGACAGGGATACAACCTGGGATTGAAATCGACGCCGCTCAGTGGCATTGTTTTTGCGCTGGCCATGCCACTCATTCCCCTATATGCATTTGTCGCAGTGGGTCGTGTATTGCCCTTCCTGTTCTGGTTGGTGCCGGTGGGGGTTTTGTTAGGCGTAGCATTGAACCTGGCGAACTCCCTGACTGACCTGGAGGAGGATGCAGCCTATGGAGCAAAAACGCTCGCGGTGCTATTGGGTGTGTCAAGTTCTTTTCTTGCCTGTCACCTCCTGATTCTGGCGGGGGGAGCTTTGATAATTCTGTTGCTGCTGCTGCATATTGTTCCTGCCAACACCTGGATTATTGTCCCAACACTGATCGTAACCTACCTGGCCGTGGGAGGTATGGTCCTTTTCTTTGGAGCGAGAAAACCGATCTCGACCCGCAAATTCCATTTTTACCTGGCTGCGTTCACCTGTATCGTACTGGCTGGGGGATGGTTGATAGGAGTCATCGCCTAATGCCTTTGCGCCTCACTCTAGCAGAAAAAATCCTTGCTCGTTTGAACTTGTTGCCGACTCCGCTATTCGATACGCCGCTGGCGCCAGGTATAGCTAAAGTACTGGGAACCGCTTGCGAACTGGGAATTTTTGATGTACTTAGTAAACGACCTCTGCCTCTTGATACGCTGTCCGAACGGCTCGACTGTAATCCCCAGGGTTTACAACTCCTGCTCCAGTTACTTATTTCAGCTGGCTATCTGCGCTATCGGCAGGGACGCTATGCCAATACACGTGTGGCGCAGCGCTGGCTGACCAGCGCTTCGCCAGTCAGTATCGCGCCCTACATCATCCATAGTCCCGATATAGTTGCTATCTGGGACCATCTGCCGGAGGTCGTGCGCACGAATAAACAGGTGATACGCATGCCATATGAAGAAGATGCCAGCGATCCATCCACCTGCGCTGCCCTGACGCGCCACTATGCCGGCCTGGCGGCGCTGGCGATGGCCATGGGTGGTGAAGTGGTCAGGCGCGTAAAAATCCCGCAGGGAGCGACGCAACTGCTTGACGTGGGCGGCTCACATGCCATCTATAGCGTCCTCTTCTGCCGAAAATTTCCGGCCCTGCGCGCGACCATTCTTGATATTCAACCAGGTATCGAGGCTGGCAAACGTACTGCCATGCAGACGCACCTGGAGAAGCGCATGAGTTTTATCTGCGGAGACATCGTACGTGATGATTTCTCTAAAGATCTTTCCTCGTCATTTGACGTGGCGCTCTACTTCCATATCGCGCACCTGCTACCTCCCGAGATCAATGCCGACGTCCTGGAAAAAGTGGTAAGGACGCTCAAACCCGGTGGATTGCTGGTCTTTCTCGACCAGATCACCGATCAGACGCACCACTCAAACCTGGCTTCATTGATGGTGCAGTTTATGGCCCTTACTATGACGACGGTGGGAGGGACATGCTATCCTTTTCCGACGGTCAAATGCTGGCTGGAAAAAGCAGGTATGGAAGGGGTACGGCACCATCGCTTACTCACGCCGGGGGCGACGCTGATTACGGCGCGGAAAATATAAAACTTGTGTAGGGAAGAAACAGCAATATGGGAGCGACCTCACTCAGGTCGCTCCCATATTGCTTTCTCTTATAAGTCGGGGTGAGAGGATTTGAACCTCCGACCACTACAACCCCATTGTAGTGCGCTACCGGGCTGCGCTACACCCCGTTACTGAACGAAACAAGTATAGCAGAAAAATGACCTATCCGTCAATAGTTTTGTGCTCTTTAGAAACTCATCCGGTTCTTCCTGATCAGTAAACGCCTCCCAACTTGCGGTGATCCCACGTAGCTATCTCAATGGGTTTCACAAAAATGACCACCCGTTTGGCCGCCTGAGCTTCCACCATCGGGCGCGTATGCTCGTTCAGAGGACCGGTATAACGTTCCCAGATCATCTCGCCCGAGTGCAGCACGGCTGCAGGATCATCACTGATGACCGCCTGCCCCTTGATCTGCACTCCGCGCAGCTCTTCATAGCGCTCGCCCACTTCAACGAGGCAGGTCAACCGTGGGTCGCGTCGCAGGTTGACGGCCTTCTGTGACCTGGCATACGTCCAGAATGCGATCTCATCGTTGATGAGTACGTACCACATCGCCACGAGGTGTGGATACCCATCGTGATCGATGGTGGCTACCTGGAGCGTGCGCTGCTCGGTGAGAAAGGCGCGTATTTCTGCATCGGTCATGCGAATCTGGTCGCGGCGGCTCATGAATGGTTTCTCCTTGAAATGTAATACGATAGTATAAAAAACAAAACGTATGGCTGTCGGACTCGTGCCTCCATCATCCTACAGGTCGATTTTGACCTGTTCTCTCTCAGTTTACCATACCTTCGTCTCGAAAACGTTACGGAAAAACTATAGACTTTTTCCCAATAATCTGGCATACTATATCCTGATAGAGTAGTGAGCAAAAGCGATGATGGGGAGAGTACTCTGATAGTGGGGATGCGAAGAGAGAAAGGGTCACCGGCTGGAAGCCCTTTTGCATAACCGATTGGAGGAAGTTCACCCCAGAGCTGGCTGTTGAAATTATCGTGGTAATGCCACTATTAGGAAGTAGACAGCCCCGGTTGTCACCGTTAACGGACAAACCGAGTGGAATTCAGCACCATTTTATTCCTGCCTGCCCTCCCTTTCATATGATTGTGAATAGCTGTAGATGAGCGGCAAGCATAAATGGCTGGTTCAATACGGGTGGTACCACGGAGATTGCCGACAACTTCGTCCCTGTTGACGTTATGTTTGTCGGTTTTTGATTCCTGGGAGGATGCAAGTATGATAGGGCAACTGAACACTTTACTGGAGCAGCTCGATGCGCTCCAGGCCCGCGCAATCGAGCAATTGGAGCCGATTGAAACCTCGGCGCAGCTGGAGGAGTGGGACCACACGTACCTTGGTCGCAAGCGCGGTGAATTGACCAACATCTCCTCTGTGATGGGAAAGCTATCGAAAGACGAACGCCCGGTGGTTGGGCAGAAGATCAACGCTGTCAAGGCCGAACTAACGGGGCGACTGGCTGCTAAGAAAGAAGCGTTACGCCAGCGAGAGATGCTGCAGGCCCTTGAGCAAGAGCGCATCGACGTGACTCTGCCAGGGCGGGCGATGCCTGTTGGGCATATGCACCCGATTTCGCGTGCCATCTGGGATGTCACACAGGTCTTCGTCAAGATGGGCTTCCATGTGATAGATGGGCCAGAGGTAGAGACCGACTACTACAATTTTCAGGCACTGAATATTCCAGAGGATCATCCCGCGCGCGATATGCAGGATACCTTCTGGGTCGTCCCCGGCCAGATTCTGCTGCGCACACAAACCTCACCAATGCAGATTCGGGCTATGCAGCAGATGCGCCCACCGGTGCGGGTCGTCGCACCTGGCAAGGTTTACCGCAACGAAGCTGTCGATGCCTCGCATGAAGCCATGTTCCACCAGGTTGAGGGATTACTGATCGACGAGTATTGTACGATGGGCGACCTCAAGGGCTGTCTGGAGCGAGTTGCGCGCGAGCTTTTCGGAGAGGGACGGCGCGTGCGCTTTCGTGGCAGCTACTTCCCATTCACGGAACCAAGCGCTGAGATGGATATGGATTGTCCCATTTGTGTCGGCCAGGGCTGCCGTACATGTAAATATACCGGCTGGATAGAGATGCTGGGCTGCGGTATGGTACATCCAAGGGTGCTGCGCGAAGTTGGCTACGACCCCGCGAAGTACCGGGGGTTTGCCTTTGGCCTGGGACCGGAGCGTGTCGCCATTCTCAGGCATACCGTCGAGGAAATACGCCTTTTCTCCGGCAACGATTTACGTTTCTTAAAACAATTCTAAGCGCCCGTGTAGCCCGTGTGCAGGCATCGAAACAGCACCCGGGCGCCAATCAATGGCGCCCCTACAATGATTACACAATTTTTTGTAAGATGGTGAGGAGTTTCTATTATGAAAGTGTCATTGAGCTGGCTGAAAGAACATGTTGACATAACAATGTCACCGGAAGATTTGGCGCACATGCTGACCATGGCCGGGTTGGAAGTTGAGGCGCTTGAATATATAGGTGCCTCGTGGGGCGATGCTATCATCACTGCTCAGATTGTTCACCTGGAAAAAGTAGCAGGCTCGGACCATCTCAGCTACACACGGGTGAATACGGGCAAAGAGGAACTTGGTATCATCTGTGGCGCACCTAATATCAAGCAGGGCGACAAGGTACCACTGGCCCTTGTTGGCGCGAAGGTCGGTGATCTCACGATCGGTGAGAAGAAAACGATGGGCTACCTTTCACAGGGCATGCTCTGTTCACCGCGCGAACTGGGTATCGGGAATGACCATTCTGGCATCTATATTCTTGATCCCGAGACTGCCCTTGGACTGAAGCTCGTGGAAGTGTTGGGTGAGGTCGTGCTTGAATTTGCCATCAAAGCCAATCGTGGTGACCTCTCTTCGATCATCGGTATTGCCCGTGAGGTAGCGGCACTCACCAAACAGGAACTGCGCATACCACAGGTTAACTTGCATGAACAGGGGAAACCAGCCGCGGAGATGATACAGGTGACGGTAGAAGACACTGATTTATGTCCTCGCTACAGCGCCCGTATTATCAGCGGCATTACGATCGGTCCCGCGCCGGAGTGGATGAGGCGGCGGCTGCTGGCGGCAGGCATGAGGCCAATTAATAACGTCGTCGACATCACTAACTACGTCATGTTGGAGTTCGGCCAGCCGCTGCACGGTTTCGACTATGAACTGGTGCGCCAGCAGCATATCATTGTGCGCCGTGCCCATCCAGGCGAAGAGATGACGACCCTTGATGACGTGAAACGTAAACTGACGCCCGATATGCTGCTCATCGCGGACCCGGAGGGGCCTACCGCCATTGCCGGAGTCATGGGAGGAGCAATCAGCGAGGTCAATGACGGGACGACGACGGTGCTGTTGGAAGCGGCAAACTTCCAGGCTGCCAATGTGCGGCGTACCTCGGTCGCGCTGGGATTGCGTACCGATGCGTCCAGTCGCTTCGAGAAGAGGCTTGATCCTGAACTCACCGTTGCCGGTGCGAATCGGGCTATGCAGCTGATGGAGGACCTGATTGGCGGAACCGTTCATCCCGGCATCGTCGATTGCTATCCGTCTCCTCCACAACCTCGAGCCATCGCATTTTCTACGGATGATGTAGAGTGGCTGACGGGGGTCAAGGTGACACAGCATGAAGTTGTGGATGCGCTCTCATGGCTGGATTTCATCGTGGTACTCGATGAGCTTAGTAAAGGCATGCAGGTCATCGTGCCAACTTTTCGCACGGATATCCAGGAGAGCGCCGACCTGGTGGAAGAGGTGCTGCGCATGATCGGGTACAACTCGATTCCCAGCACTATTCCTGTTGGTCCTCTGCCCGAGCCGCAGGTAGACTCCTGGTTTGAGCGAGAATATGCTGTGCGCAATATCTTGATCGGGGCAGGTCTGAACGAGGTCGTAACTTATGCCATGACCAGCCGCGCGCGCATGGTCAACCTGCTGGCTTACGCTGATCTCCAATCGGCACAGGCGCTGCTGCAGGGCGCGAAGAGCGTACCGTCACATGGCACAAGTGCAGCAGTAGCTACCAATAATGGGGCATCGACTGCTGTTGTAGTCTTTGATACGCGCACGCTACCCGCGGTGACGCTGGTGAACCCCTTAAGTAGCGATCACGATGCTATGCGCTTGACGCTCATGAGCGGTCTGTTAGAGACGGTCCAGGAGAATAGCAAGCGCAGCAAAGCGGGCCTGCGCTTCTTCGAGATTGGACGGCGCTACCTGCCACCGGTCGCAGAGGGCAGCTTACCGGATGAGCGCCGCAGCGTTGGTATCGCTCTGAGTGGTCTTGCAGAAATTTCCTGGGCTGCCGAACTGGCACGTCCAGCGGATTTTTACGATCTCAAAGGCGTAGTGGAGACGATGCTGGCCGCGCTGCACATAAGCCGTTATCGTTTCACGCCCACGCAGCATCCAACTTTCCATCCGGGACGCTGTGCCCTGTTGGAATTGCTGCTCCTGGCAAGCGATGGGGAGGAGACATTCAGCCCAGTGGGGATGTTGGGCGAGGTACATCCAGTGGTGCAGCAGCGCTATGATTTGACACAGCGTACCTACCTATGCGAGCTTGACCTGGAACAACTCTACGAGGCTGTGCCAGGAAGCCTGACATATCAGCCCATCTCGCGTCATCAAGAACTCACGCGCGACCTGGCGTTAGTGGTAGATGAGAGAGTGCCTGCACAGGATATTCATGATGCGATCGTACAAAGCGGCGGTGAGCTTTTACGCCTGGCGGCACTTTTCGATGTCTACACCGGAGAGCCTATCCCCTCCGGTAAGAAAAACCTGACCTATTCGCTGTCTTATCAATCACAGGAGCGCACGCTTACCGATGCCGAGGTCAACACCATTCAGGAGGGTATCATCCGTACATTGCATGATCAATTCGGGGCAGTATTGCGCTAGATTTTGTGAGCGAGCAATGTGGGACCCTACATTGCTCGCATATTTTTACTGCCTGCTTGATGTGACAAATTCCTATACCTCAACGTTGTATTGAATAGACATACTGATTGAAGTTTCACCTATAGGGGAATTGCAAAGAGCAGCCAGATAGTTATTTTTGGTGATATCCTGGCTGAACTCAGGGCAAGTATGAGACAATAAAAATACGCATATTTTCGGGAGCAATGCGCAAGCCTGTGGGGCGTAGTGGGTAGAGGGGTTACAGTACAAGAGAGCAGGATATGAGTCAGTGTTTGCGTTGCAGCAAGCCTTGTGAGGCGGCCTCTGTATTTTGTGAAAGTTGCCGCTCGCTCTTGCGAAGCCAGTTATGGCAGTCAGCGGATACCCATGAGGAGGAGACGATAAAGTTTTCTCCTATAATCACTATGTCTCCTGAACCTGCTGAGGTAAGCGGTGATCCCCTGGAACGCATAACAAGCCCTTATCCTATAGTATCCATACCCCAACCACCACTCTTTGACACTCCCCCACCGCCAACCTCATTTTCGCCAGGCACGTTGGATAATGGAGATATTGTTGAACACGCTGTACAGAGACTCAATGAGGCGGCCAGGCGTATAGCCGAGGTGGAACAGGATGGTAATCGACGCGCGCCACGTGCGTCGCGCCTGGCGCCAATTCGTGATATTTCTGCCGATATTCAGCGCCATAGCACTCCTTTGCAGCGGATTTCGAAGAAGACGCACCATGAGCAGGAAGAAGACCTGGGGAAGAGAATTCCCGATCTCTGGCCATGGCTGTATCAAGATAGTGACGCTGATGAGAGCGAAAGTGTGAACTGGGCGAATCGGACAGACCCTTTGCTGGCACGGCACTTCCCGAATAGCGCTGAAGTAGCCCGTATCGAGGAAGAAGATTTGCGCCGCGCCATGGCAGAGGGATTGGTTACTCTTCCTCTGCTGCCTCAACGGGCCCATCCGGCACCACACCGTCGCGTGCATATGACCTTTGTTGTCCTGGTTATCCTGGCGATCATCGCCTCCGTGTTGGATGGCATCCTGATTTCGGTCGCATTTTTGCACCCTCGCCATGCAAGCAATGCACTTAATGGCCCGCCCTCGCTGACCCTTTCCTCAAATGCGGTAAGGATAGGACAGATGGTCACGGTTCGTATTCGTCATTTTTCCTCATCGACGAATGTCTATTTAACGCATGATATACAGGAAGCAGTCCAGCTGATCACCGGGTCTTCTCTCGTCAAAGTTGGTCCAAATGGTTCTACCGATGTCGCTATGCTGATTGATTCCAGCTGGACTCCAGGCTATCATACAATTGAGGCCGAGGATGTCGCAACACGTTATACAGCCAGCGCTACACTGCAAATCACGGGCGCCGGTCCTACGCGCCCATCGTATCTGCTCATAGATACGACTATGCTTGATTTCGGCGCAGATTATCAGGGAGCGAATACCATTCAATCGCTTAGGCTGCGTAATTCAGGCGGCGGCTCGATCTCATGGGCTGCGAATAGCGATCAACCCTGGCTTCTGCTCTCACCTCCTCAGGGAACGTTCAGCGCAAGCCAGACAATTGCGGTTGCCGTTGAGCGAGCTAATCTCAAAGTGGGCGACTATAAGGGAACGATCACTTTCTCTTCCAACATCGGTGTTGTCGAGCGGGTAAGCGTGCACATGACCGTGCGAGCGTTACCTGCTAACCCTGGGGCAGTACTGGAAGTGACCCCTCCTGTGCTCTCATTTACTGCGCTTGATGGTGGGTCTGATCCCGCTGCCCAGGCATTGACGATTAGCAATCCAGGCTCACAAAGCCTGAGTTGGTCGATCACTGGGAATAACCCGATCCCCATGGGGAGCCAGAGCCTGTTGCTCTTGATGCTTGATAACAAGTCCAACTGGCTAAGTACCGATCAGCCTTCGGGCGTTGTAGTACCCCACGCGACCGGTGTGATACATCTGAATGTCCATAGTCGAAACCTGTTGCCGGGTGTCTACACGGATGTGCTCTCCTTTACTTCTAAGCCTGGAGTCATAAACAGCCCGCAGAGCGTCAGCGTCTCTCTCACCATACTACCACGGTGTGGATTATCACTGAGAGCCGGTAATATGTCCTTCACTGCTGTTTCGGGCCAGAGCAATCCAAGCAATCAATTCCTGAGCTTTAATGCAACTTCGAGCTGCACTGGGGTACTTAATTGGAAGGCTGTTTCTGCGGCTAATTGGCTATCCCTTACGCCAGCCAGTGGACAAATAAAAGGTTCGGCGAACACGGTGACCGCAGTAGGAGTGAATGCCTCCATTTTGAAGCCGGGAACGTACAGTAGCTATATCTCAATTACAGCGGCACAGAGCACACAGACTGTTGCGGTGCAGTTAATTGTCCAGGCTCCTCCTTTGCCTTTCGCGCCAATTATGGGAGCCACTCCGCTCAGTTTCAACTTTAGTACCACGCAGGGCATGCCGAATCCTCCAGGTCAGGTTGTGACAATTACTAATACTGGTAAAAGCGCGCTCCGCTGGCATGCTACGGTGAATATCCTGGTTTCATCCTGGCTGGGCGCTGGTCCCACAGGTGGGATTGTAGCTCCAGGTCAAACCGGGCAGGTAAACATCTATATCAATACCGCTGATCTGACGCCCAATACCTACGTCGGTCAAGTTATTCTTGTCGGTACAGATAGCAATAGCGCCCCAGCATCTGGTAGCCCACAGACGATCGCAGTCAATCTACTGGTGCTTCCACCCTGTACGTTACAGCCGCCTTCACTAAGTTCCGTGGCCTTTAGCGCTACTCAGGGCAGCACTAATCCAAGCTCGCAGGGTGTTTCAATCACGGGTACTGGTAATTGTGCCTGGCCATTGAGCTGGCACGCGACTATCACGAACCGCGCTTCCTGGTTGACTTTGACACCTACTTCTGGCTCGTTAGTAGCGAGTGGCCAATCCGCCTCCATATTAGTTGGAGTGAACATTATTGGTTTGAATGCCGGAACATATAGTACCCAGGTCTCGCTTAGTGCGATGGATGGCTCTAATACTCAAGCTCAAGGCAGCCCACAAGTCTTCGCTGTAACACTGACAGTTCTACCACCATGCCAGTTACAGGTAGGGCCGTTGAACCTATCATTTGCGGTTGCGCAGGGGCAGCCATCACCGTCTGCACAGAGCTTCTCGTTGAGCGAGACCGGCAATTGTGCTCCTCCTGTAACCTGGCAGGCGCAGGGCGATTCGGGTAGTAGTAGCTGGCTTGTCATTGGCCCACCGACTTCGGGAACCGGGAGCGCTACCGTCTCAGTTGCGGTTAATTCTCAAAGCCTGGCACCGGGGAGTTATACGGGCAAGATTACTGTCTCAGCCTCTGGCAATGGCGGAGCGATAGTCGAGAATAGTCCAAGTACGATCACTGTGACACTCACAGTCACGGGATATACCTTCAGCGGCACTGTTATTGCCTGCGCCGATAGTAGTTGTGTGATCAGAAAGTCACTGCCGGGAGCTACCCTGAGCCTGTTGAATAATACGACCAATCAGACAATCACCATTGTCGCTGATGGGTCTGGTAAATTCACTTTTACTAATCTTGCTCTCGATCCTTACACCTTGACTGCTAGCGGAAGCGACGGTATATTTAGCTACCTTGGCACGGTTACCTTCAGCCTAGGCGGAGATAAGCTGAAATTTTTTGTTGATGTCTATCCCCAATGACTCATAACGGCATCAATTCTGTTTGCACCTTCGTGCCTTCGAGAGTTCTTTCACCCCAAGTGATATGGTACAATAGGTATTACTATATCAAATTGTATCATTGAGAATATCCGCGCACCAACACTTTAGAGACGTCTGTATGCAAACAAAACGTTGTGCTAACTGTCATAAAATGTCACGAGCAGATGCCGTGACGTGCAGTCGCTGTGGGCAATCCTACGTGAAGGACACAACCAGGGTTCTCACCAGGAGCGGTGAGAGCGCTTCGGGTAGTAAGCGAAGCGCAGTAGTTGAAAGACCAATGCTTCATACCCGCAGGCAAACTATTCCTCCTGCATCTCCTCATCGCGCAGGCCATTACTCGGGGCTGCATCCAGAAGATCAGCCCTACCAGTCGTCCATGATCGCGGTGCAACGACCACCCGAGAGATCATCATATCCAGGCGCCTTAGTACAACGGGATGATCTGGAGCCGGAGGTTACCTATTTGCCAGGCATACCTCGCGACCTTCCAGAGTCCCCAACACTTCCCTGGCGTTCGGAATCTACCGCTAGAGAACTAAAGATCAATGGTAGGAATGGTGATCAGCGTTACTTACCTGCGCCTGTTCCCGCTGTAACAAAGGCTTTTCGCGAAAAGCCTTTGTTACAGCGACGCTATGTACCTACGTTACTCACCATCTCATGCCTGATCTTCCTGGTGGCTAGTAGTCTGCTCGCTTATGCCTTCATCAATAAAAAGCCCGCCCAGAAATCGCAGGTATTAAGCGCTATACCAAACCAACTGCGCGTAAACGATACCTTTACCCTGGCTGGTAAAGGTTTTGGCTTGAACGATCCGATTGCCTTTACGCACGATCAACATAGTGATCCTATATTAGATGGGAATGGAAGGCCACTCAAGGCACAAGCGGACGATATCGGCGTCTTTTCTGTACAAATTATGGTGCCTTTGAACTGGACAGTGGGACAGCACGCTATTCATGCCATCGATAGTGGGAAAGATCAAACCCTGAGCGTTCTAGCAAACATTACAGTTGAACAATCGTCCCTGGCTCCGCCACAGTTACAGTTATCGAACTCAAAAATTGATTTCGGTGCGAGTATCCCCGGGGTCGTCTCGAAAAAGGATTTCATCCTTAAGAATGTGGGCGGGCGACAACTAACCTGGCAAGCGGGCAGTGACCAACCGTGGCTTACCCTATCGCCCAACACCGGCGCCTTTTCGGGAAGTGGTACTACGCAAGTGGTGGTCAATAGCGGTGCATTGGCCCCGCAGTCCTATAGTGGGCATATTAGCTTTATTCAGCGAGGCAGTGGTAATCAACCATTGATCCTCACTGTAACCATGACTGTCAAAGTTGCTCCACCTGCTAGCCTGATCATTACCCCTGTTTCATTGACGTATTCGGGGACTCCAAACCAGAATCCAGCTGACCAGGTCATAACGCTGCAAAATACTGGGGGCCAGCCACTCGATTGGAGCCGTTCCGTGGTGACAGGCGATGGTGCATCGTGGCTCTCCACCAGCCCCGCTAGCGGCAATCTTGCCGCGCATACCAGCAAGGCGATTACGGTAAGTATCCAATCGCAGCAACTGGCGCCAGGGTCGTATCAGGGAACGATCAATTTCAAGGGTGGGACGAATCCGGCTGTTACAGTAGCTCTGAGCGTGGCTGCTCCTGGTAATTTGATTGCATCGCCTCCGTCGCTCAGTTTCGCGTCCGTCGGACAAAATCCGGCTGCTCAATCCATCTCGCTACAGAATAGCGGTGGAGAGCCACTGGATTGGTCAGTGACGGTGGCTACAGTCGATGGTGCCCACTGGCTCAACCCTTCCCCTGCTAGTGGACACCTGGAAATGAACCAGGCAGCGAATGTGGCTATCACTATCAATGCGGCGGCACTCAACCCCCAATCATACCAGGGAACGCTGACTTTTATCTATGAGGGAGGGCTTACAAAACAGGTTCCCGTATCGTTGTCGGTGAGTGTTCCTCTTGCTCCAGCTATTAGCTTGAATCAGAGCACACTGAATTTCACTTCAATGCAGGGAACAAACCCGGCACCGCTCTCGTTTATGATCAGCAATACCGGAAATGCTACGCTCAATTGGGCCATCACAGAAGATCAAAATGGCGCAACATTCGCTCACCTATCTGCTACATCCGGTAGTCTTACGCCGCAAAAAAGTGCCAGTATCACCGTCATTCCCAGCATCGCACAGGCCAATGTGGGAACGCTGACCACCAATATCACCGTTGCGGATAGCGATGCAGGCTCAAGAGTGCCCAGACAGAAGGTAACTGTGAATATCGTGGTGCAGGGAAAGCCTCAGATCACGCTTTCTGCAAGCAATATGAACTTTAGCCAGGATAATGTTATTACAGAATCGTCTCAGCTGTTGGATATTTCCAATACAGGCTCCAAAACGCTGAACTGGGTAACACAGTCATCTGCTTCGTGGTTGAGCGTGGATATTCCCACTGGGACGCTAGATCCAGGGAAAGATATGCTGATCAATGTACATTGTAACAGCAGCTCCTTAGTGCCAGGTACATATACGGCAACCTTTGTCGTGAGGGATAACGATCCAGGTATAGCAGTTACATCGCAAACGCTGGCGGTTACCCTGGTGGTCAGTTGAGAAGATTCCAAGATAGCCTCTATCGCTTGTAGCCGCCCTGCAGCTGTCGGCGTTGACGCTCTTTGCACTCTGTGCTACACTCTGACCAGGATATTTCGCCAATTGCGAGAAATTGGCTTTGTTTGGTTTTGTATTGAACAAATAAACCTGGAGGATAGAGTCTTGCCAACCATTACTTTTGTACGTGAAAATGTCCAGGTCGAAGTGCCAGCAGGCGACCATGTACGTTATCCGGCGTTGGAGAACGATGTTCCGGTCTATTGTGGCCTATGGAAATTCGCCAACTGTCATGGCAATGGTTTATGTGGTACAGACCGCGTAGCGGTTTCTCCCTCGTCAAATACTAATCCCCTTACATTTATGGAAAAGTTCTGGCTGCGCGGCGACCGCAAGAAGAACCCCAATATGCGTCTTGCCTGTCAGGTAGAGATTTTAGGGGATGTGAACGTCGATACTCAGTGCCAATAGGTCCTTATTACAGATATCGTTTATCTGACGACAAAATAGAGACGAATCGCCAATTGGTCATTCCAATACAGTTCTACCTTGCCCTCGGCTGGCTGTGTATATTTCTGGGTGGTGTAACCTGTAATTGCGTTGGTAGTGACCGGTACTGGAGGGGAAGACTGGTAGAACGAACCGTTGGTGTACCATTTGATGATCATGACGCCGGCTGTCTTTGGGTGCTGAACACTATAGGTCAGGTAAATGGTCTGGTTTACCTGGAAGATGTTGGTCGGTTGTGCTGAAGCATGAGAGACAGGATCAATGCGAGAGTTGGTTGTGGCCGAGTTGATGATACTATACGCTGGCCCAAAATCAGGATTTGCTTTGGGATCTGCTAGTACAGGCGCCGCTGTCGGTTTGACATTTGGTGGGGGAGCAAGCTTATAGAACTGGCTTAACATTGTCAGTTTGCCACTTGCGTTAGCATAGTAGCTGACCCCAGCGCACAGTAACCCAATAACAATCAGCACACTCAGTAATCCACTAATTGCGCGGTAGCGTGGAATAATAGCTCGCGGTTTGGTATACATAGGTGGAATGTAAACGGCTCCATCCTGGCCTTCGCCTGGCAGTGCAGGAGCCATCGATCCCATCTGTTGGATGGGTATAAGCCCGTTTCCCGCCTGCATCGAAGCAGTAGGCATCATCATAGCAGATTGTTGAGATTGGTATGGGACAGGTAACAAAGACATTTGCTGATGCTGCTCAGATTGTGTGGATGTTTGCGTCATAACGTGTGGTGACTGGTTGTTCTTCGCCAGGGTGCCTGTCGGTGAAGAGATGTCTCCCCACGGCAATACCGTCCCAGGGGTTCCGATTCCAGAACTAGCTAATAGAGGCGAAGGCGCGCCACAGCGCGGACAGGGAGCCACATTGTCTAATCGGGCCGAATTACAGAAAGTGCAGAGCATCGTTGTTCGTCCACCTTTATTCGCTGACAGCTATTCGTCTATTGTCCATTGATATTACTATGGTTCACAGTAACACCGATATCCCGCCATGGTCAAATAATGAGCGAGGCAATAGGGTAAAATGGCTATGCTCAATGTATATAAAAGCGTATCATTGTGCAGCTTGGCGTGACACGCCGCCTCTTTGTTTCTACTGACAGAAACCAGCAATATTGTCTACAATAGACTCAAAGAGACAACAAATTAGATAAGGAGAAACCTTATATGTGTTATGACGACAACGCTCGCCCTCCACTGCCGCCAGGAGAGATCGGTGCAGCCCATGGAGAAGACATCGTGCTTGAAGCGGCAGACGGGAATCGTTTTGCCGCCTATGTTGCCCAACCAGGGAAGCCTACAGGCTCTCCAGGCTCCACAACCCCCCAGATCCTCATATTTCCCGATGTGCGCGGGCTTCATCAATTCTACAAGGAACTGGCGCTGCGCTTTGCCGAGATAGGTGCCACCGCGCTTGCGATCGACTACTTTGGCCGCACCGCCGGGATCAGCGAACGCGATGACTCATTTGACTTCTGGCCTCATGTGCAACAGATAAAGCTGGAGACTTTCTTCGCTGATGTTACAGCGGCTCACACGTATTTACATGCTGGTGCTGGTGCGGATCGAGCCACCTTCACAGTTGGCTTTTGTATGGGCGGCACCTTATCATTCGTCAGCGGCACAAAAGATTTCGGGTGGGCTGGAGTCATCGGCTTTTACGCCGGGATGACCAGGAATTTTGGCGGAGGGGGAACGCTGCTGGAGCAGGCTGAGAAAATCCGTTATCCCGTGCTCGGCCTGTTTGGTGGGGCCGACCAGGGTATTCCTGTCAGTGCTGTGCAGAGCTTCGACCAGGAGCTGGATAAAGCAGGCGTTGAGCATGAGATCGTCATCTACCCAGGCGCTCCTCACAGTTTCTTTGATCGGCAGTCCGAGAAGTTTGCTGATGCTTCCGCAGACGCGTGGCAGCATGTCTTGAGCTTTATCGCGGCTCACATGTAGCTAGCTGTACAATCAGGCGCGGGAGATTTATCTTTTTTACTATGTCAGAAACGCAAGAACAATGGTATAACAGGCAGGCAATTGAGCAGCTCGCTCAGCATATCCCCTTTGAACGGGACATGGCCAGTAAATCCGAACAGATAGAGATGCTACGCGGGCTTGTCATTCGGCATGGTCGTTCTATGGAGCCGGAGATATTCGGTTTTGAGGCGCGCAACGAATTAATGCGTCTTGGCCTGTGGGGTCGTATTGGGCCAGAGCAGGAGGCATAGCTTAGCCCTCCTGATTTAAAACCGTAAGGCTTTTCTCCGCTGTTTCAGGCTCACGCCGCCATCAGAATTTGGCAGAGTAGAGTTTCGTGTTATCAAGCCATTTCACCTCGTCAGCATAACCAGTCCATGATATAATAGAACAGAGCTATGGAATGATATTCCCTGAACTCAAGAAGAGCGAAAGGCAGAAGTCTCTATGCCAACACAAGAAGAGCGATTAGGTACTGTAGAACAGGCCATTACAACATTGCAAAGAGAAACAGGAAAATCCATACGTGAAGTAAACGAGAACAGCACAATCATGCTAGGTTTGCTTCAAACCTTAACACAAGATAGTAAGCAAACAGGGTTACGCATGGAAATGCTCAGGATACGTATGGATCAATTGGAGACGAAATTTGATGCACATACAGCATTGCTCAATGAGCATACGAGAGTGCTCAATGAGCATACGAGAGTGCTCGATGGGCATACGAGAGTGCTCGATGGGCATACAACACGGTTCGACCGTGTAGAGACACTACTTACCCAAATCCTTGCACGCCTACCAGAAACGCTCTAGCAAAGCTATCGGACAACATAAGCCACAAATGACATCATTGACATCTTACAACCATTTACAAAACCTTACACTGGTAGACAGCAACGTAGCTCTCCACCAGCATAAACAGTGACATCAGGCAGAAGGGAAAAACAATGTCTGTTATTCTCAGAGATACATTGTTGTATCTGGCTCAAAATGACAATTTACGTAATTTCGTCGTTACCAACCGGATGACGCGCGGTGTTTCCCGTCGCTTTGTCGCGGGAGAAGCGCTGGAAGAGGCCGTACAGGCTACGCGAGTGCTGAATCAGAGAGGCATGCACGTTTCTCTTGATCACCTTGGCGAAAACGTTTCTGATGCCCAGAAGGCCGCATCATCCACACAGGATTTCATCACGGCACTCGATAGTATCAAGCAGACCGGTATCGATGCAAATATCTCCATCAAACTCACCGCTTTGGGGCTGGATATTTCCCAGCAACTCTGTGAAGAGAATGTTTGCCGACTCCTTGAGCAGGCTCAGAAATACTCGATCTTCGTGCGTATCGACATGGAGGGTTCGGCCTATACGGAGCAGACGGTCGATATTGTGCTGCGCATGCATAAGCAGTTTGAGCATGTAGGCACGGTGATACAGTCTTGCCTGTATAGAAGTAAGAAGGATGTGGAGCAACTTATCACGCAGGGAGTGCGCGTGAGGCTGGTGAAAGGCGCATATAAAGAGCCAAAGACCATCGCCATGCAAGAGAAGAGTGAGGTCGATCACAGCTATGTGCAATTGATGCTGCTGCTGCTCGCGCGAGGGAATTATCCCGCGATAGCCACCCATGACGAAGCCGTTATCAATGCAACCTGTAAATATGCGCGCGATCATGGTATCAGTAAGGAAGCATTTGAATTCCAAATGCTGTACGGTATCCGGCGCGACCTGCAAGAAAAACTGGTAGGACAGGGGTACAATATGCGCATGTATGTGCCTTATGGTTCGCAATGGTACCCCTACCTCATGCGGCGCATGGCGGAACGGCCCGCGAACCTGGTGTTTGTGATGAGCAACGCGCTGCGCTAAGGACCATCTCTCTACAATCTCTTTAAGGAAAAGCTTATGACCTCGATAATGACATCTTTTGCTGTAGCGGTAAGTGTGGCAGACATTCGCCGCTATCCGGACGCCTCCTCTGAACTGGTCACCCAGGCACTGATGAATGTGCCTGCGACTGCTGGCGAAATGAACGGCGAGTGGACGCATGTCACACTTTCAGACTACACGGGCTGGATTCGCACAGACCAGTTGGATGAGCCGATCAGCAAGGGATATTGTAAAGTCGGTGAGAACTGTAGTACCCCCTTGCAGTTGATGGCCGTTATCAACAAGCCTCGTACTACCCTCTTGCCGGATGCAGAAGACAACAATGCGCCTGGAACATTCTATCTCTCGACAGCGTTACCCGCGCTGAATACGGCTGAGCCAGAGCGTGTGCAGGTGGTACTGCCGGGTGAGCGCAGCGGCTGGCTCATACGAGACGATATTGTGATATGCCAGGGTGAAGAAGTGTATCCAAGCGCATCGACCGAGGTCATTACAGATCACGCCCGCGCTTTTCTTGGACGACCCTATCTCTGGGGAGGAACAAGCTGGGAGGGCATTGATTGCAGCGGCCTGGTGCAGCTGTGCTACCGCATGGGGGGCTACATTATTCCGCGCGATGCTGATCAGCAGCACGATGTTTTGTCCTATCGTGTCGCTCGAGCTGACATGCAAGAGGGAGACCTGATCTTCTTCGGTAGCCAGGAGATAACCCACGTTGCTATGGCGCTCAACCATAAAGAGTATATCCATGCCGAGGGGCAGAATTATAATTATGTGGTCATCAATAGCTTTGACCCCACGGACTCCCATTACTACCCGCGCTTAGACCAGATTGTCTGGGGCATCAAACGAGTGGCGGTTTAGATGATAGAGCGCCGATTCATCGATTTTGAGGCGCGCAAAGCCGGATACGATAACTGGACTACCGCGGCTGATATGGCCCTGCTCTACTCGTTCTTCTTTACATGGGCTCCTCCCTGGCAAAGAGAAAATGTTGAAAATGTTGCTGCGCCAGAACGACTATACTATTCTGCCCGCCTATTGGGAGGAGAAGATTCCTTTCGCCCACAAAACGGGTGGACTGGTGGGTATCATTCATGACGCGGGAATCCTCTACGCGCCTACGCACCCGGAGGCGCCCCTCATTATTGTTGTCCTGACTTCAGAGCAGGTTGATGAGCCACTGACGCGCTACACACTTGCACGTGTAGGCAAAATTATTTATACCGGCATACAGAGCGCCAGTCCTCGCTGAATCGGTCAATAGATCCCATCAAAAATAGTCAGCACTTCCCCTGTGACTTTTTTTAAAAGTTGCCGTCCTATATGTACAATCTCTGAGATAGTGTGAATAAGATACCTACAATCCACATTTATCTCTAGGTATTCTGTTAAAGTTAATAGTTTACCCATTTAATCTGTACTGTACGTCCTGGTTAGTAATAGTGATATTAGAATCATTATTAACATTCGTGCGACTCAAAAGGAGTATACCATGCAAAACTTTGGTCAAGCCATTCTCAGCGCGCTTGGGCACGCGCTTGATCTGGTCTTTGTCTTCGTCCCCTTACTGCTCGGGTTCCTGTTGATCTTACTGGTCGGCTATATCATCGCCAAGGTCGTCAGTAAAGCCGTCACCTTCTTGCTACGCAAGATCGGCTTCGACAATCTGGCGAACCGCATCGGCCTCGCGCGCCTGGAACAGAACATGGGCGTTCGCTTAGACCCCGCGGGAGTCTTGGGCACGATCGTGTTCTGGTTCATCTTCCTGGTGTTCCTGGTCCCGGCAACCAATGCCCTTGGACTCACCGCGGTCAGTGGGATTCTCAACACGCTGATTGCCTACATTCCCAATGTGTTCGTCGCCATTCTGGTGTTGTTCCTGGGAACGCTAGCCGCTACCTTCGTCGCGGATATCGTGCGCGGAGCGACGGCCACGGCCAACATCGGCAATCCGACCCTCTTTGCGAATATTGCGCGCTATGCCATCATTGGTTTTGCGGCCCTCATCGCGCTTGAACAGTTGCAGATTGCACCTGCCTTGCTGAACATCCTGTTCACGGCTATTGTTGGTGCTGCTGCCCTCGCTTTCGCTCTGGCCTTTGGCCTTGGTGGTCAGGATACTGCCCGCAAATGGCTCAATCGTGGTGAAAGTACGGTGAGTGATGCCGCTTCAAAAGTCCAGGCGCAACAGAATAGTAGCACGCTGCAGACACCAGCACAGAGGCAAGTTAAGTAGATACAAAATTAACTGTACTAGCTAGCAATTTTGTCATATGTTGAACTATCGGCATGAAATGTGGCACATGCCGATAGTGAACACTCTTGCCACTTTTTTGAGGTGCCGTGCTCTTAGACAAACATTTCAAAAGAAGAAGTTTAAGGGACTGGCATGAACGTAGAATTTCTTGTCTCTAGCATTCACTTTCTGTAGGTGATATGATAGGCCTCTAGTAGTCCTTGTAGTGCGATATTTGTAGAATAGAGTGGCGCCCATCTCTTACAACATTGTGCGAACTCATAACGTTTCTGAAAGTAGGAGGTTATTTCCTTATGAGCGATCCTATTAGCAAAATTAAGGGATTGAGTCCCGAGGTCCAGGCGAAACTAGAAGCTGAAGGCATCAGGAATACACAACAGTTGCTTGAGCATACACAGGCGGCCAAGCAGCGTACAGAACTTGCCCACAAAGTAGGGACAACGGCTGGCGTGCTCAAAGAGTTGGCCAATCGCGCTGATCTCATGCGCTTAAAGGGAGTCGGAGGAGACTTCTCGAATTTGCTGGAAGAAGCAGGGGTTAATAGCTGCAAGGAGTTGCAGCACCGCCTTCCTGAGAAGCTGCACAAGGCACTCGCGGAAATTCATACGAGTAAACAAATTGGGCATCATGCTCCAACACTTGCTCAGGTGACCGAGTGGGTAAGTGAAGCAAAGACGTTCTCAGCGTCCTCGCCCGAGTAACCTCTCCCTACTCGCTGATTACCCGGTCTTCCGCCTCGATCATAGCGCATGCCAGATTCGAGGCGGAGTTCAGCTTTCCCCATACAGGACGCGCATGATATAATTCAACTTTGCTATTGAGTGACCTATTGCACCTACGAATTTGGAGGTACATATGCAAAACACAATGTCTGAACCTCGTCGTCGCCCCATAGGAGTGACGATCATCGCAGCTCTCTTGGGAATAGAGGGCATACTAGAAATTCTTGGTGGAGTACTTATTCTTGTCGGTATTTTCGCAGTTGGTCGCGCCATAACCGGACATGGTCATTCTACGACTGGTCATGTGGTAGACGCTTTTGGAATTGCCCTGGCAATCATTCCACTGGTCATTGGGCTGCTCACGTTCATCTTCGCCATGGGGCTGTGGATGCTCAAGCGCTGGGCCTTCTGGTTGACAGTGATCATTGAGGTGATTAGCCTGGTGAGACATGGTCTGGAATTCACACAAGCGACCCATCCTCCTGTAGCGCTCATCGTAGCCGGAATGATCATTCCCGCCCTGGTCCTGATCTACTTCCTGGTAGACCAGAACGTGCGCAACGCCTTCTTCAGGAGAGGATAACAGATAAACATGAATAGATGCAGACCTGCAAGCATTTTAGAAGTTTTGACGCTTGCGGGTCTGCATCTATTGTTGAAGAGGCTAGAATGTGTGGTTGTGGTTCTCCCCTTATCATCTTTGGCGTATTTCGTTGTAATCTATCCCTCGGAAGTTATGATCTGACGCACAATAAAGATGGAGAAGAAAATCATGCCAGTTTACCCTTATAAAGGTGTTTGGCCGACGATAGCCGAAGATGTCTTTGTCGCTCCTGGCGCAATGATCATCGGCAATGTCACGATACAAGAGGGAGCAAGCGTCTGGTACAACGCCGTTGTACGAGCGGATAGCGCCCCTATCATCATCGGTCGCCGTACCAATATTCAGGATAATTGTACGCTCCATGTCGATGCTGACGCTCCCTTGAGCATTGGTGAGGAGTGTACCATCGGACACGGCGCGGTTGTTCACGGGGCAACGCTGGGCAATCAAGTGCTGGTGGCGATGAATGCAGTGGTATTATCACACGCGCATGTCGGCTCTGAAACTATCATTGGAGCCAGCGCATTAGTGGGGGAGCACAAGGTTATTCCAGGCGGCGTGCTTGCTGTAGGGGTACCGGCGAAGGTGATGCGTGACCTGACAGAGGTGGAAAAGCACCATTTACTGACAAGTGCTTCTGAGTATTGTCAACGGGCTTTAGAGCATAAAGAAGCGCTGAGAGGGTTGAGCGGTAGAGGTTAACGCTCTACTTCAGGCAACGACAGCGAAATATAGAACGTGTTGCCCTGTCCCAGCCTGCTTTCTAACCACATACGACCTCCATGCCGGATCATGATTTCGTGAGCGATGTAGAGACCAAGCCCCAGTCCTTCAATCCCTGTATTGAGAGTGAGAGTAGCTGCGCCTGATCAGAGTGCAGCTCACTACTGGGAGCAGAACGACGTCCGCTATTGTTCTCCGAACGTGATAACGGATACAAGTTAGTTCCTGTCTTCTTTTTGGCAGATTACACTTTTTTAGAAGCCTCCCACAGTTACCGTAAAATGCGCATCTATTGGCGCCTTCCCCGGGCGTAGAATGGTCAACCCGATATCCCAATCTCCGGGCATAGAAAAGGCCGTATCTCGTTTGAACGTGGCACTATAGGTTGGGTTGTCACCCTTGATGGTCGTGCTGCTTGTTCCCATATCCATCACTACCATATTGATGCTCATCTTTACTTCCGCACCTGTGATCAGGTTGCCGCTACTGCGATCCTTCAGCGATACTATGACGGTATTGGCGTAGTGGGTGCGTCCAGGGAGGATCTGCAGGGTGATAGTGAGGTTCCCTACCTCCTGTGTCTGGACATTGAGGGTTGTAGAACCGCTAGTCGAGGATGATGAGGGCTGGGAAAGCTTGGTATAGTCTACGGTGGGAAAGACAATCGGCGGGGCAAAGAACGACAGCAAGGCGGCGCAGAGGAGCACCGCCATTCCTAACCAGGATTGCACGCGAAAAGAATGTTTCAGATTACGCGTGGTCCGGTCTAGAGCTGTCTGGCGTGTCCGCCTGGCCGGTAATTCCGCGTTCACGACTGGCAGCAACATTGTCTGCCTGGAAAGTTTCGGGTGGAGCGTAAACAAGGCGTAGGCGCTGAGCAGGATCATTGCGGCGACGAGTATCCACTCAATCAGCAGCGTGCGTCCGTAGGGTGCTGTAGTGAATTGCAGAACTCCGTTCAGACTTGTCTCCGTCAAAAAGATTCCACTGACAAGAAACATCCCCAGTGTTGCCAGCATCAACGGGTGAAAGCGCCGCAACACTAAGGTAAGTATCTCGCTGTGGTGGTCTGGTTCGGCTACTGCTAACAATGGAAGTAGCACATATCCCAGGTAAGCTATTGCACCAAACCAGATACAGCGTGCTGTAAGATACAGCCAATCCAGAACGATGGCGCTTATGGGCGCCTGGGCGAGCGCGGCCACGTCTCCTGAAAGCGCGAGAGTGAGCAGGATAAGTCCCGCCAGGAGTAGCCATATGATGGTGAAACTTCGCGCCGAAGTTGAAACTGGCGCCGCGTTCTCATCGGTTGCTATTTCGTTTTTTATAGGGCCGGAGCCGGGTTCCCGGGTAGTCCGCTGGATCTGTTGAGCCTGCTGGCGCATCTGTCGAAAACGGCGGCCCGCTGTACGCGTTCGCCTGGCAACTCCGGTGTAGCTGCGCGATCGAGTCGTCCACCAGAGGAGACCGAGGGCTATCGCGATGAGGGCGATGCGCAGCAGCCAGAGGTAACCATAACGTGTTGCAAAGAGTATGTGGTCGAGAGCAGCAAGGTTGATCCCGCTGCCATTCAAACCCTGGGATAGCTGCGTAGCGCGGAGCAGCAACGTAATCAGCTCGCCAACGAGGAGAGCAGTCAGACAGAGCCATTGCAGAGGACGCGCCCGTTTGTGCGTTTCTGCGAGTAGGTTCGAAGTGCGTTCAACACTGGCGAGGATGAGTCCTTCGACGACGAGGATGCCGACCCAGAATGTCAGCGCCATCAACACCAGCCATTCCCAGGCGACCGCGAGGATGCCTATCGCATCAAGTTCTGGCAGGATATTGCTAGTGCCTGGCCCTAAAATAGTTTCGCCCGATAGCCCTGTGCTGGAACGTCCAACGTTAAAGCCGATGACGCCGTGCGTCGTGTGTCCATCACTGCTGGCTAAAGCCGTCCAGCGCACCGTATAGCTGCCCTGCGGCAGCTGGTCAGGCGTAATGAGAGGCGTATCTAGCTCGCGGGAATCTTTGCCGGAAATAGTACTATGGGCAGCATCTACCATTTGTTCGTCAGGAGTGAATATGTAGGCGATACTCGCCGGGCTGATCGCTGAAGCAAAAAAAATACGCACGACTCTGGGCACCGTGGCTACCGTTGAGCCGTCGATAGGGTCAGAGCCGATCACGAAGGCATGCGCCAGCGCCACTGATCTACCCATCACAGTGTTTATGCTGGTAGAGAACAGCAGAAGGCTCACACTCAATGCCAGAAGTATGAACTTGCTATTGGGATGTCTGCCGCGGTTATCCCGCTTCGCTAATAGTCGCTGTCGCATGATGCTCCTTGCCATTTCGCATAGGATTGCTATGCAGATTGTACCTTAGTTGTCCCTTGCCCGCAATATTTGTTTTTACCCTTATCCGTTGTTAGAATCAAAGATATGAAAAAGCAACACTGGTTGATGATGGATACGCATCCTCAGCCCCTCGCTTCATGGCAAGGCTTCCTGGTTTCTTGCCCTCATGCCTTTTCTATGATAGAGTAGGGCCGATGTCGTGAAGAAGCAGTGCGTGCTCTTTCTCTCGCACCTGGCACCATCTTATGAGGAGCGTCTCACACGAAGGAAAAAAAACCGTGGGGGCAGTAGCGCCGACTGAGAGGAAGTGATATACT
>JRHI01000956.1_pt1 | contig 27824 bp, 30 predicted proteins | sample 215371 | NCBI WGS metagenome assembly JRHI01 (sample SAMN02929681, study PRJNA255918) | sediment metagenome | biome: cave system; feature: Ice Cave; material: Sediment; isolation source: sediment from deep within a dark volcanic ice cave with no known source of... ...
CGAACGATTCTGTTTGCGAACTTCTAACTCAGGACACTAGCTCTGCTTCAGTCTGACTTCCCCATAGGATGTTTCTTGTGCGTCCCCTCGGGCGAACGTCCGCCCCGCGCGTGGCGAACGAAGACGCCATCGGAGTACACGAGTTCGCCGCCTAGCCAGCCCTGTAGCCCCGTCAAGCAGACGACCAAAAGCGCACCGGCGAGATAAGAAGAAGTCCACGCCCGAGTTCACAGGCACATGAAAGTGGGTTTGACCTTGCGACGTCACGTTTCGGCTATTGGCATCAGGCGTACTACACGAGCTTGATACCACCGTCTCGTCAGGTCGTGACGTCAATCAGCATCACCAATCCGCCGCCACCTTTTTCCTCGACGTTGTTGTTGGTCGTGTGGTGCGGGATATGGCAATGCACCAGCCATTTTCCCGGCAGGCGCGCCTTCCAGAGAACGTCGTAACGTTGGCCCGGACCCACGTTGACGGTATCGGCCTGGAAGCGCGCCGTTTCCGGCAGAACCTCGCCGTCGCGCGCGACGACCGTGAACGGCCCGCCGTGAACGTGCATCGGATGGATGAAGTTGTTGTTGCTGCCGATGAATCGCAACTTCACGGTCTGCCCAACCTTCATTTTGATCATATCGGTCGACGGATACGACTTGCCGTTGATGGTAAAAAAATTAGGCAGAGCGCCTTCCATCAGCATCGCGGGGTAGGTCAGTCCCTCGCGTGTCAGCCATTCCTGCAGCTGTAGTGTGTACTCGAGGTCGGCCTTCGGTTCCGGTGCCGGTTCCTTGGGATCGATGATCAGTGCGCCATAAAGCCCTAATGCTTGCTGGCGGTCGCTGTGCGCATGGGTGTGATAGAAATAAGTGCCCGCCTGCTGCGTGGTGAATTCGTAGGTAAACCTGCCACCCGGCGCGATGGGAGGCTGCGTGATATCTGCCGGGCCGTCCATCGCGTTGGGTAGGATAAGCCCATGCCAATGCACCGTTGTGGGTTCTGGCAGAGCGTTGTGCACACGTATGCGTATGCGGTCGCCTTCTTTGACATGGATGCGTGGCCCGGGCACTTGCCGATTAAAGGCAAATGCTTGCACAGGAACATACGGAAGGATGTGCCAGGTCACCACCGATGTTTCCAGATCGAAAACTTTGACGCCGTTCTCAAGCTTGGGCTCGAGCTCGCGGTCGCCTCGGGCATCGATAGGTGCCGTATAACGGACGAGCGTTGGCAGTACCGCGGCCATGTCGCGCATCGACTCGGCAGGCGTGTCGCGGATATTGGTAGTCATGCCGGGCGGCATGATACTGGGACCTACATCCTTTGCGCTCAGCGTGAGATTGACGTGCATGGCCGGGATGGAAGAACCTACTGCGAGCAGTAATAGACTGATAAAAGTCATGGCCGTCAGTTGCGGTGTCGTCATCGCGTACGCCGCGGCAGGCATTGATGCATCCCCGGCTGGCGAATCTGCGCGATTCATCATTCCCTGCGCCGCAGTGGCTTTAAGTGTTCGCTTTTTTGCGGCAGCCTTCTTCGCCGTGGAGGATTGCGCGCCCATATCCATACCCTTGTGTTGTGCGCCCTTGTGCTCGGCGCCTGACATCTTCATGCGCTTGCGGGCGCTGCCTATCTTGCCGTCGCGCTCGGTCATCAGTCCGTGCTTTAGCTCGTTCGCCACCATCCACACGTTGAAAGGGTAGGCGATTGCGTACCCGACGATTACCCCAAGCGACATCACGCCCCAAAACAGTAGTTCGTCGGGCTGCATCGCGCGCATGTCGCGGCCCATCATCAGCAAGCCCATCACTGGCAGCATGCCGGCCATCATCGCGTTCATGCTGATGAATTCCGGCAGAAATGATCGGCGTACGTTTTGTAGATAACTTCCGCCCATCATCTTGCGCATAAATAGCGCCTGAAAGACCAGCAACCCGAAGAGAAAGCCGGTGACGTATTCGATGATCATGTCCTGCCACATCGGAAGACCCGCGAGCGCCGTTATGACAGCCGCAGCGATGATGCCGGTAGCATCTCCAGCCAAACAATGAATCGTCGAACCTGCGCCCTGTTTCCAGAGCGGTTGCACGAACGTCTCATGCGTGCCGGGTCGCGGCTCCTTGTCGGCCATGACGTACATCAGCAAGCCCAGCGGACCTGTATACAGCGTGACGAGGACGAACCCCCACTTCATCACGGCAGGTTCCGGGTTCTGACGGAATTGGTCATACGCCACGTAAGCGGTCGAGGCCACGGCCAACGTGAACCAGGCGGCAAGGAACCAGTCAATCGGTTGGATGAGCATCGGCATCTACCTTGAAAGGTTTAAATGGGCGAGCCGGAATGCTCACGCCGCGTGACGAAGCATTGCTGTAAATCACGAACATCGCAACAACGCTTTGGACCGACTCCTGATTTCATCCTGAGACCCGAAGTGTTCCAGAGCTTCGCTCCGGAACCCGAGCGGCGCCCGCGCCGCTAGCGAGCCGGGTCGCGGATAAGCCAGCCGCCGTCGTTGACAAAATCAGTCCGCTGCGATACTTTAGTAAATGCTTAACAAAAGTGTCGCGCTCGATCTGACGTTCCAGGCACTTGCGGACCCGACTCGACGGGTCATGGTGGAGCGATTGAGCCGCGGGCCGGCTTCGGTCAGCGAGCTCGCCCGGCCGCTGGCGATGACGCTCTCGGCGGTGGTCCAGCACCTCCAGGTGCTGCAGGCGAGCGGCCTGGTCCGATCCGAGAAAGCCGGGCGGGTGCGCACCTGCCGCATCGAGCCCAAGGCGCTGCGCGTCGCGGAAGACTGGTTCGCGGTGCGGCGGGGAAATTGGGAACGCCGCCTCGACCGCCTGGGCGAGTATCTCGCCGACCAAGACGCCAAACCGAACCAACGAAGAAAATAATGACCGCACGCTCCACCTATCATGCAAGCTTTGTCATCGAGCGCAACTACGACGCTTCGCCGGCGCGGGTGTTCAGCGCCTGGGCGAACCCGACGGCCAAGGCACGCTGGTTCGTGGGTCCCGCAGAGTGGTAGGCCTCCGATCATGAGCTCGACTTCCGTGTCGGCGGACGAGAGCACGTCAGCGGCGGGCCGCCGGGCGGCCCGGTCCATGTCTTCGATGCCTGCTACCAGGACATCGTGCCCGACCAGCGCATCGTCTATACCTATGACATGCATCTCGACCGGATGCGGATTTCGGTTTCTCTGGCGACGGTGGAGCTCAAGCCCGCGGGCGCCGGCACACGGCTGATCTTCACCGATCAGGCTGTGTTTCTGGACGGCGCCGACAAGGCGGAGGACCGCGAGCACGGAACGCGCGCGCTGCTGGACAACCTCGACGCCGCCCTGCGGCGGGACGCTGTCAAAAGCTGACGATTCACGAGCAGGTACTAACCATCCACCCGTTCATCCAACGAGTCTTCCCGCATGTCACTCCACCTCTATTTGCATCCTCTGGCGTCCTTCTGCCAGAAGGCGCTCACCGCTTTTTACGAAAACGACACAGCTTTCGAGCCGCACATCGTCGACCTTGCCGACGAGGCCTCGCGCGCGGAGTTCAAGAAGATATGGCCCATCGGCAAGTTTCCGGTGCTGCGTGACGAAGCGAGGGGTCAAACGATTCCCGAATCGAGCATCATTATCGAGTACCTGTCGCAGCACTACCCAGGCAAGACTCAGCTGCTGCCAACAGACGCGGACCTCGCGCGGGAGACGCGCTTATGCGATCGCTTCTATGACCTGTACGTGTCCGAGCCCATGCAGAAAATCGTCGGCGACAGGATACGTCCGGCGGGGAAAAACGATCCGCACGGTGTCGAGCAGGCGAAGGCGCTCCTGCAGATCGCCTACGGCATGATCGATGAGGCGATGAAAACGAAGGCCTGGGCCGTGGGTGATGCATTCAGCATGGCTGACTGCGCGGCCGCGCCGGCGTTGTTCTACGCGAACCTGGTGATGCCCTTCGCCGAAACGCACAAGAACGCGGCGGCGTACCTGCGTCGGCTGATGGAACGCCCGTCTTTCGCCAGAGTGGTCAGGGAAGCGCAGCCCTACTTCGCGCTCTTCCCCCGTTAAGGCGAATCCTTCCTACGAAGATGCGAACCGCATCAGCGTCTGCGCGTAGGCCGGCGCCGTCGGCTCGTGCATGAAATACACGTAAATTTCGCGCCATGATGTGGCCTCGAGCTTGCTCGCCCATTGCCGGAGATCGTCGTCCGAGTAGGTTTCGAGTCGAAGGCGGACATAGCCCCAGGGAGACGTCTCCACCAGCGGCGGCGGAGCGTTGTCTTCGCGCTCGGAAAGGCACAGCGCCGCTCCGGCGCTCTTGAGCGCGTTGTAGACATCGTCGGCAAACCAGGTGTCGTTACGAAATTCGAACGCGGCGCCATGTCCCTCGGGGAGCAGGCTCAGAAACTCGGTGAGGCGCGGCAGATCTTTTTTCAGGTTCGGCGGCAGCTGGAACAGCACCGCGCCGCGCTTGGCGGCAAGTGACGCGAGGTTCCGGTAAAGAAATGCCAGCGGCTCAGCCGACTCCGCTTTGATCCGAGCCATGTGAGTGATCCGGCGCGACGCCTTGATCGCGAACCGGAAGCCCTCGGGCGTCGATGCGGCCCAGCTCTCGAGCACGGACACCTTGGGCATTCGATAGAAGGTATTGTTGATCTCGACCGTGGGCAGCCGCTCGGCGTAAAAGCTCAGCATTTCCTCCGGCTTGAGCTTCTCCGGATAGAAGTTTCCCTTCCATTCCTTGAAGGAATAGCCGCTTGCACCTGCCAGGAGCCTCGAAGTCACGTGTCTGGTCCTCCCTTTGTCGCTACTGACGTTCGCATGACCGGGTGACGCGGCAGGCGAAACATTTTAGCGGACGCTGTCCATCAATTTGTATTCATAAACTTCAATACAATTGCAACATGGCGAAAAGCAACCTGACCGAATACTCCGCCAAGCGGACCTTTACGGCCACGCCCGAACCGGCGCCGGCGGTGCCGGTGACCGGCAGCGGGCCGCTATTGTTCGTCGTCCAGCAACACGCCGCCCGGCAACTGCACTACGACTTTCGCCTCGAATGCGAAGGCGTCCTCAAATCCTGGGCGGTTCCCAGGGGTCCGGCGCTCGATCCTGGCGAAAAGCGCCTCGCCGTGCAGACCGAGGATCACCCTTACGACTATGCCTCGTTCGAAGGCGTGATTCCACCCGGACAATACGGCGCGGGCGAAGTGATCGTCTGGGATTGCGGCGTCTATTCGCCCGACGAAGGCGGCGCGACCTGGTTTCACGACCGCGGGCAGGCCGAGCATGAGGTCATGGACGGCTTGGAGAAAGGCAAGTTGAGCTTCCTCTTGCGCGGCGAGAAGCTGAAAGGCTCCTTCGCCTTGGTGCGCACCAAGGACAGGAAGCAGTGGCTCCTCATCAAGCACAAGGACCGGTTCGCTGCGGCCATGGATGTCACCGCGCAGAACCGCTCGGTTCTCTCCGGAGTGGCGGTCCAGGACCTCAAGGTCGTCCCCGCGCACCGGATTCCCGCCTCGCAGCTCGTACCCTCGGGCGAGATCGAGCCGATGCCATCCACGCTCGCTCCGATGCTCGCCGAGGCCGGCGACACCTGCTTCAATCGCGCGGACTGGATGTGGGAGCCCAAGCTCGACGGCTATCGCGTGCTGGCTTTCATCGACGAGCAAGGGGTGAAGCTTCGTTCGCGCCGAGGACTCGAGCTCTCGGCCACGTTCCCGGGGCTTGCTGCGGAACTCGGCAAGCAGGACGCCAGAGGCATGATTCTGGACGGCGAGCTGGTGGCGTTCGACGCGAGCATCAAGCCGTCCTTCGCGGCGCTCCAGGATCGCGCCCAGTTAAAGACCGAGCGCGAGATCGCCGCCGCCGACCAGAATGTGCCGGTGGTCTTCTTCTGCTTCGACCTGCTCTATTTCGCCGGAATCGATTTGCGAAAGGCGTGTTACAGGGATCGGCGGCGCTATCTTGCCCAATGCCTGCTGCCTTCACCACGGGTGCAGCTCGTGCACACATCGGAAGACGGGCCGGCGTTGCAGGCCGCGGCCATCGCCAACGGCTTCGAGGGCGTGGTCGGCAAGCGCAAGGAAAGCCGATACGAGAGCGGCCGGCGCTCGGCGTCGTGGGTGAAGGTCAAGCCCACGCAGAGCGCGGATTTTGTTGTCGGCGGCTACACCCGGGGGAAGGGCTCGCGCGCTCCGCTCGGCGCTCTCCTCGTCGGCTACTGGGATGGCGGCAAACCGAAGGGCAAACTCCGTTACGCCTCGCATGTCGGCTCCGGCCTCGACCAGCGCACGCTCGCACAAGTGAAGGAGCGGTTGGACCGGCTGCAAAGAAAGAGCTGCCCTTTCGCCGAAGAGCCGGAGCCCAATGCTCCGACGACCTGGGTCGAGCCTGAAACCGTCGCCGAAGTGAGGTTCCAGAGCTGGACCGAGGACGGCGCCTTGCGTGCGCCGGTTTTCCTTCGGTTGCGCGATGACGTCGATCCGAAGTCGGTGCGGCGCGCCGAGCCGGGAAGGACGCCAGAAGCGGTCTCCGTTGCCAACTTTGGCAACCTGGCAGCCGGCGGCGCGGTCGACGAAGTCATGGCCCAGCTCGAAAACATGAAACCCGCGTTCACGATTGCGGTGGGACCGCATCGGATCCGCCTCACGCACCTCGATCGGGTCTACTGGCCGGCGAATCCGGCGCTCCAACAGCCGGCGCTGACCAAGCGCGACCTGCTGCGCTACTTCGCGCAGGTCTCGCCCTTGATCCTGCCGCACCTGGCCGATCGCCCGCTTACCATGATCCGCATGCCCGACGGGATCCGCGGGCAGCGATTCTTCCAGAAGCACTGGGAGCAGGAGCGCCCCGGTTTCGTCGAGACCATCACGGTGTTCTCGGGTCACAAGGATGAGATCCACGAGTATCTCCTGTGCAACAACCTGCCGACGCTGTTGTGGCTGGCGCAGTCGGGGACGCTCGAGTTTCACGTCTGGCATTCGCGCGCGAAGCCCGGGCCCGACACCCACGTGAAGAGCACCGACTACGCCACTTCTCTCGCCACGCTGGAGGGCTCGATACTCAACTATCCCGACTACGTGTTGTTCGACATCGATCCCTACATCTATTCGGGCAAGGAAGCGCCCGGCGGGGAACCCGAGCTCAACACGGTCGCGTTCGAGAAGGGCAAGCAAGTCGCGTTCTGGCTGCGCGAGCTCCTGCTGAGCATGTCGCTCGAGCCCATCGTCAAGACCTCGGGCAAGACCGGCCTGCACGTCTTCGTCCCGATCCGGCGCACCATCGATTTCGACGCCGCTCGGCACGTGTCCGAGCTCGTCGGGCGCCATTTGATGCGCCTCCACCCCAAGGACATCACCCTGGAGTGGAGTATTCCCAAGCGGACAGGCAAAATCTTCATGGATTACAATATGAACGTACGCGGCAAGACGCTGAACGTCGCCTACTCGCCGAGAGGCGAGCTTGGGGGCCCGGTGTCGATGCCGTTGACGTGGGAAGAGCTCGCAGGCGCGCACCCGCTCGATTTCAGAATCACCAACGCGGCGCAGCGCCTCTTAGAGACCGGTGATCGCTGGCGCGACGCGCTGGACCGCAAGCAGAGCCTTGAGAGCGCACTGAAGCGCGCCAAGGCCTGAACAACGTGGGAGGCAGGACATGACTGCACGATCGATAGCATCGCTGACGGTTTCGTTCGGGCTGGTGTCGATTCCGGTGAAGCTTTATTCGGCCACCGAGGCGAGCCGCACGATCTCCTTCAACCTGCTGCACAAGGGCTGCGGGTCGCGCCTGAAACAGCAGTACCTCTGCATCAAGGAGGAAGTCCCGGTCGCGCGCGAGGACATGGTCAAAGGCTATGAATTCGCCAAGGACCAATACGTGATGTTCACGCCCGAGGAGCTGAAGGCGATGGAGGAGGTCGGCACGCACACGGCCGAGATCACCGAATTCGTGCCGATCGAAGCGGTCGACCCGGTTTACTTCGACAAGGCGTACTACCTTGCCCCCGACAAGGGCGGCGCCAAGCCTTTCGCGCTGCTCGCAAGCGCGTTGCGCGAATCGAAGCGCTGCGCGCTCGGGCGCTGGGCCGCCCGCGGCAAGCAGTACATCGTGATGATCCGTCCCGTCGAGGAGGGCCTGGTTATGCAGCAGCTCCTCTACGCCGGCGAGGTGAGGTCGATGAAGGAGATCGAGATCCCGAAGACCGAGGTGAAGGCGGCCGAGCTCAAGCTCGCGAAGATGCTGATCGAGCAGCAGGCCTCTGACGTCTTCGATCCCGCCGTATACACCGACGAGGTGGGCGCGCGCATCGAGGCCGCGGTGCAGAAGAAGGTAGAAGGCCAGGAGATCACCCTCGCCGAGGCGCCCGAGGGTGGAGGCGCGCAGGTCATCGACCTCATGGAAGCGCTGCGCGCCAGCCTCGAGAAGAAGGCTGCGGCACCCTCCAAGGCGCGCGAGCCGCAAGCTGAAGCGCGCAAGGCGCCCAAGCGGGCGCAGGAGCCTCCCGCCGCGGCGCCGCCGGCGGCGCGCAAGCGTGTCAAAGCCAAGGCCTAGCACGCAAAGCAGCGCTTTGATGCACCCGTACGGCGTCGGTGACGTCGAGAAGCTGCTTGGCCTGCCGCGCAGCACGATTCGAGCATTGATCGCTGCCGAATTCGTGTCGCCCGCTCGCGGGCCCCGCAACGCGTGGCTGTTTTCGTTCCAAGACCTGATCGTGCTGCGCACCGCGCAGGCACTTGCCGATGCGAAGGTGCCGCAAAGGCGCATCACCAAATCCCTGAGAGACCTTCGCCGTCATCTTCCCGATGCCATGCCGCTCTCGGGCTTGAGCATCTGCGCGGTGGCCGACCGCGTCGTCATCCGTGAGCGCGGCAGTCACTGGCAGGCGGAATCCGGGCAGTACCTGCTCGAGTTCGAGGGCGATCCGGCAGACGGCTCCTTGAGCGTGATCGAAAAGAAAACGGTGTCCGACAGGCCGGGCGGCGCGGCGGAGTGGTTTGAAAGGGCCATGGCACTGGAGCCGGAGAATCGCGAAGCTGCGCTACGGGCGTACCAGCAAGCCATCTCCGTCGATCCGGCGTTTCTAAATGCCTATATAAACCTGGGACGGCTTCTGCACGAAGCCCGCCGCTACGCGAAGGCCGAGCAAGTCTATCGCGAGGCGATGAGAACCGGTGGCAGCAGCCCAGTGCTGCTCTACAACCTGGGCGTGCTGCTCGATGACATGGATCGCAAGACGCAGGCGATGGAAGCGTACGAGGCGGCGCTTGCCGCCGATCCAAGCATGGCCGAATGCCACTACAACCTGGCGCTGCTGTGCGAAAAACTCGAGAAGCCGAAGGACGCGATCCGGCACATGGCGCGGTATCGCGCATTGATCGGGCCCCGATCGAAGTAAAACGCGTTCAACCCGGCCTGGCGGGCCGCGCAGATTGAACATATCTACGAGCGAATCGCCAAGAGCGGTACTTAGAGATGCGCTGCGGCGATCTTCTTTACTCTTGGACTATCTCAGCCGATATTTTTGAGGTTTTGAGGAAGTTCGTTCCATTATTTTTCTTGCTTCCAGATCCAGTTTGACGGTCTCTGCATACCAACTTATGTTGTCTGAAAATTTGCCCTTCAGGCTTTTGTTGACCTGACTGAGGAGCTCTGTATGAGTTAGCTCCTTATTTCGCAGAGCTCCCAAGAGAGCCTGCTTGATTGTTTCATACTTATGCTTGCTGATATTTCTTCCACTTTTGCCCAATGGGTGTTTGGTGAGTATTTTTTCTTCGGTCACTTTCTCCTCCATGAATTAGCCTTTCTTTACGGTGATGCGCGGGATCACCAGTTCGATCCAATCCGCCAACGCCCCCGACATTTCGGCCATGACTTCCGCATCCTTGCGCCCCGTGCGCGCAGGCACGTGAAACGAATGATCGGCATCCTGGAAGAGCTTGAGTGTTGCGCGCGTCCCGAGCTGTCCGACCAGCGTTTGCAGCAGCGGCAAGTCCGCGAGCTGATCGCGCGATCCTTGCAGGAACAGCATCGGGATCTGCACGTCGAAGAGGTGCGCTCCGCGCTCGTCCGAGGGGCGCCCGGCGGGATGGAGCGGGAATCCGAGGAACACCAGGCCGCGGACTCCGGACAACGGCGATGCGGCTTGCGCCTGTGAGGTCATGCGGCCGCCAAACGATTTCCCGCCCGCGAAAAGGGCAAGGTCCGGTGCCAGACGAGACGCTTCCACCACTGCTGCGCGGACCGTGGCCTGGGCAAGCTTAGGAGTGTCCGGCCGCTTCGACCCCTGCTCCATGTAGGGAAACTGATAGCGGAGCGTGGCGATGCCGCGCTCCGCGAGTTCGTTCGCGAGTGCCCCTATGAAAGGGTGCGCCATACCCGCGCCTGCACCGTGCGCCATGACGTAGCAAGCGCGTGCCCCGCGCGGTGCTTGCAGCAAACCGGAGACGCGATGCGTGTCGTCCACGGTTATCGTCGCAGGCTGCGGACCCTCATCCGTCGATTGCGCGGCCCGACAGCTCAAACAAAGACCAGTTTCTTGAATCCGCCGTAGATCAGGCGCTTGCCGTCGAAAGGCATCGACTTCGGATCCATCATGTCGGCCAGCCGCGGGTCCTTCATGACCTTGGCGTTGACTCGATCGCGATGCGCGCGTGACGTGTACACGATGTACGAAAAGACCACGGTTTCGCCCGGCTTGAGCTTGACGCTCCGTGGGAACGACGTGAGCTTGCCGACCTTCACGTCGTCGCTGATCCACTCCTTGTATTCGAGGGCGCCATATTCCTTCCACACTTTTCCTGCCTTCTGGGCCATGCGCCGATAGGCCGCCAGGTTCTTCCGCGGTACCGGTACAACAAAGCCATCAACGTAGCTCATAACGCCTCCAGGTTTGTCGGGGTTCTACAGCAACTGCACGGTTGACGCGTGTATCCGCTCATGTTTCAGCGACGCTTTTCAGGTTGGCAAGTCCGGTCTCGAAATCGTTGCCGATCATCTTGTCCATGCTGACGAACACGCCCATGACTTTCGCAATGTAGGCGCTGGGGCCATACATGGTCCAGGTGACGTTGGTGGAATCGCCTTTGGGCTCGAGCGTAAATTCAGCGGTGCTATGGCCTTCGATCGGTTTGACGAAATCCAGCTTTATCGTAATCTTGGATGGTGGCGACGTATCGACGATCTCCATGCGCCCCTCGCCGACCTTGCTGTTCCCTTGCCACGCATACGCCGCACCCTTGCCGGCTGCCGCGCCGCTGTAGGTTCTCTTCATTTCGGGATCCATTTTCTCCCATGGCGACCAGGAACCCCAACGATGGAGGTCGTCGATGAGCGGAAAGATCTTCTCCGGCGGCGCTTTGATGCTCGTCGTACGTTGGACACGGAAGTCGTCAGGCATGGTCATCGCATAGCCGAGAATCGCGGCAATTGCGACAACGACAACGATTGCAATGGTCTTTAACAAAGATTCCTCCGATGCGATGTTGAAATTATGGTGTGCCGGAGGTTGGAAGTCCTCAAGCGCCTTTGATCATCAGCCAGATGATGGCCAGCATGAGGGCGATGGTGGCGAGCCCGCCTACGCTGAAGAAGATGGTTCGCCAAGGCTGCTTCCCCGCCAGATAGAAGATGGAGTGCAGGAGCCGCGCGCCGGTGAAGATTCCAAATATGACCGTCGCCGTTCCGGCGCTGCCGCCGGCGAGCACGAAGACCAGGCCCAGGAAAAGGAAAGGGTAAATGCTGGCCTGGGCGTTGTCATGGGCGCGAAGCACGCGGGCGACCGTGGGCGGATCGATCTCCGCGAGCGACGCTCCAAACCTGACGGCGTCCTCCTCGTTGATCGCAATCTTGGTCTTGGCGCGCGCCGCGCCACTGTAGCCCCACAGGAAAAGCAGGTTGATGCAGAGCACCAGACAAGTGATCGCGTAGACAAGGAAGGCGGGATTGCTCAGCCAATTGTTCATGCGTGCTCCCTTACCAGGATCATTTGCTCGCCATGCCGCCGTTGACCATCCACGGTGTGCCGAAGCGATCGACCAGCATGCCGAAAGCTTCGGCCCAGAAAGTCTTGGCAATCGGCATGGTTATCTGGCCGCCTTCGGCCAAAGCCGCGAACATCCGATTCGCCTCGGCGACCGTCGGGTAGATCAGCGACAGCGAGAACCCTTTCATCCCCTCGTAGGGCTGGCCGGCCATCGCGTCGGACGCCATCAGGAGGCGGCCGCCGTTGAGCTCGAGGCGCGCGTGCAGGATCCGATTCCGATTGGCGCTGCCGGGAGGCATTTGCGCCGCCATGGGGGAATCCCCGTGAGTCATCAGATCGAGCTTGCCGCCTAGCGTGCGCTCGTAGAAGCGCATTGCGTCGGCGCAGTTGCTGTCGAAAAACAGGTAGGTATCGAGTTGCAGCATGGCGAATCCTTTCAATACGTTGTTGGAAGTTGCAGTCTTCGTCTTGTATTTATCATCGCGGGACCGCGACGCCCTCCGCAGCGATCAGGGAAGTGACGCCGGGCTAATTAACGCTTCGCGTTCTTGGCCATCTGTGCGCCCATGCGCTCCTCTTGCTCCCGGAGCTCGGGAGTGAACTCGGCGCCGAAATCCGACGCCTCGAACACCTGTCGAATTTCGATCTCGGCGTCTCCCTCGAGCGGATTCGGGCAGCGCTTGACCCATTCGATCGCCTCCTCCAACGACTTCACCTGAAACATCCAGAAGCCGGCGATCAACTCCTTGGTCTCGGTGAAGGGCCCATCGATCACCGTGCGCTTCGCTCCGGAAAACTTTACCCGCGCGCCCTTCGAGCTCGGTTGGAGCCCCTCCCCCGCGAGCATCACGCCCGCTTTCACCAGTTCTTCGTTGTACTTCCCCATCTCGGTAAGAAGCTTCTCACTGGGGAGAACGCCCGCTTCCGTGTTCTTGTCGGCCTTGAGCAGAATCATGAATCGCATGGTCACATCTCCATTGGCTTTAGGGTTGGAGCGACGCGGCAAGGGTCGTCTCGGCCACTTTAACCTCGGCTCTACTCACTAGTCGAACGAGGAACAATGGGATCGACAGCCTCGGCTCTTTTTTGTGTGGAAATGTCTGCCCACTGGCAATGCTTCCACTTTCCACCGGCGCGGGCAAGGCCACGAACAGGTGGCGCAGGGAAAGCGGACAATCCCATGCTTTCCTGGCCCGTTTCTGGTATCACTACCGGTCTTCGTCTCCGTCAACTCAGCGCGAGAAAAATGTACCAGGGGGTCATTTACGCACTGCTGGCTGCGGCATTGTTTGGCGCCAGCACGCCGCTCGCGAAAGAGCTGCTTGGCGATATGCATCCGATCACACTGGCAGGATTGCTGTACGCGGGATCAGGTGCAGGTCTCGCGATTGTGCAGTTGGTTCGCGTCTTCGTTATCCGAAGAGCGGCTCCGGTGGTGTGGCCATCGCGCCGCGAATGGGCGTGGCTTGGCGCTGCCATTGTGTTTGGCGGCATCTTGGGCCCCATCCTGTTGATGTCGGGTCTGGTGACCACTGCCGCATCGACGGCATCCTTGCTTCTCACTCTCGAATCGGCGCTCACGGCAGGACTCGCATGGTTCGTCTTTCGCGAGAATTTCGACTGGCGGATCGCGTTGGGCATGGCGGCAATTGTCGCGGGAAGTATCGTGCTTTCCATCGGGCCCGGAGGATGGGGCGGAATATCGGCTGGCGCGCTGCTCGTGAGCGCAGCGTGTCTTTGCTGGGCGATCGACAACAATCTGACCCGCAAAGTCTCAGCCAACGATCCGATCCTGATCGCCGGGCTGAAGGGCGTCGTCGCCGGCGTCGTCAACCTCTGCCTCGCGCTGAGCTTGGGGTACGCCACGCCTCGCCTTGGATCGATCGCGGCGGCCGCGGCCGTTGGATTCCTTGGTTACGGTCTGAGCCTCGTCCTATTCGTCCTGGCGCTCAGAAACCTGGGAACAGCCAGGACGAGCGCTTACTTTGGCCTCGCTCCGTTTTTTGGAGGCATTCTGGCGGTAACGTTTTTTGGCGACGCGCTCACGGTCCAGCTATGTATCGCCGCGGCGCTCATGGCGCTCGGTCTGTGGTTGCATCTGAGCGAAAAGCACGTCCACGAGCATGTCCACGAAGCCATCGAGCACATGCATTCTCATCGGCATGACGAGCACCACCAGCATGCCCACACATTTGAGTGGGATGGCACCGAACCGCATACGCACCCGCACTTGCACGAAGCCACCGTGCACCGGCACGCTCATTTCCCGGACATTCATCACCGGCATCCGCATGGATGAAACTGCCGCGTCGGGGATCAGTTAGGATTGGTCGAACGAGAAGGCCGCATTGGCCACATCTTGTATACGGCCGCCGCGACGATGCCGAAGACGAGGTGCGTGGCGGCAGTGATCCAGCCGCGCGCCACGGTGAACCACGGAAAGACGAACGTAAAGCCATACATATTGATTGCGTACAGGGACAGACCGAACGCCGCGCCGGCGAGGAGTGACAGCGGCGTACCGATGCGCGATATGAATACTGACAGGGCCAAGGCGTATGCGATCGATAGCCCAAAGTGAACGAGTGTTGCGATCAACATCACCGACCCATCAAATGTCGCGGGTGGCGGCAACACCTCGCGCCCCATGACAATGGCAGCGGCGAGGCGCGCATTCCGGAACAAAATCGCCGGCAGCGGCTCCGACGAAACCCGCCACAAAGCGATCTGGGCAAGGGTCGCGACAACGCCGGCGGCGATCCCCGCGAGCGCCGCGCTACGCCAGTGGATGCGTGGCATATCGTTCTTTGACGGTTTGGGTCGGATCCCAGCGGCTGACGAAGCGGAGGTTAGGGATCGGCGGAAAGCGTCGCGATAATGGGACACGATCGAGGTCGTTTCCCTTTGCGGCATGCTTCTATCATGTTTTTGAGGAGCCGATGCATTCGATTGAGGGACGCGAGCCGACTTTCGATGAGCGCGAGCTTGTGCTCGGCGAGCGCCCGCGTTTCGCCGCAATTCTGCCCATCCTCTAGGCGGAGGAGGGCTCTTATTTCTTCCAACGTGAATCCTAGCTGCTGCGCACGCTTGATGAACCGTACGCGCTTTACCGACGGAGGCGCATAGCGGCGGTGCCCGCCTTGCGGCTTGTCAGGCTTGTCGAGCAGGCCGCGCCTTTGGTAGTAACGGATTGTTTCGACGTTCACCCCGGCATCATGGGCCAAGGCCCCTATGGAAAGTTCTGACACGTCAGTTCGCATTGCCACGAATATCCTCGCCTGGAGTGGTTTGGGACCTTGACTCTGTACCATGGTACGGGTTTTATCATTTGCATGGTCAATGATCGGAGTAGCGGACAAAGGTGCCTTCGCTCAGCAGCAGATCTTCGCTCATCGCAGGCTCGTTGGCCGCTGTCGGCGCTTCGTTGTGTTGCGTTGCACCGCTAGTCTTATTGTCGCTTGGGATTGGCGGCGCGTGGATTGCTAACCTCACCGCTCTGGAACCCTATCGACCCGCGCTGATCGGAGTCACACTTTTGTTCCTCGCGCTTGCGTTTCGAAAGCTCTATCTGGTGCCGCAGACGTGTGTGCCGGACGCGCCCTGCGCCGACACGTCCGTCATCGCGCGCCAACGCGTTATTTTCTGGATGGTTGCTTTGCTGTTGCTTGCTTTGCTGGCCGTTCCATGGGTTGCGCAGTTCTTTCTCTGAAGAAAGGATCGTCATGCATAGAATTCTCGCCGCCGCGGTAGTTGCATTTTTCGCGGGCGCGGCATTTGCCGGTGTACCGAAAACAGCCACGCTCGATGTGCAGAATATGTACTGCGAGCTGTGTCCGATCACTGTGAAAAAATCTCTTGAAGGTGTGGCCGGAGTCACCGAGGCCAAGATCGATTTTGCACATAAGACAGCGACGGTGACATTCGACCCAGACAAGGTAACGCCCGCGGTGTTGATCAAGGCCACCGCCAACGCAGGCTACCCTTCGTCGTTGCGCAAGTGAGATTCGATGGGTGCGATTGATGCCGACTCGGTCATCACCTGCCCGCAGTGCGCCTTCGCGAAACGCGAGACGATGCCCACGGACGCGTGCCAGTTCTACTACGAGTGCGACGGATGCAAAGCGTTGCTTCGTCCCAAGCCGGGAGACTGCTGCGTGTTTTGCTCGTTCGGGTCGGTGAGGTGCCCGCCGATGCAGATGAAAGGTACCCGTAGCTCGCACCCCGGTTGCAAACCGACGTAGTGCGTCGTATGATCTCTCCAGGGGGAACGCAGGACCCCCGGGATCGATTCCCTCCAAGACGGTGCCCCGTCCAATTCCTGCAAACGTTACGCGTCGAGCGTGGGCACCCATGTATCCGTTCCCCACAGCATCGGTTTCACGTCTTCAACACCGGGGCGGCGCGGACGCATCCATCATCTCGTCTTGGAGGCTTACACCATGCGCTACCGTCTTAGACCAATCTTCTGCCGGCCCTGGCTGTTGAACGGGATCACGCCGCGTCTCATCGAGAGCCACTATGAAAACAACTACGGCGGCGCGCTCAACCGCCTGAACGCGATCACCGAAAAGCTCGAGTCGCTCGATTTCAGCAGCACGCCCGGCTATGTCATCAATGGACTCAAGCGCGAGGAGCTGATTGCGCTCAATTCCACCCTCCTGCACGAGCTCTACTTCGCAAGCCTCGGCGGAGACGGAAGGAAGCCGACCGAATTGCTTGCCGCGGCGCTCGCCCGTGATTTCGGGTCGGTCGAGCGCTGGCGCAGCGAGTTCGTCGCGATGGGAAACGCGCTGGGAGGCGGCTCCGGCTGGGTCTTGCTGGTCTATGTGCCGCGCGACGGACGCCTGATCAACCAGAATGCCAGCGACCACTCCCAGACGCTCGCCAGCGGCGTACCGATCCTTGCGCTCGACATGTACGAGCACGCGTATCACCTCGACTTCGGTGCCAATGCCTCGGCTTATGTCGATGCGTTCATGCGCAACATCGACTGGAACGCGGTGCAGGGGCGTTACGAGGACGCGATCAAGATAGCGCCTCCGAGGCCGCTCGAGCAGAAAGAGTATGGCGATTTACCCTCTGTAGGAGTCGAGGAGGTGAAGGCGATGCTCGACTCGGGAACGCCGGTGCAGATCGTCGACGCTCGCCCGCCGCACTACTTCACCCGGAGCCAGGACATCATGGCTGGCGCGGTCTGGCACAATCCGGAACGCCTCGATGAATGGATCGGCGAGCTTTCCAAGGCCGAGCCGGTGGTCGTTTTCTGCGCCTACGGCTTTCATGTGGGATGCACAACCGCAGCGGAGCTGCGCAAGGCCGGATTCGACGCGCGTTACATGGCAGGCGGTCACTCCGCGTGGAAGGCGATCAAGGGACCGGTCAAGTTTCACGATGTTCCCAAGGGACTGGAGGCCGCATGAATACACCCGGATTGACTACACTGCTGGTGGCCGCGGCGTTGCCGGTAGCCGCCGAAACGATCACCTTCGACACGGATTCCGTCGGCGCCCTTCCCGCGGGGTGGGTCGCCGGCGTGACGGGCCGCGGCGCTCCGAAATGGGCCATCGAAAAGGACGGCATGGCGCCGAGCGCACCCAACGTCCTCAAGCAATCGGGCAGCGGCGCGTTTCCGTGGTGTGTGAAGAAAGACGTTTCACTGACCGACGGCACGGTCGAGGTCAAGTTCAAGCCGATTTCCGGAAAGGAGGATGCCGCGGGCGGCCTGGTGTGGCGCTGGAAGGATGGCGACAACTACTACGTCGCCCGGGCGAACGCGCTCGAGGACAATGTGTCGCTGTACTACACGCAAAACGGCCGCAGGAACACCATCAAATACGTCGATGCTCCCGTGGCGAAGAATCAGGGGCACAGCTTGCGCGTCGAATTTATCGGCAAGCGGATAAAGGTCGCGCTGGATGGAAAGGTGTACATCGAGTTGGACGATGGGCACATTGTCGGCTCAGGCGGCGTTGGAGTCTGGACCAAGGCCGACAGCGTGACGTCGTTTGATGATTTCAGTTACGGTAGCGCGGCCAAGCCGTGAAGCCTGCATTGGATGCAGGATGTCGGTGACGCGTGCTACGGTTCTTACGGAGAGCCCATGAAGCGATTCTCGATATCCTGCATTGGAACTTTCGCGCTGCTCTGTATTGCGAGCGCATTCGCGGCTGACATGCCCTACACCGGCCAGCAGAGCCGGATGATCAAGGCGCTCACCGACCAGGAGATAGCGGACTATGTGGAAGGTCGCGGCATGGGCAGCTCGAAAGCAGCCGAGTTGAACCATTATCCCGGACCGGCGCATGTCATTGCCGATTCGTCCCGGCTCGGGCTCACCGACAAGCAGAAGACCGAGACGCAGTCGGTGTTCAATGCGATGAGCGTCGCGGCCAAACGCTCCGGTGCGGCGATCGTCGCCAAGGAAGCGGAACTGGATCCTCTCTACGCGAGCGGTCAGGCGGCGCCGGGCCCCATCAAGCAACTGCTCACCGAGCTCGCGCGTTTGCAAGCCGAGTTCCGCTACGCCCATTTGAGCGCGCATCTCGCGATGCGCACCATTCTGACGCCGGAACAAATTGCGACGTATGACGAGATGCGCGGCTATACGGCCACGGCGCCAGGCTCATCGCCTTCGACGGAGGCTGCGCCCAGTCATCAGCATAGGCAGCATTGACACGCTCGTCGCATTGGATCGGCGGCTGCGCTGCGAGGTACTCAAACCTTGATACGATTCAGACGCAAGGCGTTGGTCACCACGGAGACCGAGCTCAGCGCCATGGCAGCACCGGCAAAGATCGGCGATAGCAACAAGCCGAAAGCCGGGTAGAGCACGCCGGCGGCAACGGGGATGCCGAGCGCGTTGTAACCGAAGGCAAACGCCAAATTTTGGCGGATGTTGCGCATAGTGGCGCGCGACAGTACGGTGGCGCGCGCGATGCCCCTCAGGTCGCCCTTGACCAGGGTTATGCCCGCGCTCTCCATCGCAATATCGGTGCCGGTACCCATGGCAATGCCGACGTCGGCTTGCGCCAACGCCGGCGCATCGTTGATACCATCGCCCGCCATGGCGACCTTGCGCCCTTGGGCCTGCAAACGCTTCACGTGACCCGCCTTGTCCTCAGGCAGCACTTCGGCCAGCACCTCGTCGATGCCTAGTTGCCGGGCGACGGCTTGAGCGGTGCTGCGCGAATCTCCCGTGAGCATCACGAGGCGCACATCCGTGCGCTTGAGCGCCGCAATCGCCTCCGGCGTGCTTTCCTTGATCGGATCGGCTACGGCCGCAATTCCTGATGCCGCACCGTCAATAGCGAAGAACACCACCGTCTTGGCGTCCTTGCCCCAAGCTTCCGCGCGTTCTTCCCAGCGCCGGGCGTCAACGCCGCGCTGGGCAAGGAATCCGCGGCTTCCCACCAGCACGCGCTTGCCATCGACTTCGGCCAGTACGCCTAGACCGTTTACGGCCTCGAATGCCGTAGCCGTTCCCGGTGTCAGGCCGCGCGCTTTGGCGCCCTCCGCGATCGCCAGCCCTATCGGGTGCTCGGAAAGCTGTTCCACGCCCGCTACCAGCGCGAGCGCTTCATTCTCTGAAATGCCTTCGGCGACGAAATCGGTCAGCGCGGGATGACCGAGCGTCAACGTGCCGGTTTTGTCGATCACCAGGATGTCGATGTCACGCATGCGTTCGATCGCCTCGGCGTTGCGGAACAGAATGCCTGCGCGCGCGCCTTGCCCCATGGCGACGGTCATCGAGATGGGCGTGGCGAGACCCACGGCACAAGGACAGGCGATGATCAAGACCGCAATCGCGTTGAGAAATGCGTACCCGAATTTCGGCTCGGGACCGACGAACCACCATGCAAGCGCCGTCACGACGGCGATGACCACGACGATTTGGACGAAGTATGCCGCGATGGTATCGGCGAGGCGCTGGATCGGCGCCCGTGTGCGCTGCGCTTCGCCCACCATGTGAACGATACGTGCCAGTAGTGTGTCCGCGCCCACGCGCTCGGCGCGGATGAGCAACGAGCCATTGCCGTTCACGGTTGCGCCGGTGACCTTGCTGCCCGCGGCCTTCGCCACCGGCACGGGCTCGCCGGTGATCATGGATTCGTCCACCCTGCTCGCGCCCTCGAGCACGGTGCCGTCGACGGGCACCTTCTCTCCCGGCTTGACGCGCAGACGGTCACCGACGGCCACCGTGTCGAGCGGCACCTCTTCCTCCACGCCGTCGTCGCGAAGGCGCCAGGCGAGGTTGGGTGCGAGTTCCAGCAAGTGTTGAATCGCCTGACCGGTTTTGCCCATCGCGCGCAACTGCAGCACGTCGCCAAGCATTACCAGCGTCACGATCACTGCAGCCGCCTCGAAATAAGTGCCCACCGCGCCATCGTGCTCGCGAAACTCCTGCGGAAACAACCCGGGGAATAGCACGGCGGCGAGGCTGAACACATAGGCAAGCCCGACCCCGAGCCCAATCAGCGTATACATATTGAGCGCGCGATGCACCAGCGAAAACCAGAATTTGCGCAGAATCGGCCACCCGACCCACAGCACGACCGGCGTGCCCAGCACCAACTCGATCCAGCCGCGCGGCCGTGGCTGAAGTCCGAACAGATCACGGATGCCGATCATCGGCGACATCGCGAGCACCACCAGCGGGATGGATAGCGCGACACCGATCCAAAGCCGGCGCGTGAGATCGCGCAACTCGGAGTCGTCCGCCGGGCCTGCGCCTGTTCCGGCGATCGGCACCAGCGCCATGCCGCAGATTGGGCAATCGCCCGGCGCATCGCGGACGATTTCCGGGTGCATCGGGCAGGTGTAGACCGCCCCTGGCGCCACCGGGCTCGCGACGGCAGGCTTTGCACGGACGGAATCTGGAGCCGGTGCGCTTTGAGCGTGGGAATGCGCGTGTTCAGACGGTTGGGTGCCATTAGCATGTAGCGCACCAAGATATGCGGCCGGATTTGCGTCGAATTTCCTCTTGCAACCGGTGGAGCAAAAGTAATAGTTAGCGCCCTCGAACACGCTGCTGCCTGCCGCGGTTCGCTCGTCGACCTGCATGCCACATACCGGATCAGTTGCCATCGCCTTACCTCGATATCTCTATGGTTTCACCCTGTCGCACCGTGCCACTTCCAATTGCGGATTTCCGGCATGTCTTCGCCATGCTTTCGGATGTAGTGCTTATGCTCGATGAGTTTGTGCTGAAGCTGCTGCTTCAGATCGGCCGCCTTGATACTCATTTGCGGCAGGCGATCGACCGCATCCATCACCAAGTGGAAGCGATCGATATCGTTGAGTACGGTCATGTCGAAGGCGGTGGTGATCGTCCCTTCTTCCTTGTAGCCGCGGACGTGCAGGTTCTGGTGATTGGCGCGGCGGTAAGTCAGCCGGTGGATCAACCACGGGTATCCATGAAAGGCAAAGATGATCGGCTTATCTTTGGTGAAGAGTGAGTCGAAATCGGTATCGCTCAATCCGTGCGGGTGCTCGTTGCTCGGCTCCAGCTTCGTAAGGTCGACCACGTTGACCACTCGGATTTTCAGGTCGGGCAGATGCTCACGCATAATGGAAACAGCGGCGAGCGTCTCCAGGGTGGGCACGTCGCCCGCGCAAGCCATTACGACGTCGGGCTCGGAGTGCTGGTCATTGCTGGCCCACCGCCAGACGCCGATGCCCTCGGTGCAGTGCTTGACGGCGGCGTCCATCGTCAGCCATTGCGGCGCCGGGTGTTTGCCCGCAATCACGACATTGACGTAGTGGCGGCTGCGCAGGCAGTGATCCATGACCGACAACAGGCAGTTCGCGTCCGGCGGAAGGTAGACGCGCACAATCTCGGCCTTTTTGTTCATGACGTGGCCGATAAAGCCGGGGTCCTGGTGGGTGAAGCCGTTGTGATCCTGGCGCCAGACATGCGAGGCCAGGAGATAGTTTAACGAGGCGATCTTACGCCGCCACGGCAGCTGCGATGTGACCTTCAGCCACTTGGCGTGCTGGTTGAACATCGAATCGACGATATGGATGAACGCCTCGTAGCAGTTGAAGAGTCCATGTCGCCCGGTCAGCAGGTAGCCCTCGAGCCAGCCCTCGCATTGATGCTCGCTAAGCATTTCCATCACTCGCCCCGTGGGCGCGAGAAATTCGTCGTTCGCCTCGGTCGAGGCGTCCCATTGGCGTTTGGTCACCTCAAAGAGGGCTTCCAGGCCGTTGGAGATAGTCTCGTCAGGGCCAAAGATCCGGAAATTCCGCTGTTCGCTGTTCAGCTTCGTCACATCACGCAGAAAAGGTCCGAGCACATGCGTGTCGCCGATGCCGCGTATCCCCGGCGACGGCACATCGACCGCGTAGTCGCGGAAATTCGGCATCTGCAAATCGCGGAGCAGCACGCCGCCGTTGGCGTGGGGATTTGCGCCCATGCGGCGTTTGCCCTTGGGCGCAAGCTCGGCAAGCTCCGGTTTCAGGCGGCCTTGGCTCTCGAAGAGTTCCTCCGGCCTGTAGCTCCTGAGCCAGTCTTCCAACAGCTTGAGGTGTTCGGGGTGGGTGGCCGGATCGGACAGCGGCACCTGGTGCGAACGGAAGGTACCTTCGACCTGCAGGCCATCGACCCTTTTCGGCCCCGTCCAACCCTTGGGTGAATGGAGGACGATCATCGGCCAGCGCGGACGCGCGACGTTGCCGTGGATACGGGCGTCCTGCTGGATTTTTTTGATCTGCTCCACCGCCGTGTCGAGCGTCGCGGCCATGGCCTCATGCATCAGCTCGGGCTCGTGACCCTCCACGAAGTAGGGCGTCCACCCGTAGCCGCGAAGCAACTGTTCCAATTCCTCGCGAGTAATGCGGGCGAGGACCGTCGGGTTGGCAATCTTGTAGCCGTTGAGATGCAGGATCGGCAATACCGCGCCGTCGGTGGCCGGATCAAGGAACTTATTGGAATGCCATGCCGTGGCAAGCGGACCCGTCTCCGCCTCGCCGTCACCGACGACGCAGGCGACGACGAGATCCGGATTATCGAACACCGCCCCGAACGAATGGCTGAGCGAATAGCCGAGCTCGCCGCCCTCGTGGATCGAGCCGGGGCATTCCGGCGATGCGTGGCTGGGAATGCCTCCTGGAAACGAAAACTGAATAAAGAGCTTCCTGAGCCCGGCCTCATCCTGGCTGATGCCGGGATAGATCTCGCTGTACGTGCCCTCGAGGTAAGTGTTGCTCACGACCGCCGGGCCGCCATGACCGGGGCCGGAGACGTAAATCATGTCGAGGTCGTATTTCTTGATCACCCGGTTCAAGTGCGCGTAGATGAAGTTCTGCCCGGGGGTCGTGCCCCAGTGTCCCAGCAGCATGTGCTTCACATCGGCGAGCTTCAGCGGCCTTTTCAGTAGCGGATTGTCGTAGAGATAGATCTGGCCGACCGACAGATAGTTGGCGGCGCGCCAGTAGGCATCTATCTGGTGGAGCAGCTCCGGCGCGAGCGTATTCGTTTTCACGGGTTGAGTTTCCCGAATTGAGCTGGGTTTGAGGACGCGGGTGACGGACCTCGCCACCATGAATTCTTCGATCTTGGCCGCCGAATAAGCAGATAGGCCGCCGGAATGACGAACATCGAGAGCAGCGGGGCGGTGATCATACCTCCGACCATCGGCGCAGCAATGCGCCGCATGAGCTCCGATCCGGTGCCGCTGCCCCACATGATCGGCAGCAGTCCCGCGATGATCACGGCAACGGTCATTGCGATCGGGCGGACGCGCAGCGCGGCACCTTCGACGATCGCCTGGACAAGATCGGCTCAGCGCTCTGGGCGCATTCGCGTGCCTCAGCACTACCTGTGAGTGCGACGTAGCTTTGCGTGGCTTGCGCTTGATTTTGCGGCACGGCCGGAGTTGCGCCCAAGCGATTGCATGATCCCGCAATCCCGTGTCTCCTGCACAGCCCGACACTGACCACGTAATTCCTTCAGCTGCCGCCCCAGGACCCTGAGTTCGCCAATGCGCTGCGCGACATGGCCGATGTGCTCTTCCAGAAGCGCGTTCACCTCATTGCACTTCTTGCTGGGCACGTCGCGAAACGCGAGCAACGCACGAATCTCTTCATGGGTCATGTCCAGCGACCGGCAATTGCGGATAAACCGCAATCTCTCGACGTGAGACGCCGCATACAGGCGGTAGTTGCCGCCGCTTCGGGACGGCGCGGGTAGCAGACCCTCGCGTTCGTAATACCGCACCGTCTCAACGGGGCAGAGGGTCGCTTTCGCCAAATCGCCAATCTTCATGTTGCCGGTCATCGGGTGCTCCATTTGTCGGGCTGCCCGACGCTTGACTCTATAGTAGCTTCAGGGTTCCTAATATGCAATGTGACCGCAGAAGCCACCCGGAATGTCCGTGCGAGGCTGCCATCACTTTCATTCTGACCAGCCAAATCCAATCGGCTTTCAAAATGCTTTCTCAAGCATAGTTCGTCGACTTGATAGAGCGTCGCAACGCGCGTCCGATGCACGTCCCTGAGGACAAAATTCTGGAGTCAGCAATGGCGCATGACCACAATCACGACGCTTCGAGTCACGGCCTCGGGCATTCTCACGGACCGGCAAATTTCGGACGCGCCTTTGCGATCGGGGTATCCCTAAACCTGGCCTATGTAGTTGTCCAGGTGGTCTACGGTGTCCTCGCCAACTCGCTCGCGCTACTCGCGGACGCCGCGCACAATCTCAGTGACGTTTTGGGCCTTGTGCTCGCTTGGGGCGCCAGCGTATTGGTAACGCGAATGCCTACGCAGCGCTTCACTTACGGGTTGCGTAAAACGTCGATCCTGGCAGCGCTTGCCAATGCCGGTTTCCTGCTGCTGGTAACCGGTGGGATCGCATGGGAGGCTGTGCAACGGTTTCTGCATCCCGCACCGGTTGAGGGAATGACGATCGTGTGGGTGGCCGTTGTTGGGATTGTGATCAATGGCGGTACTGCCCTTCTGTTCTTCTCTGGCCGCAAGCAAGACTTGAACATACGCGGCGCGTTTTTGCATATGGCCGCGGATGCCGTCGTCTCGTTGGGAGTCGTGATTGCCGGGATAGGAATCATCTATACGGGTTGGCTGTGGCTTGACCCATTAGTGAGCTTCGTTATCAGCGGTGTCATCGTGGCCGGCACCTGGAGCCTCTTGCGCGACTCGGTGCGGTTGTCACTTGATGCGGTGCCCGAGGGGATCGATATGAACGAGGTGCGGGCGTACCTCACCGGTTTGGACGGTGTTACGGAAATACACGACCTTCACGTCTGGGCAATGAGCACGACAGAGACCGCGCTCACTGTTCATTTGGTCATGCCGCTTGGCCATCCGGGCGACGCTTTCGTGGCCGAGGTATGCGATCACCTTCGTGACAAATTGCACATCAGCCATGCAACGACGCAGATCGAAACAGACCCGAACCACGCCTGTGCGCTAGCGCCGGATCATGTGGTGTAAGTACAGATGAGTAATTGCTGCGAAGACAAGACTTGCGAGATTAACGCGATGCGGGAACGTCACAGTCGCGTGCTTTGGATCGCGCTCGCCATCAACGCAATCATGTTTGTGGTCGAAGGCTGGGCCGGGCTTTCGGCCCACTCGACCTCGCTTCTGGCGGATGCCCTCGACATGCTCGGCGACGCTCTGGTTTACGGCTTCAGCCTCTTCGTGCTAGCGCGCTCGGCGCGCTGCCAGGCGGGCGCTGCGCTCGCCAAGGGTCCCTTCATGCTCGCCTTTGGGCTCGGCGTGCTGGGAGAAGCCGTTTACAAGGCGTTCCACCCCGTCATGCCTGGTGTGCAGACGATGGCCGTCATCGGCGTGCTGGCCCTTGCCGCTAATCTGGTTTGCTTCTTCCTACTTTATCGTCATCGCGGCGACAACCTCAATATGAGCTCTACCTGGCTTTGCTCGCGCAATGACTTGATCGCCAATGTCGGCGTCCTGCTTGCCGCTGGCGGCAGCTACCTGCTGGCTTCGCGCTGGCCGGACATACTTGTCGGGAGCCTTATTGCGGGCATATTCCTCCGGACCGCGCTCAACGTGTTGCGGCAGTCCATCGAGGCGCTGCGTATAGCATCGGCACCGGCCGGACAAACGATGAAGTCTGTTGCGATTCGGCTGCCTCGAACCAAAAGCTGAAACGCCCAGCACTGGTGTTTCGCATGTACGACCGCCGCGCAACGAAGGTCGATAACAAGCCCGTCGCCCGGCTGACGCTCGACTCATTCGAGTCCTGTTTGACCAGCGACCATTTTGCATCGCGCGTCTTTACATCCCGACTGACTATGCTGAGGGAAACGCGGTAATGGTTCGAGGAGAACACACGAAGCGATGGCGCTGCGCCACGAACCACATTTGTGCCCTGGCGCTGCTTCTGGCTACTTCTGTCTTTGCCGCTGCAGATCCAGGGGACAACTGGCAATCGTATATGGATGCGGGGTACCGGGCATACCGGCAAGGGAATTTCACTGAAGCCGAAGCAAAAGTTGCAGCGGCTGTGAAGGCGGCAGAAGAACTCGGGCCCCAGGACCCACGCTTTGTCGCCAGCCTCAACGCTCTCGCGGAAATCAATCGCAGCCAAGGAAAATATCCGGAGGCTGAACGGCTCCAGAGGCGTTCGTTGTCCATCTTGGAGAAGTTTCTGGGAGCGGAGCACCCCAGCGTCGCCGCCGGCCTCAACAATCTGGCGCTGCTCTATCAAGCCGAAGGCAAATACGCCGATGCTGAACCCCTGTTTCAGCGCTCACTGGCGATCGGGGAGAAAGCCTTGGGCGCGGAAGATGCCTATGTGGCCGTCTCCCTTTACAACCTCGCAGAACTGTATCGCGAGCGAGGTAAATACGCCGAGGCCGAGCCACTTTTCAAGCGGTCATTGACGATTCGAGAGAAGGTATTGTCATCGGCGCACCCAGAGATCGCTCAAAGCCTTAACGGCTTGGCGGAGCTTTATCGCGCACAGGGCAGGTACACCGACGCCGAACTGCTCTATAAGCGCGCCTTGGCGATGCGCGAGAACGTGGCGGAGTCGGATGGCGACGCTGAAGGTAAAGCCCTCAATGGCTTGGGAGAACTTGCTCGGGCCCAAGGCAAATACAGCGAGGCGGAACCTTTGCTTAGGCGCTCCTTGGCGGTCCGGGAGAAAGCGCTAGGGCCGGAGCATCCTTATGTCGCGGTCAGCCTCAACAGCTTGGCGGATCTCTATCGGGGCCAGCGCAAATACGACGAGGCCGGGACGTTGCTCAAGCGCTCGTTGGCGATTCGCGAGAAGGCGCTGGGGTCGGAGCACCCTCATGTGGCCGCCAGCCTCAACAGTCTGGCGGATCTGTATCGAGACCAAGGCAAATACACCGATGCCGAGCCGCTTTACAAGCGTGCGTTGGCAATCCGGGAGAAGGCACTCGGGGCGGGGCATCCGAACGTGGCCAACAGCCTGGAAAACTATGCCGGATTGTTACGGAAGATGGATCGCATTCCCGAAGCGGCGCTGATGGAGGTGCGAGCCGCTGCGATCCGGGCCGAGCATCTCGGAAATACCCCAGTACGACAGTAGCAAAGCCGATCGGCGTGCGAGAGCGCAGCATTTCCTCGGGCAAGAGCAAAGATCACCTTGTCCATAGAACGGCTCCTCTCTAATTCACTGATCGCTATCTTCCCGCCATCTCGCGGTTCCACCCGATACGCGTCAGCGAAGATGCATCCTCCATTGCGTCACCATCCAGGCATTCGCAGCCCGATCACCAAGAGTTCGCTGATTTCATCTGCAAGCACCGCGATCTGCAGCGCAAAGACGCCATTTGGATCGAATACAAGACCGGTACGCGAGTACCAGCGTCCGCGCGCATT
>JRHI01000957.1_pt1 | contig 27822 bp, 33 predicted proteins | sample 215371 | NCBI WGS metagenome assembly JRHI01 (sample SAMN02929681, study PRJNA255918) | sediment metagenome | biome: cave system; feature: Ice Cave; material: Sediment; isolation source: sediment from deep within a dark volcanic ice cave with no known source of... ...
TTAATTGAGCGGTGGACGCGCTAAAGCTGGTCCCTACGACAATATACATTCTAATATAACCAACAAAAAGCACTTGACAGGTTATTCCTTTGTCTGGTATACTGTAACCAACAAAATGATTTTAGATGGTTAAAACACGTTTGTCAAGTAGGGGCTTAATTCATTACACCATAAGGAGGATATGATGGAAATCATCATTGTGCTTGTTCTACTGATCGCATTTGCTATTGTTGCCTGCCGTTGGGGACATGATAGTAGAGATAGCATGGATAGTAATGAGTGGGAGCGGAGGCATAACGGCATACTCTCTTAAAACCCGAGCCTGCTCGCGCTGATTGGCTGCATCTGCATCTTTTCTGCTATGATTATCGGGAAAGTACGTATCACTTTGCCTAGATTGTCAATATTCAAGAGGGAGTAAGCTAATGAGGTCACAAGAGGGATGAGCATTCGCACTGCTCTTACTGATGCGGAGACACGCTTCGTACAAAGTCAGCGTGCCGCTCGTCTCGCCACAGTAGACGAGCAGGGCACACCCTATCTCGTGCCCATCTGCTATGCCTTCGATGGGACGCACTTCTATAGTGCTCTTGATGAGAAACCCAAAAGTGTAGCAGGCACAAATTTACGTCGGGTGCGTAATATCGAGGCACGTCATGAAGCATCGCTTTTGATCGACCAGTACGATGACGACTGGTCGCGTCTTGGGTATGTGTTCATTGTAGGACATGCTGGACTGATTGAACCGACACACGATCAGCATCCGCATGCCCTATCCCTACTCAGAGCACGCTACATGCAATATAGGACAATGGCGCTTGAGCAGTATCCCGTGATTAGAATTACACCCAAGCGAGTGACATCATGGGGACCAGCCATACACACGCTAGCGCCTTAGCCCCATATAGTCATGCCACGCCTGCGTTCCCACTCAGGGCTGTTGATACCGTCGCGGCTATCATGGCCCCAGCGTAATGCAATCAAGTCAAACACTATTAGCCAGATAAGCAGATTGAGGAGAAACATAGTAACCTCCTTTGGTCACAGGACCAGTTGCCCGTCTTTGTCACATCTGACGAGCCTTCATCAAGTTAGCAATACCACTACTAAGATCATCACCCTGTTTTTCCAGCGTCTCAGCAACATGTATACGATCACTCATGGGACGGTTCTGACTGAGCTTGAACTTTCCCTCAAGTTTAGTAATCTCAATCTCGAAGGCAACTGTTCCGCGCATCATGTTGTGTAGATACTCCTCGGGCAATTGAAAAGGCCAAGGGTGCTCAAACTGCGCCTCGTGTTTCTCTATCAGCTTTTTGAGTAGATGATAACAAGCAATCTTATCCTCCACTATGCGCGGCTTTCCATAAGCATGTACGGCAGCATAATTCCAGGTGGGCACACTGAACGCAGCCTCATACCACGAAGGCGAAACATACGCATGTGGTCCCTGGAAAATGACTAACACCTCACGCTCATCAGAAAAATCCTGCCATTGTGAATTGGCGCGTGCCATATGAGCCGCCAGGGTTCCATATGTCCCTCGCGTGGTATCAACCATAAAAGGAAGATGGCTGGCAAAAGGCGTCCCATCCAGCTGTTGCGTCACCAGGATAGCAAAACTATACGCATCTACAAGAGTATGCATCGCTTCCATATCGTCTTCACGAAAGTGCTTTGGAATATACATAAATGATTGCGCTCCTTACCCAGTAACACGCTCTATACGAAAAATATAGTCCATAAACAGACGCATGACCACGGCCAAACCATATTCCTGTGCATAACTTGGCCTATGTTGGCATTTGCTTTGTCGTCTGCAACACCTGTATAAAGCGTTGAAAACCTATCCTATCGACAACGGCTTTTACGCGCCTGAAACCATCCCCATATATGGCATCAGTATTTTTCTCAATGCGTTCTCTGTAGAACCGTCCCTCTTCCGTCTTTATTTCGCTGAGATAGCGCTGAGAGAGTAGTTCACAAAAGCCCTCTTCGGCCCATAGTGGAAGTTTCTCGATACCCTGAACGGTGAGCCAGACGTGACCCAATTCATGAATAGTCACCCCTTGAAAGAGCACAGAAGGCATGCCCTGCAACACTAATACACGCTTGATCTCCGTTCGTACTGCTCGCCCATCTTCTAGATAGGTCGTACTCATCGTCACCCCTAACTCCCGTGGCTCAACACTCATTGGCACATGCAGATATTCTGCCAGTTTAGGGCGATCCACTAACTCAAGCGTAATAGGCAGGCTATTATAACGTAGTCCCTGTTGACCTACCCACTGAATCAACTGCCGAAAAATCGGTTGTGCCTCGTTGCTCGTCTCAATTGCCTCTGCCCGACAAACAGGGCAACGTATCACAGCACCCGGCTTCAAGCCACTCTCCTGCTGCTGGAGTGGCACAAGCCGCCCACAGTGGATGCAGCGCGGAAACTCTGTCTGGTGTATCTTATGAAATTTGTTTCCCCAAAAGTCTATCAGGTATTCGCCCACTAACGGCTGTCCACAGTACGCACATTTAGGCACAAAGCGCTCAACATAACATGCGGGATGATACGGCTTCCCCTCGTGTACATTGAAACTATTTTCCAGTATTGGTAGCCCACAAGCGGCACACAGAAAATGCTCCCGGTGCCATGTTTTGCCTAATGCCGTAACATAGCTTCCTTCAAGGATAGGTTGCTTACAATTGGCACAGATTGGCTGTTCTCGCATAGGAGTTCTCACTCAAGCGTTTTTCCTCTTCAAAACGGACGACCACAAGGGTCCCCACCCCTCCACTCATCATCCCCCGTCCCTACTGTTGAAAAGAAAGACCATAATAATCATAACTTCCCATTTCTTTGAAGCCACAAGATTGATAGAGTGTCAGCGCATGCTTGTTCTCAGTCGCCACCTCTAGCGAGATATGCGTCTGGCCCATCTGTACAATCTCTTGAATGGTATGAGCCAGTATCTGTCGTCCATAGCCACTCCCACGGTATTCAGGCAATACACCAAAACCATAAATGATGGCCTCGTGCTCGTTCAGCGCAACATCGAGCTTCCCAATCACAACACCGTCCAGCAGCCCGACATAATAGCGACGCACTGGATCATTCACGATATTCGTTGAGTACCAATCGACCTCTTGTTCGGGTAGGTCAAAAGCCAATGCCGTAATACGTGCCATCGCCTGGGCGTCTTCAGGCCCAGCAACTCTGAAATGAAGCTGAGGGCTCGTAGTCACAGGAAGTTCTATCTCTTCCCAGACCATCTTGTATTCAGAGTGATGATAGTTCGTGCATACATTTCTGGCAAACGCCTGCCCAGAGACAGAACTATGCTCAACAATCAAGAGGAGCGTAGGCACGCTGCGTCGCTTAATCTCTTCTTTAACAGCGTTGAACAGGGCCGTGAAAATACCTTTACGCCGATAGTTAGGATGTACCATACCACTGATCTCTGCCTCTTGTGAATTAAATGCGAACAGAGGCAGATACCCGACCAATTTTCCATCGGCATAATAAAGAAAATCGTTTGCCTCATCCGTTGGACGTGAGTGTAGTGTATTCCAATTAAGCTTCAAATCCAACTTATCATACGTATTACACAATACTGCCAATTGCTCTATCTCGCTCAATTCAGCTTGCGTCAAACCTTGCGTCTTTACAAGGCCATGCTTCTTCTCTGTTGTCATACTATCTCTTCCACTCAATCAACACTGTCGTAGGGACCGGCGTAGGGCCCCACTCGTGCCCGTAGGGGCGGGGGTGGCGTTGGCGGGATGGGTGGGGACCCTTGCGGTCGCCCTTGCTGGAGGACCATGTCTCGTGTGCCTGTTGTGCTACCGACCAGGGCGACCGCAAGGGTCCCCACCCATCCCACCAACGCCACCCCCGCCCCTACGGCATCTCCGTCACATCACTTCATCCTTTCTCTTCGCTTGATGCGTATGGGCGCAATAAATCTAGCCCCATACGCATCAACCTAAGAAATGATGGGCTTCACGACGTGGAGGCGTTCCTTTCTTAGGTTGATGCGTATGGGCGCGATAAATCTGGCCCCTACCCTGGTCCCTACGACATTCCTATGCATTATTCCACCTCTAACAGTGTGTCTCCATCATCAACAAAATCACCTTCGTTGACTTTCAGAGCCTTGACTTTGCCATTCACGGTAGCCTGTATCGGTATCTGCATTTTCATCGACTCTAACATAACTACGTCCTGATCAACGGAAATCAGGTCTCCCGGCTTGACGAGGAATTCCAGAACAACACCTGCCATGTTGGACACTACACGTTTCATACTATTACAACCCTTTCGGCGTGATTGATACTTCCTTTCCGACCACCTGAGTTTCACTAGCACGCAGTGCGTTGGTGCTCGGAATAGGGATTTACGCCCCTACGTATTTTGACTATTATACAGGAAAAATTGGGTTGCGACCCTCTGAAAAGCGCACATCTTTGGTCTGATAGATGCTAAAGCGTGTGATCAGATCGTCGCGCAACGCTTCAAATGGTGTGATGGTATCAATAATCATCTCTGAGGCAAGGCGGAAGATGTCGATATCTTCAGCATACTTCGCCTCCATCATCTTACGGAATGGCTCGCGCTGCTCTTCGGGCATCTCTGCAATCTGGTTGGCATACACAGCGTTAATCGCGGCCTCCGGTCCCATTACTGCAATCTGCGCTGTTGGCAGAGCAATTACGGCATCGGGGCCAAACGCCGGACCCGCCATGGCATACAGGCCAGCACCATAACACTTGCGCACAATCACAGATATCTTAGGTACCACCGCCTGTGAAACCGCCGCGATAAACTTGGCTCCATGTCGAATGATGCCTGCACGCTCAACGGCAGAGCCGATCATAAAGCCCGATACATCAGCCAGGAAGAGCAACGGTATATTGAAGGCATTACAGGTATTGATAAAGCGCGTCGCCTTGTCCGACGAGTCCACAAAAATAACGCCGCCCTTCACACGCGGTTGATTCGCCACAATTCCAATCGCCCTGCCATGCAGACGCCCATAGCCAATGATGAGTTCCGGTGCAAACAACTTCTTGACCTCAAGAAAACTCCCTCCATCGATCAGTGAGTCGATAAACTCGTACATGTTGAAGGCTTTGTTTTGCGCCTCTGGCACGATCTCTTTAAGCGGCTTCGTACCAGTTGGTGGCACAGGAGCAATATCTGGTACTTTGTCGAGGTAGTTCTGTGGCATATAGCGGAAATAAGCGCGGGCAATTTGAATGGCATGCTCCTCGCTCTCGGCCAGAAAATCGCCCAGACCAGAGACGCTACAATGCATACGTGCTCCGCCCATCTCTTCGAGCGTCACTTTCTCGCGTGTGACCATCTCTGCCATACGGGGCGAGCCAAGATAGGCACTGGCATTCCCATCAACCATGATCGCAATATCCGCGAAAGCTGGTGTATAGGCTGCACCTGCCGGAGACGGGCCAAACATCAGTGCAATCTGCGGCACTACACCCGACATCTTGATCTGGTTATAGAAGGTGCGCCCACCCTGATTGCGCCCCGGAAAGAGCCGTACCTGATCGGTGATGCGTGCCCCAGCCGAGTCGATTAAATAAAAGAAGGGAATGCGCATCTGCATCGCCATCTCTTGAATGCGCAGGCTCTTCTGCACCGACTTCTCGCCAGCAGCCCCCGCCTTCACCGTCGAATCCGAGGCGCTAAACGCCACTGGTCGCCCATGAACGCGTCCAACGCCTGTAATAATCGCGTCTGCTGGCAAGTCGGGTTTATTGACCTCCGCAAACATGTTATCCTCAAACTCGATCTTGCCATCATCAAGCAACAACTTCAAGCGTGCTCGCGCAAACAAGCGCTTCTGTTCACGGTTGCGAGCATGATACTTCTCTGGCCCACCTTTTTTGATACGCTCAATCTCCGCCGCTAAACGTTCGTTGTTTCCTGGCATATTAGGTATGAGTTCCTTTCATGAAATTATGAATGTCGTAGGGGCCCGATTTATCGCGCCCGTCGTTGGGTGTGCATGGCTCGGCGACATTGATCATGTGGACAACGGGCGTGATAAATCGGGCCCCTACGACGGACGTTATCATCCCCATTTACACCTCAATTTCCATCCTCAGAAGCGCCGATGACAACGACTTCCCCAAACTATCGCTCCTCAATGAGCGTGACGCCCCGCCATTCAAAGCACCGTGCAACACAAAGTTCAGCGCCAGCACGTTGGGAGCCTCGAAGCGCTCCACCTGCCCATTAGCAATACCTTTGAAGTGCTCACGTACCCGCTCCGCCGTCACCTCGCGTACCAGGATGTCATACGTGGCTTTGTCTGGCGCGAAAATGGCAATATTAGCTTTATCGCCTTTGTCACCTGAACGTGCATGCGCTAATTTCACTAATTGTGTCTTCATGCACCAACCTCTTCCACGCTCACACGTACATATTCCTCAATCACGCCTCTTGGAGCGAGCGTGGGCCAGATACCGAGCAGGCTGCGTGAAGGAGTAATACCAGCCACACCGCCAATAAATGGTGGCCCACTCAGCCCCAGCGGAGTAAGCAACCGTCCTAGCTTCTCAGCATCGCGCTTATCTGCGCAACGTATGGCTATACGAAGATAGACTTCGTTCAGATTTTCTCTATATGTTGGGTCGGCAAGGGGACCGGAAATAGAGTTGTAGCCAAGATACTCGATGAGCGTTTCTTCTGGTTGCAAACCAGATTTTTTCATGTGCTCTTGTACGATTTCTACTGCGAGTTGTGCCTTCGCTAGCGCATCGGGCCACGCATAGCCGATCATAGCCTGTCCCATATAACCATCTTCATAACCTGCCACAATCTTGAGGGTTTCTGGTGCTGGATGCCCTGTCGCACCTGTGACTCGTACCTCATCTGGGCCGATCTCTTCCATATGCAGCGTGGTCATATCGACATCCACATCGGGCGTGAGGTAATGCGTTGGGTCGTGTACCTCGTACAATAATTGTTCACGTAGCGTATCGAAATTGACGCAACCACCTGTATTGGGTGCTTTAGAAATAACGGCGTCTCCATTCTCCCACACCTCGGCAATGGGATAACCGATATTGGCGAGATCAGGAATAGCACGCCAATCGCCCCCAAAGTTCCCACCTGTGGCCTGTCCACTACACTCTAGCAGATGACCCACAACGATACCTTGTGCCAGCTTATCCCACTCATTCCATTGCCAGCCTAGCTCATATATCATCGGCGCCAGGAAGAGCGCAGCATCCGCGACACGTCCGGTCAAGACGATATCAGCACCAGCCGCGAGTGCTTCAACTAACGGACGTGCTCCCAGATAGGCGCTGGCAAATAAGAGTTTCTCGCGCACAGTTGCGATATCCTGGCCTGTATCCATATGTGCAAGCAAGACACCCATCTGCTGTAACTCATTGAGCCGATCCAGCACTGAATCACCCAGCACGACGCCAACCTTGAGTTTGACGCCAAATTTCTTGAGTGCGTTCAACAATACCTCACGTGCAGCCAGCGGATTCAATCCACCCGCGTTGAGGATAAATTTGACGCCCCTCGGTAGTGCCAAGGGTAGCAGTTCAGCTAGCATAGGTACAAGGTCGCGGGTATAGCCCAGGTTGGGATCACGCTGACGATCTTTTTGTAGAATTGCTAGCGTCAGTTCGGCTAGGTGATCTGAGGCAACGTAGCCCACGTTGCCTCGCTCAATACTGGCCTTGATCGGTTGCCAGGAGTCGCCATAGAAGCCAAGTCCGCCCGCAATACGAACCGATTTCATGGACCTATCATCCTTCCAATTTAGTGCCGCATACCTAACAATTCGCGTGCGATCAGCAATTGGCGAATCTCAGTGGTGCCTGCTCCAATCTCGCCCAGGCGCGAGTCACGCCACATACGCTCGACCTCAAAGTCGGTCAAGTAGCCCCAACCGCCGTGTATCTGCAACGCTTCATTAGCAGCACGCGATGAGGCACGAGCTACAAACAGCAACGCCGCCGCAGCCTCTTTACTCACACGCTTGCCCTGTTGCGCCAACCACATCACACGATGCACCATATGCCGTGATGCCTCCAGGTCAGCATACATATCGGCAAGCTTGGCCTGTATCAATTGGAAGTTCGCAATAGGTTGACCAAACTGCGTACGCTCCTTCGCATACTTGATCGAGATTTCGAGCGCCGCCTCAAGACCGGCAATAGCGCTCACAGCATAGAAAGCACGCTCAATATCCAGGCCGCTCATCACAACCTTATAGCCCTCATTGACAACACCCAACACATTTTCTGCGGGCACAAAACAGTCTTCAAAGACCAATTCGCCAGTGGGAGAACCATGCATACCAAGCTTTGTCAGCTTACGCGCCAAGGAATAGCCTTTGGTTTTAGTCTCAAAGATAAAGGCGGTAATGCCACGACTACCCGCCTCTGGCCTCGTCTTCGTGTACAGCACCATCACGTCAGCAATGGGGCCATTCGTGATGAAGACCTTTGAGCCATTAATAATATAACCACCAGCGACCTCGTGTGCATGCGTACGAATGCCCATCGCATCCGATCCAGCGTTTGGCTCGGTCAGGGCGAGTGCCCCTATCATTTCAGCGCTCGCCAGCTTCGGCAAATACTTCGCCTTCTGCTGCTCTGTCCCATTACGCAGAATATTATGAGCACATAAGTTTAAATGGGCTCCGTAAGACATCGAAATAGCTGCGTTGGCACGACTGAGACCACGTGCTACTAGCGCAGACATCATAAAGTCGCCGCCGCTACCACCATATTCTTCTGGAATCGCAATTCCTGTATAGCCCTGCTCAGCCAATCGCTTCCACAACCAAGGTGGAAAGTCATCAGTACGCTCAATCTCTTCATTATGGGGACGAATCTCATCACGCCCAAACGCAAACGCGCTTTCATAGGCCATCTGATACTCTTCAGACAGTTCAAAATCCATGAGGAGTCAGTCCTTTCTGACGATGTGACATGCGAAAATAGTCCTGGCTACACTGAACAGTTCTCGTTGTGTTAAGTGTACGCCGTACAAAGAGGGGATGACAAGGGGATATTAAGAAAGAAAAATAGAAAGCAGGGCAATGTGTCGCCGCATGTGATGACACATTGCCCTGCTTTCTATTTTTCTTTCTTATCTTGCCTTCCCATATTGTGATAAGGCGATACCACCCATTGTCAGGGCAGCGCTATACCATTGCATAGGATTGAGATGATCGTGCAAGAGCAAGGTTGCAAGCAAAACTCCTAGAATTGGTGGCAGATATCCATAGATGGTCATACGTACCACGCCGATATGGGCAACGCCATAATTCCACATGAGTTGGCAGAAGGCCGTTGCACCCAGAGCCGTAAACAGAATAGCAATCCAAGCAACCATTGGCAGGTGTATCCAGGCAACCTGCTCAACATTGGATGCGCCTAAAGGGAGAAAGAAAAGAGAACCAACCATAATGGTCCAGGTTGTCACCCTAAGTGATGAATAATGAGCCAGTGTTTTTTTATTCAGAAATGGCGTCAGACCACTGATAACGCCAGCAACTAGTATGAGAAGGAAACCTATCCAGCTCGAAGTAGTCAACAAGAATGCAGCCCCTTTGCCAATCACTACGCCACCCATACCTAGACAAGCGATCAGAACACCCCACAGCACTAAAGGCGTGAGGCGTTCGTGCGCGATCAGTGAAGCAATCACGATCATAATAGTCGTCGTAAAAGCAGTGAGTAAGGCTGAAAGTGAGGCATCCAGGTAACGGGCACCGTACAAAAAGCAAATTTGTTGCAGCCCAAAGCCTATGATACCCGCAAGAATCAGGCGGCGCAAATCAGGACGCGAGACACGAATAGTCCCTTCAATGTGTTTGAGAAACATGATAATAGCGAGGCCCGCAATCAGAAAGCGTAGTAGGCCCATTACGAAAGGCGGAACATAGGTAAGAGCAATCTTAACAGAACTGTAATTGAAGCCCCAGATCAGGCTTGCGCCGAGTGCAGCATAATCGGCACGTTGAAGTTTCATGAGAAGAACTTTCCAGAGGCGCGGAGACAGGAGAAACAAGACCCATCTTCAACCAAGAACTAGCGACAGTGCCCAGCCACTTCTGTAGCTGGGCAATACTCCGCAGAGCAGTTGTCACAGGGATAAAAAATAACTCACCAATATGAGTCATATATTCAGACGCATGTACGAGTTTGCCCGTCACGAAAAGCTGCTCATATGGACAATGAAACTCAAAAAGTGTGCATAAACGTGCAATATACAAAAGTTCTATAGACAATAGGGCTATAGAACAAGAGGGTGAGTAGGATTTGACATAACAGACAATTGTGCCAAATCCTACTCACCCTCTTGTTCTATAGAGAAGATATGTAGTATCTTTACCGAGTGAAACCACATTCATACGGCTACGCGTGATAGTAGTATCTTCACGTTCGTGAAATAGGCAGGGGCAACATATGATAGACCTCTTTAAGGCAGTGACACAGTATCTGGCAAGCGGTGTAGAGGGCTGTGCTGCATTGATTATCGCTGTTGCAGCAATTCAAGCGACGGTACGTGCCATCATTGTATTTTTCCGCAAACCGCAAACGGAACTCAAGGTAGATCAGCCAACTACAGAAGATGTGCGCTTGCGTCTTGGTCGCTGGCTGGCACTGGCCCTCGAATTTGAGCTAGCGGCAGATATTTTGCGGACCGCCATTGCCCCTACCTGGGCAGAGATCGGGCAACTGGCCGCCATTGCAGCCATCCGAACCGCGCTCAACTTCTTCTTACAACAGGAGATAGATCGAGCGGCGACAAGGCAACAGGGGCGTGTTCCACCACAATTGAGTAGAACGGGCGATCTCGCCAGTAGGATCACGAATGCACTTCGCTAACCTTCTTTCTCCTGCTGCCCTTTTTGATTTCACGACATGGGCTACCATCATCGAATTTGTCGGTGCACTCCTCATCATCGGCTACATCGTCGCGGCCTTGTACACCCTCATACGAGATAAAAGCATCACACGAGCACGCCTCATTGTAGCAGACGGCGTTATTACTGGCCTCAGCTTCAAACTTGCAGGCACCTTGCTCAAAACTATTAGTTTGCAAAGCTGGCAACAAATCCTCATGTTCGTCGCCATCTTCGCCCTACGTTTCATCCTCAAACGCCTCTTCATCTGGGAACGGGAACGTTTGCAAAGACGCCTAGCAGAGACCATGTAGCGAGAGCATAGTGGTGAGAGACCCAATGAGTTTTTGTCCTGACACGTCGAAAGTGTGTGCATACATGTAAAGAAACCGGAGAAGAATTGGAAGATCAAGAGGATTGGATTATCGACGCGAACGACTTCTACATTGCTACCCGCTCCTTGTTGATACGGCGTGGCTTTTGTTGCGCGAATCAGTGCCGTAATTGCCCCTATATCAACTGGCGCACCTCTCCTACATGGGAACCGCTGCCAGCAGCGGCAGTTCTCTACACGGACGTTCCGCCAAAAGCGATAGAGGGTGTGCGAAAAGCCCTCGGATATCACGAGCGGCAGCGAGAACAGATGAGCCAAACTGAAGAAGCGTATCACCAAGCCATGATCGCACACTACCGTTTGCTTTTAGAACGTTGGGAAGCAATAGTAGAAACAAGGGAACAACAGCCACCAAGGAGCGGAGATGGGGAACATGCCTGAACGCACTTGGTGGTTGCGCTCTTGCTGTGATTCTCGCAAGAGCGCTGAGCCTGACAAACCGATATCGCGCCTTCCTTCATCGCATTCCGCCATCTTGCTGAAAGCCACCCTCACAGAGCTCCTTGAGCAAGGCATTCCCTGCTATGCGGAGTGTGGTGGACTCATGTACCTTTGTCAATCCATTCTTGATATGTCAGGAGAAGTATTGCCAATGGTCGGAGCGATTGCCAGACAGAGCGTCATGCGCCGTGATCGGAGCGGATTAGTGATCGGGTACCGCGAGGCGACGGCGTTGCGTGATACCCTGCTGACGCATCAGGGTGAAGTAGTACGCGGGCATGAGTTTCATTTCTCGTGCTTGGATGCCCCTCCGACACGAGAGGAGGGCGCCTACGAATTGACGGATCGCGGGCAGGTGGAAGGATTTGTGCGGGGCAACCTCCTGGCAACCTATGTGCATCTGTCACTGGGTGGGTTCCCCCTCGCTGCTCAACGTTTTGTGGCTGCCGCACGATCATGGCAGGAGCAGGGGTATGAGTAGCCATGAAGCCAAAACGTGCGTGAATTGGAAAAAATCAGCCACCACAGACGCGTCGACCACGACGCGGCTTCACAGTTTGAGTATCCGGCAGATAGAGTGCATGGTGTGGAGCATTGGGTGCATTGCTTTCCCCTGCTTGCTCCACTTCTATCCTTCTAGGTCCTCTCACCATAGTCACGATGCGGAATTGGAACGCAGGTGATCCCACCCATCTAGTGATAGAGGAGAGGACTGTCCTTGCTGGACCAATGTCAACGCCAGCTCCTCGCACATCGTGCCAATCACTGTGGCCTTGACCCCCGTTGCCGCAAATAGCTCGCGGGGGAGAACATCCACATACTCCGGGGGCACAGTGAAAAGGAGTTCGTAATCCTCGCCGCCGAAGAGGGCTAGGTCGAGCGGCTTCCGTCCCGCCAGGGTCGCGATGGTCACCACCTCCGGTTGGATGGGCAGCAACGCTGCTTCCAGGCAGACACCCACACCACTCGCCTGACAGATGTGTGCGACATCCGCCGCCAACCCATCACTCACGTCGATCCCGGTGGTGATGCCGTGTTCAGTGAGCCAGAGGCCCGCCGCCACTTGCGGTGTTGGTGTGCGTTGTGCCGCCAGTGGGCGCACGAGACTGGCTGGGTCCAGCCGTGCCGCGAGCTGCTCGTCCTCCAATACTAGGAGGCCCGCTGCCGCAGCACCCAGGCTCCCCGTCACCATCATGACCTCCCCCGCTTTCGCATTCCCCCGCCGGAGCAGTTTCTCCTTTGCGCCGGTTCCCAGAAGCGTGATATCGAGAATCAGCCGCTCCGCACTGCGTGCCACGTTGCCACCGACAATCGCCGTGTCGAAGCGTGCAGCCTCGTCCCGCAATCCAATATAGATACCATCAAGCACGGCGACGTCGAGCGTCGGTGGCACCAACAGGGAAACCAGGACGAAACGGGGCTTTGCCCCCATTGCCGCCATGTCGCTCAGATTGACGGCAAGGGCTCGACGACCGAGCGCATGAGGAGAGGTGGTCCGCAACCGGAAGTGCGTCCCTTCCACCTGCGCATCACAGGTGGCAATCAGAAGGTGGTCGCCGCCGATATCGAGAACAGCAGCATCATCTCCAACTCCTGTTATGACCCCAAGGCGTTGTGGGAGATCAGCCGTCAGACGCGCGATCAGTCCAAAATCGCCCAGGTCTGCAACCGTCGTCATCTCGCCCCCCTTTCAAGCGCCCGGCGCAATTGCTGGGACGCGGCAGTAATATCTTCGGTAGCGACCACCGCCGTAATCACCGCGATTCCCGACGCCCCTGCATGCATCACTTGTGCTGCATTCTCTGCCGTAATGCCTCCGATGGCAACGAGCGGAGTTGGGGAGCGACTGGCTAACTCGGTCAACAGATGAACGCCCGTTGCTGGTCCCGCGTCAGCCTTACCAAGAGAGGGGAAAATGGGGCCAACGCCGAGATAGTCCGCACCTCCCGCAATCGCTTCCTCCGCCTCTTCGCTATTGGCCGCAGAAACACCCAGAATGCGGTCTGACCCCAGAAGCCGTCTCGCGAACGCGACGGGCATATCATCCTGGCCGACGTGTGCGCCATCGGCCTCCACCGCCAGAGCCACATCGATGCGGTCGTTGACAATCAGCAGTGCCCCGCGTTCTCTCGTGAGCGTTCGCAAGGCCAAACCTTCCTCAAGCAGGACCCTGGTACTGGCCGTCTTATTGCGTAACTGGATGACGGTCGCGCCTCCATCCAGAGCCGCAGCAGCCACCGCGAGGATGTCGCGTCCACGTGACCACTGATGGTCCGTTAACACATGGAGCAGCAGGGATGGCGCAAGCATCCGCTGCGAGGAAGCACGTGACAGCGACATCAGGCAACACTCACTTTCTGGCCCCGTGCAAGCGTTTCTTCGTTGAGGGCCGCCACCGCATCAAGCAGATGCGAACGAAAGGTACCAGGGCCAGCTGCCTTTGTAGCCGCCATTTCGCCTGCCAGTCCCATTGCCACCATGCCAGCAGTAGTTGCAAGCCAAGCATCCGACTCGACGGCCAGGAACGCTCCGACCAGGCTGGTGACCATACAGCCACTACCCGTAATGGTGGCAAGCAACGGGTCTCCATTCTCCACACGTGCTAAACGCTGACCATCAGTCACCACATCACAGGCGCCAGTAATAGCCACGGTGCAGCCAAAGGTCTCTGCCGCACGACGCGCAACCACTTCACGGTCTTCCGACAACGACAGCGAATCAACGCCTCGCGTCTCGGCTGCTACTCCTACCAGCGTGCCCACCTCGGAGGCGTTGCCACGCAGAGCCGAGATACGCAAGTCATGTAGCAGCTGCAACGCACTTTGTGTCCGTAGGCTCGTGGCTCCCGCACCAACCGGATCGAGCACAATCGGAATACCTAGCTCGTTGGCTCGCTTGCCCGCACGCAGCATCGCCTCTATCTGCACCGGAGTCAGCGTGCCAATGTTGAGTACCAGCGCCTTTGCCAGCCTGACCATCTCCTCAACCTCTTCGATGGCATGGGCCATCACGGGAGAGGCCCCAATAGCCAGGGTGATATTGGCGGTGTCATTCATGACCACCATATTCGTGATGTGATGGACAAGGGGCCGCTGGTCGCGAATGCGACCGAGGAGCGGCGTGAACGCGCTTGTGATGGATGTCTGATCGCTCTTGCTCATGTGTCTATCTCTCCTTTTCTAAGATACTTCAGCCTTTTAGCAAGATGAAGTATCCTCAAACCGTCCCAAAGGACCATTTCCTTCAGTGTGCTTGCTGCCACTGCCAGAAATGTCCTACGGGACCCTGGCCATGTCCTAGACCGGGTGCATGGCGAATGGCTTCCGTAATATAGTGCTTGGCTTGCATGACCGCCTCAGCAACGGGCAAACCTCGTGCGATGAAGGCCGTAAGAGCAGCCGAGAACGTGCAGTCCGTCCCATGGGTATGCTGCGTCGGGATGCGCTCTGCACGCAGTTCAGTAAAGTGTTTTCCATCGAAGTACACATCGATCGGATCAGAGGCACGATGTCCCCCTTTCACGACAACATGACGGGATCCCAGCGCATGAAGAGCCTGAGCCGCTGCACGCATGTCGTCCAGAGTTTCAATCCGTTGCCCGGTCAACATTTCCGCCTCGAAGAGATTCGGCGTGATTACCTCGGCTAGAGGTAAGAGGACGGTCGAGAGCGTCTGCATCGCTTCGGGCTGAAGCAATACATCTCCGCTTTTAGCGACCATCACAGGGTCTACCACCAACCGTAGACGCCATCTCTGAATGCACCGAGCAGTCGCTTCGATGATAGGTGCACTGGAAAGCATCCCTGTCTTCGCTGCGTCAGCACCGATATCTTCAAGGACCGCATCGATTTGTGCCTCGACCAGTTCTGGTGGCAGTTCCTGGACCGCACGCACCCCCTGGGTATTCTGCGCAGTAATGGCCGTCAGCGCTGACAGCCCATAGACCTCTAAGGCTGCGAAGGTTTTCAGGTCGGCTTGAATACCCGCTCCGCCCCCAGAATCGGAACCTGCAATCGTCAAGGCACGGAACACGCGAGGAGCATCCCGGCGTGCATTCTCGTGTGTCTGTGTCATGACGGCCATTGCTCCAATCGCCAAGCCATCTCCCAGAAGAGCCATTCGTAGCGTGTACTGATGAGGAAAATCTCGTGCAAACGAGTGTCCTCCTCACGACTGAGAGCGGCAGTTCGTACATCGAGTCGTTGGCGTATCCACACACCGACCGCATCGAAGTCTGGCGAAGCATAGGTCTCGAGCCAATCGGCATAGGGATGGTCGGACGCAGGAGGCGCATCTCCCACCAGGAAACGCCCAACCTCGGCGTAGATCCAGGCACAAGGAAGGATGGCGGTGAGTAGTTCTGGAAGGGTTCCGGAGGAGGCAATCGACAGCAGATGACGCGTATAAGCGTAGGTGGTTGGAGCCATACGGGTGGTGGCCATGTCGGTCGGTGTGAGTCCAAAGCGTTCACCATAGCGATGATGCAAGTCAGCCTCAACGAGCAGCGTGTTCAAGAGATATCTGCCGAACTGCTCCATCTCCTCGTGATCGGTGGTCTTGGTGGCTGCATAGGCGAACGTTTTCGTCAGTTCATCAAGAAACAGCGCATCCTGGCGGATATAGAACTCGAAGTTTGCTCGCGGCAAAGAGCCATTGCCCAATGCAACCACAAAGGGATGGGTGAGCTGACGTTGCCAGAGCGGGAACACGCTCTGGCGAAGACGTTGACTGAAGCCCTGCCCAGCAATTCCGGCAGCAGTCGAAAAAGAATCGGGTGACATACTCAACCTCATAGGTGCAGAAGCAAGGGGAGATCATGCGTAGAGCAGACAGAAAGACCATGAATGGCGTAGAGATGATGCATGCTTGCAGCAATCGACGCTTTCCCTTCGCTGGCATTATCCAGATCAGGTTGAGGGTCCGCCACACATTCTGGTGGTGCTCTCAGCCCGGCTGACCCGAGCTCCCCTAGCAGACGATAAGTCGTTGCAAAACATCTTACAACAGAGTATGATCTTTTTGCAACTAGAAGAAGATTTGAGGAATGAACCCACAATGGGATCATTCCTCTTCCTATGCTTTACGAAGAAGGAGAGAGCACAGCATGAACGAACAAGACCGCATTCCCGGCAGATATGGATTAGATGAGATAGAGGTAAGTCAGTTGGAAGTATGGCCCAACGCTCACCCAGAGCGAGCCTATGTGGTGCATCTGGAGATACCAGAGTTCACCTGCCTCTGCCCACGATCAGGCTTCCCCGATTTTGCCACGATTACGGTTGACTACGTGCCTGACCAGTCTGTCGTGGAACTCAAGAGCTTGAAACTGTATATTAACCACTATCGCAATCGACAGATCAGTCACGAGACAGCAACCAACACCATCCTCAACGATTTGTTGACCTTGCTCTCTCCGCGCTGGATGCGTGTGGTTGCCGATTTCACAGTTCGGGGCAATATCAAAACGGTGATCTTTGCTGAGCAGGACACCCCTGACTATCGAGGCCCACGTCCAGAGTACAGACGCTATCTTCCCAGTCCAGGAATGTAAATAGACAGATGCACGCACAGCGACGCTATAATCGGAAGAGGAGCGGATTGAAGTCCGTGCGATAGTCATAGGTGTCCAGGTTTTCTCGGCGCTTGAGAAAACCAACGACGAGATACGTAAAAGGAGTCGCAATGACTTCATAGAGCACTTTGAACACCCACTGCGTAAGGATTGCACTGAACAGCAACGACGGCGGAATGATGCCCCAAAAAGCCACACTGATGAAGATGAGGGTATCCAGTCCTTCACCAATCAGCGTTGAGCCAATGGTACGCATCCACAACCACCGTCCTTGCGTGGCGATTTTGAGTCGAGCTAATATAAAAGAGTTGACAAACTCGCCCATGAGATATGCGATGAAAGAGGCAAGAAGCAAGCGTGGTGTGAAACCAAGAATACTATTGTAGGCATCTTGTTGATGCCAAATTGGAGCAGGAGTCGCGAGTCCACCAAGGATGATAGCAATAACTGCGAGCAGGTTGCACAGGAAGCCAAGCCAGATAACATTTCTGGCCGCCCCATATCCATAGACCTCTGTGAGGACATCGCCAAACAGATAGCTTAATGGAAAGACAAGCACGCCAGCAGGAACCAGGAACCCAAACAGCAGGATGAGTTTGACGGCGATAATATTTGCGGTAATGAGACAGGTGACAAATAGAGAGGAGATGACGACAAACCAGAACGAGATCTTCAAGGTAATTTCTCCTTGTATAGGTATGATATGCTTCTTGCGAGTAGTTAGTCACGTGAGCAAGAAGAGAACACGCTGTAATCTATTATGCCATAACGGGATTAGTTCTTCATAGGCCACTCTGCGCGGACTGCCTTGCTTGAACGAGAATAACAAAGTAGTACTACTTAGGAAGTAGGAGAATCCATTATGCTCAATAAGGCATCTGTACAGGCCGTTGACGCCTCAACCTTCTCTCAACACTTCGTCAAACCATGCTATGACTCGTACTGCTTCTCCAACTATCCCACCACTATTCAATATCTTCTGACAGGAGAGGGACAGAGCATGTTGCCGTTAGATGTCTTTGGAGAGCTACCGACACGCTATGATAAAGTCGTCTTCATGTTTATCGATGCCTTTGGTTGGCGCTTTTTTGAACGCTATGCAGAAAAATACGACTTTCTCAAAATGGCGCTTGCACAAGGCGTTGTCTCAAAGCTCACCTCGCAGTTTCCCTCGACGACGGCAGCACACGTTACCTGCATTCATACGGGTCAGAACGTCGGCCAGAGCGGTGTTTACGAATGGTCTTATTATGAGCCACTGGTTGACGCACTGATGTTACCGCTTCTCTTCGCGTATGCCCATGATTATATACGCGATGGCATCAAACACTCCGCTATTCCGGCACAAGAGTTTTATCCACAACGAACCGTGTATGAGACCCTCCATGCGCAAGGTATCATCTCACACGCGCTACAATACAAGGACTACGCAACTTCAACGTATTCAAACGTGACATTTAAGGGCGCACATGTGCATTCTTACGCGAGCATTCAAGAGGCCCTGGTCTATCTCTCAGAATTGCTCATGGTCAAGACGCCTGCACCTACCTATTATTTTCTCTATTTCGACCGCATCGATGCTATTTGCCATACTCACGGTCCCAACTCCAAACAGTTTGACGATGCCGTACATACCTTCTTACAATATATGCAAGAGCTATTTTACAAACCGTGTGTTGGCAAAACAAGCAAAACATTACTGATGATGAGCGCCGATCATGGGCAGATTGAGGTCTATCCTCAAACGACCTACTATCTTGATAAGCACATATCCAGCATCGAGCAACATCTTAAACGGAATCAGAAAGGGCAACTCTTAGTACCCGCCGGTTCCGCCAGAGATATGTTTCTCTATGTATATGAAGAGGCTATCGATGAAGTCGTTGGCATTTTACAACAACATCTTGCGGGTCGGGCAGAAGTATACAAGACACAAGACCTATTGGCACAACACTTCTTTGGCACACAAGCACCATCGTCTGTGTTCCTACATAGGCTAGGGAATGTGGTCATTCTCCCCTATAAAAACGAGTCCGTCTGGTGGAGTGGAACTAGCGGCAAGCCCACTATGAACTTCTTAGGTCATCACGGCGGCTTGACACGTGAAGAGATGGAGATACCATTGTTATTACTACCGCTATAGTTTCAGTCCCCTCAAGCGGGGCAGGAAAAGATATAGTCAGCCGCCGCTCCCCTTGAGCACAAGAATACCTTTGAAATCCGAAAAGGTCAAGAGGGTATACACTAGGAATATTTATGCAACAAACACAAGTTTTATCTATCGATGCTCTTCACCCAGCTTCGTCATCTCTTGAATTTGCAGCAAGCTTGCTCCGGGCGGGCAAACTCGTGGTCTTCCCCACAGAAACGGTGTATGGTCTTGGAGCTGATGCACTCCAACCAGATGCTGTGCGCCGCATATTTGAGGCGAAAGGGCGCCCATTCAGCGATCCTTTGATCGTACATATTGCGCACGCAAGTGTGCTCGATATGCTAGTGACACATATTCCGCCAGAGGCAAAGCTGCTCACGCACGCTTTTTGGCCGGGGCCTTTGACGCTCATTTTACCAGCAGGACCACTAGTCCCAAAAGTCGTAACAGCAGGGCTAGCAAACGTGGCAGTACGTATGCCGCACCATCCCGTCGCACTCGCGCTCATTCATGCCACTGGCTCTCCCATTGCCGCACCAAGTGCCAATCGCTTTATGCATGTCAGCCCTACAACGGCACAACATGCCTTGGCAGACCTGGATGGACGCGTTCCACTTATTTTAGACAGCGGAGCCTGTGAGGTCGGAGTAGAATCAACCGTACTTGACCTTAGTGGAACGGTGCCCACTATTTTACGCCCTGGCGGTGTCAGCCTGGAAGCATTACAGCAGGTCTTGCCGACCGTGCAAGGTCCACGTCCTCATCCAACCCATCCTTCTACACACGAACAAGCAGCATTACAATCACCCGGCCAGATGCCTATTCACTATGCACCTTCTGTCCCCGCCCTGCTGTTTGAAGGGACAGGAACCGCTATGCGAACTGCCATGCTCGCCAAAATACAATACGCACTCAAGCAAGAGCAACGAGTAGGAGTATTGATAGCGAATGAAGATATAGCAGCCTTCCAAGCAAGCGGCGCAGCTCTCTATACACTTGGCTCCGAGCACGCCCTTGAACAGGTAGCAGCCCATCTCTTCGCAGGTTTACGCACACTGGAAGAGGCTAGCGTACAAATCATTCTGTGCCGTAGCTTTGAGGAGCGCGGATTGGGTCTTGCCATACACGACCGTTTGCTCAAAGCAACGGGAGGAAACGTTATTAAAGCGACGGAGCTTTAGGAAACTAGTAGGGACGGGGGAGGGGCGAGATGGGAGTGGGGACCCTTGTGGTCGTCCGTTTGGTCTTAATACAATATTCGCAACAATACAATTTTCCCACGGCGGACGACCACAAGGGTCCCCACTCCACCACCCATCCTCCCTCGTCCCTACTAAGTATACCTACAAGAGTTCCTCTTCACCGTTTTTGAAGATGGCGAATTTTCAACGCGATCTGTAGAGAGAGGCGTAGTTCAGAGTCATCGAGTGAACGTCCCAGGATATCAGCAATGCGGTCAAGGCGGTACAACAACGAGTTGCGATGTAAATGCATCGTTCGCGCTGTCTCACTGAGATTGCCATTGCAGCGAAAGAAGCCTTCCAATGTCTCTACAAGCGTCCCATTATTGCGCTGATCGTGCTCAATGAGTGGACCGAGCGTTTCTTGGTAGAACTCGGAGAGTTCGCTCTCTCCGTCAAGGTGAAAAAGCAAACGATAAATGCCCAGGCGTGCAAATGAGTGTATTTGCCCCTCACCAAAGAGACGACGCCCAATCTCCAATGCTTGCTGGGCCTCACGCAATGAGGGCGGTATGCCTTGCAGGTCTTTTGCCACGCGTCCTATACCACAAGAATAGAGCGGTAACAGAGCATTCGTGGCCCTACTCTGCTGCATACGCACATGCACCCGCTCTAAACGTGTGAAAATCATATGTTCGCTATCATGTCCATTCTCGCTCCCCTCTACCGTAAAAACGGGGAGCAGGGCAACGACACGGCGCGACTCGTTGAGTAGCCAGCAGGCAGGCCAAGCACGTAGCAGTTCATCACGGATGCGTTTGCTCCATTGTGACTTGATGGTGCTATGGGTAAGATCAGTATCAATTTGAGGCGCATCAAAAAGCACTACTACCTGGGGTATAGAAAGATCATAACCAAGAATACGTGCCCGCCCTATCATCTCATCGGAATGTTGATAATGGCCCTGCAAGACATCGGTGAACGCCTCAACTTGGTAACGGCTCTCGACTTCGTTGCGCTCACGCTCTCGCGCAAATTCGAGCGCGAGAATAGGAGCAACCTGACTCAACACAATGCGTTCCAGGTAATCAAAATCGCCTTCATTCCCAATCAGAGAAAGGTAGCCAACCACCTCGTGCCTGATTAAAATAGGCTCAACCACACGTGTTAGCGCCCGTTGCCGTAGAAAATCATCACTAAATGGCGTTGGGAGGTGCAACACTTCCGTATTGGGTGGCACAGCCTGAAAGCGTATATGTTGCTCCGCGTCTTGCACCACAACCCACTTTTCGCGACTACTCGCCAGATAGTCACAGACCCCTTTTATACCAGCGCCCTGCACGCTTAACTGCACTAATTGATGAGAAATTTCAGTTGCTTTGCGCTCGACTTCGCCACGGAAATTGACGACAAACGTAATTACTTCCCGCTCTACCTCTTCGAGAAAGGCAGTAGCAGGTAGTAAAATGAGTGGCAGGTTGAGGTGATCAGCAATTGTGATAGCATCATCGCCTAATGCTTCTGTCGATTGTGCAGCAACAGCAACCGCAGCGACTCCCGCTTTATGCAAGCTCTTGAGGAGTCGGGGCAACGTTTCATCAAGGCGACGTAATTGTACAAGGGTGAGCAGAGCTAGCTCACCCCCTAAAATGCTCTCAAACGCCGGTAGGCGTGCTCGCATACGAGACGCCCACGTTACTCTACGCTCTAACCCGCTATTCCCCGCCACTAATTGTGCATCTCGTGAAGCGAGTAGTGTGAGTATATTGCGGACAGAGGCCGATGATGCCGATGATGTCGTGGATGGTAAACTGCTCATGGCTCACATGTCCTGAGAAGCGCAACGTGTTAGCGCCGCGCTGTAGATGGTACAACGGACCCAGCGGCCTTCTGTGCCAGAACTTTCTTCTCTTTCACTTTGCGTGCCTTTGCCAAGTGTTTATGCCAAGCAACTTTCTTCGTCTTGTTCATAGATCTAACCTTTCAATCTGTGTGCCATATTTTTGCAATTATTCTTCGGGTTCGCTATTGCTGCCTTCGAATTCGATTTCTGTCATATCGTCGGCTTCTTCTCCGCCATCATAATACTCGTCGTCATTGCCCGGGTCGTCCTCTTCATCGCGGTCGTAGCGCACCATCGAATCTTTGATGTAGGCACGGATCATCTCACCACCACCATGCGATGGGAAGCTGACCTTACCAAACATCGTTGGATGTTGATACTCTTCACGGATAATCAAACGGACCTGCCCATTCTCCATAGCCAGGATAGCCGCCGCGTAGCGGTTTCCCCCCTGCATGAAATTAATCAGGCGATTGGCGAGACGCGGCTCAATCTGTCCAATATCATCACCAGCAGTGTTACGTACTAACAGTGTATGACCAATCACATACAATTGTACAGTGTCACCAACACCGACTTTGGCGAGAACCGAAGCGGGAGCAACATTGATCAAATCGGTCACGCCTGTCTTACCCGGCTCTTCGATGAAACGCCGTGGGTCAATGCGTTCTGCGCCGCTATGTGCCTGAAGTGGGGCCGCTACATCTTGCAGTAACGCAAGGCGATCTAAATTCTTTTTCGCAATAGTATTACTAGAAGTGTTAACAACACTATACTTCAGCGTTTGCGAGTATGCCTGTCGCGCCTCTACATAATGCCCAATTTCGCTCAATGCCTTACCCAGTCGGTTAAAAGCGTCTGGTTCTTGGGGGAAAAGGCTAAGAATATTCCTGTTTGTCGAAACGGCTTCTTCCCACTGCCCTTCCTGAGCCTGTTTAACAGCCAAATCTGTCCATTGTTTCTTCAATCGTGCCTTTTCTTCAGCCGACTGTGCTTGCGCCATGTAATGACTCCTCCATTTTTAAGGAATAGTTCGCATAGAGTATGCACTTAGAGCGCCTACTTCAGATGTATGCATAGGATGTGCGCCTATTATACCGCACCCTGCAAGGACCACGCCGTGACACGCTCAATCCGCACCCGTACGATAGCGCCTTGTTGTATCGTGCGCTGACCATTGCGTGCTGTTTCGTCTGGTTGAGGGAAAAATACCCACTTGTTGGTACGATTACGCCCTTTCCATTGTGTCCTACCATGAGTGGTATTCGTATCCTCCACCAACACTTCCTCTACCCTACCGAGGTACTGCTGATTAATTTCAAGGGCGATCTTTGCTTGTAACTCTTCTATGGCATGCAAACGACGTTTTTTCTCAACTAACGGGACATCATCTTCCCAACGGGCCGCGACAGTACCAGGACGTACAGAATAAGCTGCTACATGCACCACATCAAAACGTATCTTCTCTAACAGGTCCAGTGTGTGTTGAAACTCTTCCTCAGTTTCGCCACAGAAACCAACGATGACATCGGTTGACAGCGAGATATTAGGCCACAATTCGCGCACACGATCAATACGCTCACAATATTCAGCCAGCGTATAACCACGCTTCATACGTTTGAGCATATCATCATCACCGGCTTGTACCGGAATATTCAGATGCTCACACACTTTCGGTAAATGAGCCATGCGTTCGATCATGCTATCTGTCATATGGCGCGGGTACGAGGTCATGAAACGAATACGTTCCAGGCCATCAATCTCGCTCAAGTTGGTCATCAGATCGGCGAGGTCTGGCTTGTCTGGCAGGTCAAGACCGTATGCCTCCACCGTTTGCCCAAGTAACGTGACCTCTTTCGCCCCCTTATGCACTAACGAACGTGCCTCAATCAGCAGTTCTTCAACAGGGCGGCTACGTTCGCGTCCACGGCGATAAGGTACAATGCAGTAGGTACAGACCTTATTGCAGCCCAGCACCACGGGCAACCACGCCGTCGGACTCGCCTGCGCAGGTTCAATCTTCGTAGGATAGTGGGCAATACGTTCGCCAGGCTTTGGTGTAATTGCCATAGGCAGAACAGAGTGTTTCCCTGTTGTAATCGTCGAGGTTGCAAATGTCGGCAGGACAGGCTGCGTAGGAATGGGAACGTCCAACTCATCATCGGGCATATATTCGATATCCAGACAACCCGCACCAGAGATTGGCGTCCAGCGCTCTTCCAGGAAACGCGGCAAGATATCTGCCTGCTCCACCTTCATAAACAGGTCAATATGGGGATAGCGCTTACTCAGCTCATCAATCGTCTTCTGGTTGCCAATCATACAACCCATTAGTGTGACCAACAAGTCGCTACGCTCGGCCTTGGCATGTTTGAGCCTTGCCAGCAAGTTATGCGCCTTCTCTTCGGGAGCCTGACGAACACTGCACGTATTCAGAACCACAAGATTAGCCTGATCCATATTCGACTCTTCCCAGCCCAACTCGTCCAGTATCGTCTGAATACGCTGCGAGTCGGCTTGGTTCATCTGACAGCCAACCGTCCAAATATGATATTTTCCTCTGGCAACATTCGTCATAGTCGTGGTCATAAACGCGCCCCTCTCCGAGCAGCAATGGCTTTTTGCTAAGAATAGATAGGAAACTGCATATGCTCTTCTAAGGACGCTATTATACACCAAGTTACTTACAATGTCACCCTCATTTTCTCCATAGCTGGGTTTCACGTCAGATTTTTGCGAACAGTAGGGACGGGGGTGGAGCGGAGGAGGAGTGGGGACCCTTGTGGTCGTCCGTTTTTTGCATGTCGTTAAACAGTCCGCCATCGCCAACAAGAAGTAGGAATAGGATGCGGCTTTCCTATTAACGACGACGGACGACCACAAGGGTCCCCACCCTACTCAACCCAGCCCCCGTCCCTACTGTTTAACGACATGCAAAAAACCGATGCCCGCTTTTCTCTTTTTACGCGTTCCGCAATTCAGTACAAGCCGCTACTATCGCGCTAACCGCAAGGCCCATTGCAATCCCCAGCAACACGGTGGACGGGCCGAGCGGCGCAAGTAGCAGACCACCAATAGCGGCTCCAAGCGGCTCACAGCCATAGGAGACGACACGAAACGCACTGTTGACACGTCCCTGCAAGGCATCGGGCGTCTCCTCCAAGCGATATGAGACGAGCGTCACAGCGTAGATAGGCCATAACATATCAGTGAGCGCCATACCCAGCATTAGCATCCATATAGCTTGACCAATCGCCAGTAATGCCGCTGCGATAGTCCAGATGACGATCGAGCCGATGATAATCTGACCAAAGCGCAGACGTACACGTATCCAGGGAGCCATCAAGCCTGCCAGCAAACCACCAACGCCACCAGCAGTAAAAATCAAGCCCAGTGTGAATACATTCAGATGCAAGCGTTGTTGTGCCAGGATAATCACCGCTAGAGAGATTGAGCTTTGCAAAAAGTTCACGGTCGCAGTGAGCAACACCATGATGCGCAGGCGTGTATGTGTCCAGAGAAAGCGCAATCCCTCAACGATATCAGCATGTAGTGAGCGCTGTGTTACCGCTACGGCACGCTCGCTCTGAAATGGTATGCGTATAAAACATAGCGAGAGAACGGATAGCAGGTATGAAACGCTATCGACCAAGTAAGCCAGCACGGCTCCCACAACAGTCGTACGTGCAAGCTGAATAATAAACGCACTGATGCTGGGTCCTAAGAGACGTGCAAAAAATTCTGATATCTCGCTGAGCGCATACGCACGTGCGAGATGCGCCGGATGCACCACACGCGGCAACGACGAAAGTTGCGCCAAGCTAAAGAAGACGTTCCCAGTTCCCTCAACAAACGCCACAATATACAGCAATACCGGATTGAGATGGCCCAGAACAAAAGCGAGTGGGACGGCCCCCATAGCAATCCAGCGTACACTATCGCTCACAATCATCACTAGCTTGCGGTCCCAACGATCAATCAGCGCTCCCACTGGTAAGCTGAATAATAGGTAGGGCAACATTTCCGTGGCTATCAGTAGCCCTGCTATCGCCGCCGAGTGGGTAAGAGCCAGTATCAGTAGCGGAAAAGCCAATGCAGACACTCTTGTACCAAGTGACGAAACAGTCTGACCGCTCCAGAGCAACAAGAAACTACCATTACGCCATAATGGACGATCTGCACTCGCTTCTGCTGCTGGTCCGTTCCGTGTAGGTAATGTTTGACTCATAAAAAAGCACAATACTCCTCTCCGTTAAGAAGACAATTTCTCATCGTGAAGCCGACTACATGACAGCAACCATGAGAGGAGGTGCGCGTGCAACACAAATAACACCACAATATGGCGTTTGGAGTATGTATATGTAGCGTGTTCTACGCTGTGTTATGCATAGCCGCCAGGATGTAACGACTCAGAAAATTCAGTAGAATGCGTACATAACCATTCCTTGCTCACAGTAAGAAACCGTAATTTGTGTATGCTCATTCTATCACGATTATTGCATCGTCGTAGGAACCAGCTTTAGCGCGTCCGCCACCCGATAAATCGGGTGGCGGACGCGCTAAAGCTGGTCCCTACGACACCTCTCCACAAGGCTTGACTCTCCTGTTACAGGAGATGGTAGAGTCTACATAGAGGCAATTGCTAAGCACACATGTTATCCGTACGGAGCACACTACATGATCAAAATCGGAGATTTCTCAAAGCTGAGCCAAGTCTCGATCAAAACACTGCGCTACTACGACGAGATGGAGCTACTCAAGCCTGGTAACGTTGATCGCTTCACCGGCTATCGTTACTACTCGGTGAGCCAGCTCCCCAGGCTCAATCGCATTCTGGCGCTCAAAGACCTGGGTCTCTCACTAGAGCAAATCGCCCAAGTGCTCGACGAGGGTGTCTCGCTAGAGCAGTTGCGTGACATGCTGCGGCTCAAACGCGCCGAATTGCAGCAGCACATTACTGAGGAACAGGCACGACTAGCGCGGGTTGAGGCTCGGCTCAATGATATTACCAGGGAGGATACTATGCCAAACTATGATGTTGTTCTCAAGCATGTCGAACCACAACTGGTTGCAGGAATTCGCGATACACTTCCCAGCTATCCAGCGGTCGGTTCCCTCTTCGAAGAAGTGTACGATCATCTGACCCGTTGTGGCGTCAGCGAACTCGCAACAGTCGGAACAGCAATCTGGCACGACACTGAGCATAAGACCAGCGCTATCGATGGAGAGGCCGTCTACTACTTGAAGCAGCCCGTCCCCGCAGGTGGCCGTATCACCGTCTACGAGTTACCTGCCGCTACAATGGCTAGTACACGGACGCTTAAATAGTTCTGTGGTTTAGAGA
>JRHI01000958.1_pt1 | contig 27805 bp, 25 predicted proteins | sample 215371 | NCBI WGS metagenome assembly JRHI01 (sample SAMN02929681, study PRJNA255918) | sediment metagenome | biome: cave system; feature: Ice Cave; material: Sediment; isolation source: sediment from deep within a dark volcanic ice cave with no known source of... ...
CCGGGTTCTGGGGGAGCCGGCGGGTGCGATTCCCGCCGGCCACCCATCAAATGCTACGACCGGCTGAGCCCAGGGTGTGCTGTCCGCCACTTGCCGGATCGGTGGTCATACCGGCAATACTGCGAGGTCGCGCGGGCGGTGGTTGAGCCGCGTCACGCCGCTGTCATTGACCACGACGATGTCCTCGATACGGGCACCCCATCGGCCCGGGAGGTAGATGCCGGGCTCGATGCTGAACGTCATCCCCGCTTCGAGTATCAGAGCGTTGCCGGCGACGATGTAAGGCTGCTCGTGCACCTCAAGACCGATGCCGTGCCCGGTCCGGTGGATGAACCGCTCGCCGAAACCCGCGTCGGTGATCGGAACCCGAGCCGCGGCGTCGACTTGTTCGGCGGTCACACCCGGTGCGACAGCCGCCACCGCGGCGTCCTGCGCAGCCTGGAGCACGGCGTAGCCCGCGGCGACGTCAGCCTGGGCGGGCTCACCCAGGCTGTAGGTGCGGGTGGAGTCGGAGAAGTAGCCCTCTGGCGTCGGGCCGCCGATGTCGACCACTACCACGTCGCCGGCCTGCAGCACCCGGGCGGAGACGTCGTGGTGCGGGCTTGCCCCGTTCGGACCGGAACCGACGATCACGAACGCCGCCGCGGTGTGCCCCTCCGCGACGATCGCGGCGGCCACATCGGTACCGACCTGCGCTTCGGTGCGCCCGACCCGCAGCCACTCCCCCATCCGGGCGTGCACCCGGTCGATGGCCTGGCCCGCAGCGGTCAGCGCAGCGATCTCGGCGCTGTCCTTGCGCATCCGTAGCTGCCCCAACACCGTCGATGCCAGTTCCTGCTGGCAGGCTGGCAGCGCGTCGCGCAGCCCTAGCACGTGCGCGGCGGGCATCGTGTCCCCCACCGCGGCGCGGGTCACTGGCGACCCGGACCTGCGCAGCACAGCGGAGGTCAAGGCGTACGGGTCCACCCCGTCGGTCCACTCGGCGATCTCAAGACCGAGCTCGAGCACCGGCGTGCCGTCCAGCCCCGGCCGTTCCAGCGCAGGCACCACCAGCACGGGGTCACCGTCAGCGGGCAAGACCAGACAGGTCAGCCGCTCATGGGACTCGCCGCCGACCCCCAGCAAGTAGCGCAGGTCCGGGCTGGGAGTGATCAGCAGGGCGGCCAAGCCGGCCACCCGGGTGGCGTCACGAGTGCGGTCCAGCCGGGCGGTGAGGGTATCGAGTGGGGCGGGCACACCTCAAGCCTAGGACCGGCCGGGAGCGAGAGCTGGCAGGCTCTGCCCTCATGGACGCGCCGCTGCTGCTGATCGATGCCGCGAGCCTGTATTTCAGGGCCTACTACGGAGTGCCGGAGTCGATCACGGCTCCGGACGGCACCCCGGTGAACGCGGTGCGCGGCTTCACCGACATGCTCGCCCGGCTGATCGACCAACGCCGGCCGTCCCGGCTGGTCGCGTGCCTCGACCTGGACTGGCGACCAGCCTTCCGGGTCGACGCGATCCCCTCCTACAAGGCGCACCGGGTCGCCGAGCAGACCGGGTCCGGCGCTCCCGACGTCGAGGAGGTGCCGGACACCCTGAGTCCGCAGGTCCCTCTGATCCTCGAACTTCTGGCCGCAGCGGGCCTGGCCACCGCGGGCGCGGACGGGTACGAAGCCGATGACGTGATCGGCGCGCTGGCCGCGGCCGAGCGCCGTGATCCCGTCGAGGTCGTCAGCGGTGACCGGGACCTGTTCCAGGTCGTGCGCGCCGAACCGACGAAGGTGCGAGTGATCTATGTCGGGCGGGGACTGGCCAAGGCGGAGGTGATCGGCCCCGCTGAGCTCGCCAGCCGCTACGGGCTGCCGGAAAGCGGCGCCGGGCCCGGCTATGCGGATCTGGCCGCGCTGCGCGGAGACCCGTCCGACGGGCTGCCCGGGGTGCCCGGAATCGGCGAGAAGACCGCCGCCACGCTGATCAGCCGGTTCGGCTCGGTGGAAGGACTGCTCGTGGCGCTGGATGATCCGCAATCGGCGCTCGCCGCGGGGATACGGGCCAAGCTGCGCGCCGCTCGGAGCTATCTGGAGCTGGCGCCCAGCGTCGTGCGGGTAGCTACCGACGCCCCCGTGCGCAAGGATCGAGACGACACGCTGCCCGCAGAGCCCGCCGACCCAACCGCGCTCACCGGGCTGCAGCACAGATGGGGCCTGGGCACCGCGGTGGACCGCCTCGTCGCAGCGCTTCAGGCTCGCCGCTGAGCCGCAACCTCGGCGAGCAAGTCGGCGGCCTTCTCCCCGATCATCATGATCGTGATGTTCGGGTTGACGGCCGGCAGGAAGGGCATGACCGACGCGTCAGCGACGCGCAGCGCGGTCACCCCCTTGACCCGCAACCGCGGGTCAAGCACGGCCGCCGGATCGTCCACAGCACCCATCCTGGCCGTGCCCGCTGGGTGGTAAACGGTGTTGTGCGTCTTGCGGATGTAGTCGATGAGCTCGTCGGCGGTGGCCGCGTCCGGTCCGGGTGCCAGTTCGCGTTCGATCCAGCCCCGCAACGCCGGCTGCGCGGCGATCCGGCGGGCGAGCGTGATCCCGGCGAGCATCACTGCGATGTCGTGGCCCTGCGGATCGGTGAAGTAGCGGGGGTCGACCTTCGCCCGGGCCCGGAAGTCTCGTGACCGCAGCCGGACCGTGCCCCTGGAGCGGCCGCGGGTGACGTTCGGTGTCAGGCAGAAGCCGTTGGACGTGGTCGGGTAGCCCCAGCGCACGGTGTTCAGATCGAAAGGAACCGAGCCGTAGTGCATCATCAGGTCCGGACGGTCCAGACCCGGTTCGGTCCGGGTGAACAGGCCGATCTCCCACCACTGCGTGGAGCGGGTGACCATCGGTCGCGATGCCTCCCACATCACCAGGCCCTCGACGTGGTCGTCGAGGTTGGACCCGACGCCGGGGCTGTCGACCAGCACGTCGATGCCGACGTCGCGCAGGTGCTCTGCCGGGCCGATGCCGGACAGCATGAGCAGCGTGGGGGTATCGATCGCCCCGGCGGATAGGATCACCTCCCGCCGGGCGTGCACAGTGGCGTACCGGCCGGACACGAGGTACTCCACACCGGTCGCACGCTTGGGGGCGTCGAAGAGAACCTGCTTGACCCAGGCGTCGGTGAGCACCACCAGGTTGCGGCGCCGACCCATGATCGGGTGCAGGTACCCGCGTGAGGACGACATGCGGATGTTGTCCTCGTCGGCGTTGATCTGGAAGAAGCCGGCTCCCTCGGTGACCGTGGCGCCCTCGTTGAAGCACACAGTGGGCAGCCCGACCGCGGCTGCGGCGGCCAGCACCGCGACTCCGCACGGGTCATGTGGCGGGATCTGGCGCAGCTTCACCGGGCCGGCGCGGCCGTGGTGATCGCCGGGACCGTCGTTGTTTTCCAACCGCGCGATCAGCGGCCAACAGTCGTCGGCGCTCCAACCCGTACACCCCATCGCGGCCCACTCGTCTAGGTCCTCGCGTGGGGTCCAGAACGCGATGCAGGAATTGTGCGACGAGCAGCCCCCGAGCACCCTGGCGCGAGAATGCCGCACGAAGCTGTTGCCGTGGGCTTGCGGCTCTACCGGGTAATCCCAGTCGTAGCCGGAACCGAGCAATTGCGGCCACCGCTCCAGCGCCAGGATCTTCGGGTCGTCGACGTCGGACGGGCCAGCCTCGAGCAGGCACACCGTGACCGACGGATCCTCCGACAGCCGGGCCGCCAGCACGCACCCGGCCGAACCACCGCCGACGACGACGACGTAGTCGTACTCCTCGATCCCGTTCATGCCGCAATCTTCGCGGCAACCGCTACCCAGGCCGTCAGCGTCCGCCGGGCGCCGGACTGTTCACTGATGAGGCATACCAACGCAGCGACACGGCGGCGAGGATCAGCAGGATGCCCTCGACGACGAGGCTGGCGACCCCGATGGGTTCGGTCCAGTTGCCGATGTCATCGGTGTAGTCGGGCATCCCTGGTCCGCGGGAGAGCACATAGCCCACGATGGGGCCGGCTGCCACCCCCAATGAGAGCAACCAGCCCACTCGTGCCCGGCTGGTCAGCAGGAGCACCGCCGCCACGACGCCCGCGATTTCCAGGGCGTAGTACGAGATTTGGACATATTGCGGGCCTTTCGTGCCGGGCACGCCACCTTGGTCGATGACGTGGATAGCGGCCACCGCAAGACACGCCACGATGCCGACCAGCCGCGCCAACAGGCTGCTTCCTGCGGCGCGACCAGCGCGAGCGGCTGACTGCGGCATCCCTGCATGGGTTTGATTCCTTGCCGGCGGGTCAGCTGGACGACCCGTCGAGGGCCGCGTTCGCGGGCGGCCGGCCGCACTAGTTCGGGAGCGGTTCATGGCCTCAGCGTGCACTGGAAATTTTACAGTGGTCTTGGAGAATTCTGGGAAAACCGACAATGCGCCGCTGCCCACCGCACACCGGGGCCTGGCGGGGACGAAGATGGCCGCTGTGGACTTGACCCCACCGCCCGCCACTGGCGGCGTCCGGCTGCTCCTCGTCGAGGACGAGCCTGAGTTCAGCGCCATTCTCGCCGCGCTGTTCACCGACGAGGGCTACCACGTCGATGTCGCCGGCGACGGGCAGCGCGGCCTGCACTTCGGGCTCACCCGCAGCTACGACGTGATCGTGTTGGACCGCGGGTTACCGGTCATCGAGGGCCTGGACCTGATGGACCGGTGGCGACGCCACGGCATCACCACCCCAGTGCTGGTTCTGTCCGCGCGCGGCACCCCGGCCGACCGGGTCGCCGGCCTCGATGCCGGCGCCGAGGACTACCTGGCCAAACCCTTCGACGTCGACGAACTGCTCGCCCGGCTCCGGGCGCTGCGCCGGCGCCACCTCGACGTCGCCCGGATGCTGCCCGTCGGCGGATACCGACTCGATCTCGACACCCGCGAGGTCTCCGCCGCCCCGGATCACACCGGCGCCGAGGCAGAACCGGTCCGGCTCTCGGAACGGGAGTGCGGGTTGCTGGCCGCGCTGGCAGGTCGGCCCGGGCAGATATTCACTCGCGCCGACCTGCTCACCGGCGTGTTCATCGACGCCGAAAGCCCGATCGTGGTCGACACCTACGTGCACTATCTGCGGCGCAAGCTCGGCCGCGGCATCGTCGACACGGTGCGCGGCCGCGGTTACCGCCTCGGCCGGGACCCGCGACGGTGACCCGAGCCCCGGGCGCCGAATCCGTGCTGCTGCGCCGTGCGGCGCTGCGGCTCGGGTTGCAAGCCGCACTGCTCGCCTCGGCGATCGTCGTCCTGCTGTCCGCCGCCGCCGTGGCCGTGGTGCTCAGCAGCCAGCGCGACGCCGCCACCACCCTGCTCGACGCGGCCGTGACCCGTGCCGACGACGCCATCGACCCGCCAGCCGGGATCTGGCTCGCTCTACAGCGGCCCGATGGGAAAGCGGTCACCCCGGGCATGCCGGTTGGGCTGCCCGACACTGGGGCGATCGTCCGGGCCGTAACAGCTGGCTCCCGGGAATTCACCGAGGTCCGGATCGGCAACGTCGAGTACCGGATCGAGACCCTGCGCCAGCCCGACGGCACGATCGCGCAGGGCATCCTGGACCTCACCGCCAACCACACCGAACGCGACCAGCTGATCGCCACCTTGCTGGTCTGCAGCGGGGTCGGGCTGGTGCTCGCCGCTGCGGTCGGGACCTGGCTGGGGTACCGCGCACTGCGGCCGCTGTCAGCAGCGCTGGCGTTGCAGCGCCGGTTCGTCGCCGACGCCGGGCACGAGTTGCGGACCCCGGTGACCCTGCTCAGCACCCGTGCTCAGCTGCTCCGCCGACGGCTGCGCAGCGGTCTGGAGTCCAGTACCGGGCCCGCGGCGATACTGCCCGACGTCGAGGGCATCGTCGCCGACAGCACCCGGCTCGGTGAGATCCTCGAGGACTTGCTGGTGGCTGCGGACCCGGTCGCCTCGCGATCCCGTCAGCCGGTCGATCTCACCGAGCTCGCCAGCGGAGTGCTCTCCGCAGCGGCCCCGCAGGCGGCCGAGCGGGACATCCGGCTGACCGGCCCGCAACCCGGTACCGGGCCGGTCCGGGCGCCGGGCTCTCCGGTCGCGTTGCGGCGCGCGGTCACCGCGCTCGTGGACAACGCCGTGCGCCACGCCGAGCACGAAGTGACCGTGGCCGTGCACACCCGCAGCGGGCATGTCCTCGTCGACGTCTCCGACGACGGCCCGGGGATCGATCCCGAACTGGCGCCGCGGCTGTTCGAGCGCTTCGTCTCCGGCCGGTCTGGCCCATCGCAGGGTAGGCGGCGTTACGGGCTAGGGCTGGCGCTGGTGAGTGAGATCGCCGCGGCCCACGGCGGCCGGGTGGAGCTGCTCGAACGGCCCGAGCCTGGGGCGACCCTGCGCATCCAGCTGCCCAGCTGACGCCAGGTTGCAGGTGTTACTCAGGTCAGTCCTATCGGCGGAAGCCGCCTTCGGTGTTGATGGTCTGTCCGGTGACCCAGGCTCCGTCGTCGGTGACCAGCCAGGCGATGAGCCGGGCAGCGTCATCGGGGGCGCCCCAGCGTGCTTGAGGGAAGCGGTGGCGGAGGGCTTCGTGGACCTCGGGTGGTGCGTAACCAGTGTCCACCGGGCCGGGGTTGATGGTGTTGAGGGTGATCGACTGGTCAGCGAGGTGATCGGCCAGGGTGCGAGTGATGGAGGCGAGCGCGCCTTTGCTCGCCGCGTAGGCCACTTCGCCGCGCATCGGCCCGAGGTCTTGCCCGGAGGTCATGAAGATGATCCGGCCGCCAGGTCGGCCGTCGTGCTGCGCGGCGAAGGCTTGGGCCAGCAGGATGGTGGAGCGGGTGTTGACAGCCCAGTGCGTGTCGAGCATGTCCGCGTCGAGTGTGCCGAGCGGCCCGTCGTCACCGCTGCGGCCGTGGTTGCACACGAGGATGTCGAGGTGCCCGAGCACGCTGGCTGCGGCGGTGATCAGCTGCTTTGGCGCGTCGGGGACGGCGAGGTCGAGCTCACTGTGGTGCAGCGTCGCGGTGAGGGCAAGCGCGTCGGTGACGCTGTCGATGACCGCGCGAGGGCCTTCGGGGTCGGTTCCCCAGGGCTGATCGTGGTCATGCGAGATGTAGTGGTGCAGGAACACGGTTGCGCCCAGCGCGGCAAGCCGGCGTGCGATGGCGTGTCCGATTCCGGCGCGGCGGCTCGCACCGGTCACTACGGCCACCCGGCCGCGTAGCGGCAAGAGCTCTGGTCGGGGCTCGTGGTCGTGGAGTTCAGGCACGGTCGTGAGCACTGCTTCCGGAATCTGTGCTGAGCTGGTGCGGCTGGGTCAGGGCACCAGGGTGAACGTGGTTTCGGCGGCTGACGTCGGTAGCGTAGGTCGCCCGGACACGGCTAACTCCCACGCCTGGTACTTGGCACAACCCAGCGTCCCTACGGCATCCCGTTCAGCTACCTCGGCGAAGTGCTACCGGCCGTAGACAGTGCATCTCACGGAACGACGTATGACGTCCCGTCTCTGTTTGCAATACCTACCAAGCTAGCCTTAGCAGCGGAGTGGGTTGTGGAGTGGTGTGCGGGTGGAATCTATGATTGCTGGTGGGATGAATTTGACGTGGCCGTGGTGGATGAGGATTTCCCAACCGGTGTAATGCACGTGCCGATGATGGGCTTCACAGAACAGGACGAAATTCTCGACGCTGGTTTCGCCATTGTCGAGTGTCGACAATGGTGCTCCTGACACATTCCCGGGGGCCGGTCGCAGCCCGGGAACGCGCATCCGCGGTCCCGGGCTGCGCGACAAGCGCTCGACGGATGGACAGCGGGACGGTGCGTATGGCCCGCCCGACGTCGAGGGGTTCGGATTTTCCACCCAGTACAACGGGAATGATCTTCGCGTCACACGCCCACCGCCGGGCCTCCGAAGCACTCATATGCGTTCCGTAGTCCAGAGTCGCGACCCCAAGACCGGTGCGCAGCGCGTCCCAGTCGATGGTGAGGGTGAGGTGGGGTGGTTCCCCGGCGGTGGTGGGGCAGTCGTGGGCGGCGCGGGCCAGCCCGCAGACCTCCAGCAGAGCATCCGCGTTGCGTTGCGAGGTGGTGCGAGTGTCGGGGATTGCGTCGGTGCGGGGCGGGGTGCAGCGAGTTGTTCGATCAACGACCGGAACGCGGCACGGTGCTCACCTTCGAGGTATCCCTCCAGGCCCAGGCGCCCGTCGCGGCGGTCCCAGAACCGCAGTGCCCCAGCGGCCGGGGCCGGTTGCGGCTCGTTGCGGGGCTCCGGGCCGTCCGGGTCGAGGTGCGCGAGAATGTGCTGGCCGATCCGGTGCAGGGCGATGGAGTTGAACGACCGGGCATGGCGAGCCAACTCAGCCTCCGCGGCCTCGCGGTCGTCGGCGCTCACGCCGGCGGGGATCGCGTTCATCGTCTCAGTCAAGCCCTGTTCATGCACCACGTGATGGCCTGCATGGACGTGGCTCGGACAGCAACTCCGAGAGCCGAGGCAGGCGGTGAGGCACTGGCCCCCGCCGAGGCACATGCCTCACCCCCGTTCCCGGTTACTGCCCCGCACCTGACCTGCGGGAAGGCAACCGAGCGAGGCAGACCAGCACCACGACCCCGAAAACAGCCCCTTTTCAGCGCCTCGGGTGGGGTACCCGTGCCTGCCTCGCGCTCAGTGACCAGAAGGGCGCCAACACCTGACCGACCACGACGAGTGAGGTGGCTGCCTGTCAACGGGCGCTGGTCCCAAGTCGAAACGGATCACCGGGACGGCCCTGCGGTCAGCTCAGACGTCATCTATTTACAGGAAGTCCCAAGTTCTTAACTCGGCTCCTATCCTCGCGCCTGTACCATAGCCTTGAATGAACTGCAAGGGTCGACCCGCGAACAGTCCGTGTCCTTCATCACACCAGTAGTCACGTCCTCGAGACGGAGACACCCCATGACCGCCCCAGAAATATCTACCATCCACTGGCGCACCAGTAGCTTCAGCGGCAACAACGGAACCTGCGTCGAGGTCGCCGCTTTGCACGATGGACACATCGCCGTGCGCAACAGCAAACATCGCGACGATGGCACGATCCTGTTCACCCACGCCGAGCTGAACACCTGGATCAGCAGCATCAAGACTGGTGAGTTCGACGACCTGACCTCGTGAGTTCCTAACACCGTTAGGACGCCGTTAGGACGCCGTTAAGCCGCCGTTAGGCACTCACAGCCCGCGATCCAGGGCGTCGCCCACCTGGTCACACAGCGGACTCCAGGCACTGATGCAACGGTGGATCACCGGCTCACGTGGGCCAGACTGGCATGCCGCGGTGGTCGCTGTGTGCAACAGCCGCGACCACGTCGACTGCTTGGTCTCGAACCCGGTTCGCCGGCCCCGCCCCGCTGGTGTGGCCGGTCAGGTGTGACGGGTCGTGCCGGTAGCCGGATTCCAGATCCGCATTTCCCCGCCATAACAGGCTAGTAGTGGTGGTGCAGGTGGTCGAGCAGCTTGATGACTAGCTGGTCGTCGGCAGGTGTCCCTTTGTTAGTTGAGGTAGTCGCGGAGCTGCTGGGAACGGGAGGGGTGGCGCAGCTTGGACATTGTCTTGGTTTCGATCTGTCGGATGCGTTCTCGGGTGACCCCGTGGAGGCGGCCGATCTCATCGAGGGTGCGCGGTTGGCCGTCGGTGAGACCGAATCGCAGCCGAATAATGCTGGACTCCCGCTCGGACAGGGTGGCCAGTACGGATTGCAGCTGATCTTGTAGCAGGGTGAACGAGACCGCGTCGATCGCGATCACGGCTTGGGAGTCTTCGATGAAGTCGCCGAGCTGGGAGTCGCCTTCGTCGCCGATGGTCTGGTCCAGTGAGATGGGGTCCCGGGCGTAGTGCTGAATCTCCAGCACCTTGCCCGGGGTGATGTCCAGTTCCCTGGCGAGCTCCTCCGGGGTGGGCTCGCGGCCTAGACTCTGACGCAGGTCGCGCTGGATGCTGACCAGTTTATTGATTACCTCGGTCATGTGTACCGGGATGCGGATGGTGCGGGCCTGGTCGGCCATCGCTCGGGTGATGGCTTGCCGGATCCACCAGGTGGCGTAGGTGGAGAACTTAAATCCCTTGGTGTAGTCGAACTTTTCCACCACGCGGATCAAACCCAAGTTGCCCTCCTGAATCAGGTCCAGGAATGGCATACCGCGGCCGGTGTAGCGCTTGGCTAGCGACACAACGAGGCGAAGGTTGGCCTCCAACAGGTGGTTCTTGGCGCGCTCACCGTCGCGGACGATCCAGCACAGATCCCGGCGCAGCTGCATCGAGAGCTTGTCGGTGACGTCCTCGGATCTGCGCACCCGCTCGGCGGCGTAGAGCCCGGCCTCGATCCGTTTGGCGAGTTCCACCTCCTCTCCGGCGTTGAGCAGGGCGATCTTGCCGATCTGCTTGAGATACGCGCGTACTGAATCGGCCGAGGTCGTGAGTTCGGCGTCCTTACGGGCATGGCGCAGCGCCTCGGACTCCTCTTCGTCCCAGACGAAATCGCCGGCCTGCTCGACTGTGTCCAACAGGTCCTGAGGATCCTCGGCGTCCTCAATGGCTAGCTGGACGTTGTCATTCAGCGGGTCGAGGGACGCTGAATTAGGTTCGCTGTGCTCGAATTTTACATCCTTGACCGGCGCCTCCTGCGTCTCCTGGGGCACCTTGATCACTCGGCGGCCTTCGCGGGATGCGGCGGCGATGATCATCATCCTCACCTCCTCAACCCGGTTCCCGGCAATACAAGCAATTTCAAGCAAGCCGACGAAAAAATCAAAGACACCTTCCAATAAGCATCCACGGACACCGACGCTGCCGGATCGGCCGGCGCGGGTTTTCTGGGTTGGCGAGGGGCGCGGAGTGATAGTGCCCCAGCCAGTTGGGCGGACACCGCACCTAGACCACTACTGCTCAGCAAGCACCGAGCCGCCCGGTTATCCAAACCCGCACCATGGGGCTCATCGTCGCCGAGGTGTGAACGCGGACGTCAGCAATAGTGCAGTCGGCCGCCGATGGCATGCCCCGGCGGTACCTAGTAGTACCAGGATCGCCCCGATTACCACCAAGATGATCCCGAGAGTTCACAGAATCGGGATCGCGAGCAGGTGCCAACCACCAGTAGGACAACACCAAGAATGATTACGCTGCCTCCCGAGAGTTCCGGCTGGGTGCCTCCCACTGATCTTACGGGAGACCCACCCGATTCGGTCTTCACTCGTGTGGACTGTCCCGAAATTCACCAGCGCTGGTGTATTCCTCACGGTTTGACCCCGAGTGTGGTGTCGGTACGCCGCCCCCTCGGTCTGTGGGTGGCAGTCCACGGGCGCACAGGTGTGTCGTGTGTGATGCGCCCGGACGCCCGACGGGGGACGTGCCAGTCATCTGGATGACCCGGATCCGGCGGGTCCCGGCGGTGTCGTGGACGGTGTCTACACCGGGAGACACTGTAGCTCTGCGGTCGCCTACGGCGACTCTTGTCCCCGCCGCCCGACCTTGGGGAGCGGCTAGATGATCTATTCCAAGGGGTTTTTCAGTGGTCGTAGGCCAGCAGTGACCGCTTGATCGGCTGGTTGGTGTGGTCGTTGTGCCAGATCGTGGTGGTCAGGGCGAGGATGCGTTGCAGGACGCGGACCAGCACACCGTTGGGGGTTTTGCCGCCGTGGTCTTCGAGGTCGAGTTGACCTTTGTAGGTATCGAAGATCGATTCGATAGTCTGGCGCAGGGGCTTGAAGAACCGGGTGCCGCTAGGGTCGGGTTCGCCCTTGCGGGCCGGTCGCAGCAGGGTCAGGCCCGCCTCGGCCAGGGTGGTCTCGAACTCGGTGCCGAAATAGTTCTTGTCCCCGATGATGATCTGGCCGGTCGAGCACCCCCCGATCCCCCTTGACCGCGTCGAGCTGGTCTGCGGGGATCCGGTGCCAGAGGAACAACATCAGGTCCGACGACGTCCGGCCAACTCGACGTCGCAGGGGCCGGTCACCCGGTGGTCTGCTCTCGCGACCAGGTCCACACCGGCTCGCCCGGACCGCTGTTCCTGAACAGTGATTCCAGCGCGGAGGCCCCGTCCGCGAACCAGTCGGTAAGACCCCAGTGGCACCGGTCGACGATTCGGTGCGTGCTCCGGCATCGGCCAGCCCTCGTGGTCCGCGGGGAGTTCGAGGAAGGTGAGGTCCGTGCTGTCCGGCTGCTCAAGAAGCCGTTTCCTGATGATGCGGGTCACGTATCTCTGCACCGCGCCCAGGTGCGCGACCAGGTCGGACACCGACCAGCCGGGGCAGGACGGGACCAGGGGTGCCCCAACGGCGCCGGCCACCCGGCGGACCGCGGCCTCGAACCCCAGAATCTCGCGACGGAAATGGGGGATGTAGTCCATGGCCTCACTCTGCCTCTCATGTCGAACCTGTACGTGTCGAGCTGAGTCGATTCAGTCCACCCTGTCTTTGACACGCGAACTGGTTACCAGGACACCCCGAGGATCACGGCGAACTGAGGCACCACCGCCCGCTACCATCTACCAGCACAACGCCGGTCATTGTCAGCAAGGGTGACCGGCGTTGTCCTTGATCATTCACGCTGATCTATAACTCCGTGATCGTCTGGATTCGGGGTCATGATCGGTAGAGATAGCGATCTTGGGTATGGCGGTGGTCCCGATGGTGCTCGGGTGGGCGCCGGGTTCCACGGTTCGGCCGGGTGGTGCTGGTTGGTCGGGTCGGTGGTGGGCGGATCAGGCGGGGTGCAGGGCTTGTAGGCGTTCCCAGGCGGTGGCCAGGTCGGGGGCCCATTTCCAGCCGGGTGGGATTTTGAGGATCTTGCGTCTGGCGTGGGTGACGAGGCGGGCTGGGGCGGACAGGAGCCGGAACCGCAGGGTCTTGGTGGTGGCTTTGGTGAGGTCGCCGTCTAGGGCCAGGTGACGCAGCCACGCGGTCAGCGATGTCGCCAGCGCGGCGAGGTTGGAGCCAGGCGGCGTTGCGGTTGTAGTCGATGGAGGGCAGGGTGCGCGCGCCGCAGGCCTTGAGTTGCTTGATCCGGTCTTCCACGTGGGCCTGGGTGCGGTGGCGGGCGTCGAGCCACTGGACTTGCCCGGTGGCGGTGTTGGTGGTGAACGCGCTGTACTCTCAGTCGGGGTCCTCGCCGAGTTTGGGTTGCTTACCGGGGGGTCGGGGGACACGGCGGGCGATGACCCGCTGGTCGGTGGGCCAGGTGGCCATTCGGTCTCCGTCTGGGCCGGCGCGCAGGATGCCTGTCAGGTCCGCCACCTGCGCGTCGGGGTCGCAGACACCGTCGGTATCCACCGCGTCGCCCCAGTCACACGGGCGTAGCTCGCTGATGCCGGCGAGGGTCCGCTCGTCTACCGGCCAGCCGATCGTGTACTCCACCCGCCGGCCCCGGTTGCCGTGTACCGCTGCGGTATTCAGGCTGGTCAGGTGGTCGATGATCTCGTGGGAGGCACCCGCGCCGTCGATGCTGACCAGCACATCGGTGCGCCAGGTGGCGGGGATCTGCTCGATCGCGGCGGTCAGGACCGCGATGTGGTCCGACGCGGTGAAGGACCCGGCGTTACCTGGGCGTCGCTCCCGCGGCTAGCGAGCACGCCGCGTCCACCAGCGCCCGACCCCGGTGACGCACCGGGAAGAACCCGGCCCTGGCCACCACGCCCGCCAGCTCGGTGCACAACCCGAGCCGATCAGCCAGCAGCCGCGGCAGCACCACCCCGGCCTGGGCCACCGTCCCCGCCCCACCGACCTCGACCGACAACTTGTCCGACCAGGCCAGCGCCGGCTCCGCCACCCTGCGTCGGCTCCTTGTAGCCTTCACCTGAAAGGTGCCCCTTCCTCGGAGCCGATACGGTCCTCAACAACCCGTATCCTCCCAGCTCAGGGGCACTTTTCACTGTCCTGACACTCGCCGAAACCATGATCATAAAAATCGGCGTGAATACCCCAGGTTGTGCTGGCAGCATCGGACGGCATCATGGGTGCTGACCAGCTGCACAGCGGAGCAACCAATTCAGTCCGCGTCCACTAGTTGGGTGGCCTCTGTGAGCAGGCAAGCCGATGCTTCAGTACCGATCCCGGCGGCGTGTCGACGACCCCGGTGTCCAGGGCGATCGAGCACGGCGCAGAAGCAGTCTGATCGCCAGCCGGTCAGTCCGGCCGGATGTTGTGGTTCAGGCGGAAGAGGTTGGTCGGATCGTATCGCTGCTTCACTGCGACGAGACGGTCGAGGTTAGCCCCGAAGGTGCCGTGGACCATCTTATCGTTGTCCTCGTACAGGCCCGGGAAATTCACATACTCGCCGCCCGTTGCAAACGGCTCCAGCGCGCGAAACGCCGCCCGGCCCCATTCGAGGGCCGCGTCGTCATCCTCAGGGTGTTCCCAGTTGGACTCGATGCCGAGCAGGAACGGTGCGGACCGGTCCCCGAAGGCCGTGTCGGAGGCCCCCGGCCGGCTGAATGCGCCACCCAGCTGCCAGATGTCTAGCGTTGAATGCGGAGAGGGGCTGCGCTCGTTCAGGTTAACGAGGACCGCGATCGCGTCGTCCGGCAGGCTCGCGAGGTAATGCGATTTCCAGTAGTAGCGCATGTCGTGGGCAGGGTAGTCGGCGTCGAAGAATTTTTGCATTTCCAAATACGGAAGCGTATCGGAAAGGTCAGCGATCGGCGAGCCGAACTCGCGCAGCTGAATTAGATCCTGCTGCGCACGCTGCTCCTCGCCACAGTGCACCGCTAGATAAACCACGATCGGAGTGTGATGATACTCAACGGGAATTTGCTCGATCTCCGGCGCGTGCCACAGGATGGCAAACGAACTCACCTCGTCCGGAGCAGTGATCGCCCACTCGCGGTAGAAACGCAGCGCTTCATGGGCGTCCCTACCCGCGTGCACGACGAAGGCGAGGAACACGTCGGGTCCTATGGGATGTGCTCGATATTCGAACGACGTGACGACCCCGAAGTTTCCCCCGCCACCCTGCACCCCCCAGAACAGGTCACGGTTCTGCTCTTCGCTCGCAGTGATCAGCTGACCGTCTGCGGTGACGACATCGACGGAGATCAGGTTATCGGAACTGAGCCCGTGCTTGCGGCGCAGCCAACCGAGTCCACCACCCAGCGTGAGACCGGCGATCCCGGTAGCGGTGACGACCCCCATCGGCACAGCCAGCCCGAACGCCTGAGTCTCATGGTCGAGCTCACCGATGGTGACGCCACCCTCTGCGCGGACGGTCCCTTTCTCCGGCTCTACGCGAATGCTGTTCATGAGCGAGAGGTCAATCACCAAGCCACCGTCGCAGACACCATTACCGGCCACGTTGTGTCCGCCGCCGCGTACCGCGATGGGCAGGCCTCGGCCCCGCGCCAAGCCGATGGTGGTGATCACGTCCGCGACGCCCGCGCATCGCGCTATGAGCGCTGGGCGCTTGTCCACCATGCCGTTCCACACCAGGCGGGCCTCGTTGTAGTCGTCGTCCGTGGACCGGACGAGCTGCCCGCGCAGCCTGGGCTCCAGCTCTTGCGCGAGATCGTCTGCAATCTCCGTGGCCACCGTGCCCGTGATTTCCGCAGTCATGTGATCAGCCTCCTCCGGCGATTGCGTTGCCAGCCTGATTGAGGAGAGCCCGGAACGGACAGTTAGATACACCGATTCGCCCATGATGTCCGGACTCGAGGGAGATTCGTATTGAGTTGACCGAGACAGAAGGGAGTACCGCTGTGCTCGCTGCGGAGACATCTGACGCCTACCGTTCCGGGCGGAGCCAGACGGTCCACCGTTCTACGGCGACATAGCCCAGTCGTTCATATACGGGTCGCCCGTCGTCGCTGGCGATCAGCACCGACGGCGCGGCTGGGTCGGCGAGGGTGGCGGCCCAAGTCACCGCGGCACCCGCACCGCGGCCTCGCGCCGCCGGCAATGTCGCAACGTACTCGACGAGCGTGACCCCGGCGTGCTGGTGCGCCGCCGCTACCGCCGCCGGTTGCCCGTCCAACCACGCGAGCCAAACCCGAGTATCCGGCTGCAGCAGCGTCGGGCCCAGCAGGGCACCCGGCTTGAGAGGCTCCAACTCCAGCATGGGATAACCCTCAACGAGCACCCGTTCGGCCACCATCAGCTCGTCGGAGTCCTTGACCTCACGCACGTCAGCCTCCGAACGGGGCGCGTCCGGTCGCGGGCTGGGAAAGCGCACCATCAGCGGCGGGTGCCCGATCAGGGCGAGTCCGTGAGGTCGCAGGTCCGGTGTGGGCCACGCGCTGATCAGCAGGTACGGCGCCTGTGGTGAAAATAGGGCACCGATGTCACGCAGCGTTTCTTCGGGGCGGGTCAACGGCTGGACCAGGACAACCGGGTTGGTGAGCGCTCCACGATCACCGATCCAGCCTCCGGCCCATCGCGGCCCGGATCGCCACGGCCGTCCCGCGCCGCGGGCGACCCGCACCGGCCAGGAAGCATGCACCAGCACGGCCTGCCGGACGAGGGTGTCGCCGGCCGCGAGGTCCGGCTCCCATCCCGTCGTGAGGTGCTCGCCCTCCGGGGGCAGCATCGACGTACTCATGCTCGCCACGATGACGGCAGGTGCGCGACCCAGCAAGTCTCAGAATCACGAACTCCAACGGAGCCACCAGGTGTCCGAGGACGGTCGAAAGAACCAAGATCGCTGGTGGGTCTCAGTTTGGCTCTCAGTTCGCGGCGATACAGACCACCTGAGGTTGCCGTCGCCCAAGCCGCACGTCAGCGAGCGGCAACTGGACCGCCCGCATCCGGTGACTGGAACGAACCAACTGGTGTACGACGAGTTGATCGAGGCAGGTGCCTGACGTCCCCCGTAGCCGCGACTCGCCCGCGACCCAGTCAGGTTGCCCGCTGCGTGGGCACCACCGTCAGGTAGGTCGCCGCTGTCGGTGGCACGTCAGTGTGGCCGCTGTCGATGGCTTGTTGGTAGGCCGGCCGCGCCCCGTGGGGGTCTGCGGTCGGCCCGATCTGCGTCGGTGTCGTCAGCGTCGGCTGCGCGCTTCGGTTCGACCCTCCCCGAGAACTCTTGCTGCGCAGCGGGCGGACGAACTTGTAGCCCACGTGGTGCACCGTGGCGATCAGCTGCTCATGTTCCGGGCCGAGCTTGGCCCGCAGCCGCCGCACATGGACGTCGACGGTGCGGGCGCCGCCGAAGAAGTCGTAGCCCCACACCTCCTGCAGTAACTGTGCTCGGGTGAACACCTGGCCGGCATGCTGCGCGAGGTACTTCAGCAGCTCGAACTCCTTGTAGGTGAGCTCCAGCGGTCGGCCCCGCAACCGGACGGTGTAGGCCGCCTCGTCGATCACCAGCTCGCCCAGCGACAGGGCGCCGCGGCGGCCGGTACCCGGCTCGGTGGCGCGCCGAGCGACCAGCAGCCGAAGCCTGGCGTCGACCTCGGCCGGGCCAGCGGTGGTCAGCAGGATCTCGTCGCAACCCCAATCCGCGGACAGCGCCACCAGCCCGCTCTCCCTGATCACGACTACCACCGACACATCCATCCCGGTGGATCCCAGCAACCGGCACAGGTTGCGCGAACCGGCCAAGTCTGAGCGGGCATCGATGAGCACGGCATCGCACGGGCCGGCGTCGAGCAGGGCGGCGGCCTCCGGGGCGGCTGGCCGCACGCCATGCGCCAGCAAGCACAGTGCAGGCAGCACCGAATCCGGTCCGGGTTCCGCGGTGAGCAGTAGCAGTTCCATGCCCGTTCCCTCATGCCCTGGAGGCTGGCGACCGCGACCTACAGCATGTTCAGTGAGGATACCGGGCGTTGCCTGGGCTGCCGCACGTTCGTGGTCGCCTCAGACGGTGCCAGCAGAACCCGCGTCCGAGAACTTCGAGTGTTCCACCGAGCCACCAACCGCACGCTAGATCGACATCGCCAGCGGCCTTACCGAAAAAGGTGTCTATCGGTCACGGAGGAGTCGCGACGGACTGCGGCAATTGCGAGGTTTCTTATGTTACCCCGATTTATTGTGCCAGGGGTTGCACACTGCGCCGACGGTGAGGAGGGTGATAAAACGGCTCTGACCCGACATGACTACCCCGACTGAGAGGGCACCCACCGCACGGCGGGTGCTGGACAAGGAGAACGCAATGAACTTTGCGGATAAGGCTAAGCACAAGGCCGAAGAACTTAAGGGCAAGGGCAAAGAGGCCATGGGTCGGGCGACCGGCGACGACGAACTCGTGGTCGAGGGCAAGACCGATCAGGCTAAGGGCAGGCTTAAGCAGGCCGGTGAAAAAATCAAAGACATCTTCAAGTAGCCGTACGGTGCTACCGAGTTATTCAGCGCGTCCTAGGCCCCGCCCGGCGAACGCGTCCAGGGCACGGATCTTGTTCGTGACGTCCAACGCTGCCACCTTGTATGCCCCCGAGAGCGTGGGGTAGTTGAAGACGGTGTCGACGAGGTAGTCGACCGTGCCGCCGCAACCCATGATGGCCTGCCCGATGTGCACGAGGTCGGTGGCGTTGGTTCCGAAGACGTGCACGCCGAGCAGGGTGCGGTCCTCGGTCGACACGAGCAGTTTCAGCATCCCGTACGAGTCGCCGATGATCGCGCCGCGGGTGAGCTCGCGGTAGCGGGCCATCCCTATCTCGTAGGGCACTGAGGACTGCGTCAGCTCGGCTTCGGTCTTGCCGCAGTAGGAGATCTCGGGCACCGTGTAGATCCCGATCGGCTGCAGTTCCCGCAGCTCGCGGGCAGGTTCACCGAACGCGTGGTAGGCCGCGAGTCGTCCTTGGTTCATGGAGGTGGCCGCGAGCGCCGGGAAACCGATCACGTCGCCGACCGCGAAGATGTGCGGGACCGCAGTGCGGTACTGCCAGTCCACCGTGATCCGGCCGCGATGGTCGGCGACGAGCCCCGCCTTCTCCAAGTCGAGTTCGTCGGTGACGCCTTGGCGGCCCGCAGAGTACATCACCATGTCCGCCGCGATCCGCTTGCCGCTGGCGAGGCTGGTGACCGTTCCTTTGGGGGCGATCTCGACCTTGGCCACCTCCTCGCCGAAGCGGAACGTAACGGCCTGGTCGCGCAGGTGAAACTTGAGCGACTCGACCACCTCGGGGTCGCAGAACTCCAGCATCTGCGGGTTCCTCTCGACAACGGTCACCCGGGTTCCGAGTGCCGCGAACATCGACGCGTACTCGATGCCGATCACGCCGGCCCCGACAACGACCATCGAGCGGGGTATCCGCTGCATCCGCAGTACGCCGTCGGAGTCGAGCACGTGGTCGTCGTCGAACTCGATCTCGGCCGGTCGGGCCGGCCTCGTGCCGGTGGCGATCACGATCTTCTCGGCGGTGACAGTGGTGTAGTCGCCGCGGGCTTCACCTTGCACTGCGACCGTCTGCGGGTCCTCGAACCGGGCGGTGCCCCCGAGCAGGTCGACGTGGTTGCGCAGCAGCTGGCTGCGGATCACGTCGACCTCGCGACCAACAACGTGCTGGGTGCGGGTCAGCAGGTCGGCAATCGTGATCTCCGACTTGACCCGGTAGCTGGCGCCGTACATCTCCCGCTGTGCGAAACCGGTGAGGTAGAGCACGGCCTCCCGCAGCGTCTTCGACGGGATCGTACCGGTGTTGACGCAGACGCCACCCATCATGTTGCGGCGCTCGGCCATGCACACGCGCTTGCCCAGTTTGGCGGCCGCGATGGCCGCCTTCTGACCGCCGGGCCCGGACCCGATTACCAACAGGTCGTAGTCGTACACACGACGGTCCTTCCCACCACTGCACACAGCCCCGCCGGATTGCGGCAAGGCGCTTCCACAGGCCAGCGTCGCGGCCCGGAATCACATCGGGCAAGCCGGGAGGTTAACAGTGCACGACGACCGCCTCGGTCGGCTTGTCGAGGTCCGGCAAGTGCTGTCTGGGCTCAGGTACTCACGGTCGGGGCGGCAAGGGCGGTGTCGAGGTGGCCGGGCGGTCGTCGGTGGTCGGTGCGGTGGCTGCGGGCGTCTGCGCCAAGGCCGCCAGTGCCAGCTCCAGCGCGGCGTCCAGCTGCGGGTCCAGGCCCTCGGCCCACGCTTGCGGTGGCACGGGCACCTCCACGTCCGGGTCGACGCCGTAGTTCTCCACCGACCAGCGCCGGTTCACCACCCACATGGCGTAGCGGGGCTGGGTCACCGTGGAGCCGTCGACCAGCTTGGTCGCAGGCCCGATACCGACCACGCCGCCCCAGCTGCGCATGCCCACGACCGGGCCGAGGTCGCGCTCCTGAATCATCGCGGTGACGATGTCACCGTCGGAACCTGCGTTCTCGTCGGTGATGGTGATCAGCGGGCCCCGTCGCACGTCCTTGGGGTAGGTGTGGGGAAGCATGCCGCGGGGCACCATCCATCCGGTGAGCACGCGGGCCAGCTTCTCCACCAGCAGCTGCGAAGTGTGCCCGCCGCCGTTGCTGCGTACGTCGAGCACTACCGCCTCGCGCGACATCTCGGTGTGCAGGTCACGGTGCAGCTGTGCCCAGCCCAGCGCCATCATGTCCGGCACGTGCAGGTAGCCCACCCGGCCCTCGGTGGCCCGGTGCACCGCGGCGCGGCGGTCGGCCACCCAGTCGTGGTAACGCAGCGGCATCTCCTCGGCCACCGGGACCACGACGACGGTGCGCTCGTCGTCGGAACCGACCGCCCGCAGCCGCAGCTCGACGGGCTTGCCCGCGGTGCCCACCAGCAGCGGCCAGGGCCCGGTCACCGAGTCGACAGCGCGCCCGTCGACCTCGATCAGTGCGTCCCCGGGCTGCACGGCCACTCCCGGTGCGCGTAAGGGGGAACGGCCGGCACCCGCCGAGCTCTCCCCAGGTAGCACCCTGGAGATCCGCCAGAGCCCGTCCTCGCCACGTTCGATGTCGGCGCCGAGATGGCCCAGCCGTCGCGCCGCCTGCACCGGGCTCGCGTGGGGCGACTCGTAGGCGTGCGACGTTCCCAGCTCGGCCTGCACCTCCCAAAGCAAGTCGGACAGGTCGTCGCGGGTGGCGATCCGCGCCAGCAGGGGCCGGTAACGCGCCAGCAGGGCAGGCCAGTCATTGCCGGCCATGTCGGCCACCCAGAAATTGTCCCGCATCAGGCGCCCGGCCTCATCGAACATCTGGCGCCACTCCGCGGCCGGCTCCACCTGCACGCGCACCCGCGAGAGATCGACATCGACGGCTGCTGACGAGTCACCGCGCTCGGCGTCCTTCTTGGCCGGGTGCTCGGCAGGCAGCACCCGTAGCTCTTTGCGGTCGCGGATGACCAGGCGCGTGCCGTCGCCACTGGCCCAGACGTCATCGACGTCTTCCGCGAGCACGGTCGAGGTGCCGGTGGCCAGGTTCAGGCGCTCGAGTACCGAGCGCGGGGCGTCGGCGTCAGGGGTGGCAAGATCATCGCCGAGCACGCCGTGCAGCGGTTTGCGCAGCCACACGAGGCCGCCCTTCGTCGCGACCAACGACGAGTACCGCGCTGCGGGCACCGGTACGGGCACGACCCGCTCCGCCAGGCCGTCGAGATCCACCACCACGGTCACCTCGTCAAGATCCCGACTGTCGTTGGCGGGCGTGCTGGCGCGACCCTGCGTCGTGGGGGCGAACGGCGACGGGGTGCTGGCCGCCAGCGGCAGCAGCTGCGGGCGAGTGCCGACGGAGAACGACAGGTCGAAGACCTGCGAGTCGTACACGGGGTCGAAGGTGCGGATGGACAAGAAGGCCAGGTGACGGCCGTCCAGGGTGAACGTGGGCGTGGAGTCGATGAAGCGCAGCGCGGTGGCATCGACCACGGTGCCGTCGGACACCCGCGCCAGCTTGATCTGACACAGCGAGTGCGGGCCGCGATGCGTCCACGCCAGCCAGCGGGAGTCGGGGGAGAACACCAGGTCCGCCACCGCGCCGTACTCCGAGCGGGCCAACTCGGTGTCCGCGCCGGTGGCGGGGTCGACCAGCAGCACTCGTCCATCGTGCGGGGCCGCCGCGAGCCGGCTGCCATCCGGTGCGGCTGCGAGGCCGATCACCCGCCCCAGCCGACCCGCTGCCAGCGTGCGCTGGCCTGCGCCGTCCTGGGCGGACACGACCAGCGCGTCCTCACCCTCGGCGTCGCTGACCCACACCACGTCCTCGCCCAACAGTCGGGGCAGGCGGGCACGCCCGCCCGAGCCGGTCGCTAGCGCGCGCACGGGGCCGTCTGCGTGCGTCACCCACTGCACGCTGCCCCGCACCTCTACCGCGCTCGCCCGGCCGGTGCGGTCGACGGCGACATCGCCGAGGTGCTTGCCGGCGGGCACCGGTGCGGAAAGGTGCGCCGCGCGGGGTCCTCCCGTGGGCAGCTCCAGCCGGTGTGGCTGGGAGTCGGCAGCGAGATCGTGAAGCAGCCACAGCTCACCGGCGGCGGCGTACACGACGCGCTGCCCGTCGGTGGTGGCATGCCGGGCGTAGTAGTCGTCGTGGTCGGTGTGCCTGCGCAGCTCAGAGCCATCCGGCCAGACGGAGTACACGTTGCCCACACCCTCGTGATCGGACAGGAACGCCACTCGCCCGCTCACCCACATCGGCGCGGTGAGCTGGCCGTGCAGCTCCGGCAGCAGCCGGACGAAGACCCCGGTCCCCTCGGGGTCGACCCACAGCCGCCCAGCCGTGCCACCGCGATAGCGCTTCCACATCGCGTGGTCGCGCCGACGCCCGCCGAACCCGGTGCCGAGCACCACCCCGCCTCCCGCCGCGACGTCCAACGCGGTGATCGGGCCGTACGGCAGACGCTGCGCTGGTCCACCGTCGCGCGGCACCGCACGAGCCCACGTGCGGTGCCGCAACGGCTCCCGCACGGCGGAGGCCACGTGCACTCGGCGGGCGTCGGCCCAGCCCAGCACGCGGGCGTGGGAGTCGCCCCACCACGTCGTGCGCACCGACGGGCCGCCTGCGGTGGCTACGACGTGCAATTCGGGTATCCCATCGCGCTGGCTGAGGTGCGCCAGGTACTCACCGTCGGGAGAGAAGCGCAAGTCCTTGGTCGGCGCGTGGTCGCAGGTCAGCTGCCACGGCCGGCCACCCTGCAATGGGGCGAGCCACACATCGTCCTCGGCGACGAAACCCACCAGATCGCCGTGCAGGCAGGGGTAGCGGAGGTAGGAGTCGTTACCGGGGCTCAGCACCTCCGCACCCTAGCCGCGCCGATCATCGCGGGTCCGTGCCACAAACGCGACCGTGAAGCACCCCTGGTAGCCGGGCCAGGATCACGATGCCCGCCCGTGGGCTACCGGTGCCGGATTCATGATGCGTGGTGCATCATCATTCCGCCCAGTGAGATCGCGTACTCCTTCGCCTGGTCGTCGTAACGGACGCTGTATGTTGTCGGAAAGTAGCCGTTGCGCTGGTAGGCCTGGGGCTGCTTGATGTCCTGCCGAATGGCCTGCATCGTCAGCATCCATTCACGCGTCATCATCGGTTCGATGAACGTATACGTACCATCCCACGACCCGTTGATTAAGATCTGCTTGAAGTCGTACTTACCGGGCTGGAGTCCGTCCGCGGTGTCGACCCAGTGCAGTCCCATCGCGGGCACCGTATTCTCGGTCGGTGGCCCGGGAGGAGTGACGTAACCCAGCGGAACATACTTCTGATCGGGCAGGTGGGCGGCCCGCTTTGCGAAGTCCGGGCTGCTCGGATCGATCTTCGCCACCGCTGCTGAGTCGACCATGTAGAAATGCATGTCGAAGTGCGGCTTGCCGAAGAGCTCCGCCGGTGCATGTCCGTGACTGTTCCAATTGAGCATGACGTGATCGAAGACCGTCGCCGAGGCCTGATGCGGCAAGTCGAGCACCAGCATCCGGGGAGGCACGGCGTCTTCCTCCGGAAGCCTGTTCAGCGATGCCGCCGACATCCGAATGCCGACCTCGCTCGGGTTACCGGCGTCGTCAAGCGTTACGTAGGACTTGGCGCTGCCGCTTCCAATGCTCTGGGACTGTCCAAAGAACGTGCCGCTCTTGTTCGCTTGACCGTTACCGCACCCGGCGAGAAGCGTCAGGGTCACACAGGTGGCAAGGATCGGCCCCACATAGCGTCGCATGTTGGGGGAATGCATGGCGCAGCTCCTTCGGAGATGTTTTTATTGAAGAATGGGGATTGTCCTGATCTCCAAAAATCACCCCAGGTGCATCGAAAACTTTGGTGTACCACATTGCGGTCAGTCTATTATGACCCTTCGGGGTATCGTTGGCAACGCATACAAGACCCCTGCGGCGGGAGTCGGACCGCGAAGAGCTGGACAAGACACGCGCGACGCACTGGCACGATCTGCTACCCAGCGGTTACAGCGGGGAGTGTCGCAGCCCCTGAAACAATCGATTCCCGAGCCGTCATCGAAACGCGCATCCCCGGTCAATCCTGCCCGGGCGCGTCCGGGAGGGGATTGCGCAACGTGGTCTGGTCCTGCGGCCATCGACTCAGCAGCAGGTCGGAAAACTGGTCGGCCAGCAGGGTGCTGGCCTGGATGCCGAACACCACGTCGGCGGCGAGTTCAGGTTCGGCGGCAAGCAGCGGAGCGATCACGCCCCGTCGGAGGAGTTGCTCGTGCACGGCATCGGCCTCGATGTGCTCGGCGTAGAAACGGATCGATGCGGGTCCGCAATCCAACCGCTGCATGGCTTGGACCAGTCGGTTCGAGCCGGGGGACGACGTCAATTCCACGGTGGCGAACTGGCCGATGAGCGCGCCGCGCAGCTGGCGGTGCAGCCCGCACAGCGACATGAAGTTGACCTCGGCCAGGGTGGCGGCCGGCGCGGCGTCGAGGTAGGCGCCATATCGGGGGGACAGGCCGAGCTCGGTCATCATGTCGGCGAACAGGCGGGCGTGCATGCGTTGCGGGTCGCCCGCGCCGTACTCGTCGTGCTCGACGGCCACCAGCGCCGCCTTGGCCGGCCCGCTCAGCCGGGGGATGACCCACGCTTGCGGATCAGCCTCTTTGAGGTGATAGATCGAGCGGTGGGCGATGTACTCGCGTAGCTGCCAGAGCTGGCCGGCGCGGCACAGGTGATGCGACACGCCGCTCGCGCCCACGACCTCCACGAGTAGCGTGTTGATCTCGGCTGTGACGTCGGTTCCGCCCGGGACGTCGGACCGTAGCGCGGTGAGGAAGACCTGCTCCATCCGCCGACGCAGTCCCAGCAGTCCCGGGTGCCACTCCAGATCGTCAGCGACTGGATCATCGGGGCCCTCGGCGAAACCGCGGTAGTGCAACTCATAGCAGCAGTACAGCGCCAGCTGCAGGTCGTCACCGTACGGGTCGGCCTGCTCGATGACGGCTGACCCGATCTCGGTTGCATCAGGCACTGCAGTGCTGCCGCGCAGGGTGGCGAGCACGGCGGTGGACAGCGGTCCGCGCGGCTCCGGAAGGGTGGACTGACACACCGGCTGGGGCGCGGTGGTGCTCAACATCCCGTCCCCCTGAGGTACTGAGCTCCTCGCGGCGGCGGGGCGATTGCGTGACCGTCGCCGGTGGCTGGTGTCACAGAACGGGTAGCGCCGACTACGGCGGCACGTACACAGCGCGGTGACCGCCCGGTCGGAGCTCACCCGCCGGCCGTCATCGAGGGTGACCTCGATGGGCCCGTGCACCAGTACCGGTCCTTCCTCGGTGACGGTGACCTGGCGCCGGACCGGTTCAGCCTGCATGCCTGGCCCCGATTACCACTAGTTCCTCGTCGCGTTGCCCCGGTTCCACGAGTCCGCGGGCTTCGAGCATGGCCGCGCGAAGCCGCATTACGGGGCCGAAAGGCACCGTGGCGCGGGTGAGGACCTCAGCGTGTAGACCGGCATCGGCCAGGCGGCGCAGGGTGACGTCGTCATCGCAGACAGCTGAGTGGACCAGCAACATCAGGCCGCCGGGCGCGAGCAGGGCTGGTCCTCCCGTGCAGATGCGATCCAACACGGCGCGTCCGTCGAGGCCGGCGTCCCAGCATCGGGTGATCCGGTGCCGGGGCAGCATGTTTGTGGCCGCGGGGACATAGGGCGGGTTGGCCAGGATGAGATCGAACCGCTTGCCGGCCACGGGTTCGAACAGATCGCCGTGGTGCACGGCACACCGCACCCGGTGTAGGCGGGTATTGAGCCAGGCCGCGGCCACTGAACGTAGCGACAGGTCCACTGCGGTGACCGAAGCGGCGCCCGCGCGGGCGGCAGCCAGCGCCAGTGCGCCAGTTCCGGTTCCGATGTCCAGAACGTTCCGACCGGCGGCGTAACCGCCCTCACGCAGAACGCGGATCAATAACGAGGTATCGCTATCGGCTCGATAGACCCCGGGGGGCCGCAATAGCAGCACGATCTTTGGATACCCGCGCGTGCTCTGGCCAAACGTGGATTTCACGTCCTGAACGGCGGTGCGCCCGAGCGGACGAACAAGAAGATGCCGTACTGCCACACTGCGTCGATCCACTGCGCGCCGAGATCGAAGCCCCGCGCGGCGACGTCGGCCACGAACTGGGGGCGGTGGAACTTGTAGGAAAAGCCGACATTCAGTGAGTCGCCGCGCCGGAGGACCAGCTCGAGGTCAAGCTCGCGCAACGCGACTGTCTGGTCCTCGGTCGCGTAGAGGAGGCCCTGGACCGCGGTGGTGGCGGAGTCGTAATGTGCCCGCGGGTAGAAGTACTCCAGGGCGAAGTCGGCACCGAAGCGCCGGTTGAGGTGGGAGAGGTGGTTGAGCCGGAACTGCGCGAAGGCCGACCGGTCGAGCGGGTCGTTGTAACAGGCTTCCAACACCTCGGCCGGCTTCTGCAGGTCCGCTGACACCAGGAATCCGTCGCCGGGTCGGAGCGTGACCGCGATCTCGGTGAGCAGCACATCTCGCTCCTCGGGCGTGGTGTTGCCCAGGTTGCTCCCGAGCAGGGCCACTGTCACCGGCTCTGAGTCGCCGTCTCGCAGCCAGCCCAACCCCGCCTCATACCGACCCCACAGCCCCTGCACCCGTAACCCGGGCAGTTCGGTCGTCAGCTCGCGCGCGCTTGTCACCAGCATCTCGCGGCTGACGTCGATCGGAAGATAGCTGGTCGCACGGCGTTCGACACACGCCGCCAATAGCAGACGGGTCTTTTTCGCGCTTCCGCTGCCCAGCTCGGCGATGCGCTCGTACCCGATCAGGTCGGCGATCTCCTCGGCGTGGCGCTGCAGCAACCCGTGCTCAACCCGGGTGGGGTAGTAGCCTGGCAGCTCGGTGATCGCCTCGAACAGTTCTGACCCGATCGCGTCGTACCCGAGGTAGGCGGGTACTCGTGGCGGGGCCTCCCGTAAACAGGTCAGCAGGCCAGCCCGATCGTCCCAGAAGCCGCCCTCGCCATCCACGGGCACGATCTCGATTTCGCGCTGCTCCACGATGCACACTGTATTGCGCCGGCTGGGTTCAGTGGCGCCGCTGAACCGCCGCGGCGACCGCCTCCGCAACCTCGACGCCGGCCTCGCAGTCCCGGCGCAGCGAGAACCGATGATCCAAAAGCGCGCATACGTGTGCGTTGCTACTTTCCGTGACGTGCATGACGCGGTAGCGTCTGAGATGGACCGCGTACGGTGGGTGACGTCCTCTCCCGCCCCGAGGTCCGGCCCGGCAGAGTAGCGCGCTACAGGGGTGGGTGCGCTGCTCGTCTGCCGGTCACCGGGCCCGAGCGCGATCGATATCCAGATGGGGGGAGTGGACATGATCCAGTTTGAGGACGTTACCAAAGTCTACCGGATGGGCAAGGTCGAGGTGCTGGCCCTAGCCGGCGTCGACCTGACTATCGACGACGGCGAACTGGTCGCCATCATGGGTCCATCCGGATCGGGCAAGACCACGCTCATGAAC
>JRHI01000959.1_pt1 | contig 27758 bp, 26 predicted proteins | sample 215371 | NCBI WGS metagenome assembly JRHI01 (sample SAMN02929681, study PRJNA255918) | sediment metagenome | biome: cave system; feature: Ice Cave; material: Sediment; isolation source: sediment from deep within a dark volcanic ice cave with no known source of... ...
GCCCTGCCTGCCCCTGCCCGGCCCTGCCTGCCCCTGCCCGGCCCCGGCCCCTGCCCGGCCTGCCCCGGCCCTGCCCCGGCCCCTGCCCTGCCTGCCCCTGCCCTGCCTGCCCCTGCCCTGCCTGCCCCTGCCTGCCCCGGCCCGGCCCCGGCCCGGCCCGGCCTGCCCCGGCCCGGCCCTGCCTGCCCCTGCCCCGGCCCTGCCTGCCCCGGCCGGCCCCGGCCCTGCCTGCCCCGGCCTGCCCTGCTCACGCGAGCAAACGCGATCTGCGCTCGTGTTGCACCACTGTGTCACCTTTCTTTCATTTCCATCTTGCCCCCAATACACTCAACAATCCTTACGTTCGCGCCTATGGAGCAAGCCTCTGCCCTGCTAGTGAGGCTGAAGTTCGTGCCAACGCATCTTGCCCCACCCTTTCGAGTCTGTCCCCACCCTCTCATTCCCTGACGCATTCCTGAGAACCATCGTTCCCTCTTCTGCTCCACAAGCACATCTGCTACATGTGTGACAACTGCGACAACTGCGACAACTGCTACATCCGCGACAAACAGCCAGCAGCGTTCCCAAAATGTGTCAGTTCACCATTGTTATGCCCCAGTAATGCCCGTGAAATTGAATCGTCCAATGCGCAAGGCGGGAGCCACGACAGACAGGTAGTCGCTGCATTGGACGCGCTCGCGGCCAATAGCCTGTACCTCACTCAACGCGTTAAGGATACTCTGCGTAAAGCGCAGATTCTTCACAGGGCTGCTCAACTCACCATGCTCTATTAAGAAAGTCCCGTCACGCGTCATTCCCGTAAAAAGCGTTTTGACGGGATGGACCGTGTTGGTGTAGTGAAATCGTGTGACGTAAAGCCCGCGCTCGACACCCTTCAGTAGCTCTTCTATGCTGGCATCGCCCGCCTCCATCATGGTATTGGTCGGGGTAGGCCCAAAAGAGTTTGGCGCGGGCAGTGCGTGCCCCGTATTGGGCTTACCCTCGCGCGCAGCGGTGAATGAGTCATAGACAACCGCGTTGGCAACGCCGTGATCGAACATCACAACGCGTTGTTTTGGCACACCCTCGTAGTCAAAAGCCTGCGCTAGACCGGCGCGATCATGACCGTCATCATAAATGGTCACACGCGCATCAAGCAGTTGCTTGCCAAACTGACCGTTCATAAAGCTGCGTTCTTCCTGCACAGCGGTCGCCGAAAGACCCATGAAGATGAGATTCTGCAACATGTCGCCGACAGCATAGGTATCAAGCACAACCTGGTACTCACCGGTGGCAATGTCAATGGGATTGCGGCTGCGCTGGGCCGTGCTCACAGCCTCGCGTGCCATCGCCTCAAAATCGAGAGTGGAGACATCAGTTGCCATGCGCTGTGTGTAGCCCGAACCACGCTCATCCGCCATGACAACGGCATGACATTCGGAGTCCGTGCGCGGCTCATAGGCAAAGATGCCCAAAGAGTTCGCGACCGCTACCTGAGATGCATTGGTGGAGAAGGCTCCCGCTGCCTCAAGGCTGCGCTCTTTGGCTAGCTGGACGATGATACCGACACGTCGTGCGCGCTCTTCGGGAGTGAAGCGGGCGGTCTGCTCACTATAGCCGGACGCGGGCACAATCGGCTGAGGTCCTGGCAGCGAGTGAAATTCTGGATTTTCGGGTTGCAGGCGCGCAATCTCCAGCGCCTGCTCCGTTACGCGCCGCAGCGACTCATCATCCAGGCGATTCGTCGTCGCCACACCCACTTTTTTACCTGCTACGGCTCGCACGCGCAGCTCGTGATTACTCTCCGCGACGTTCTGGTGGATACTATTATTGGCAAAGCGCGTCAGGGCGCCCTCCGTCCCAAGATAAACGACCTCGGTCTGATCAGCCTGTGAATAGCCGAGCACCTTTTGCAGCAACACACGCGCGCTTGTTTCATCAGAAAACATGTATTTCTTCCTCTCAAGGCGTATCCTCGCATCCCTCGCATCCCTCGTACCCTCTCGCTCTTACCAGTTGCCGACGCCAACCTGAACATTACGGAAACGCGCAGGGGCGGCACCATGGCCGGTGCGCATGACCTGCATTGGCTCACCCTTGCCACAATTCGGCGTCCCCCAGACGGTCCACTCGTCGCGCTTGCAGATAGCATCGCACGAGCCCCAGAATTGTGGTGTAATGCCCGTGTACGTGGCGTTCTTCAACATCTCGCCAGGCTTACCGTGCTTTATCTCATAGGCCATCTCTACGCCAAACTGGAAATTCAAGCGTCGGTCATCGATGCTCCAGCTTTTATTGATACTCATGAAAATGCCGTCATCCGTGTCGGCGATAAGATCGTCAAGCGACCATGTTCCCGGTTCCAGGCTGACATTGGTCATACGAATCATCGGCAAACGGTTCCAACCATCCGCGCGCACGCAACCGTTGCTGGTCAATCCAAGCAGTGGCGCTGTATCACGCGACATCAGGTAGCCACCGAAGATGCCATTCGTGACTATAGGAGTACGCTGCGCCGGTACGCCCTCATCGTCCCAACCGAAGGTGCCGAGCGCCCCTGGAATGGTGGCGTCCGCGGTCAGACTCACGAGATCCGAACCGTAACGGTAATTGCTATTGAACTTATCGGTGGTCAAGAAGCTTTTGCCGACAAAGCCCGCTTCCATGCCTAAAACGCGATCCAGTTCGATGGGGTGTCCGCACGACTCGTGCACCTGGAGAGCGACCTGTGGACCATCAAGAATAATTGTCTTGAGGCCGCTGGGACATTGTTTGGCAATCAGCAGCTTGACAGCCTCTTCGCCGATACGCGCACCATGATTAACCAGGTCCATCGCCTCGATAAATTCATAGCCAATCGTGCCAGCCTGCCGTCCAAATGAATTTGGGTACGAGCGAGTCTGTATCTCACTGCTGGAGGTATCGACAGCGCTGGCCGTAATGGCCGCGCCGGTATCAAACAATTCTTGCTCGATCTCGCTCCCCTCGGAGCTGACAAATATTTTGTGCTCGCGCGAATATTCCATCTCGCTGCTAGTAAGCGCTACTCCTCGCACGCTGCGCATCGCGGCGTCAGCATCGAGCAATAAGCGGACCTTCTGGTCCAGGGGCACCGAGAAGGGGTCACGTTGCATGGGGGTATGATAGAAACCGCGTTGGGCAGTAAGGGGAGAGAGCTTAACGGGATCTCCCGCAACGAGTGCGCTGGCTTTCGCAATTTGTACTGCCTGCCTGGCTACACGCTCAGCTTCAGCATCGTCCATGCCTGCGCTGCTGGCAAACCCCCAGGCGCCATTAACGATCACGCGTACATTAAATCCCGCACTGGTAGCACTGGCAACGCCCTCAACCCGGCCATTTTTGACCTCGATTCCCTCCGTTGTACGCTCCATGACGCGCACATCCACATAGCTGGCGCCAAGCCCGTTAGCAATATTCAAGGCTCTGTTTGCTAAATCCCTCATAAATCATTCTTCTTTCCGCTGCTGGAATGCAAAACAGACGTGTCAGATTGACAGAATTAACCACGTTTGTCGCAGATGCCTTACATTGTATGCATTTTGCACAGCCTTGTCCATTATTCTAATCCACAATTCTATTGACTGCCCCCTTTTCACTCCCTCGCCCTTTCGCTTTTCTTGTGGCTTCGCAACAAGTCGCTCAATAATCAAAAGTGGTGAATGGGCGGCCCCACAAGCCGCCCATTCACCACAAGAAAATTTTATGTCATGCTTGCTATCTTCAACCTTAGTTGATACAATTCGGAAAATGGAAGAGCAAGAGAGCAATAAAGGATTTGATTATGGAGCAGCCAACAACCAGCGAGAGCATGCAAACAGCGTATCAATACGGCCGCCTGGTGTTGCCCCACGGCGAAATAGCCATGCCTGTTTTCATGCCAGATGCCACGTTGGGCGTTGTGCGCGCAGTCGATGCCACCGATCTATCAGGCTGCGAGATACAGGCAGTGGTGATGAACACCTTTCATCTGATGCAGCGGCCAGGCTCCTCGACCATTCAGGCATTGGGAGGACTGCACACCATGAGCGCGTGGCAACGACCCATTGTCACGGACTCGGGAGGTTTCCAGGCCTACTCGCTCATCCAGCAAAACTCCAAATTTGGCACAATCAACGACGATGGTATTACCTTCAAGCCAGAATCATCTGATCGCAAATTCCACCTGACACCGGAAAAAACCATCCAGCTTCAGATAAGCTATGGAGCCGATGTGGTCATCTGCCTCGACGAATGTACACATGTCGATGCCTCACTTGGAATGCAGGAGACATCGGTCAAGCGAACGATTGCCTGGGCCACGCGCTGCAAGAAAGAGTTCCTGCACCAGATCGAGCAAAAGCGGCTCCCCCAGGAACAGCGCCCCCTGCTGTTCGCGGTCATCCAGGGAGGTGGATCGCACGAACTGCGCAAGCGTTGCGCCAACGAATTGTTAGAGCTAGGCTTCGATGGTTTTGGCTACGGCGGCTGGCCGCTTGACGCACAGGGACATCTACTCACTGATCTCATCGCGTATACACGAGAACTGGTGCCGCCACAATTTCCTATGCACGCTCTCGGCATTGGGCACCCCACAAATGTAGTGAATTGTACCAAGATGGGATACGGGATATTCGACAGCGCGATGCCGACACGCGATGCCAGGCACACCCGACTGTATACCTTCACCTCCGCGACCGGTCTGCAAGACAAATGGCTCTCTTATACGTATGTCAACGATGACAAGCACATCAAGTCCAATACGCCAGTCTCCAGTTTCTGTGACTGTCTGTGCTGCACCCATTACTCGCTGGGATACCTACACCACCTCTTCAAAATTAACGATACCCTGTTTTTCAGGCTCGCCACTATCCACAACCTGCGTTTTATGACGCAACTTACTCAACGATTAAGGCAGGAACATGATGGATAGGAATAATAATCAGCTTACATGGCTGGTCGATGCTGTCCAGGCAAGCGCAAAATATGGGGATATCTCCCCCGAGCTTATCACACGCATTGGCGCGCAAGAATTAGCTAAACGCCACTCGGTTAAGGAAGCTCTAAAGGGAATAAAGAACAAATTGCACCAGGTGGGCGGTGCTTACTTTGACGCGAGAGAACACTACACACGGTGGATCAATGAGCTTAAAATGGCGGCCCGACCTGGCAAACGCGAGCAATTGCTTGACCTGTGCGCCACAATTATGACCTACCACGCTTCTACCAGGGAGCGCATTCCGATCCTTGCCCGGTTTTACGCGCAAATATTTAACGAGTTGCCTCCCGTTCACAGCATACTTGATATTGCCTGCGGTCTCAATCCACTGGCTCTTCCCTGGATGCCCCTATCGGAAGAGGGAGTAGAGTATTACGCCTATGACATCTACCACAGCATGATGGACTTCTTACAAGAATGGCTGGCAATCATGGGCATACAAGGAGATGCACAGATGTGCGACGTACTGCAAGCAAGCCCAACGCAGCAGGCGGACGTGGCTTTTCTCCTTAAAGCGATCCCATGTCTGGAACAGGTAGATAAAACGGCGGGCACCAGGCTCTTGCGGGAGATTCCCGCGCACAACCTGGTTGTTTCGTTTCCGGTACATAGCCTGGGGGGCAGGAGTAAAGGAATGTTGGAGCATTACGAGGCCCATTTTCGCGAGATTGTAGGAAGCGAGCAAGAATGGGAGGTAACGAGGTTGGTTTTCGACAGAGAACTGGTATTCGTGGTCAGAAAGTAAGTCCTACTTGTCGCGACCCACATACCAACTCCCCCACCAGCAGAACAGCAACAGAGAGGCAGAGACCAGGAAAATCAGCCAGTTGAGGCCGATGAACTGGGCAAAAAAGCCTGCAAAGAGCAATATTGGGATTGATCCTGTGTTGTACATCATAAACTGTAGCGATAAGACACGCCCACGTACCTCCTCTGGCGCGTGTTCCTGCATCATCGTTTGGGTAGGTATGTTGACGCAAGCGGTTGCTAATCCCAGCAGGAATACCAGCAGCATGGTCGTCCACAACAACAGAGGCGACGAGGCTCCCATTTCTCCATACAGGTACGAGGCTAATTTTTGTGTGACAAGTAAAAGTGTGAAACCTACTGCCAGCATGACAAAACCCACCCTGGTCAAACGTACCTTCCCAACCAGGGCGGTAATGCGCGGCATAATGATCGATGCTCCAACTAACCCAATGGCAGCAGGGGCAAGGATTAGTGCCATATCTGCCGCTGGATGATGCAAAACTTGCTGCACAACGGTTCCCGCAAGTTCACCAATGAGCAACATGACGTTGCCTACGACAGAGAGTTGAACGACAGAGAAGAAAAGGATACGATCATTGCGAACGTAATGCCAACCCTCGACGATCTCACGCCAGATCTTTTCTAGAGCCTGTCCCGCTTCTGCTCCAGCGTATCTGTCCTGTTTGAGATGCTCCTCGTCAAGAGCGCGAGAGGGGATACAGAGAATAAGAAGCGCACAGACAAGGTAGAGCAAAGCCACTATGATAAAGAGCATATCGATGGATTGCACGTGAAGGGCCAGTGTAGCCACTTGTAGGGTGAAAGGCGGAAAGGCGCGCGCTACGATGCCTCCCAACAGCAGGAAACCAATAGCCTGTGATAACGTCGTGGTGATATTGAAGAGCGAGAGCGCGGGAACCAGTTCGTGCTCACCTACCAGCAGCGGAATAGATGCTCCCTCGGCTGGAATGAAGAATTGCCCGATCAACGACGTCATGAAGGTAAGCACGTAGAGCGGCCAGAGATTGGTGTGATTGGCGAGTAACGAAACAACCATCAGGAACACGGTGACCGCGCGCAGTACATTGCTAATCCACAATACCAGGCGTTTGTGCAGGTGATCGACAACCACGCCCGCAACCGCGCTAATTGGGAGCGCAGGCAGCGTGAAGGCGATGATCGCAATGCCTGCCATGATGACAGAGTGAGTGATGTCATTGACCAGCACAATGAGGCCAAAGTTGGCAGCGTTGAGGATGGTAAGAGAAATAAGCTGCGCCAACCATAACAGCAAGAAATTACGATTTTTCAGTACACGCCGAAAACTTGCGACATCGTTTGATGAAGACGCAGGCTGTGCAGGCTCTGTTTCAGGCGTTGTCGTCGTCATGGGCAGTGTAATTCTTTCTGTATCAACCTATCTCTCTGTATTGCCACGTATTCCATCGTGCGGGGCAAGCACCCCTTGTTTGCTCATACGAATAAGTATGGTTAAAAGTTTAAGAAATGGCAGAGTTTTTTGAGTCCCTTCCTTTTCTTCTTTGTTACCGCATTTATAGAGATGAGGGGTATATACATCTTACAGAGAGGTTGGTTCTTCTCCCGAGGCTCTTTGATTGAGGACTCGCGGCTGTGCCGCTGCCATTCCATCCCTTTCAAAGGCCATTTACTCACCCTCGACAAGGGGTTCATGTAATGTTACACTTTTTGTAGGTAGGAGAAGGCAGATTATGCCTGGAAAATGGGACACAAACACGAAACGCCTGGTAGGAGAAAACCCGGAACATTTCATTAAGTGGCTCTTACCAGAAGCGCAGTTCAAGGAGCAAGCGCAATCCAAACCATTAAATTTGAATACCCGCGAACGAGAAGTTGACGCTTTGTACGAGATTCTGTTGTATGGCACGTCGTGTCTGGTACATATAGAATTTCAAAGCTACTTTGATAGCAACATGGCACAGCGTATGTGGGAATACAATTCGCTCGCAACCTTCTCGTATAACCGTCCAACAAGTTCGTTTGTGATCTATTTGAAAAAATGTGAAGTACCCAGGTCCCTTTATGAATAGACGTTTCCCAACGGTGAAGTAATCCACCACTTCCACTTCAAGGTGATTAAGCTCTGGGAAATTCCGGCGCAGGTGCTCAAGCAAACCGGTCTCGTAGGAATATATCCGCTGATGGTGCTTACCAAAGATGGCAAACGTCCAGAAGTGGTAGAAGAAGTGATTGCCAGCCTTCAGTTGCATGAAGGCGAGGCAGCCAAAGAGCTGATTTCACTTACTTACATCTTCGCGACTCTGGCGTTCGAGAATCAGGACGATCTTATATGGCTGAAAAGGAGAATTAACATGATGCAGGACCTTTTACGAGACTCATGGCTCTACCAGGAAATTATGCAAGAAGGCTACGACAAAGGAATTGAGAAGGGAATTGAGAAAGGGCGCGAAGAGGGGCTACTGAGGCAACGTCAGCTACTTATGACCATCGTCCAGATGCACTTCCCTAACACTGCCAACCTGGCGCAGCAACAGGTGGACGCTATCAAAGAACCTGAGGTCCTACAGAGCCTAATTTTCAAGGTGTTGGAATCCCAAACTGAGGAGCAAGCTACTGAGTGCTTACTCTCAATTAACCAGAAGTAGAGCTATCTTAAAGGTCATTCAGGAAGCTATCCCCTCCACCTCAAATCGTGCTATAATGAAACCATGACGATAACACCGGCAAACATCCAGAAGAAGACCGATCTGTTCACGCTCACCCTTCCACAGTTACAGCAATGGCTGGTGGAACGTGGTGAGGCGCCTTTTCGTGCCAAACAAATCTATAGCTGGCTCTACCAGCACCTCGCGACCGATTTTTCGACGATGACCAATCTGCCTCAGACATTACGGCAGCAGCTGACGGAAGAGGCGACCATCGGGCCAATGATTGTACGCAATGAATTACACTCGAGAGACGACCGTACGCGCAAAATTCTGTTGGAACTGGCCGATGGCAAGCTGATTGAGTCGGTACTAATGCTCTATCCGCCCCATGGTGAAAACAGCGCGCGTGCGACGGTCTGTGTCTCCACGCAGGCTGGCTGTGCCTTCGGCTGTACCTTCTGCGCAACGGGCCAGATGGGCTTTGATCGGCATTTGAGCGCGGGCGAGATTGTAGCGCAGGTGCTCTACTTTGCGCGCGAACTGCGAACAGCTCCATGGACGGCAACAGGGCTGCCTGGGAGTACGCCCATCGATCACATAACCAATATCGTTTTGATGGGCATGGGCGAGCCGCTGCACAACTATGATAACGTGCTGCAAGCGCTACGCATCCTCAATAGCGCGGAGGGATTCAACCTGGGGGCGCGGCATATGACTGTCTCGACCGTCGGACTGGTTCCCGCCATCCGCAAGCTCAGCCATGAGTCGTTTCAGGTTAACCTTGCGATTTCCCTTCATGCGCCTACCGATGAACTGCGCAGCCGGACGATGCCTGTCAATCGCAAATATCCGCTGCAAGAACTACTGGCCGCCTGTAAAGACTATATCGCGGCCACAAAACGGCAGGTCACGTTCGAGTATGTACTGCTGGCGGGAGTGAATGATACAGCAGAATATGCCCATCTGCTGGGGGAGTTGCTGGTCCCGTTAAAGCAGTTTGCACACGTGAATTGTATCCCCGTCAATGCCACCTCGGCTAGCTACCAGACTCCAGGTCCAGAGGCTATTCGCGCGTTCCGCAATATCCTCTTCGAACATGGCGTCAGCAATAGCGTGCGCGCAGAGCGCGGTGATGATATCGCAGCCGCGTGCGGACAGCTCAGGACGCGCTTCGAGAAAAAAAGCCAACAATAAAGAGGGAGCCGTGCGCACGGCTCCCTCTTTATTGTTGGCTTTTTACTAACCTTTTGGCAACTTATTCATCGTGCGCATACAGCGGGTACAGATATTGACAGTACGTGGGGTACCATTCATAACCATATGGCGGCGCTGTACGTTGAGTACAAAGCGACGACGCGTGCGCCGCTGTGAGAAGCTCACATTATTGCCATGCATGGGCTTGCGCTCACAGATATCACAACGACCTGACGACATATATACATTCCTTCCTGATTTGATCAAATTCAGAAGATTTTCTCATCTTATTCTATCCTAGACGCGCAGCTACTGATATGGCGACGCCATGCGAGTATAGCATAAAGAGACTTGTTTTGGCAAGAGCAAAGTGATATACTACTGGGCAAGTCTCAGTCACCTATGAACCGCCACTACTGTGGCAACGTTATGCAATTATAGCATGGTGTTGCTTGTGCTGGCAAGAGCAAAAGAGAGAAGATATGCATATGTCAAAAACATCTGCTATCCACCCACAACACGGTTCCCGTCCCCTTGGTAAGATAGAGATCTTGCCCAATGCCATCCATACTATTGCGAAACAAGCAACAAGTGAGTGCTACGGCGTGGTAGGCATCACAGCTCCTCGCCTCCATAATGGGCAAGCAGTCCTACTCAAGCCTGAACAGAGCAACCATGGCGTCCAGGTACGTGTTGTCAATGAGCAGATCATTGTTGAAGTCTACGTGGCACTCGAATACGGCCTACGCATCTCAGAGATCGCGCATAACATCATGAGTAGCGTCAAGTTCTCTATCGAGAAGATGCTCAGCGTGCCGGTAGCACAGGTCAACGTCAACGTCCAGGGATTAGGCCACGGTCCTACTCCTCAGAGCAAAAAATAAACTACTATTTGTAGGGGCGGCCCTCGTGGTTGCCTGGGAGTCACTATGCAGGAACAATCACCTCGCACAGTTCGCACACAGCGACCGCGCCGTATCAGCGTTTTTGACGGTCAGGATCTCAAGAAAGCTCTACTCGCAGGCGCGGCATGGCTAGAAGAACATCGCGAGGCTATTAATGCGCTCAACGTCTTCCCAGTACCTGATGGAGACACGGGCTCCAACATGTCGGCGACCATGCAGGCAGCGATTCGCGGTATCGTTGAGAGCAACGAGACATCCGCGGGAATTATCGCCTCGAAGCTAGCCCATGGAGCCTTGATGGGTGCCCGCGGCAATTCAGGCGTCATTCTCTCACAGACGTTTCGTGGCCTGGCCCAGGGGCTGGAGAATAAGAAGACATTCGCGGCTCCGGACCTCGCTGCTGCCCTCGAAGAGGCGTCGCACCTAGCCTACCGTGCCGTCCTCAAACCGGTGGAAGGAACCATTCTGACCGTTGTACGCGAAAGCGCGGAGGCCGCTAAGGTCAGCGCAGAACGGGGTGATGATCTTGTTGGACTGATGCAGGAGGTGGTCATCACTGCCCGCAGGTCCGTTGCCCGTACACCCGATCTTCTGCCAACACTCAAACAGGCCGGGGTAGTCGATTCCGGTGGGCAGGGCTTTTGCACCATCCTGGAAGGTGTCTGGCGCTATATTCGTGGCGAATCAGTACAACTGGACGCGGTGGAGGCGGCTGCCCTCTCATCCGCAGCTTCGACAGCGACCAGTACCCACATCAAAAAGGGGCGGGTGACCATAGAGGAAGAATTTGGCTACGAGGTTGTGTTCCTGTTGCGCGGTGAAAAGCTGGACGTCGAAGGCATCCGACAGACGATTATTGATATGGGTGGCGCCTCGACCGTGGTGGCTGGCGACGAAAAGATGCTCAAAGTCCATACTCATGTCCCCTGGCCGGGCAAAATCCTCGACTATGGTGTGAGCCAGGGTAGCCTGCTGGACATCAATATTGAAAATCTGCAGGAACAAAGCCTTACCTACGCAGCCGAGAGTGAGGCGGAATACGCTTCTGACACTGAAGATTATCGTGCGAGCATGCTCATCCCCGATCTCGCTACTATCGCGGTGGTCTCTGGCGCTGGCTTTGAAAAAGTCTTCCAGGGTCTGGGAGTAAGCGCCATTGTTTCGGGTGGACAAACCATGAATCCTAGTACCGAGGAACTGCTCGCGGCTGTCAATACGGTAGCAGCCAAACAGGTCATTATCCTGCCCAATAACAGCAATGTCATCCTCAGTGCGCGCCAGGTCGTCAGCCTGACCGACAAAGAGGTGTATATTGTACCGACCGATACGATGCCCCAGGGCATTGCCGCTCTACTCTCATGTAATTTTGAGGCCGATTTTGCCACCAATTGCCAAACAATGACCGAGGCCGCCAATAACATACAGACTGCTGAGATAACCACCGCAGTACGCACAGTCCAGATAGGCAGCGTCCGTGTGCGCGAAGGCGACTTTATTGGCCTTATCAACGGGAACCTTACTATCGCTGGACAAAACATCGAAGATGTCATTCGTGACACTCTGCAACGCATGCACATCGAACGCTTTGAGATCCTGACGCTCTACTATGGTGAAGATGTCAAGGCGCAGGAGGCGCAGGAAACAGCGAAGCGCATTAAAGGTCAAAACTCACACATTGAGATAGAGGTCGTCGATGGCGGACAACCCTACTACGCCTACATTCTCTCAGCGGAATAAATGACGATTGCCGCCCGATAATCATCAAATCTCGACTTATCAGGAAGAGCATAGTATACTATCTCCATTATATGGGACACTGCGGAGTGTCAAATGGAGGAATTTTCGTTATGGTTGTTCGCATCCTCACCGATAGTACCTGTGATATTCCATTAGAGAAGGCCAGAGAGATGGGCATTACGGTAGTTCCCCTCACCGTTTTTTTTGGCAATGAGGCCTATCTCGATGGCATAGAACTGGACAACGCGGGTTTCTATAGCAAGCTACAGACGAGCAAGCAATTTCCGCGCACCTCGCAGCCTACTCCAGCATCCTTTCAAGAGGCCTACATGCAACTGATTAACGAGGGTGCAGAAGGCATCCTTTCGGTGCATGTCTCCTCGAAACTCAGTGGTACCTATCAGTCCGCCTGCAATGCTCGCGATTCACTCCCGGATGAAATGAAGAAGATTCCCATCGAGATGGTCGATTCGCAGATAGTTAGCCTGGGTATGGGGGTGCCCATCATGTATGCGGCGGAAGAGGCGCGGCAGGGTGCCTCCCTTGCAGAACTTAAGACGCACCTGCTCGATCGTATTGCCCGCAACAAGATCATGTTCGTACTGGACACGCTGGAATATTTGAAGCGTGGAGGACGCATCGGCGGAGCGAAGGCACTGCTTGGCAACATATTGAGCGTCAAACCTATCCTCTCATTTAAGAACGGCGAGATCGTCTCCATCGAGCAACCGCGCACTCGCAACAAGGCCTATGCGCGTATTGCGCAGCTGGTCAAAGACAGGGGTGCAGTGGAAGAGATAGCCGTTATCGAGTCGGATGAAGCGGTTGGTCAACAACTTGTACAGTCACTGAAGAGCGTCTACCCTGGAGAGATTCCCACGTACAAGCTGGGAGCAGTACTGGGCGCATATGCCGGACCCGGCACAGCAGGTGTCATGGTTATTACAGCGCACTAAAGTAGCAGACATAGAGAGGCACAGAAAAGAGGTCATACACATGGTACAACGCTACGTCGTCCCCAGCATCTACCAGGACATCAGCAACCAGGGGCAAGGCTATTTTGCCTTTCGTTTCACTTGTCAGGAATGCTACTGGTCTGTAGACACCAGACCGATTCGCTCAACTGTCAGCACGGCAACCAATGTTATGGATATTGGCGTAGGATTACTCGGTGGTTTCTGGGGACGTGCGGCGCAGGCTGGCGAGCAGATCTATGGCACGCAATGGCATACTGAGCAGGCCAACGCGCTCCAAAAAGCCTGGGGGGAGATCCAGCATGAATTTCATCTCTGCCCCAAATGTCATCGCACAGTCTGCATGCGCTGTTTCAATGTGCAACTAAACCTCTGCACTGGCAGTAGTTGTGCGCCCGACCTGCGCGCCGACGGCACACAATTTCAACACGGCATGAATATTGATGCGCAGCGCAAACAGATCGAGCACCAGTACCAGGTGCCACAGTTTAATACCAATGCCATTCCCTCGGCCATCACCCCTGATTTGATCGCGCCCGCACCACAACAACAGCGGCAGTTATCGGGACAAAAGCCATTGACTCCGGCGGCAATTGCGGGCTTCAGCACACCTGGTTTTCCTGAGGCAGTGATGTGTCCCACCTGTCGCCGTATGGGGCCGCCGGGAAAATTCTGCCAGGACTGCGGCTCAAAACTCCCCTTGCCCGACCTATTCTGCCCACAATGTTCCGCGCCAGTTGAGAATAGCGCTCGTTTCTGCCCGGAGTGTGGCTCGAAACTCCAGTCGGCAACATAAGGATTCACTGTTCGGGTGGAAGTATTCTTGCTAGCGCCGTGCTAGCAAGAATACTTCCACCCGAACAGTACTTCTAACCATTGACTAACAGGAAAGTCTCACGTACAATAGTAATACTGAGTGAGAACTATTTAAACTGGTTCATCATCTTTGTACCAGGGTGTAGAAACTGACTGTCAGAACGAAATGTATCTATCTGTAGTGTGTGTTCTCTGTATCACGTAGTTCGTTTTTTGTGTGAACGGGCGACCGCGAAAACGCGAGGATAGCCCCAACAAGTGTTTGTTGAACGTTGCCAACAAGAACGGCTTAATCTACGAAGGAGGAACGACTGTGGGAATGTTACGGGTGATGTCAAGGCGCGGAGATGACCGTGTCACCTGGGACGAGCAGAAAGTTCTGGCGGGTGACCCCGAAGCTACTGCTGCTGTTCGAGAAGCCGAACGCATCTTTTCCCAGGAACGTGCAAAAGGTGCGACTGCCTTCCGAGTCGAACCAGGAAAACCGACACAGCGCATCGAGCAATTTGACTCCACTGCCGAGCAAATTGTCCTGGTCCCGCGAGTCGTTGGGGGATGAGCTTTATCACTCAGGTGTTTGAAGCCCTGGGTTGGATTGTCATCGCTCCGCTTGCTATCTCACCTCTAGTATGGTTAATCTTACAACCATACTGTAAAGGGTGGTCGCGTGCAGAACGACGAGCGGCTGATCTTTTACGCGATACGCTCACACCAGAGCAATTTCGCCAGTTAGTATGGCGAGGCTATCTTGAGGTTCCAAGCCCTACCGAACCACAACGTGTGTATCGTGTGCCACGAACGAAGGGCTATATTCAGGTAATCGAAAATGGCCGCGCGATCATGCGTCTCTGTGTACAACCAGTCGAAAGTTTGCCCGACGCGGATGTCGTTGTACTTCATAAGCTGATGATTGAAGCAAATGAAGAGACCTATCTTCAAAAGGCAAACAAATACGTATGCATTGAATAGGGAGGGGTATCAGGAGCATAACGAAAGTTAGTTGATTTCGCTCTGTATTATACAGGCTTTGCTCACACAACCCAGATATTACTTCATAAAGAAGCAGGAGCACAGTTTTGCGCTCCTGCTTCTTTATTCATCATCTTCATCTTCTATCAGTTGCACGATTTCATGATGGCCGTTCTGTTTGACACAGGCGTGCGGTCCCCCATCGAGCGGAGCCTGGCAAAGTGGGCACACGGGTCGTCCTCCCGTCATCAGCAAAGTAATAGTGCTTGCCAGTTCCTGCGCTTGTTTCTGTGTAAAATGGAACGATACGGCGTCGTCTTCCCGTATAAGCGCTTGCGGCTCCTCCTGTCCCAGTTCCAGCAAAATTTCGACCGGTGTCACGATAAGGGTGAACATTTCATCACGCTCATCATACGTGAGAGCTAGTTGGGACGACCGCAAATCATATTCGGGAGCTGAAAGAAAATCTGCAGGCAATCCGACGGGAGCAGGACGACCTCCAACCTGTGCCTCTGTGCGCAGAACCTGTCCCTCGGTCAGCTGGGCCAGGACTTGATCAAGGGTTAGAGAGAGACGGTTGAGTTGCTCCTTCTCCATCCAAATGATGGTGGAGCCGTGTCTACCCTGTACATAGAGGCAGAAACGACGCTGACCGGGTTGGCCCACTGTAGCAGCGCCAAGTATCTCTAAAGAACCTAGGTCCAAACTCATGCTATCACCTCAGTACACTAGTACCCACGCTGGGGTTCATAGCGATTTCGCAACGTCTCACCCGCGCGATAACGCCGCAAATTATCCGCGAAAAGCTTCGTGAGCCGTTCATCATAACGTACACTCACACCCGAAATATGGGGCGTCAAAATGACATTGGGCATTGTATACAGCGGGCTGTCAGAGGGCAGCGGCTCCTCCGTCGCTACGTCGAGTCCAGCCCCGCCAATCCATCCCTCTTGCAATGCGCGTATAAGAGCTGCTTCGTCGATCACACGGCCCCGTGCCACATTTACCAGGTAGGCATTATTTCGCATCGCGCGCAATTCAGCCTCACCGATCAGCTTATCCGTCTCAGGAGTCAGAGGTACCGCCAGCACAATGTAATCACTCTCACGCAGAACATCGTGCAGCCGCTCCATTGGATAGAGCTGGTCCACATCGGGGTCTTGTTCGCCTTCACTGACCGAGCGGCGTGTTGCCAGCACGCGCATCCCAAAAGCGCGCCCCAAATGGGCAACGCGGCGCCCGATATGCCCCAGGCCGATAATTGCCAGCGTCTGATCAATCAATTCGCGTCCACTTAAATTATACCAATTCGCACTGCGCGGCCAGATATGTCGAACCTGGAGGCGCACCATCTCCGGCCAGTTGCGGTTAAACATCAACATGCTGCCAAAGACATATTCGCTGATAGTTGTCGCATGAATGCCTGTCGCGGTGGTCACAATCACACCGCTATCAGAATCAAGCACCCCTGTTGGTTGCAGACTATCGACACCGGCGCCGGAGCACTGCAGCCAGCGTAAATGAGGTGCCAGCGCACGCCAATTGTCTGGCATCCAATAGGAACAAACGACATCAGCCTCCCCCAAACGGGTTATAAATTCCTCCGTGCGTGCGATACAGACCACGTTAACGTTTGCCGCCTCGCGCAAGACTTGCTGCGACTCCGGGGAAAATTGAAATGTGCTTACCACTTTTAGACCATCAGTCATGGCCGATCGTTCTCCTTGAAACATGTAATTGTAGTAGCAGTATGCTTTGTATGGGTGCTCTTGTCTGCAACTCTTTCATAGTCTATCTTATCTGAATTTTGACATCCTCCCCACGGCTGAAGCCGGAGGATTCCCACCCTCACGAGTGGAGTTTCCTGCTTCGTCGAGGGTCGCCTGTTGGGACTTTGGCCCTGCCAGGTCTTACACTCTCTCCACAGGTAGTGACCGCTTGTCCAGCGGCCAAAATGTTTCTCGCGGCATTGACGTCACGATCATGAACACCTCCACATTCAGGACATGTCCAGGATCGTATCTCTAAGGCTAAAGAGGCGAGAATATGTCCACAGTCAAAGCAGCATTTGGAAGAGGGATACCACTTGTCAACCTTGACCAGGGTACGGTCATACCAGGCAGCTTTATAGTCCAGTTGGCGCACAAACTCACCCCAGCCCACATCACTGATGGTTTTTGCCAGGCAGTGGTTTTTGACCATGTTCTTGATGGAGAGACTCTCGTCACAAATCGTTTGATTCTCACGAATGATGCGAGTCGAGAGCTTCTGTTGGTAGTCACGGCGTCGGTCACTGATGCGCACATGGATGCGAGCCACCTTGAAGCGTACCTTTGTCTTTGCTCATCGGTGGGGTAACATCTATACTGGTAGGCTCGTTTCTGTTTCATGCTTAGAAGATAGCACACAGCGTCTCAAGTAGCAAGTATCCCCCATGCCCCTACAGGGCAATCGCATCTCATTTACGGAATCGGCTCTACAGGCTGTTTCACAACAAGTCAGCTCTCAAAACTCTGCTATGCGGACGCGCTCTACAAGCCGCTTAAAAATGTAGATGCGATTTCCCTGCATGCCCCTACCTCAAACAAGGAAAGCGCCTCATATCCCTACCGCTCAAGCGAACGGTTTTACGGCGCTGGCTGCTAATGAAGCGGCTTTAGAAGACTACTTAGTCATCTTTATGCAATAAGTCTGCATCAAGTAAAATTGCTCCGAAGAGTTTTGTCCCATAAAAGTTTGCATTACAGTTAGCCTCCTGATTCCCCTCTGCAATATGAATGCCCAACGCTAGCCTGATAAAGGAACATTTGTGTTGCAAGGGTGATAAGTCAAGCAAGCGAGAAATCATAACTCTGGTATAGATACGTTAAAAATTAACCTTCAGTTTCTTTGTAATTCGTATTTTCCAAGAGGCATTCAATCAACACAGCAATACATTTATAAATTCGTTGGTGTGATACACTACAGCCATACTATCCAATATGCAGCAGAGCAGAACACAGAGGGATACATCATCATGATTGAACGATATTCTTTACCGGAAATGGCAGCCATCTGGTCAGCCGCGCATAAAACAGACCTGTGGCTGAGGGTAGAACTACTCGTCTGTGAAGGGTGGACACGCGAAGGCATTATCCCCGAAGAGGCTATGGCAAAGATACGCCAGGCTGGCTACAATGCCGAACGCATGCAGGAGATCGAGCAGGAGACACACCACGATGTTATTTCTTTTCTGCGCTCGATACAGGAACAGCTGGGATTGGAAGGACGCTTTATCCATCTCGGTCTGACCTCTTCGGATGTGCTTGATACAGGTCTGGCGGCCCAATTGAAAGAGGCGGGAGTGCTTCTGAGCACCTCGCTGGCTGAGCTGGTTCAAACGGTAGCAGAGGCGGCTGTTCGCTATAAATATACGCTGATGGCCGGGCGCACACACGGCATTCACGCGGAACCGACAACCTTTGGCCTGAAACTGGCACTGTGGGTTGATGAATTGCGACGGGGACAGCAGCGACTCGCGGCGGCGCTTGAACAGGTCACGGTGGGTAAAATATCCGGCGCGGTCGGTACGCACGCAACGATTCCGCCCCAGATCGAAGAGTTTGTCTGTGAAGAAATGGGGCTTGGCGTTGCTCCCGTCTCCAGTCAGATCGTGCAGCGCGACCGCCACGCCTACTTTATGACAGCCCTGGCGCTGTTGGGTAGTTCGCTAGAGAAGATGGCTCAGGAGATTCGCCACCTACAGCGCACGGAGTTGAGCGAGGCGTTCGAGCCGTTCGCAGCCGGTCAACAAGGCTCTTCCGCTATGCCTCATAAACGCAACCCTGAACTTTGCGAGCGTATTTGTGGCCTTGCGCGTGTGTTGCGCGGCTTTAGTCTGACGGCCATGGAGAATATTGCCCTCTGGCATGAACGCGACATCAGCCACTCTTCAGCGGAACGCATCATTCTGCCCGATGCCTGTACACTGATACACTATATGCTGCACACCTTTACCAACGTCATCAGTGGCCTGGATGTGGATGAGCAGCGCATGCAGGAGAACCTGAACATGACCGGCGGTCTGGTTTTCTCACAGAGGATTCTACTGGCCCTCATCGACAAAGGCGTGGGTCGGCAGGATGCCTATAAGATGGTACAGCGCAACGCAAAAAAAGTTTGGGGAATGGCCAGCAGCGGAGCCATTCACGGACCGGCTTTGCTGGAAGCGCTGGGCAGCGACAGTGAAGTCACTGAATATCTCTCGCGAAGTGAACTGGCGGAACTGACCAATACTGATTATTATGTCAAATATATTGATACCGCATTCAAGAGGCTAGGATTATAAATGGAGGAGGACGAGCGCCTGGACGTGGCAACAATGCAAGGAATGGGTATACCTTCTCCGCGTGAAAAAGGAAATACTTCTCCAAGGCGAGCTGGGCTGCGCGCCTGGTCGCCTGCCGTGCTTCTCATACTGTTTTTTGCCTGCCTGCTGGAGGTCTTTTACCTGGTCATAGTAGCCCTTGCTCCACTGCCGCTACTTCATTTAAGCAATACGCCGCTGGCCTCCGCGTGGCCCTGGACGCTTGCCCTTTCACAGATCTTTTTTCCGGGAGCCTGGGCCGCCACTGCTCCCATAGCAACAACCTGGCTCTACCAGGCGCTGTTGACGTTGATACTGGCTGCCATATTAGCAATCTATACACTGGCTATCTGGAGCATATATTGTTGGCGCAGCACGTTGCATAGTGCGGCACTCCCCTGGCTCCTTCTACTCTTAGGCATCACCGCGGTCTTCTGCCTCACCCTGCTCTTTCAACCCGCGCTCTTCTCAGACGACGTCTTTACCTATATGTTTTCTGGCCGTCTGCTCGCCTTCTACCACGCGGACCCTTTGAACAATACCCCCATACAGTTCCCGCTTGATCCTTATCTACCTTGGGTCGTCAGTGGACGCTTCACCACGAATTTTTACGGCCCGCTCTGGCTCTACATCTCCGCAGGATTGGTGAGTATGAGCAACGTACCCATTATCACGTTGCTCCTCTTTAAGGGATTGGCGATAGTGGCACACCTTGTCAATTGCATCCTGGTATGGGCCATCCTGACCAGCCTTGCACCCGGTCATCGCTTGCTGGGCACGCTGCTGTATGCCTGGAACCCACTTACCATTATCGAGCTGGCTGGAAGTGGTCACAGTGAGGGCTTGTTGTTAAGCATACTCCTCCTGGCTACGCTCCTTTATGTACAAAGAAAGGGGCTCTGGCGTGAAATCGCTGTGCTGATCCTGCTGGGCGTTGCCATCAGCTTGAACCTGGTCGTATTACTGATTGCCCCGCTCTTCACCTGGTTTATGGTACGTTCTGAGCGCAACACAACCCGCGCCTTCAGGGGATTCTGCTGGCGTACGATCGTGGGACAGGGGCTGGTTATTCCCCTCTTTCTGCCGCTTTGGAGGGGTCCCACAACCTTTTTCTCCATCACGTCGGCCATAGATTTAACAAACTTCTCGCACTCATTCGTCGGGCTGTTAGAGGTGCCAATGGAATGGATATTTGGTTTTGTCGCGCAATTGTCACATTTCCCGCCGGTTATGCAGCCAACGACCGCCGCAGACGGTGCATTACGAGCCTCTACCATCTTCATCTTTGCCCTGATCTATTTTCGTCTTTTTGGCAAAGTGCGGGCTGCTCCTACATTCCGCGCTGCCGACCGCAAGATGCTCCTTCCCGGCTTTGATGTGCTACTCGACTGCTTGAGTGTTGCCGTTTTCTGGTACCTGATCCTTGTATTAGGCTGGTTCTGGCCGTGGTACGCGCTGTGGGTCTTCTGGATCGCAGTCCTGCGACCGCTTGATACGCATACAATGGCTCTATTGCTTTTATCCGCCACAGCCCTACTGCTTTATCCATTACAAGGGATTACCGGGTCAGTGTCTGCCCTGTACCAGCCGGTACTCGTTTTTGGCATCCCTCTCGTCTATATGTATCTGAGTAGGAAGAAAAGAAAGGCCCACATTGAACATGTCAGATGAAGTAAAACAGCGAAAAATAGAACATGTCAGCATTGCCTTGGGACAGGATGTCAGTGCCACACAGATGGCCAACTGGCACGACATACAGTTCGTGCACCAGGCTCTACCAGAGGTAGACCTGGATGAGATCGATACATCCGTCACCTTCCTGGGGCACACGCTGCGTTATCCCATCTTCATGTCTTCACTCACCGGTGGGCATCCAGATGTTACATCGATCAACCGCAACCTGGCGCGTGCCGCGGAACAGTATGGGTTGGCCCTTGGTGTTGGCAGCCAGCGGGCAGCTATCGTGAATCCAGAAGTGGCTCCTAGCTACGCGGTGACGCGCCAATATGCTCCCAACGCTTTTCTCATCGCCAATATCGGCGCGCCACAACTGATTGTGCAGTCACGTCACAGCGCCTTTAGTCTTGAGCATGCTCAGCAAGCCATCGATATGATCGGGGCCAATGCCCTGGCAGTCCATATGAACAGTCTGCAAGAGGCGGCGCAGCCCGAGGGGGATCGCCGCTCAGTTGGAGAGGCGGCGGCTCTCAAAGCGCTTACCGCTGAACTAGATATTCCTGTGATCGCCAAAGAGACCGGTGCCGGCGTCTGCCGCGAACAAGCTCTTCTCCTACGCGATTGCGGAGTAGCGGCGATCGATGTCGGCGGCGCGGGTGGAAGCAGTATGTCTGCGATGGAGGCGGCTCGTTCCGAGGCACGCGGGGACGAGCGCACAAAGAACATTGGGCTGCTCTTTCGCGACTGGGGTATAGCCACGCCCATCTGTGTCGTCGAGGCAGGAACCGCGCACCTCCCGCTCATTGCCACCGGAGGCGTGCGCAATGGCCTGGATATCGCTCGCGCTCTCGCACTCGGAGCCACCCTGGTGGGTATGGGCTTTCCTTTCCTCAAAGCCGCCAGTGAAAGTTATGAAAAAGTTTGCGAGCTACTAGAGACGATGGTAGCTGAAATGAAAGTGGCGATGCAGTTGAGTGGTGCCAGCAGTATCGTGGATATGCAGCATACCGACATCGTGGTGACCGGCGAGACGCGCAACTGGCTGACCATGCGCGGTTTCGAGGAGCATCTGAAGGGTATGGCCCAGCGGCGCTGGCACAACTATAATGCAGAGTGATTTGTAGTACTCTCCCCAACACATTTTGACGTTACGAAGAGGATCGAACACGCCCACTTCTCTTGAGAACGCTGCTTGCTGTTTGTCGCAGTTGTCGCAGTTGTCGCAGTTGTCGCAGTTGTCACACATGTAGCAGTTGTGCTCGTGCCAGCAGAGGAGAAAATGAGGTTGCTCAGGAATGTTTCTGGGACGGGAATGAGAGGATGGGGCAAACTCAAAAGGGCAGGGGGTTGTTCCATAGGCGCGAACGTAAGAATTGGTGAGTGCATGTGAGCGAGCTGGAAACGAGAGAAAGGTGACACAGTGGGGCAACACGAGCACAGACCGCGTTTGCTCGCGTGAGCAGGGCAAGGGCGAACTGGACACTTTCAGGAGTAGGTATGTTGTCAGGCCGCTTGAGAAGTGTGTTCGTCTCGTAGGGGCGAGAGCGGGTGGATGTGGGAGGAGGACGCTTGCGTCGCTCATTGTCCTTGAGCGGTGTGAGAACCCCCACCCGGGCGACGCAAGCGTCCCCMCCCATCGACCACGCCACGCCCGCCCCTACAGAGACGAGCTTCATGCTGTTTGTTTCAGTGATCCCAGCGCGATCAGACTTCCTTTGGGGGCCTTGGGAGATGCGACCGGTCCTGGCTCCATGCTCACGGCGGCGGCATCATAACCGCTAACATTCCCTGAAAAAGCTACACTTGCTGTGCCATTTGTGATGTTTAACAGACCAATGCTGGTGACACTAGTAATATTCTTGCCATTTGTGTGGAGCAGCCAGCCCTGGTACACGTGAGTTCCCTGGGGTTGAGGGAGGCCGTTCATGACCAGTACGGTGACATTCTCTTTGGGGTAGTAGTATAACCGGCCGTTTGCTCCTTGGGCCGGGTTCGTCCCTTTGACCGTGTAGCTCACAACAGTAGTAGACGCCGAGCGGTTACCTGTTGACTGCACGATTTGGTGCTGCAATACAGCAACCTGGTGATTGAGAGAGAGATTCCAGGCCAACGAACCGCCGAGCAGGCAGAGCATGAGAACGGCGGCAGCAACGAGCGTGCGCGGATTCCAGCTTGAACGCCTCCTCATGCGTTGAGGAAGGCTGGTGATACGCTGTGCAGGCTGGCTACTGGTACTCTTGCTCTCGTCCTGTATAGATGAGAGGATACGCCCTTGTAGCGATGGCGGTGGGGATAGTTGTGGGACAGAAAGTGGTAACAGAGACACGACGCCGCGCATTTCTTGAAACAGGCGAGTACAGCTTGCGCAGCTGGCAAGGTGGGCTTCGGCTGCCTGCTGTTCAGCAGGTGTGATTGCATCGAGAGCAAAGGCTCCTGATATGTCTTCGAATTCTTCGCAGGTCATTGTGGGTCTCTCCATTCTGTTCACTTGACCTTAATTACGAATTTCAGTGCTTTACAGATTACTATTGTTAGATAATATGATATTTTTGGTAATATATAAGGAGAAGTACATGACGCAACGCGAATCAGATATGCCTTCACAAACGCAGGCACAGGCGTCTAGCTTTCATGCAAGTGGTAAGTTACAAGGCAGGGTGGCACTCAATCACGGGCGGTGATAGTGGCATAGGTCATGCCGTCGCTGTCGCTTTTGCCAAGGAAGGGACAGATGGTGCTATCGTTTACCATGATGCACATGAAGATGCTCAGAAGGTGAAGCAAGAGGTTCGGGGGCACCCTCATCCTCGGTAGGTGGCTTTGCTACCTGCCTTCCCATTTCATATAACATAGACCTGAAAAAGGACCTGTATTCAATGGTTATAAAGACAAAATCTGAACGCTTCCAAAAGCAGCTTCTATCAATCAGACGTAACGATCAACCTCTTTCTCGATTGCTGAGCCTCCTCCCCTATGCTATCTTTGGAGGAATGGTGGCCACGCTTTTATTACTCGATGCGGTTCTTGCACTCGGAGGACTCAAGTTTGCAGATGCGCTGCTGACACATCTTGGCTCCTGGCCGATCCTCCCTACCCGCATTCTTTTCCAACGCGCCCCTGTTATTCTTTTTCAACCCGGCAACTCCCATAAAGGAGCTTACATTCCCCCTGCCATTAGCTTGAAGGAAGCGGAGCTACTCTTCGCTGCCTTCTGCATCGTCTTTCTATGCTATCTGCTGGCGGTGCGCTATTTGCCGCGGCGCATCTCTTTCCACTATATACTACTTTCCACGCTGTTGCTGGGCATAGTATGCATGCTCATCCCTGTAGTCACCTCGACGGACATGTTTTCGTACATTGCCTACGCACGCATGGACGTGATCTACCATCTCAATCCATTAACGACGATTCCGAAGGTCATTCACACTGATCCTATCTATTCTCACATTTATTGGAGGGGTCAACCCTCCATCTACGGGCCGACGTGGATTATGATCATCAGTCTTTTACAGTGGCTCACGCTCGCCCTGCGATTTCGTAACATTCTCTCGATGGTGCTGGCGCTGCGTGTCTTTGGACTCATGGTGCACCTGGCAGCTACGTGGCTCATCTACTCTATCAGCGGGCGCTTACAATTACCTGGCATTGTTCTCTCGCCCGAGAGGCGGATGCGGGCGGTACTGGCCTTTGCATGGAATCCGCTGCTCCTTTTAGAAGCGTGTATGAATGCCCACAACGATACTACTCTGTTGTTCCTGCTGCTGCTCTCGCTCTGGTTCCTGGTAGGTAGGCAGGGTAGAAAGGGTAGACAGGTGACTGTACGCGCGTCTCTAGCAGCTATGGTGGTGTTTGGGTTGGCGACATGCCTCAAAGTGAATGTTGCGATTTTCATTCCTGGGCTATTGATGTTTTTGTGGCAGCAGCAGTCCAGGGGACGGCGCCTCCTTGCGCTCATGAGTGTTGCCACCTATGTTGGTGTGATCATTCTGCTTTACGCGCCGTTCTGGCAGGGGGGAGCGGTTCTCGATGCCTTGCAGGTCAATCCTGGGACCTATCGCAATATCAATACTTATGCTGATTTCCTGGGTCGTTTCTATAACAGCGTGACACATTCATCCGGCTACCTTGCTTTTTCATCCACCGTCTCGCCTGCTCAGTATGTTGCGCATATAGTGAGCACTGCCCTCTTCGTGATCCTGTATGTTTTGCTCTACTGGTGGTGGGCAATACGTACGCCAGGTAACTTCAACACCTTTTCAGGCTTGCTACGCTGGATGGCGCTGGTCTGGTTACTCTATTGTGCTATCGGCTCGCCATGGTTCTGGCCGTGGTACGCCATCACCTTCTTCGGCCTGTATGCCCTCATCGAGGCGATGAGTACGCGTGATATAGTTGCTCTTGGCCTGATACGCTTGCCAATGGCGGCGCGCTTGCTTGCTTTTAGCATTATGAGCCTCTACTGGTTCTTCTCCGTGGTGCCTGCGCAATTCTTTATTCCCGGTATCCGTGGATTTCGTTGGGTCTATCTAGCGGGCCTCTGGGCGTGGATGCTGCCCTTGCTTGCGCTGCAACTGCAACTGCCGCTGGCCGCGAACCTGCGTGAAGCTGCTCTGCTACTGCTCTATCACCTGGCGGATATTTTCCATTGGGAGAAATTACGGGCATGGTTACAGAGGGCGTAGCAGCATAGCAGCCTTAGCTTGGAAAAACGTTCTGGACATGGTAGACTTTATCAACTTCGTTTTGGGTGAAAAGAGGAGACAACAATGTCTTCCCAGCCCGATAATTTCTACGGAGTAATTGAACGCCGTCCTGTACCTCTGGTATTACCTGGCCGGTGCTGTTGTTTAGTGCAACGGAGAAATGCTCTATGTCCACTCCAGCTTCACGTGTAGCGACATTTGGAACGACAATTTTTACCGAGATCAATACCTTAGCCCAGCAGTATAATGCGCTGAATCTGGGGCAGGGGAAGCCTGACTTTGACACGCCGCTGGATATTATTGCACAGGTGGTGCAGGCATTACAGTCCGGCCAGCATAACCAGTATGCTCCTGGCCCGGGTACCGCGTCTCTGCGCAAAGCGGTTGTCGATCACGCGGCATGCTTCTATAACCTGGAAATTGATCCGGCAAATGGTGTGGTCGTTACCGCAGGAGCCACCGAGGGAATTTTCTCCGCTCTACTGGGGCTGGTTGACCCGGGCGACGAGGTGATTGTGATCGAGCCGTTCTACGACTCGTATGTGCCAAATATTGTAATGGCGCACGCGGTGCCGGTCTTTGTGCCCCTGCATCCTCCGACCTGGACGTTTGATCCTGACGAACTGCGCGCGGCCTTCAGCAAAAAAACGCGCGCACTGCTCTTGAACACGCCACAGAATCCCTCTGGTAGGGTGTTTACCCGCCAGGAACTGACGCTAATTGCTGAACTGTGTATCGAACACGATGTGACGGTCATTGCCGATGAGGTCTACGAGCACCTGACCTTTGGCAGCGCTCGCCATATTCCCATTGCCACGCTGCCAGGCATGTTTGAACGTACGGTCTCGGTGAGTAGCGCAGGAAAATTGTTCAGCGCTACAGGTTGGAAGATTGGTTGGGTCTATGGTCCCCCTGACCTCGTAGCGGGAGTAGGACGCGCGCACCAGTTCGTGACATTCGCGGTACACCATCCCACGCAGGAAGCAGTTGCTTATGCGCTCAATCTGCCCGATACCTACTATGAAGCATTCCAGGCGATGTATGAGACGAAGCGCCAGTTGATGATGTCCGCCCTCGACAGCGGCGGACTGAAATACCTGCCCCCCGAAGGAACCTACTTCATCATGGCAGACTACTCGGCTGTTTTCGAAGGGACGCCGCTCGAATTCACGCGCTACCTGATCCAGAAAATTGGAGTGGCCTGCATCCCACCGGAGTCATTTTACGGCCAGGAACACGCGCATATCGGGCGCGGTTATGTGCGTTTTGCTTTCTGCAAAGGGGACGATGTGTTGCGGGAGGTGGGGGAACGGCTGGCGAAGGTGTCGTCTTTTTAGGAAGGGGACGCTTGCGTCACTGTGACTAACACCATAATTTGGCCACCTCGGCCAAGATATGGTTTTTTGGAAATTTTCTGAGAGGTTTTCACATACTTTCCCTTCGTCATCAACTACTTGCCGAAGAACTTCTGAGTAAGCATTGCAATAAACACACCTTCAATAACAAGGTCCATGATCTCCTCAAAAGCTGTCGCCCAAAGTTGGGGTGCGCCAGGGTGAAGGAAAGGTTTAGAGAAGTCTCTCCTTTGGAAAGCTGTAATTACTTGTCAAATGTGTCGAATGTGAATATCTTTTCACAAACCCCAAAAAGTAATTGACATTAGGGTTTTTATCATGTATGCTTCGTCTTAGAATGAGTATGACTGGGTACAAAAATGGAGAGTATGGATGGCATCTCACGTTTATACAACTGCTGAGGTTGTGCGCGCGACGGGCTTCTCTCATAAGCAACTGGATTATTGGGCTTCGACAGGGTTGCTTGTGCCTGGTGAGCAGCAATCGCACGGACCAGGAACCCGTAGACTGTACTCTGTAGATGACCTGGTACAACTACAATTCATTCGCCATCTCAAAAGCTATGGGTGGTCAACACGCAAGATTGGGCAGGCAGCAAAAACGCTACGAGAGGTAATGAACGTATCTGACCCACTCAAGTATGCAATTTTGGTGAATGGAAAAAATATGCTCATTGCCCTCTGCAAAACAAAGGAAGGCGAACGAATCGC
>JRHI01000960.1_pt1 | contig 27744 bp, 26 predicted proteins | sample 215371 | NCBI WGS metagenome assembly JRHI01 (sample SAMN02929681, study PRJNA255918) | sediment metagenome | biome: cave system; feature: Ice Cave; material: Sediment; isolation source: sediment from deep within a dark volcanic ice cave with no known source of... ...
GGTGGGGCCAGTCGACGATGCCGTTCCTAATCACCTATTGGCGCAAGCTCTTAGCCACGTGGTAGCGACGGGTGGCCGCCCTCGGGAAGCCCCGTCGCTGTCGTATCGAGCGTGTTCAGTGAGCGGGGCAGCACGACGCCCACGGGCTCAAGCCCCGAGTCGATCGACCCCGCGGGTTGGAGCAGGCGCCATCGCCGTTGGCCTCAGCCCGGCGCTGCCGCAGGCGGCGCTCGCAACCCACCTCGACTGGTCCTGGCCGTTCCTCAGCCATCCCGACGGGGCGGCCTCCTTGACCGCACTGTAAGCGACGGGACGCCGGGTCGAGGCTAGAGTGATCGCAGGGACAACCGACCCCGCGCCGACCTGTCGGCGACCCTTGAGAGCGCGGAGGGATCGGGCGTGGAGGGCCCGGCGAGATGAGGCACCGCGAGTGGCGCGCGGGTCCGTCGCTCGAGAGGGAGGGGCCTTGGTACTCCTCGGTCGACTGCCTCGACCACTGGCTGGCGATCTACACCGCGCTCATCCTCCTCACTGAGGCGATGCTGGCCCTCCCCGAGACGAGGATGACCCAGGTACCCGGTCCGGCGCAGCGCCGTCTGCAGAGCGCCGACGTCCGACTCCTGCAGGAGGAGCTGACCGCCGTCGGCCGGAGGAAGGCGGCGCTCGAGCATCGCCGTCACGAGCTGGCAGGTGCCGGCGGCGCGGGGACGCCGGGGTGGCGGCGATCCGCGATGCTGTGGCGCGGCGGGCGGCGGGCCCGCTCGCCCCGCCCGCCACGGTGACGACCCTGGGCATCGCCGGCGCGGACCTGACCCTCCTGCAGCGGCTGCGGGCCGAGGTGGCTCAGGTCAGGAGCGAGCTGGCGAGCGCCGGCGAGGCGCTGCAGAGCGCCAGCGAGGAGCTGGCGCTCATCAACGAGGAGCTCCGGTCCGCCAACGCGGCGCTCGAGGCGATCAGCATCGAGCTGCGCCAGCGCACCGACGACCTCAACGCCGTGAAGATCGTCATCGAGGCGGTGCGGACGTGCACGCACCCCGGCGAGGCGCAGCCGACCGCCATCCTCCGCATCGATGAGATTCGGGCTCCGTGACCGGCGGGGGTACGGAAAGGAGGGGCCCGGCGCGCGGCCAGCCCCTCCCGCTCGAAATCACTTCGACCCGGCTCATGAGAGCCGGTGATCGGTAGCAGTACCGTGGTGTCGCGCACTTGGCCCAGACCATCCGCGGAGAGTACGCGGCTCTCCCGCGTTGTCCGACAGTCGTCGGACTGTCGACTGGTGGCCGGGGCCCTACCGATCCCCTCGCCCACGGCGCAGGCGCTGCCAGACGGTTCGCGTCATGGTGGCGATCCCTCCGACATATGGCCGCTGATTCACTGACAGCATGATGCGCCCGATCGTCGGCGTCAAGGACCTCGGGTGACCTGTCACAGCCTGGGTGGTGCCGGACTACGTGCCCGTCTCCTCGGTGCCGTCGTGCCGAACGTCGCCCTGACCGCGACCAAGGGCGGTCAGTGCATCGCGTGCTCGCCGGACACTCCGTTCACCGTCAGCGGTGACGCTCACCGCGCTGAGACTGCTCGTGGGTGGCGCTCCCCACCGAGCTCCGAGCACAACGCTGACGGCCGGTCAGACGGCGGGCGTGTCGCGCGCTGAGGCCCCGCGCCAGCCCTCAAGGATCCGCTCCACCTCGGACCGCACCCGCAGACGCGCCTCGGCGCGAGGCAGCCCCGACATCAGCAGCCGGTCGTACAGCGTGTCCTCGTGCCGCACCGACGCGACGACGGCCAGGGTGATGGCGTCGGCGTCGAATGCCCGTGCCGCGGCGGTGCGACCCACCTGTCCGCTGCTCCGGGCCCCGGCATGGGCGGCGATCGCAGTGGCGCGCGAGCTCGGACAGCCGGGAAACAGCCGCTCGATCTCCCCCGCCAGCCGCGCCTGGTAGTCGGCATCCTGCCGCTCGCGGCCGGCGCGCGCGCCGACCCGCCGCTGGGCGCGGACCTCGTCGTCGGCCTCGCAATCGCGCTCCGCGCGCTCGAGCGCGGCCTCCTCCACGAGGATCCCCTGCCGCTCGTACCGCTTCCTCGTGCGGCTGAACCGCACCACCACCGCGCTCAGCCCGCTCGCCTTCTTTGCACGCCGGCTGAGGGTGGCGTCGCCCGAGGCCAGGAACACCAGGTGCTCGAGGTCGGCGCAGGTCAGGCACACCGGTCCCGTGTCCTCCATCAGGAGGAGGTCACCGCCAGGCTCGTCGCACAGCGAGCAGGTCCAGTCCTTCAGCGGCTGGATGACCACCAGGTCCGGCGGCCTGCTCTGCCGCTCCTCGAGCCGCTCACGTGCCGGCTCCCCGAGATCGGGCGACAGCCAGTGGGTGCGATAGGCCCGCTCGGTCTCGGCCTCACCGCTGACGCTGAACTGCAGCGAGCGTTGATCCCGCGTGGAGGCGAGGTACGGCGTCTCGCTCGGGGCGAGGCCACGCTCCGCCGCCCAGCCCTGGAGGACACCCACGGCGGTCGAGAGCTTCTCCGGGGAGACCGCGCCGGCGCTCTCCAGGCGCGGGATGCGGCCCTGACGCCAGCGATCCACGTTCGCCGGATGCAGCCACCGGATCCCCACCAGGACGTCGATGGGGCTGACGAAGCGCTTCTCGGCGAGAGCGGACTCCGCCGCCTCGACGACGCGGCGTTCGAGCCTGGTCTGGTTGGCGTGATCCATGGATGACCCCGGAGCCGGCACCGGTCCCCCGGAGTCTACGAGGTCAGTGGACGGTGATCGTCCCGCCCATCCCCGCGTGGTAGGTGCAGAGGTAGGCGAAGCTCCCCGCCTTCGGGAAGCGCAGCCGGAAGCTCTCCCCACCCTGCATCGGCGACGACTGGACGTACCCGTCGAAGGTCACGTTGTGCGGGGTGGTCCCGGAGTTGCGCCACTCGACCACGTCCCCCGCTGCGATGGTCGTGGTGGTCGGGCCGAAGGCCAGCTCGTCGCTCTCCTTGACCACCGCGGTCGCCGCCGTCCCCGCCGGCACCGGCTGCGGCCCGTCCGGGGGCGGGGTCGTGACCGCCGTGCCGCCGTTGCCGCACCCCGCCAGCATCACCAGGGTCCCCGCGGCCATGCCGATCAGCGTGGCCTGCCGCCCTCGCATCGCCCTCACCTCCCGACGCCGGCATGGGGCTCAATGGCCCACGGCAATCGTAGGCCATCCACCCCAACACCCATCACGGATCGGCAAGACCGACATCGCCACCGCGGGGTCCTTCCGGAGCATCACGTGGTGCTGGAAGTAGACCTGGTCGCCACGGCGTAGGTTGAGGTCGGCGACCGGGACGATCTCGCCCTCGACCTGGCAGGTGCTGACCCCGAAGGCGAACTCGCTCATGTCGCGCAGCCGGGGCACCTCCTCCATCCCGAGTCCGAGACCAGGTGCTCGGCGTTCAGAGGTGCTCCGCAGGTGGCGCAGGCGCGGCGATGGGTCAGGTTCTGTCGCTTGCACCAGTCGCAGACGATCCGGTACTGGACGTCCACCGCCGGAGAACCCGGCGCCGCATCGCCACGCGGCGGTACAACTGAGGCGTGTCCTCTCCTCTCCCCTCCGACCCCACCGGCGTCCCCACGCCGGCGCCCGAGGGCCGGGTGCACCGGCCTGACAAGCAGCTGTACATGCTGCTCATCGCCCTCGCGGCACGCACCCGCGCCGACTGCCTGGGCCGGCGCGTCGGTGCGGTGATCTGGCTCGAGGGACGGGTCCTCTCCACCGGGTACAACGGCACGCCCTTCGGAATGCCCAACTGCTCGGAGGGCGGCTGCCACCGCTGCGCCAACCGCGACGCCGGACCGTTCCTGCGCGGCGGCGCCTATGACGTCTGCCTCTGCGTCCACGCCGAGCAGAACGCCCTGCTCACCGCCGCGCGCTTCGGCCAGCGCACCCTCGGCGCCTCGGTGACGAGCACCACCCAGCCCTGCTTCGGGTGCCTGAAGGAGCTGCTCCAGGCGGGCATCACCGAGGTCCGCTACCTCCACCCGTGGGACCCGGTCGAGGCCTACGGCGACCCCGCCCTGGCCACCCAGTACGCCGCGCTGCGCAGCCGCTTCGCGGTCTTCGAGCGCGTCGGCGACCCCTCGATGGACACCCCCGCCCTCTTCGCACCGGTGCTCGACCCCCAGGACGGCGGCGGCTGAGGCTCAGGCCTGGTCGACGCGCTGCTCGCGCTGCTCGACGAGCGCGGTCGCGATCTGGCGCACCCGGTCGAGGGTGTCGATGTCGTCCACCCCCTTGTCGTGCCGCCAGCGGGCGATGCGGGGAAAGCGCAGCGCGTACCCGGACCGGTGGCGGGTCGACGCCTGCACCGAGTCGAACGCCACCTCGATGACGATCTCCGGCCGCACCGAGCGGTGGTGTCCGTGGTCGGTGACGGTCGAGTCGAGCAGCAGCCGGGTCATCTCCGCGATCTCGACGTCGGTGAGGCCGGTGTACGCCTTGCCCACGGTGGCGAGCTCGTCGGACCCCTCGGCGACGCGCACCGCGAAGGTGACGTCGCTGAGCACGCCGCGCCGCTTGCCGTTGCCCCACTCGGCGCCGACCACGACGCAGTCGAGGGTGTCGAGCGGCCGCTTCAGCTTCAGCCAGGCGAGCCCGCGCCGCCCCGGGGTGTAGGCGGACTCGGGGTTCTTGGCCATGAGCCCCTCGTTGAGCCGCGCCCGCGCGTCGGCGAAGAGGGCGTCGACCTCGGCGGCACCGGTGGCACGCTCGAGGTGGGCGACGGCGAACCGGCCGCCGAGGCGCAGCTCCTCGAGGCGCGCGCGGCGCTCCCGCAGCGGGGCGTCGAGCAGCCACTCACCGCCGTGGTGGAGCAGGTCCCAGGCGGTGTACACCACCGGCACCGCCTGGAGCACCGCCCGGCTCGGCGACTTGCGCCCCAGCCGGGTCTGGAGCTCGGAGAAGGGGAGCACCCGGCCGTCGCGGAAGCCGAGCAGCTCACCGTCGAGGACCATCTCGCCGGGAAGCCCGGCGGCCGCCTCCACGATCTCGGGAAACTGGCCGGTGATGTCGCGGAGATCGCGGCTGTAGAGCACGGTGCGCTCCGGTCCCCGGTGGAGCTGGCAGCGGATGCCGTCGTACTTGTCCTCGACCCACACCTCCTCGCCCATGCGGGCCACCACCTCCGCGGCGTCGGCGACCGGCGAGGCGAGCATGTAGCGCAGCGGCGCGCCCAGCCGGGGCGCGGCCTCGGCGAGGCGGTCCTGGGCGGCGAGCACCGCCACCGCGCCGAGGTCGCCCATCAGCATGTCGGCGCGCGTCACCGCCGCGGGAGGACGCCCGAAGGCGCGGGCGACCGCCTCCTCCACCAGCCCCTCGCGCAGCCCGATGCGCATGTCCCCGCTGATCAGCTTGGTGACGTAGCGGGCCTCGTCCGCGGTGCAGGCGCGCAGCAGCTCGGTGAGCAGCACCGTCCGGGCCCCGGTGCCGGTGGTCGAGGCGATCCGGTCGAACCCGGCCGCAACCTCGAGGAGATCGAGCCCCGGGCCGCTGTGACCGGCGACGTCGAGCAGGTCGCGCACCACGTCGCCGCTGTCGGCGTGACGGCGGTACGACTGCGCCAGCTCGACGTCGCCGGCGCCGGTCAGCTCGAGGAGCACGCTGCGCATCGCCGCGAAGCCGACCATCAGCACCCGCCCGTCCCAGGCGGGGAAGATCCGCCCGGCGAGGAAGCGGGTGGCGACGGCGAGGCGGTCGACGTCGAGCGAGGCCAGGTACTCGCCCAGGATGCGCACCTTCTCCAGCTTCGAGGAGGTGGCCGCGATCGCGTCGGCGCACTCGGCGAAGCGGCGCATCAGGCGAGGCCGAGCTCGAGCTGCCGGCTCGCCGCCAGCGCCTCGGCGCGGACGCCGCGGCGGCGCAGCTGGTGGGCCAGGTCCTCGGCGAAGCCGAAGAGCGTGTACACGTGCTGCGCCCGGCTGCGCTCCACGTAGCGCAGCAGCTCGTCGAAGTCGGCATGGTCGCTGAGTGCGAAGGCGGCGTCGCAGCCCAGGCGAAGGGAGGCACCCCGCTCCACCGCCCAGCCGCTGATGTAGGCGGTGCGCCGTGGGCTGATCCGCTCCACCCACGACCGCCCGCGCAGGTGCGGGGGGCAGATCACCACCGCGCCCGGGGGCAGCGCGCCCCCGCACGGCTGCGCCGCCGGCAGCCGCACCCCCATCGCCCGGTAGATCTCGGTGACGGTGAAGAGCGACCCGCAGAGCACCACCGGCAGCCCCGCCCCGGCGAGGTGGGAGAGCACCTCCTGGCCCTTGCCCAGCGAGTAGGCGTAGAGCACCGGCGTCGTCCCCGCGGCGACGCTGTCGAAGCAGAAGTCGCAGATCGCCCGCACCACCTCGTCGGTGGGTGGGAATCGGAACTGCGGACGCCCGAAGGTCGCCTCGACGATGAGCACGTCGCACTCGATGTGCTCGAGCGGCTCGGCGGTGTTGGCGGCGCGCAGCTTGATGTCGCCGCTGTAGACCAGGCGCACCCCGCGATGGCTCACCAGCACCTGGCTGGAGCCGAGCACGTGGCCGGCGGGGTGCAGCGAGAGCACGCCGTCGCGGTGCTCGACCTCCTCTCCGTAGGCGAGCCCGATGCCCGGTGCCGCGGCGGCGGCGCGGCGGCGGCGCCGGCCCGACCCGGTGCGCAGCGCCATCACCCGGCGGGTGGCCTCGGTGCAGAGCGAGCGCCGGTGGCGGGCGATGTGGTCGCCATGGGCGTGGCTCACCACCGCCACGTCGCGGCCGGCACGGGCGTCGATCCAGAGATCGAGGGCGGGAAGGTGGACCCCCCGCCGGTAGCGGATCTCGTACGGAGCCGGCATGCGAGCTCATGGTAGGCGCGCACCCGTACCCCTCAGTACGGCAGCTCGTGCTCGTCCATGCCGAAGTGATGCCCGACCTCGTGGAGCACGGTGCGCCGGATCTCCTCGCGCAGCGCTCCGAGGCTGCCGCAGACGTTCTCGTGGTTGCGCTGGTAGAGCACGATGCGCTCCGGCCAGTCGTCGGCGGCGAGGGCGGTGCCGCCCTCGTAGATCCCGAGGGTGTCGGGGTCGAAGCCCTTGGCCACGTCGTCGGCGTCGGGCAGCGGCTCGACCACAACCAGGGCGTTGCGCAGCCGCGCCTGGAAGGCCGCGGGGATCGTCGCCCAGACCTGGGCGGCGGTGCGGTCGAACTCGCCGGCGGCGATGCGCACCGGCACCACGTACTCCTGGGGGTCGAGACGGGCGGCGCGGCGGAAGGCGGCGTCGGCGGTGGCCCCGTCCTCCTCCCACAGCGACAGGCGGCCGAGCAGGTGCCAGCCGTCGGCGTCGTCGGGGTCGAGGTCGACGCCGGTCCGCACCGCCGCGATCGCCTCGTCGAACTCGGCGCAGCGGTAGGCGCACTCGGCGAGCTCCATCCAGGCGGAGGGGTTCGCGGGGGCGGCCCGGCAGGCGACAGCGGCGTCCTTGCGGGCGTCGGCGAAGCGCTCGAGCTCGAAGAGGGCGCCGGCGCGGAGCAGCAGCGCCTCGACCACCTCGCCCTCGTCTCCGCCACGGCGGGCGTCGCGCAGCGCCCCCCCGGCGAGGTCGAGGGCGCGGCGGGGATCGCCGTCCTCGAGCGCCTGGGCGGCGAGCTCGAGCCGCTCGGCGGGGTCGCCGCCCCGGTCGCGCAGGCGCGGCAGGCGCACTCCCCGGGCCCTCCCCTCAGCCCTCCCCGACCGGGGCCCGCACCACCGCGGCCGGCTCGGGGTCGAGGTGGCCGAGAGGGCCGCGCCCGGCGCCGAGGCCGGGGGCTCGCAGCAGCGCCGCCCGGACGTAGGCCCGGGCGCTGGCGACGGCGTCGAGCGGTGCGGTCCCGCGGGCGAGGAACGCGGCGATGGCCGCGCTGAGGGTGCAGCCGGTGCCGTGGGTGCCGCGACCGGGCACCCGGGGGTGCTCGAGCTCCAGGCACCGGCCCGTCGCCAGGTCGCACACGACGTCGACGACCCGGGCGCCGGCCAGGTGGCCGCCGGTGACCACGGCGACGCGCGGACCGAGGGCGCAGAGTGCCCATCCCGCCTCGCGGGCCTCCTCCACGGTGCCGACCCGCCGCCCGGTGAGGGCCGCCGCCTCGGCGAGGTTGGGCGTGACCACCGCGGCCAGCGGCAGCAGCAGGGCGCGGAGCGCGTCCACCCCCTGCTCGGAGAGCAGCGCCCGCCCCGAGGTCGAGCGCATCACCGGGTCGACCACCAGGTTGACGGCGCAGCGGCGGCGCAGCCCCTCGGCGACGGCGGCAACCACTGCGGCGTCGACGAGCATGCCGGTCTTCCACGCCGCCGGGGCGAGGTCGGCGGCCACGGCGTCGATCTGGGCGGCGACGATGTCCGCGGGGATGGGATGGACGGCCGCGACCCCGGTGGTGTTCTGCGCGGTGACCGCCGTCACCACACTGGCGCCGTAGACGCCGCATGCGGCGAACGTCTTCAGGTCGGCCTGCAGACCGGCTCCGGCGGAGGGATCGCTGCCCGCCACGGTGCAGGCGACCGGCAAGCTCATGGCGGGCCGATGCTACTGCCAGACGGAGGCCTGACGCGTTGGTGACGAAGTGTCGACCACCCGTCGGGGCGGCCGAACGCCGGGGTAGAACGTGGACATGCCAGTGCATCCCCCCGCCGCCGACCCCTCGTCCAACCGGGCGCTGCGCGCCGCGCTGCTCGCCGCCGAGACCCCGGTGCGGGTGCCGGCCCAACCGGCCGCCGCGGCGGCGACGCTGGCCCCTGCCCATGACAGCACCATGCTGCCCACCGCACCGGAGCTGCTGGAGGCGTCACCCAACATCCAGCGCCTCTGCGAGAGCTATCACCGCAGCTACCGTCACATGCTCGCCCGGAACCGCCGCCAGCGGCTTGGCCTGGCCGTGCTGGTCGCCGCCGTCGGCGTCGCCGCCGTGGTGCTCGCCCAGAGCCACGCCACCACCGTCAACGTGGCCTCCAGCCTGGTGATCGCGGTCGGCCTCGCCAGCGCCGCCGGAGTCGCCCTGCTGGCGCTCCTCTGGGTCCGCGACGACCGCCGCCTGCGCCGGGTCCAGGGCGAGCGGCTGCTGCGGGCCCTGCAGTTCAACTGCACCCTCCACGAGGAGCGGCTGCACGCCTTCCGGCGCCTCTCCCATCCCACCGCCGCCTTCTTCGACTGCTATGCGCTCTGGCGCGAGCAGAACCCGGAGTCGGCGGGCGGTCTGGCGGCGATGGTGCGCTCGCTGCGCAGCCTGGGCGGCGCCACCGGGTAACCCCCTCCGTCCACCCCGGCTACCATCTCGGCGATGGACGCGGCGGCGCGCTTCGGCGAGGTCAACCTGATCTCCGATCCGCTCCACGGCTACATCGAGATCACGAAGTCGGGGCACGGCGGCCCCGGTGAGCAGCAGCTGCTCGACACCGGCTGGCTGCAGCGGCTGCGCCGCATCCACCAGCTGCAGTCGGCATGGTGGGTCTTTCCCACCGCCGAGCACTCCCGCTTCTCCCACCTGCTCGGCGCCATGCACCTCTCCAGCCTCTTCGCCCGCCGGGTCGACGCCTCGCTGAGAGCCGCCTTCCCCGACACGCCCTCGCCCGCCCTGGTCGAGGAGACGCTGCGGCTCGCCGGGCTGCTCCACGACGTCGGCCACGGCCCCTTCGGCCACTTCTTCGACCGCGAGGTGCTCGCCCGCCACGGCATCGACCACGAGGACGTCGGCCGCCACCTGGTGACCGAGCAGCTCGGCGACCTCATCGCCTCGCTCCGCGCCGGCCCCGGCGGAGGCTTCGCCTCCGGCGAGAGCGTCGACCCGCGCTGGGTGGCCTGGGTGATGGCGCCGGCGGAGATGGACGGCTATCAGCCCCCGGCCTGGCTCCGCGCCTGCAAGCCGCTGCTCTGCGGGCCGGCGACCGTCGACAACCTCGACTACGTGCCCCGCGACGCCTACATGTGCGGGGTGAGCGCCGGCGCCGTCGACGTCCGCCGGCTGGTGCACTACACCTTCGTCAGCGGCGACACCGTCGTGCTCCACGGCCACGCCACGGCGGCGCTGCAGATGTTCCTGCAGGCGCGGCTCTACCTCTACACCAACATCTACTTCCACCGCACCGTGCGCCGCATCGACCTGTCGATGCGCGAGATCTTCGCCGAGACCGTCGAGCACCTCCTTACCGGGAGCCCGCTCGACCACCTCGACGACTACCGCGCCCTCACCGACTGGTCGCTGCTGGAGGCGGTGGAACGCTGGCGGCGCGCCCCGGCGGGAAGCTCGGAGCACCGCCTCGCCCAGGCCTGGGCGAGGATCACCGAGCGCCGCCTCCCCTGGCACCTCGCCTACGAGATCAGCGCCCGCACCGGCACCGACCTCGGCGACCTTCGCGAGCGCATCGTCGACGCGCTGCCGCGGGCGCTGCGCGGGCTGCGCTTCGAGCTCGACGTCGCCAGCATCAGTGTCGCCCCGCACAACCCCATGGCCGAGGACGGCATGGTCGCCATCTGGGACCCGCTGCGCGGCGAGGTGGTGCACAGCCGCACCGCCGAGCTGGTGGCGCGCCTGCCCCAGCACAGCCTGCAGATCCGGGTGTTCACCGACGACGAGCGCGCCGTGTCCGCACTGAACGCGGCGGCGGACGCGGTGCTCGCCTGAGCCGAGCAGGAGCCCGGACGGGGCGCACCGAGCGCCCCGCCCCGGGAGCTCAGACCGCTGCCACCTCCCGCAGCTGGGTGAGACGGATGCTGTTGCCGGACGGGTCGCGGAAGCCGGAGTCGATCCCGTAGGGGCGCTCCTCCGGGGGCTCGTTGAACTCGACGCCGCGGGCGCTCAGCTCCTCGTACGTGGCCTGGCAGTCGTCGGTGGTCAGGAAGACCGTCCCGGCGAACCCCTTCGCCATCAGGGTGCGCACCTGCTCGGCCGTCTCCGCGTCCATGACCGGCGCCCCGGGGATGGCCATCAGCACGATCGAGATGTCCGGCTGGCCGGCGGGCCCCACGGTGAGCCAGCGGAAGTCCCCCATCTCCGGGAGGGTCACGTCCGCCCGGACCTCCATGCCGAGCTTCCTCGTGTAGAAGTCGAGGGCGACGTCCTGGTCGTGCACCCAGACCTGGGCGGTGGCGATCCTCATCATTCGGGGTCTCCTGTGTGGCGGGAAGGTTCGCCCTCCACGCTACCGGTCCGCGGCGCGGCCGTCTTCTCGAAACGTGCGCCGTTGCGGACGGCCGTGGGCTCGGACCACGCACGCCGGCACCAGCGCGTGGAGCGCCGCGGGCGGGAATGCCATGCGGTACGCCGTCGGCGAGAGGCCGTAGGTGCGGGAGAAGCTCGTCGTGAAGGATCCGACGCTGTCCCAGCCCACGGAGACGCAGATGTCGGCGACGGTGCGGTCGGTCGTGCGCAGCAGCGCCGCGGCGCGCTCGAGGCGGCGGGTGAGCAGGTATGCGTGCGGCGACTCGCCGAACGCGCGACGAAACTCGCGGCTGAAATGAGCGCGGGAGAGGTGCGCCACCGCGGCCATGTCGTCGACGCAGAGCGGCTCGAAGTAGCGGGCGTCGGCCAGGTCCCTGCCCCGGAGCAGGCGACGGGCCAGCGGGACGGGAGCCACGCGGTGGCTCAGGCCCCGGCTCCCGACGGTCCTGCGTCGGGCAGCTTCCTCGCATCCGCCAGGCTCGTGGCGGACGCGGGGACGATCAGGTCGGACGCCCGCACGGCGTCGCGCGGCAGCCGCTCGCCCATGTCGTTCACGAAGGTCACCAGCCGGCGGGTCAGCCGCGCGAACTCCTCGGCGTTGTCCTGCTCGATGGCGCGGGCCAGGTCCTCGTCCAGGCCCTCGAGCGCGGAGCGGGCGTTGGCGGGGAGCCGGTACTGGTCGTCGCCGGCGATACGCACGACGATGCCCGCCGCCTCCAGCCGGGGCGGCTCCGCCGGCGCCTCCAGGGCGAGCTGGCGCTTCATCTCCAGCAGCTGCCGGTCGACGGTGGACCCGGCGGTGCTGATGCGCAGCCGGGTCTCGAGGTCGTCGCCGGAGCCGAGGACGTCGAGCGCTCCGGTCTCGGCGAGCTGGCCGACGGCGGCGGCCCTGGCCTTCATGTCCGCCACCTTTCCCTGGGCACGGTCGATCATCAGCGAGACGTCGGCCATCTGCTCGGAGAGGCCGGTCACGCCCTCCATGGCCCGGGTGCTCGCCCTGGCCGCCGAGTACTGCGCCTTCATCGTCTCGCGCTGGCCGCGGAAGGCCTCGACCTTGCCGCGGAGCTTCTCCCCCACCGCCTCGAGCTGCTGCTCCTGCTGGCGCAGCTGCTCGATCTGCGGGTCGAGGCCGTCGATCTGGAACTTGACCAGCTGGGCCCGGGAGAGGGCGGTGCGGGCGAGCTCGTCCTGCCCCTGCTGGACGGCGAGGCGGGCGTGCCCCTCGAGGGTCTCGAACTGCTGCTGCAGGGTGTCGCGCTGGGCCTCGAGCCGCTTCTGCGAGGTCAGGACGTCGACGATGCTGCGGCGCACCGTCTGGAGGTTCTCGAGCATCTTCTCGTACGAGAGGTCGAGAGCCTCGGCCGGATTCTCGGCCCTGTCGAGCATCCGGTTGGCCCTCTGCTGGAACACCATCGAGAGGCGGCGGAAGACGCTCATGGACTCAAAGTACATCGCCGCGGCGCGCGATTGCAGTCAGCACGAGGTCGACCGCCTCGTCCGGGGACGCGGCGGTCACCACGCCCGGGTCGGGCCCGGCGGCGCCGGGTGGGCGCAGCTCCCAGGTGAGGAGACCCACCACCGGACGGCCGGTGCGGAGCGCGAAGCCGATCTCGCTCAGGGTGCCGTGGGCGCCGCCGATCGCCACCACACCGGCGCAGGCGCGGACCAGCAGGCCGTTGCGCAGCTCGCCGAGGCCGGTGGGGAGGGCGAGCCCGACCTCGGGGGCGGCCTCCTCGGGATCGTCGCCGGGCAGCAGCCCGACGCTGAGCCCGCCCGCCGCGCGGGCCCCCCGGGCGGCGGCCGCCATCACCCCGCCGAGACCGCCGCAGAGCACCACCGCGCCCAACTCCGCGAGGCGGCGGCCCACCGCCTCGGCGAGCCGCTCCTCCTCCGCGGTGGCCTCGCCCGGGCCGCAGACGGCGACCAGCGGGGGCCGGGCCATCAGCCGCCGGCGGCGAGGTCGGCGGGGGCGGGCGGAGGAGCGGCCACCGCGCCCGCCCGCAGTGGCCGGTAGGTGAGGTGGGCGAGCACGGCGACCGCCACGCAGATCAGCGCCGTGCCCGCGAAGAGCGCGCCCGCGGTCCGGTCGGCGCCCTGGTGACCGCCGCGGATGGCCGCGGTGTAGGCGGCGCCGGTGACCCCCAGCCCGAGGATCACGCCGGCGTTGCGCGCGGTGCTGAGGAAGCCGGCGGCGCCGCCGAGGGCGCTGCGCGGTGCGGTCGCCAGGGCGGCGGCGGTGTTCGCCGAGGAGAACAGGCCGTTGCCGCAGCCGAGCACCAGCAGGCCGACGGGGAGGAGCACCGGGAGGTAGGCGGCGGCGGCGAGGGCGGTGAGCAGGAAGCCGGCGGCGGCGAGCAGCATCCCCGCCGCCGTGGTGGTGGCGGTGCGCCCGGAGTCGGCGAGGCGGCCACCCCGGCGCGAGGTCAGCGCGATCCCGACCCCGATCGGGATGAACGCCACCCCCGCCACCGCGGCGCTCGCCCCGTGGGCGTTCTCCAGCCAGAACGGGAGCAGCGCGAAGCAGGACATCAGCGAGCCGGTGCTGAGCAGGGTGGCGAGGGTGGCGGCGCCGAAGCGGCCGCCGAGCCAGCGGCGGTCGATGATCGGCGCGCTGCCGCGCAGCTCGGCGACGATCAGCACCAGCCCCCCGGCGGCTGCCACCAGCAGCCAGCGGGCCGCCGGCCAGTCGCCGAGCGCCGGGCCGGGGATCGAGGCCACCCCGGCACCGAGGCCGAGGAGCAGCGCCGCGAGCCCGAGGGCGCCGGGCAGGTCGAGGCGTGCGGCGCGGCCGCCGGGAGCGCTGCGGGGCACCGCCCGGAGGGTGATCACCACCCCCAGGGCCGCCAGCGGCAGGCCCGCCCAGAACACCGCCTGCCAGCCCCAGATCGCGACCAGGGCGCCGCCCACCGGTGGCCCCACCAGCCCGGCGATGGCCTGGGCGATGACCAGCACCGCCACCGCGCGGCCGGCGCCGCGCGGACGGGCGTGCTCGGCGGTGAGCGCCAGGCTGCCGGCGGTGAGGAGGCCGCCGCCCACCGCCTGCACCGCGCGCCCGGCCAGGAGGATCCCGAAGTACGGTGCCAGGGCGGCGATCACCGACCCCACCGCGAACACCCCGAATCCGGCGAGGTAGGCCTCCCGGCGGCCGAGGCGGTCGCCGAGGCGGCCGAGCACCGGCACCGTCGCGGTGACCGTGACCAGGTAGACGCTCAGCGTCTGCTGCGCCGCCGCCGGGGAGATGCCGAAGTGGCGCGCCATCGGCTCGGCGGCGACGGCGACGATGGTCGCGTCGACCATCCCGATGAATGCACCCACCACCAGAGCGATGCGCAGCGCCCGCCTCCGCGGGGCGTCACCCGGTGCGGGCCGCTCCGGACCCGGCGGCGACGCCTCCTGCAGCCCTCCGGCCGGCGCCAGCGCGCTGCGTCCCACCTAGGTCTTGATCGGCAGCCGCGGACCGCTCGGCATCACCGGTCCCGCCGAGGCGCGGAAGTTCTCCTTGCTCACCTCGGCGGCGATATGGGAGGCCACGTTGCGGAAGACCGCGCTCATCGGGCTGTCGGGCGCGGCGACCATGATCGGCTGTCCCTCGCCACCGCCGATGCGGATGCGCGGATCGAGCGGGATCTCGCCGAGGAAGGGCAGGCGGTACCTGCCGGCGAGCTCGCGGCCCCCGCCCTTGCCGAAGATGTCGGTGGTCTCGCCGCAGTGGGCGCAGACGTAGCCGCTCATGTTCTCGATCACGCCGAGGACCGGGACCTTGAGCTGCCGGAACATCTGAATGCCGCGGCTGACGTCCGCGATCGAGACGTCCTGCGGGGTGGTGACGATGACCGCGCCGGTCAGGGGGATGCTCTGGGCCAGCGACAGCTGGGCGTCGCCCGTCCCCGGGGGGAGGTCGACCACGAGATAGTCGAGCTCGCCCCACTCGACGTCGTAGAGGAACTGGCGGATCGCGCCCGACAGCATCGGGCCCCGCCAGACCACGGCCTGGTCGGGCTTGAGCATGAGGCCGATCGACATCGCCTTCAGCCCGTAGCCGGTGAGCGGCAGGATGCGGTCGCCCATCGCCTCCGGCTGGCCGGTGAGCCCGAGCATGATCGGCACGTTCGGGCCGTAGACGTCGGCGTCGAGCAGGCCCACCCGCGCCCCCGCCTGGAGCAGCGCGAGGGCGACGTTGACGCTCACGGTGGTCTTGCCCACGCCGCCCTTGCCGGCGCTCACCGCGACCACGTTGCGGACCCCGACGATCTCCTTGCGGCCGGGGATCCCGCGGGTGGCGGTGACGTTGGCGTCCCAGGTGATCTGGACCCGCTCGACGCCGGGCACCGATCCCACCACCGCGGCCTCGATGTCACGCTGGATGCGGTCCTTGAGCGGGCAGGCGGGGGTGGTCAGCACGACGCGCATGAAGGCGGTGCCGCCGTCCACGCGGATGTCCTGGACCATCCGGAGGGTCATCAGGTCCTTGTGGAGCTCGGGCTCCATCACCGTGCTCAGAGCACGCTCCATCGCCTGCACGACGCCTGCCTCCGCCATGTGATCGAGTATAGCCGCGGGCCCCTCTAGGCCTTGGCCCGGCCGCACCCGGATACCCTGGCCGGGTGACTGCTCACGTCCCGGAGGCGGCCGTGCCGGCGGCGGTGCTGGTTGTCGAGGACGACCGCGCCCTGCGCCAGGCGATCGTCACCAACGCCGAGCGCGCCGGCTACACGGTGACCGCCGTCGCCGACGGGCTGGCCGCCGGGGAGGCGATCCGCTCCGGGGAGTACGACGTGGTCCTGCTCGACATCGGGCTGCCCTTCGTCGATGGCTGGCGGATCCTGGGGGCGCTCGAGGGACGCCGGGCGCCGTCGGTGATCGTCATCAGCGCCCGCGGCGAGGAGGCCGACAAGGTGCGCGCCCTCGACATGGGCGCCGACGACTACCTGGCCAAGCCGTTCGGCGCCGACGAGCTGCTCGCCCGGCTGCGGGCGGTGCTGCGCCGGGTGCGCCCCCCCGCCGGCCCCTCGATGACGGTGACCGTCGGCGACGTCACCGTGGACGTGGGCGCCAGGTCGGTGACCCGGGCGGGCCGCGAGGTCACCCTCTCCCCCACCGAGTACCTGCTGATCGCCGAGCTCGCCCGGCACGCCGGCCAGGTGGTCGACCACCGCTCGCTGCTGCAGCGGGTGTGGGGGCCGGCCTACGCCAGCGAGCGCAACTACCTCTGGACCTTCATCCGCCGGCTCCGGACCAAGCTCGAGAACGACCCCGCCGCGCCGGAGGTGATCGTCACCGCCGGCCGCAACGGCTACCGGTTCGGGCCGCCGGCCCGCTGACCGATTGGAGACGGGGTGCGGCCGGGCGCCTGGGCGCCCGGCCGCTCCGCTCCGTGGTTCCTGGGTTTCTCAGTTACTCCTCGTCCGGCTCGGCTGCCGGGCGCACCTTGGCGTTGCTGCGGTTCTGCGCCTTGCCGGCGATCGCCTCCGCGGGGGGCGTGACCACCGGGGCCGCCTGCGAGGCGAGACGGGCCTCGAGCGCGGCGTGCCGTCCCAGGGCAAGGGCGGCCTGCTCTCCGCTCAGCAGGGACAGGCTCTCGGGGTCGACCCCGAGGGCCTCGCCCAGGGTGGCCCGCAGCTGGACCGCGATGCGTCCGCCGCTGTCGCCGGCGGCGACCCCCACGAGCGCGGGGATGCCGTCGAGGATGGGCACGGGGACGCCGACCACGTCGATCACCTCCTCGCCGTGGGCGGCGAGGTCACCGGCTTCCAGCTCGGCATCCGACATCCGCAGCTTCACGACGAGGCTGATCAGCTTGAGGATGATGAAGGTGGCGACGGCGTTCCAGACGATGATCACGCCCAGCGCGAACGCCTGCACCAGCAGCTGGTGCGGGTTGCCGTGGATCACGCCCGAGAAGCTGATGTCCGGGCTCCCGTTGGTGCCCAGGTACTGGATCATGTTCGGCGAGGCGAAGACGCCGGTGGCGAGGCCGCCGAGCGCCCCGGGGAAGCCGTGGGTGTGGATGACCCCGAGGGTGTCGTCGACCCGCTTGAACGGGCCCCGGTTGCCGAGGTAGGTCATCGTCGCCCACGGCAGCGCGCCGGCCATCAGGCCGAGGAGCATGGCGCTGAAGCCCGAGATCCAGCCCGCGCCCGGGGTGATCGCCACCAGACCGGCGATCATGCCGTTGATCATGCCCGGGGTGTTCGGCCTGCCGGTCTTGATGATGTCGAGGACCATCCAGGTCAGCAGCGCCATGGCGGTGCAGACGTGGGTGTTGAGGATCGCCGCGGCGGCGTTGGCGTTGGCGAAGTAGGGATCGCCGCCATTGAAGCCCGACCAGCCCAGCCAGAGGAGGCCGCCGCCGGCGACGGCCATCATCAGGTTGTTCGGCTTGCAGTTCGTCCGGTCCTTCAGCAGCCGGGGCCCGATCACCGCGGCCGCGGTGAAGCCCGACACCGCCGCGGCGACGTGGATGACGTAGCCGCCGGAGTAGTCGAGGGCGCCGAGCTGGGCGAGCCAGCCACCGCCCCAGATCATGAAGGCGCCGACGGTGTAGACGCAGGTGATCCAGAGGGGGGCGAAGATCATCCACGCCTTGAAGCTCATCCGGCCGAGCACCGCGCCGGCGAGAATGATCACCGTGATCGCCGCGAAGACGAACTGGAAGTAGACCAGCGTCGAGCCGGGGAAGTGCAGGTCGGGGATCAGCCCGCCGAGCAGCGGGATCGCCGCCTGGTGCAGCTGGTCACCTGCGCCGAGCACCGGATGGGGGACGCCCACCAGGTTGTTGAAGAAGTGCGAGCCTCCCCCGCCCACAGGTGAGCCGAAGGCCATGTTGAAGCCGAAGAGTGTCCAGACGATCAGCGTCATCGCGAACGCGTAGACCACCATCAGCGCCGAGTTCACCGCCCACTTCCGCTTCACGATGCCTCCGTAGAGGATCGCCAGGCCCGGAATGCTCATGATCCCGACGAGCGTCGCCGAGATCAGCTGCCAGGCGTTGTCGCCGGAAACCAGCCAGGATGGACTCGGTGTCATGCCTTCCCCCTCTTACTGTGCCGGCCCACCCGGCTTGTGAACAAATACGACCGAAGCCCGGGTCAAATCACTGTGCGCCTCACCTCAAATTGGGACAGGAGGGCTCAGGCGCATCGCACAAGGCATGCGGTGCGCTGCCCAAACCCCCCGACAGCGGTGGCGTCCGAGGAGGGCGCGGCGCCCGATCAGCCGGTGTTCTGAACTCCGGCGGCGATCCCGTTGACGGTCCCGTGCACCAGCCGGAGCAGGGCGTCGCTGCCCTCTCGACGCCATCCCTCGAGCAGCAGCACCTGCAGCTCGTGCAGCGGGCGCAGCGCCCGGCCGCGGGCGGCGAGGCGGCCGCGCAGGTCGGGCTGGTGGTCGAGCAGGCCGCGGCCGCCGCGCACCGCGAGCAGCGCCTCGGCGCAGCGGTCGTACTCCTCGCGGAGGCGCGGCAGCCAGCGGTCGGCGCCGGCGCCGCGGGCCAGCCCCGCATAGAGGGCGCCCACCTCCCAGTCGGTCTTGAACACCACCATCTCGAGGTTGTCGACGGTGGAGCGGAACCAGGTCGACTCCCGGTAGAGCGCGCGTGCCGCCTCCAGCCGGGGGGGGTCGTCGGTGAGCATGCCGAGGCCGGTCCCCGCCCCGAACCACACCGAGGCGACCACCCTCGCCTGCGCCCACGAGAAGTGCCAGGGGATCGCCCGCAGCGCCCGGGGCAGCGGGTCGGTGGTGCGCCGCGCGGGGCGTGAGCCGATCGCCAGCCGCTCGATGGCGTCGATGGGGGTGAAGGCGCGGTGGAAGATCGCCATCCCGGGGTCGGCGTACCACTCCTCGTAGACGGCGCGACTGCGTGCGTTGACCTCCTTGAGCCAGTCCGGCATCCATGCGGGGTCGCCGCCACCGGTGGCGCTGCTGGCGAGGGCGAGCAGGGTCTCGGCGAGGTGGCCGGCGCCGACCACCGGGTCGTCGAAGCGCAGGGAGATCGACTCGCCCTGCTCGGTCCAGCGCAGCCGCCCGTCCAGGGTGCGCGAGGGCTGGGCGAGCACCGCCTCGGCGGTGGGCCCGCCGCCACGGGCGACGGTGCTGCCGCGGCCGTGGAAGATGAAGGGGCGGGCGCCGTGCGCCTCGCAGGCCGCCGCCACCTCGCGATGGGCGCGCCGCAGCGCCAGGGCGCCGCTGAGGTAGCCGCTGGCCTTGGTGGTGTCCGAGTAGCCGAGGAGGACCTCCTGCTGCCCGTCGTGGCAGCCGAGATGCGCCACGTACTCGGGCAGGGCGAACATGGTGCGCAGGGTCTGGCCGCAGGCGTGGAGCGCCCCCTCGTCCTCGAAGAGCGGCGAGATGCGGATCCGCTCGTCGAGCGGCGGGTGGCTGCGCAGCAGCCAGAGGGCGACGACCATCTCGGCCGGACCACTGCAGCCGCTCAGCACCAGCGAGCCGCCGAGATCGGGGTTGCGGCGGAGGAAGTCGGCCCAGACCACCAGGCTGTCGAGCAGCTGGTCCTCGGCACCGCTGCCGGCGGTGGGCGGCCCCGAGGCGGTCAGCTCGGCGAGCAGCGCCGCGGGGTCGCCCCAGAGCCGCTTCGCCCGTGGCGTCGCCGAGCCGGCCAGCGCCCGGAGGACCGAGCAGTGGGTGCGCACGTCGAGGTCGACGAGGTGGAGCCCCGCCAGCCGGCACCAGGCCCGCCAGCGGCCCAGCAGCGGCTCGACCAGGTGACCGGCGCCGTTGCGCTCCATCTCCCCGGCGATCCGCTCGATGTCGGTGGCGAGGTCGGCGCGGCTGCGGTAGGTGGTCGGCGAGCCGGTGCCGACCCGCTCGGCCACCACCTCGGCGAGCAGCCGGAGCGCCTCGCCGACGAAGCGCCGCCCGGCGCGGTCGCCGGCGTGGATGCGCAGCCAGCGCCGGGTCCGGGGCTCGAGGTCGTCGAGGGTCAGCGGCAGGGTGAGCTCGTCGACCGCCCGGAGGGCGAAGTCGCGATGCCGGGCCCGGGCCATCTCCCCGGCGCCGCGCAGCGCCGCCTGCAGGTCGGCGGCGGTGCAGAAGGGATTGCCGTCCTGGTCTCCCCCGATCCAGCTGCCCAGGCGCAGCCGGGCGGGCATGGCGGCGGTCGCCTGCGGCTGGGCGAGGTTCTCCACGGTGATCGCCGCCTCGGCGAGCGGCCCGCGGAGGAAGGTCTCGACGAACCTGACCTCGTCGGCGACGGTCACGGTGGAGTGGCGCACGCTGTCGGTGCGCCAGAGCATCTCGACGGCGACCTCGAGATCGGCCTCCGCCCCCGTGGGCGGGCTGTCCCCGAGGAGGCGCTCGAGGGCGGCGCGCACCTGCTCGAGCCGCCGGCGCAGCGCCAGCCGCCTCGCCTCGGTGGGGTGGGCGGTGAGCACGGGCTGGGCCACCACCCCGGCGAAGATTGCGGGGTCGCTGGCGCGGAGCGCCTCGAGGGCGCCTCCCGACCGCGCCAGGACACGGCTCTGCTCCACCAGCTCGCCGAGGTTGGTGAGGTGGAGGGCGGTGCTGGCGGTGCGCACATCCAGGGCGACCGGCTCGGTCGAGCCGTCGACGCTGACGCGGTCGACGACCCGCTGAAGGGTCTGCAGCAGGATGCCGACGGGACTCGACACGGCGCGACTCTACCCGGTGCCGTTTCTCGACAATGAGCGGCCAGGAGGTTTCTCGAGGTGCAACGCAGCTTCCGTCTCACCGCCGAGGGCGCCTGGGAGACCACGGATCGCGGCGCGGAGGTGCTCCAGACCCCCGCCCTCAACAAGGGGGTGGCCTTCACCGAGGAGGAGCGCCACGCGCTCGCCCTGGTGGGGCTGCTCCCCCCCGGGGTGCTCACCCTCGAGGAGCAGGCGAGGCGGGCCTACCGCCAATACCGCGCCCAGCCCACCGCGCTGGGCGGCTACGTCTATCTCAAGCTCCTCCACGACCGCAACGAGACCCTGTACTACCGGCTGCTCACCGACCACCTCCACGAGATGCTGCCGGTGATCTACACCCCCACCGTCGGCGAGGCCATCCGGCACTACAGCAACGAGTTCCGGCGGCCACGCGGCGTCTACCTCTCCATCGACCACCCCGACGAGATCGAGACCGCGTTCGCCAACTTCCGGGTGGCCGGCGGCGACGTCGACCTGGTGGTCGCCACCGACGGCGAGGCCATCCTCGGCATCGGCGACTGGGGCGTCGGCGGCATCGACATCGCGGTCGGCAAGCTCGCCGTCTACACCGCGGCCGCGGGCATCGACCCCACCCGGGTGATCCCGGTGATGCTCGACGCGGGCACCGACAACCAGGCGCTGCTCGCCGACCCCTTCTACGTGGGCAACCGCCATGCCCGGGTGCGCGGCCAGCGCTACGACGACTTCGTCGACGCCTACGTTGCTGCCGTGACCGGCCGTTTCCCGGGGGTGCTGCTGCACTGGGAGGACCTCGGCCCCGGCAACGCGCGGCGCATCCTCGAGCGCCACCGCGAGCGCATCTGCACCTTCAACGACGACATGCAGGGCACCGGGGCGACGGTGCTCGCGGCGGTGCTCTCCGGCGGCCGCAGCGGCGGGCAGCCGCTGGCCGAGAACCGCGTCGTGGTCTTCGGCGCCGGCACCGCGGGGTGCGGCATCGCCGACCAGCTGCGGGACGCGATGGTGGCCGGGGGGATGTCGCGCGAGCAGGCGACCCGGCGCTTCTGGTGCGTCGACCGCCCCGGGCTGCTCACCGACGACCTCGGCGGCCTGCGCGACTTCCAGCAGCCCTACGCGCGGCCGGCCGCCGAGGTGGCGGGCTGGGCACGCGACGGCGCCCTCGGCGGCATCACCCTCGAGGAGGTGGTCCGGCGGGTGCGGCCCACCGTGCTCATCGGCACCTCGGCGGTGGCCGGGGCCTTCACCGAGGAGGCGGTGCGCGAGATGGCCCGCCACACCCCGCGGCCGGTGATCCTCCCGCTGTCGAACCCGACCGAGCTCTCCGAGGCGGCGCCCGGCAACCTGCTCGCCTGGAGCGACGGCCGCGCCCTGGTGGCCACAGGCAGCCCCGCCGAGCCGGTCACCCACGACCGGGTCACCCACGTCATCGCCCAGGCGAACAACGCGCTGCTCTTCCCCGGCCTCGGCCTCGGCGCGATCGTGTCCCGGGCGGGGCGGGTCACCGACGGGATGCTCGCCGCCGCCGCCGCCGCGGTCGCCGCCCAGGTCGACGCCTCCGGGCCGGGGGCCGCGCTGCTGCCCCTGCTCGACGCGGTGCGCGAGGTCTCGGTCGCGGTGGCCTGCGCGGTGGCGAGGGCGGCGGAGGCGGAGGGCGTCGCCCAGGCCCCGCTCGGCGACGGCGTCGAGGCGGCGGTGCGCGCCGCGATGTGGCGCCCCGCCTACCGCCCGGTCCGCCCCTGGCCCAGCGCCCGCTGAGCCGGCGAGGTCAGGCGGGCGCGGCGGGCAGGCTGAAGGCGAAGCTGGCCCCGCTTCCCGGGGCGCCGTCCTCCAGCCAGACCCGGCCGGCGTGGGCCTCCACCAGGCCGCGGACGATGGCGAGGCCGAGGCCCGCCCCTCCCCCGCCGCCCCCGGTGTCCCCGCCACGTGCGAAGCGGGTGAACAGCCGGTCGCGCAGCTCCTCGGGGACCCCGGGGCCGCGGTCGACGACCCGGACGACCACCATCGAGCGTGCCCCGCGCACCGCCCGCACCGTGATCGGGCTGCCCGGCGGCGCGGCGCGGTCGGCGTTGCGGAGGAGGTTGTCGAGAACCTGCCCCAGCCGGTCCCAGTCGGCGACCACGTGGAGCCCGGCGGCGCCCTCCCACTCCACCGGGCGCGATGGCGAGCCGACCTGGAGGCGGTCGATCGCGGCCTCGACGGCGTCGGCGAGCTCGACCGGGTCGAGGCGGAGCTCCAGCGCGCTGCCCTCGATCCGCGCCATGTCGAGCATGTCCCCGACCAGCCGGTTCAGCCGCCGGGCCTCGGCGGAGATGCTCTCCACCTCGTCGCGGAGCCCGGGGTCGAGGGCGGGATGGGCGAGCAGGCCGGTGCTGTTGGTGAGGATGCTGCCGAGCGGGGTGCGCAGCTCGTGGGAGACGTTGGCGAGGAAGTCGCGGCGCACCCGGTCGCTCTCCTCGAGGACACGCACCTGCTGCTCGGTCCGCGCCAGCCGCACCGCCACCGCCGCCGCCTCGGCCTGCTCGCGGTTGAGCCGGGCGAGCTCCTCGTTGGCGCGGCGCAGCTGCTGGGTCAGGGCCTCCGCCGCCAGCTGGGAGCGCCGCCGCCGCGAGCCCACCCCCCCGACCAGCCCGGCGGTGCCGAAGAGGACGGCGAGGTAGACCAGGTCCTCCTCGCCACCGATGGTCAGGGTGTGCAGCGGGGAGATGAAGAACCAGTCGACGAGCAGGAAGCTGGTGGCGGCGGCGAGCAGCGCCGGCACCAGGCCGAGGCCGACCCCAAGGAGCGCGACCAGCCCGAGGTACAGGAAGACGTAGTCGCGGTGCGGGGACGCACCCAGCGGCACCAGCACCGCGGTGAGCGCCAGCGGTCCGAGCACGGCCGCGGCCGCCCCGACGGCGCCGCCGAGACGGCTGGAGGTGCCGGCCGAGCCCATCCCGGCATTGTCCCGAGAAGCACGCCGCGCCCGCCCGGATGCACCGAGGGGCCGTTGCTAGCATGTGGGCACATGAAGGGCTCCCGGCTCGTCCGCGACCTCGGACTGCAGGTGGGCGCCCGCCAGGTCCTCGACCGGCCCGCCGACCTCGCCGCGTACGGATACGACGCCTTCGGCGCATCGGGCGAGCGTCACCTCCCCGATGCCGTGGTCTTCCCCGGCTCGACGGCCGAGGTCTCCGCGGTGGTCCAGGTGTGCGCCGACCTCGGGGTCGCGGTGGTCCCGCGCGGCGCCGGCACCGGCTACTCGGGCGGCGCCGTGCCCCGGACCGGCGGGGTGGTGGTCAGCCTCACCCGGATGAGCGCGGTGCTCGGCCTCGAGCCTGAGGCGATGCGGATGCACGCCGAGGCGGGGATGGTCACCGGCGCGATCCACCGTCGCGCCCTGAGCTGCGGCCTCTACTACCCGCCCGACCCCGGCTCGTCGTCCACCTGCACCGTCGGCGGCAACGTCGCCTGCAACGCCGCCGGCCCGCACACGCTGCGCTACGGCGCCACCGCCGACTACCTGGTCGGCGCCACCGTGGTCCTCGCCGACGGCCGGGTCGCCCACCTCGGCGAGGGCGCTGACGGCGGCGTCGACCTGCTCCGCATGGTCTGCGGCTCGGAGGGCACGTTGGGGATCGTCACCGAGGTGCTGCTCCGCCTCCTGCCGGCGCCGGTGGCGCGGTCGACGGTGGCGGCCGGCTTCGCCGGCATGGAGGACGCCGCCGCCGCCGTGGCCGCGCTCACGGCCGCCGGCCTGGTCCCGGCCGCCGTCGAGTTCCTCGACTCCGCGGCGCTGCGGGCGGTGGCGCGCACCGGCGTCGACGCCTACGTCCCGGACGCCGGGGCCCTGGTGCTGGTCGAGCTCGAGGGCGACCCCGGCAGCGTCGACGCGGAGCTGGACGCCGCCATGACCGCGATCGCTGCGGGCTCGCCGGCGGCGGTCGAGATGGCCGCCGACCCCGCGGGCCAGCGGCGGCTCTGGGCGGCGCGCAAGGCGATCAGCGCCGCGGTGGCCATGGTGATGATCGGCAAGGTGAACGAGGACGTGGTGGTGCCCCGCGACCGCATCGCCGAGCTGGTCGCCCGGGTGCGCCGCCTCGGCGCCGAGCACTCGGTGCCGGTGATCAACTTCGGCCACCTCGGCGACGGCAACCTCCACGCCACCTTCCTCATCGACCCCCGCCTCCCCGGCGACCGCGCCCGCGGCGACGCCGCCGCCGCCGGCCTCTTCGACACCGTGCTCGAGATGGGCGGTGCGATCACCGGCGAGCACGGCGTCGGCTCCACCAAGCTCGCCCACGTCGAGCGCCAGCTCGGCCCCGGCACGGTCGCGCTGATGCAGCGGATCAAGGCCAGCCTGGACCCGGCCGGGCTGATGAACCCGGGGATCAAGGTGCCGCCTCTCAACGGCGGCTCCGTATGAGAGTCGCTCACGATGGACGCGGTGGGACGGGCGACACCCGGAGCAGAGGGTCGATCCGCGGGTGGGGCAGGTCCTCGCCATCGGAGGCGGGAGCAACCGCCCGGCGCCGTGGTTCCTTCCTCCCGCGACCGCGGACGGGCGACGGCGATCGGCGGGGCGTAGCGAGCCGTATACCCCCGCGCCGAGCTCCGGGCAGAGTCGGTCGCGAAGCGATCGCCGGCGTCCCCGCCGAGCGCCGTCGCCCGGCCCACCGCGTCCCCAGAGCGACTCAGGGCTCGAGGACCGCAGCGAGCGAGCCCCCGTAATCGGTGTGCGTGATCACGTTTGCGAGGTCCCGGCCGTCGGGCTCGGCGTCCATCGCGGCCTCGTAGACGAAGGAGTAGACGCTGGCCAGCGTCCAGTCGCCGAAGCCGAGCTCGGCGAGCGCCCGGGGGAGGTCGGGCTCGGTGTGGCCACGCTCCAGGGTCTCGGTGGCAGCCTGGTAGAGGGCGACGAGGATGCGCAGCTCGACCTCGTACTCCTCGATCAGCTCTTCGCGGGCCTTCTCGGCCTTGAGCTTCGCCAGGGTGCGGCGGAGCTGGCGGATCTCGATCTGGTACTCGTCCACGAGATCAGTGCCGCACCCGGGTGAGCAGCTCGACGAGGCCGCCGTCGGGGTCGAGGACGTAGGCGGTGCGCTCGCCCCAGTAGCGGTCGGCGGGGGCCTGGAAGCTGGGCGCCCCGGCGGCGACCGCGGCGGCGTGGGCGCGGTCGACGTCCTCCACCTCGAATGCGAGCTCGATCGCGCCCGGGGGGCGGCCCAGCGCCTCCTGCTCGACGCCGAGCACCGCGGCCATGGCGCTGCGCTCGTAGAGGCCGAGGCGCACCGATCCGCAGTCGAACTGCGCCCAGTGCTCGGTGCGCTTGGTGAGCGTCAGCCCGAGGACGCCGCCGTAGAAGTCGACGGCGGGCCCGAGGGAGCCGACGAAGCGCACCACGTAGCCGAGCCGGGCAGCCATGCCGAACCCACCGGTGTCCCGCTGCTAGAAGAAGACGTGGTGGAGCGCCACCGTCGGTGCCATCAGGATGGCGATGATGTTCATGACCTTGATCATCGGGTTGATGGCCGGTCCGGCGGTGTCCTTGCAGGGGTCGCCGACGGTGTCACCGGTCACCGCCGCGGCGTGGGCGTCGGTGCCCTTGCCCCCGTAGTGGCCGTCCTCGATGTACTTCTTGGCGTTGTCCCAGGCGCCTCCGCCGGTGGTCATCTGCAGGGCCACGAAGATGCCCACCACGATGGTGCCGAGCAGCATCGCCCCCAGCGCCTCGGGCCCGAGCAGGAAGCCGACCGCGAGCGGGGCGAGCACCGGCAGCAGGCCGGGGATGATCATCTCCTTCTGGGCCGCCGCGGTGACCAGCGCCACGCACTTCGCGTACTCCGGCCGGGCGGTGCCCTCCATGATCCCCGGGATCTCCTTGAACTGGCGGCGCACCTCGACCACCACCCCGCCGGCGGCGCGGCCGACGGCGAGCATGCAGAGCGCCCCGAAGATGAACGGCATGATGCCGCCGAGGAAGAGGCCGACGATGACCGTGGGGGCGGTGAGGCTGAAGCTGAACATCCGGCCGCCGCCGTGGTTGGCGAGCACGTCGGTGTAGCTGGCGAAGAGCACCAGCGCGGCGAGCCCGGCGGAGCCGATCGCGTAGCCCTTGGTGACCGCCTTGGTGGTGTTGCCGACGGCGTCGAGCGGGTCGGTGACGTTGCGCACCGACTCCGGCATGTTCGCCATCTCGGCGATGCCGCCGGCGTTGTCGGTGATCGGTCCGTAGGAGTCGATGGCGACGATGATGCCGGTCATGCTCAGCATCGCCATCGCCGCGATGCCGATGCCGTACAGGCCGGCCAGCGACGCCGAGGCGAGGATGGAGATGCCGATGATCAGCACCGGGATCGCGGTGCCCTCCATCCCGATCGCGAGGCCGGCGATGATGTTGGTGGCGTGGCCGGTCTGTGAGGCCGCGGCAATGGTCTTCACCGGCCAGAACTGCGACCCGGTGAAGAACTCGGTGACCGCCACCAGCATGACCGTGGCCACCACCCCGATCACCGCGCACCAGAACAGGTTCATCGGGTCGTGGCCGAGCACGCTCGCGTCGAGGTCGCCGTTGTTCTTGAGGATGTAGGTGACCGTGGCGAAGAGCGCCACCGCCACCAGCACGGAGACCGCCAGGCCCTTGTAGAGCGCCCCCATGATCCAGCCGTTGCGCGGCAGCTTGACGAACTGGGAGCCGATGATCGAGGCGAGGATGCTGATCGCGCCGAGGATCAGCGGGTAGAGGACATAGGCGAGGATGGGCCCGTCCGAGGTCTTGAAGAGGAGGCCGCCGAGCAGCATGGTGGCGACTGCGGTCACCGCGTAGGTCTCGAAGAGGTCGGCGGCCATGCCCGCGCAGTCGCCGACGTTGTCGCCGACGTTGTCGGCGATGACCGCGGGATTGCGGGGGTCGTCCTCGGGGATGCCCGCCTCCACCTTGCCCACCAGGTC